>OKSC01000021.1_pt1 | contig 157486 bp, 138 predicted proteins | sample 1601161 | NCBI WGS metagenome assembly OKSC01 (sample SAMEA3541552, study PRJEB24748) | human gut metagenome | biome: human gut; feature: human-associated habitat; material: faeces | place: China | collected 2012 | reverse complement strand
TAAGTCTCTAAAGGCCATTGGGAAGAATCAAGCATTTTACAGAGCTTCCTTAATATTATTATAGGGGGAAATAATTTATAAAAACCCCTATAATCGACTATTTGTGTGATGTTGGGATAGAACAAATATCAGAGAAAATACTTACGACTGCTGTACGGCGGCTATTTCGGACAGTTTTCGATTATTGACCACTGTTTTTAAGGCTGAGAAAGCTCGCCCGGAAGTAGCAAAAGGCCCCATGCTGGGGCCGTTCGATGTTCGGTGTTTATCGGAACCAGGCTGAAAGCGTGCTTGAGCTAGCGTCGGCTTTCCAGTTTCCCGCGGATCTCTCTGAGCTCTATTTAGAAGGATCAATCAGAATTTCGTCCGAGAAGAGCTCTTCGTGGCATTGGCGCTTACGAATAAGCGTGGCTTTGTCTCCGTCCACCAATACTTCTGCTGGAAGGCAGCGGGAGTTGTAGTTGGAAGCCATTGACATGCCATAGGCGCCGGCACTCAGCATTGCCAAGACGTCTCCTTCTCCCACATTCAGCAGTCTATCCTTGCCGAGCCAGTCTCCGGTTTCACATACCGGTCCCACAACATAGCAGTACGTTTCTTTCCCTTCTTTTCTGGGCTTGACCGGAACAATCTGCATCCAGGCTTGGTAGAGCGTCGGGCGGATCATGTCATTCATGCCGCAGTCAACGATGCAGAAGTTCTTCAGCTCACCTTGTTTCATGTACTGAACCGTCATCAGCAGCGCTCCGCTGTTTCCGACTAAAGAGCGGCCGGCTTCAAAAATCATCTCTTTGTCGCCGTAACCGCGTTTAACCAGAACTCGGCGCAAAGCAGCGACGAGAACTGTCGGGCTCGGCACTGCTTCCGTGCTGTATTGAATACCTAAACCGCCGCCGAAATCGATATGCTGAAGTTCAATGCCGTTCAGACGGAGTTTATCGAGCAGGGTGCAGAGCTTTTCGCACGCATCCACAAAGGGCGCGGTGTCCGTAATCTGAGAACCGATATGGCAGTCAATACCCACGACTTCAAGTTCAGGGCTGCGGGAAGCTTTTAAGTAAAGCTCGACGGCCTGATCGTAGGCGATACCGAATTTGTTTTTCTTGAGACCGGTTGAAATGTAGGGATGTGTTTTAGCGTCCACATCCGGATTGACGCGGAAAGAGACGCGGGCCTTTTTGCCTTTCTTTTGAGCAACGGCAATGACTCGGTCTAATTCGGCCGGAGATTCAATATTGAAGCATTTGATATTTGCGTCGAGCGCTGCTTCGATTTCATGATGAGTTTTGGCAACACCCGAAAAAATCACTTTGCTCGTGTCGCATCCGGCGGCTTGAATTCGACGCAGTTCTCCCTCGGAGACGATATCGAATCCTGCTCCGAGCTCTCCGAGCAAACGAATGATGGAAAGATTCGAATTTGCTTTAACGGCAAAGCACATCAGATGCTTATAGGGCTCAAGCGGTTTTTGATAGCTCTGGAAAGCAGTGACGATGGCCCGTTTGGAATAGACGTATAGAGGTGTTCCGAAGCGGGCCGCGAGATCTTTTAACGGGACGTTTTCGCACCAAAGAGTACCGTCCTTCCAGGCGAACTCTCGGTCATTAGGAAGAGAGAGATTCATCTTTGTATTGAACCCATGAATTTATGTTAGTAAGCCGTCGACATCGGATTATTCGGCGTAGAACGCAGAGGACTTGTGACGCTGTCGGGCAGCTGCTCGGTTGCGTCTCCCGGATTTTTGTCGGTTCCTTCTGCCGGTAAAGTTTCATCCTGAGCCTTTTGGGCGGCATCGGCGGGAGCGGCACCAACCGTGTCCTCGCCGGTCATTTCATTGATTTGCTGTCCGATTCGGGAGAGGTACGAATCATTCGGGTTAGGCGGCAGGTACAGAGGGCCTTTGATTCCGCAGCCTGTTAAGAGAAGGCACGGAAAGAATAAAATGAGGGAACGTTTCAGCATAATTGACAAATCTACCATGACAAAAAGAGATTTTATCGAGTTATCGGAGAAAACCTTCAACGATATTGAGCAATTAGTTGATGGCCAATATCCCGATGTGGATTTTGATCGTGAAGGCAATGTCCTGACTCTGACACTTGAAGACGGCAAAGTCGTCGTGATTAACCGTCAGGAAGCCATGGAAGAGATGTGGCTGGCCTCTCCGCTGGGAGGAATGCATTTTTACTATGACGATGCCGGCGTCCTCGTTAATCACCGCAAAGGAGAAAAGCCCTTTGCAGAGTGCTTAAAAGCAGCATTGGAGTGCTGAGATGAGTCAGAAGTTTTGGCAGTGCCGCGATCGGAGCATCGATTTGTCCTCCCCAAAAATTATGGGTATCGTCAACGTCACTCCCGATTCATTCAGTGACGGCGGCAAATATTATTCCTCCGTACAAGCAATTGAGCACGGTCTTCAGTTGGCAGAAGAGGGCGCCGATATTCTGGATATCGGCGGCGAGTCCACTCGGCCGGGAGCAGATGAAGTAAGCGTTCACTCCGAATTGGAGCGCGTGATTCCTGTGATTGAGGCGTTGAGCGCACGCGGGTTGGTGGTTTCTGTGGATACCAGTAAACCGGAAGTGATGACAGCGGCAGCTCAGGTCGGAGCTCAAATTATTAATGATGTGTATGCGCTTCGTCGGGAAGGAGCATTAGAAGCAGCAGAAAAGAGCGGGTGCGGTGTGTGTCTGATGCACATGCAAGGAGAGCCGCGCACGATGCAGAAAAATCCCGTTTACAACGATCTGATGGCCGAGGTAAAGAGTTTTCTAGCAGAGAGAGCTCAAGCATTGAGAGATCTCGGAGTCCCGGCAGAAAGAATCGTTTTAGATCCGGGTTTCGGATTCGGAAAGACGGTTTCACAGAATTTTGAACTGCTTGCAAAGACAGAAGATTTTTTATCATTAGGTTATCCGCTTTTGTACGGCATGAGCCGGAAGTCTTCGCTCGGAGCCGTGACCGGAGTTGCGAAAGCAGAAGAACGGTTAATTTCTTCCGTAACTGCGCATTTGCTTGCTGTCGAGAGAGGCGCGTCGATTGTACGAGTCCACGACGTTAAACAAATGAAGGAAGCGCTCACGGTTTACAACGCAATGATTCACTACAAGGATTTGAAATGAGTCGAAAATATTTTGGAACGGACGGTGTCAGAGGCAGAGTCGGTCAGACTCCGATCACGCCTGAATTTGCCATGCTTTTGGCACAGGCGGCCGGCCGCATTCTCAAACAGCAGACAACCGACGGAGAGGTCGGTGTTTTTATCGGAAAAGATACCCGCGTCTCAGGCTATATGCTGGAAGCCGCTCTTCAGGCCGGATTCTTAAGCGCCGGCGTAGACGTGATGCTCGGCGGTCCGCTTCCGACACCGGCCGTTGCCTATCTCACAAGAGCACAGAGGCTGAGTGCCGGTGTTGTTATCTCTGCCTCTCATAATCCTTTCTATGACAACGGCATCAAGTTTTTCTCGGATAAAGGAACGAAGCTCCCGGATGAGATGGAACTGCAGATTGAAAGAGAGATGGACCGCGGGTTCAGCTGTGTGGACAGTGCACGCCTCGGAAAAGCCCGCCGTCTCGATGACGCGGCAGGCCGTTACGTTGAATTCTGCAAGAGCACATTCCCGTCAGATCTGGATTTGAAGGGCTTCAAGATTTATGTGGACTGTGCCAACGGTGCGGCCTACCACATTGCGCCGGATGTTTACCATGAACTCGGCGCTGCTGTCGTATGCGGCGGTAATACGCCTGACGGATTCAATATCAATGAGGGTGTCGGCGCAACTCATACAGAAACTCTGCCGGATCGCGTTCAAAAGGCTGGCTGCGACATCGGTATCGCACTCGACGGAGATGCTGACCGTCTGATCATGGCAGACCGCCATCAGGTCTATAACGGCGATCAGCTGCTTTATCTTATTGCTAAAGACCGCCTGAACCGCGGAGTGCTTAAAGGCGTCGTCGGCACGCTCATGACCAACTTCGCGATTGAAAAGCAGTTCAAGACACTTGGCGTTCCGTTCCACCGCGCCAAGGTTGGTGACCGCTATGTTTTAGAAGTCATGCTTAAGGAAGGCATTGATTTAGGCGGAGAAGGCTCGGGCCACCTCATTATTTTGGATAAGCAGACCACCGGTGACGGTATCGTTTCGAGCCTCCAAGTTCTGTCTGTACTGGCACGCAACCGTTCTACGCTCGAATCGGTTCTTTCCGAAGTTGCTCTGACGCCTCAGGTTCTGATTAACCGCCGATATAAAGCCGGCTACGTTTGGAATGAAGATCAGTCGCTCCTTGACGCGATCAAGACCGTTTCGAAAGAGCTGGAAGGCAAGGGCAGAGTTTTAGTGCGCGCTTCGGGGACGGAACCGTTGGTCCGTGTTATGGTGGAATGCGAAGATATCGGTGAAGCGAAAAAGCATGCTCAGGCATTAGCCGAACTCATTCCGCTCGAAGCATAAGGAGAAATGATGACGACATCCGTTCTGATCGTAGAAGATGAGCCGTCAATTTTGGAGCTAATTTCTTATACCTGTCGGACTTCCGGAATGGAAGTCCGTAAGGCAGCGAACGTTGCCGAAGCAAAGAAAAATCTTGAAGCAGCCAAGCCGGATATCATCCTGCTGGACTGGATGCTTCCGGATTGTGCCGGTCTGGAATGGCTGTATGAACTTCGGCGTTATCACAGCAACGAAAGCCTGCCGGTCATCATGCTCACTGCGCGCGGACAAGAGGACGACAGGGTTCGAGGTTTAGAAGCAGGCGCGGATGACTATGTGACCAAACCCTTCTCTCCGAGGGAGCTGGTCGCCAGAATTCGTGCCGTCATCCGCCGCAAAGGCGGAGATGCGCTTCCTGATACGCTGCGTGTCGGGCCGCTTGAGATTGATGCCGAGCGGTACGAAGCACGCGTTAACGGCAAACCCCTGCGTCTGTCGGCTGTGGAATTTAAATTTCTTCAGGTTTTTGCCAAGCATCCGGGGCGTGTTTATTCACGCGCTCAGCTCATCGATAAGGTATGGGGCGTCGGTGCGGACATCGATGAAAGAACGGTTGATGTGCACATGCTTCGCCTGCGCAAACAGCTAGCCGGCACAGCGGCGGCCGATTTTATTGAGACGGTTAGGGGCGTCGGATATCGAGCTTCGAATTTAAAGACCTAAAGGAATCGACTCCGAGGCAAGACTCAGTCGAGTTTAGAAACCCCCGGAAACTCAACATCCCGCCGACCAATAGGTCGGCGCCGGCTCCTATCAAATGAAAAATTACTAGTTAACTACTAGTAAAAAGACTGAAACATGACTGATAAAAACCATACCAAGTTTGAAGAGAAAGAGCTCCGATTTCGTCAGACGCTCAGCGCGCTTCCTGACGGTGTCGTGCTCCTGAGAAAGGACTTGGTGATTCAATGGATGAACCGCATCGCAGAACGAGATCTTTCGCTGGATCCCGAAAAGGACGTCGGTAAGAAGCTGACGGATGTGTTTACGAATCCGGAATTTATTCAGCACATTCAGTCTGAACGCTGGAAAGCTCGTCAGCTTATCGATCTGCCCGACGGACGAGTTTTAGAAGTTCGCGTGATTTCTGCCGGTAAGAAGTACACAGTCGTCGTGACGCGAGACATTACCGAATCCAAACGAATCGATGACTTCCGCCGAGATTTCGTCGGAAACGTTTCTCATGAATTAAGAACTCCGCTGACAGTGATTCAAGGATTCTTGGAGCTCGCAACCGAAAATCCGAACCTCAATGAAGAGGATCGTCTGCACTGGGAAATGATGCTGGAGCAGGCGGAGAGGATGCGCGCACTGGTGGATGACCTCCTGGCGCTGTCTCGATTGGAGCAGGATGCGGCGCCGGCATCACGCGAGCTCATCGATGTCGATGAAATCTTGGAGGAGGCGGTGGCCGAAGGACGAATGATTTCGGGCGGCGCGCATGAAATTAAGATCACGAAAGTGGCGCCGGAAGGAATCCTCGGAGACTTTAAAGATATGCGAAGCGCCGTCACTAATCTCGTGACGAATGCCGTCCGCTACACGCCGAAGGACGGAAAGATTGAGCTTTCTTGGGAAGTGAAAGACGATCACGGGATTTTGTCGGTTAAGGACAACGGGATCGGTATTGCACCGGAGCATATTCCACGCGTGACTGAGCGCTTTTACCGCGTGGATAAATCGCGATCCAGAGAGACAGGCGGAACCGGCCTCGGACTTGCCATCGTGAAGCATGTTTTGTTCCGTCACCAGGCTCAGCTCCAGATCGAGTCTGGACTCGGGAAAGGTTCGACTTTCAAGATCATTATTTCTAAAGCTCGGTTAGCGCCGCCGATCAACAGCAAAGAGCTTCTTTCAGGAACGGCTCCGGGAAGCACTCCGGTCTTGGGCGTATGAAGGTTCGGGCAGCCGCCGGCTAAAGAGTTGACCTCACAGTGCGGACTAGGAATTGATGGGATTTAGCTATCTTCGGAAGTGAGACCGGCAAAAAAGCAGCCGGGTGCGGTGGAAATTTTTTCTAAAGTTGAGTAGAATCACGATTCCGGTCCGACGTAAATTTATTCGGAAGCTTTCAAAGCAAGCATTTTGGAATTGTGCTATATTCACGTTTCCTTGATTAACGGGGTGTAGCGTAGTCTGGTAGCGCGCCTGCTTTGGGAGCAGGATGTCGGGAGTTCGAATCTCTCCACCCCGACCAGAATTTAGGTTTGTCCGCAGGTAGAAGTTTCTGCCCGTAGCTCAGTTGGATAGAGCATCGGCCTTCTAAGCCGAGGGTCACAGGTTCGAATCCTGTCGGGCAGGCCAAGTTTTTAGTGGTACGAGTAGCTCAGTTGGTAGAGTCCAGGATTGTGATTCCTGTTGTCGTGGGTTCGAGCCCCATCTCGTACCCCACTTAATGTGGGAAGCGGCGTTTGTTCAGAGAAGCAAACGCCGCTAATTTTTTCCGGGAAAACTGAAACTCCCGATTCGGCGTCGCCTCTAGGCCCGTGTTCCCCTGCTGATCTGCACCATAAATCTTTCTTTTGAGATTCTGCGCGTCTATTCATAAATTTCTTCTCTTTCGAAAAACGTAACCAAGTTTTATTACGACAAAAATTGACGTGATACTCATTAAATTAGGAATTGAAGATAGATTCTTCTTTCGACTTCTAAACGGTCGGAGGAGAAGATATCTCTGCCTTTTTAGGCTCGGCGCGTGTTAAGGAGGGCCGCCGAACCGACAAAAGGTTCAAGAATAATAAGTCGGTAAGAAAGAAGTCGTAAATTTTAAGCGTCAGAAGATGATGCGAATTCTGTTTCAGAGAACTGATTTCAGGAGCAGGATATGGCAGTCAGGTACGTTGTCGAAGATAACAGCTGGGGAGGAGAAGTTAACGTTCCTCGGAAAGAATTTGGCTTTAATCGTTTGCGCTATCTCTGGGAACATTGTCCGACGGGTTTGCTTTATTTCCCGAATGCGAGTCAGGATGACGTTAATCATGATTTAGCCAGAGATATCAGGCTCAAGGTCAATGCACTTCGCTTCGGCTACATCTCTATCGACCTTAAGGACGGCGGGAAGGCCTTTTTTGTTTTCGACAGACGCATTAGACGACAAGACAACATAAGGTTGAAGGATTGGCTGGTAGCACTGGGTGCCATTGCCGATCTTCCGTATATTGTCTATGCGCCGGCTGGCCGGGACTATCATCGCGTCAATTCCTGGTTCTCTTTTCCTTCCATGCGTGGGGCCATGGGCAGAAAACTCTTGGATTCCGAAGTGTTAGCCAATACGCCTATTCGAGAAAACGTCATGGCTGATACGCTGATCGGGAAGCCCGGGCTCACTGCTGAGCTGTCGGAAGCTGTAGTCAATATGGCACCGGGCTTTGTCGAACATCCTTTCTTTGCGATACCGTGGCGTTTGGATAAGGCGATTCACGCACCCATTGAACTGCCGTCCGGGGAAAAAAGAACGGTGGATCAGGTCATAAAACCTTACACGGAGCCGGTTCAAGTCAAGGTTAGATGGGACTAGCTGGCGCCTAAAGGGATTCTGCCAATCGAGGCCGAAGGTTGAAGTAACTAGAATATTCCCATAACTCAATCAACCCAAGGGAAAAATGATGAAAAGACTTCTCTTGACTGCAGTTGCGGCCTCACTTCTCTCTTCCGCTTTTTTGATCTCTGTTCCTGCTGCTCAGGCAGAAGAAGCGGCTTATAAACTGGTACTCCTCAGGTACGGCGAGAGCCAGTGGAATCTTGAAAAACGTTTCACCGGATGGTCGGACGTTGACCTTACGGATAAAGGTCGAGCCGGAGCCGTTAAGGCAGGCGAGATTATGAAAGGAGCCGGCGTCAATTTCGATGAAGTTCATACTTCTAAGCTGAACCGTGCTATTGAAACTGCTCAGCTGGCCCAAAAAGGCATGTCTGCTCAATGGCTTCCGCTTCAAAAATACTGGCGCCTGAATGAACGTTGCTATGGTGATCTCGAAGGCAAGAAACGTGAAGATGTTGCCAAAGAGGTCGGTGACGATCAGGTGAAAATCTGGAGAAGAAGCTTTGATGTTCCGCCGCCTCCCTTAGCCGTGACAGATGCTCGCTCACCGGTCAAGGATCCTCGTTATGCAGATCTGGATCCTCGCATCATACCGGCCTCTGAAAGCCTTAAAGATGTCATTGCACGAGTCGGTCCATATTGGACGGATCAGCTTCGTCCGGCAATTAAATCCGGTAAGACAGTTTTAGTGGTCGGACACAGCACCAACCTCAGAGCCTTGTCCGCTTGGATTGAACCGAATTTGGACCCTAAAGCGCTTCAGAAGTTAGAAATCAAAAATACCAAACCGATTCTCTACGAGTTCGATAAAGATATGAATGTAATCGGTAGAAAGGTATTAGAGCCGACTACAGAGAACAAAGAATAAGACAAGAGCTAAAACTCTTGATTCATCACGGATCAAGGATCTGACAAAAACAAAACGCCCGTCATTTCTGACGGGCGCTGCAGTTTTAGTAACTACTCAGAATTACTTAGCTTCGTGAGCGAGCTTTTCAGCTGTCTGCGGAGGTGTAGCACGCGGGATGATAACGCCTGTGGGGTTCTCAGCAGCATTGCGGCCGGCGATACGACCGAATGTCACGATGTCAGCCATAGCGTTTCCGCCGAGACGGTTGCCGCCGTGGACACCGCCGGTAACTTCACCAGCAGCGAAGAGACCCGGGATAACGTTGCCCTGGTGGTTCAGAACCTGAGCTTCAGTGTTGATTCTCAGACCGCCCATTGTGTGGTGGACAGCCGGAGTAACCATAACTGCGTAGTAAGGAGCTTCGGTCAGAGGACGCGGCATATCGGCACGGCCGAACTGAGCGTCTTTCTTGTCAGCCTGGAACTTGGCGTAGTCAGCCAGAGTGGCTTTCAGGTTGTCAGCGTTGATGCCGAGTTTCTGAGCGAGTTCTTCAGGTGTCTTGCCTTCAGTAACGAGACCCTTCTTGATGTATGTTTCGATGGCTTTCAGGCTCTTGCGAACGCTGTTATCGAAGAAGAGGTAGCCGACTTTGTCAGTCTGCTTCAGTTCGGCAGCAGAAACGACGTCACGAGTCTGGAGTTCGTTGATGAAGCGTTTGCCTTCTTTGTTGACGAGGATAGCGCCGTTGCCGCGAACAGCTTCAGTGATCATTTCGCCGTTGCCGGGGACAACTGTCGGGTGAGTCTGAATCTGTTTCATGTCAACAGTAGCAGCACCGACCTTTTCAGCCATGATGATACCGTCACCGGTTGCGCCGGGCTGGTTAGTTGTAGCAAAGCCTTTCAGTTTCGGATCGATCTTAGCGACCATGGCCTGGTTGGCAGAGAAACCGCCGGAAGCGATAACAACAGCTTTAGCGTGGACGATCTGAGCAGGTTTCTTGCCCTGTTTGAACTGAACGCCGACAACCTTGCCGTCTTTAACGATCAGCTTCTGAGCGTCAGCCATCGTACGGATGTCGATGTTGCGGTCTTTGGAAGCCTTGTAGAGAGTTCTAACAACTTCAGCACCGACGAAGCCGCCGCCTGTCGGACGGTGGGCGCGTTTCTGGGAAGCACCGGCCATCATGCCGACGTCGTTCAGGTCACCGCCGAGGTCGTTAATGAAGTCGACAGAATACTTGGCGTTGTCAGTGAGTTTGTGGTCAAGGTCGGGGTTGTTGAGATAGTGGCCGCCCTTGATCGTGTCGTTGAAGTGAGACTCGATGGAATCTTTGATTCCGAGTTTAGCCTGGGGCTTTGTTTCGGCTGCGTTCAGACCGCCAGCTGCACGGTTTGTGTTGCCGCCGACCATAGCCATTTTTTCAAGAACGATAACTTTTTTGCCGAGGTCATGGGCTGTAACAGCAGCAGAGAGGCCTGCACCGCCGGAGCCGATAATGACGACGTCGGCTTGTTCAGCTGCAACTGCAGGCATTGCAAAAGCAGCGGAGACTAAAGAGGCCAAAAGAATTTTTTGCATTCGATTCTCCTGAATGAGTCAAGTAATTGTCAAACAAGGGGAGATTTTACGATAAGTTGCATTTTTTTGATAGGGTCATCCCTTAATCCAAAATACCGAGTTAGCGGGTTAGTTTTAATACTGTTTTATCAATAAGTTGGAGGGGAGTCTGTTACAAATGTTCAATCCATCCTCCCTCATATTGGGATTTAAGGATAACCCTAAATCTATCGCTTATTTAGGTTTTCCAAAAATGACTTCTTCTATTTGTTCTGTAGAAGAGCCCGAGAAAATAGGAATATATTTCCCCGCCTTATTTTTGTAGACACCGAGCGGAACAGATGTCACTCCGGACCAGCGGGCGATTTTTGCATTGGTCCAAACTTCATCTCTATATTTTTGATCGACAGGAATGCCTTCCGGATTTAACCCTCTGAATCCGGCGTCTTTGAAGTGGAGTTCGTGTTCTCCGTATTTTTCCCAAGGGTTAGATGAGGAGAGAATCAGGGCCGCCTGAGAAATGCTGAGATCTCTTAGAACGGGGACCAGATACCAGACAAAGTTAACCTTGTCGGTGAGCGGCATCGTTGCATTCCAAAGACGTGAGCACCAAGGACATTGCGTATCAGAAACGATGACAACGGAGGGAAGATCGGAAGATGCTTTGGGATTTTTAATACCAAATCCGTTTGCAAGCATAGACTCGTATAAATGATCGAGCTGGGTTCCGGCTCGAAGACGCGGATACTCGGCCGAACTCGGAACGGTTTCGGGACGAATGCCGACTTTATCGGCTGCAAAGGCAGCTCCTGCAGAGAACGCGGCAGACACTGCTAACAATGTTCTTCTCAACATCTTCCTCTCCGGTTGTTTTGTTGATGTCTTTTTAGTGTATCGCCTGGAGGCGCCGGATAGACTCATCAATTCAAAAAAGAAGCAGGACGCACAAACAAAAACACCGGCCAGGACACGGACCGGTGTTTTGATGCATTGAGCAGGAGAACATCATGCTCGGAAAACCGTTGCCAGCTTTCCCCAAAAAGCTTCTTTCGAACATCTGTAAGGTTTTGTGGAGCACCCCAATTACTCCAACCCCAAACAGAGGGTTTCTGTTTCCTGAATCTGAATAACCAAGATTGCTTGTGCAATATCGCGGTGGTGGCGCAATCAGTTCGTTCAGAACAGAAACAAGTATACATAAAAATTTCTCATTATTCAATATTGGAATAACGAGATTTATTTTTTTAATTAGAGGCGGAAAAAAGCGTCAAGAGAGGCAGGTGAAGTTCCGTTCAAACCTATAAGGTCGGTAGAATGCAGGGATAAGAAGTGCACTTTAGGAAAAATAAAATCATGAGCTACACCATCGGAGAACTTGCTAAGAAATTCAATATTGCGCCCTCTGCACTTCGTTATTACGAAAAGGAAGGGCTCATCCCCGGCGTGAAAAGAAAAGCTTCGGGTGCACGCGAATTTGAAGCAAAAGACTGCGAAGTCCTGCTTCTGATCGATTGCCTTAAACAAAGCGGGATGTCTATTAAAGAGATATCTCACTTTATTGAACTCCTTCACGCCGGAGAAAGGACTCTGGAAGATCGCGCTGATATCCTGAGCGACCTAGAAGTCAAGTTCAAAGAGGAACTTAAGCGGCAGAAGCAAACGTTAAAGCGCCTTCAGTATGAAAACTGGGTCTACCGACAGGCTGTCCGTCTGGGAAGTATCGAAGCGGTTGAAGAGCTGCCGTCGGCTTCAATGCCCAAGAAACTGCGCAAGATAAAAAAGAAAATCGATCGAATCTGCCGTCCTGAAGAAACGTTCTAATTATTAATTCGAAGCTTAAATGAAAGTCGTCGTTACAACAAAAGATTTTTGCGAAGAAGCGAAGCGCTATTTAGAGTCTGAAGGCTTTGAAGTTGCGCTGCGCAACAGGCTGGGTATCGGCGCCGGGGCGCCTGACGACGTTCTGTACCCCGTGGTAGAAGACGCTGATGCAATAATCGCCGGAACAGAAACCTATCGTCCCGAGCTTCTCGCCCGCTTAAGGAACCTCAAGCTTATTTGCCGCAACGGCATCGGCTACGACGCGATCAACCTTGATGCACTTCGCAAAGAAGGCATCGGGCTGACAAGAACCAAAGGCTTTGTTGAAGGCGCGGTTGCCGAGCAGGTGATGGCTTATATCCTCTATTTTGCGCGGCGCGTTGATCTGCAAAGAGCAGACATGCATGATCACTGCTGGAACAGCCGCTTAATGCCAGGCGCTAAGAATCACACATTAGGGCTTGTCGGATTTGGCGGAATCGGAACAGAAGTGGCAAAACGCGCAGTGCCTTTCGGGATGAAAGTAATTTATTTCTGTCGTCATCCGAATCCGGCTGATGATGCGGCTTACGGCGTGCAAAGCGTTTCGATGGAAGAGCTCCTCAAAGAAAGCGATTACGTTGTCGCTGCGGTTCCGCTTACGGATCAGACGTTCCATCTTTTTAACGAGGAACGCATTGCTCAGATGAAGGCCGGTTCGGTTCTGATCAATATTGCCAGAGGACCGGTAGTCGACGAAGAGGCGCTTGCTCAAGCGTTGGCCTCCGGACACCTGGGCGGCTGCGCGGTAGATGTTTTTCCAAAAGAGCCGTGCACGAATTCGGTGCTGACTCGATATGCGAACGCGCTGCTGACGCCTCACTCTGCGACCTCAACTGCAGAAAACAGCAAGGCAACCAATTTTGCGGCGGCCAACAACCTCGTTAATTATCTGAAAAAAGATATTGACGCCAAATATGTCGTAGTCCAGGGCACCCGCTACTAATCGGTTATCCAAAAACAGAAAACCTCGGAAGGCTGAAAATCTTCCGAGGTTTTATTTAGTGTTAATCGCTTAACTTTGAGGCCGATTAGCGATGAATGTTATAGCGCAGCCAAACGTAGCCGGAACCGATGGTTTCGCAATCGATTAATTCCAGACGATTCTTCTTGAGCGGCTCAACGACGCCCTGGCATTCGATGACGGAAGGATGATCGGATTCACCGTCAAGGCCCGGGTAAACAATCATGCTCAGTTCATCAACCAAGCCCATCTGAAGGAAGTTGCCGCAGGTAATGGCGCCGCCTTCGAGGAGCATGTGTTTTACATTGAAATCGTGTTCGAGGTGTTTGAGGGCACTCTGTGTTTCTTCAAGTTTGGAACCGGGAGTGCGCATGATGTAGGAAACGCCGATTTCTTCCAGTTCTTTCTGATAAGCACGAGTGACGTGACTTCCGAGAACGGCAACGATATGTTCGCCGCTGGGAAGTGTCGGAGATTTGTAGTGGAGGCGGCCTTGGATATCGAATACGACGGCAAGCGGCCTGCCTTCGCGTTTACCGATGAACGTATTCGTCTGCATGGTCTTGTGGCCTTCCATCGGTTCTTTTTCTTCTACGACATCAGCGCCGTACTCGGCCATGGTTTTGCGTCCGACGATCCAGCCGTCTGCGGACAATTTTGCATCAGCGGCTTCATAAACCTCTGTGACACTGGAGGAGGCGTTGTAGAGAGGACTCCAGTATTTCGGAAGCAGGCGACCGTCAACGGACATGATCATATGGCAGGTAATTTTCATTTTGCGTCTCCTTTTTTGACGTGGTGGAGAGGGCGAGAGCCGAAGGGAAGTGCGGTGGGATGCGGCAGCCCCGCGCCCGTATTCTAAGTATGCTCCAAGTTGGAGCATAAGTGAAGAGGAAAAACCGCAGGCCAAAGCCCCGACTCACGCAAGGGGTTAGGCCTGTTGTGCACTGAAATGGTGCTTGGTTAGGGAAGGGTTTTTCTTTTCTGACAGTAAGAATCTTTGGGGCTTAAGGACTAGAAAGTTGGCACAGATTATGCGTGGTGATGGTTAGATTCCACGAGATCGTACAACAAACTAATCAGGAGCCCTTATGAAACTCATATTTGCGGTTTTTAAACCCTTCAAGCTCGACGAGGTCAGAGAAGCGCTGACTGAGATCGGTATCACCGGAATGACGGTAACGGAAGTTAAAGGTTTCGGACGTCAAAAAGGCCACACAGAACTGTACCGAGGTGCGGAATACGTCGTGGATTTTCTCCCGAAAGTTCAAATCATGGCGGCATGCCCGGACGGGTTGATCGATATTGCGACGGAAACGATCCGAAATGCGGCAAACACCGGAAAGATCGGCGACGGCAAGATTTTTGTGATGCCGTTGGAAGAAGTGGTTCGTATTCGTACAGGTGAAACAGGGGAAGGTGCATTATGAGACTTACAGCCTTACTTTTAGCTCTGCTTTCTCCCGCGGCATGGGCGGCGGAAGAAAGTGCAATGAACGCAGCCGACGTGTCCTGGATGATGGTCGCAACGACACTCGTGCTCTTTATGACAATCCCGGGCATTGCGCTTTTTTATGCCGGTATGGTCCGTAAGAAAAACGTTTTATCCGTCGTGATGCAGAGCTTTGCAATCTGCTGCTCGATTACGATTGTTTGGTATGTCTGCGGTTACTCTCTCGCTTTTACCGAAGGCAACTTCTTTATCGGCGGCTTTGACAAAGTTTTTCTCCACGGAATCGGCATCAACACCATGCAGGGCTCTATCCCTGAGATGCTCTTCATGATGTTCCAGATGACGTTTGCCATTCTGACGCCGGCTCTGATGTGCGGTGCTTTTGCGGAACGCATGAAGTTCTCGGCGCTGTTCCTCTTCATGGTGCTCTGGTCACTGTTTTGTTACGTGCCCATCTGCCACTGGGTTTGGGGTCCGGATGGCTGGCTTGCTGCCGCAGGTGCCCTGGACTATGCCGGCGGTACCGTTGTGCATATCAACGCCGGTGTCGCAGGTTTAGTGGCCTGTCTAATGCTCGGCAAGCGTATCGGCTACGGAAAAGAAGCGATGGCTCCGCACAACCTGATTCTGGCCATGGTCGGTGCCTGCTTCCTGTGGATCGGCTGGTTCGGCTTTAACGGCGGATCCGGTTTGGCTGCCGACGGCCGCGCAGTTATGGCGATCGTGGTTTCTCAGATCGCCGCCGCTGCCGCAGCGCTGATTTGGATGGCCTGCGAATATGTAGAAAACAAGCGATTCACAGTGCTGGGCGCTATTTCCGGTGCAGTTGCCGGTTTGGTTGCGATTACTCCGGCATCAGGCTTTGTTGAACCGGCACCGGCACTCTTCATCGGTTTATGCGGCGGATTTATCTGCTACTTCGGAGCCACTCGACTCAAGCATTGGCTGGGTTACGATGACTCTCTGGATGCCTTCGGCGTGCACGGCGTCGGCGGTATTGTGGGTGCCATCCTGACCGGTGTGTTTGCTTCCGAGGCGATTACGGGCTCTGCGATGAAGCCGGTTCTTGAACAGGTATGGGTTCAGACAGAAAGCGTTATCGCCACTCTCATCTACGCATCGATTGTTACTTACGTTCTCTTGAAGCTCGTTGATGTCATGATCGGTATCCGAGTCTCCGCAGAAGAAGAGCGGATGGGTCTGGACTTGAGTCTGCACGGCGAACGCGTGGAATAACTTTCCACCTAATTCTTCAAAACAATTGAGGGTCTTCGGCCCCTCTCTGTGTATTTATTCGGATTTTTGAGCAGATGAGGTATCAATGAGATGGGTCTAAAGCCTGTTGGAGCAAAAACGATCGGCCCGGAGTAAAGTTCGGACTGGTTTCTTGATATCGGAGCTCGCATTTCTCTAAGCTAAATCGGCATAATTTAGCCGTTCAAAAATAAATAGCCGCAGAGGGAATCGAACCCCCTGCGCGCTATGGAGATGTGTTCTATACCACAGACACTCACCGCAGACCATTTTAGCTCCTTGCCAATAAGATTGAAGCCTATTGCTCTTTCTGAGGTAGAACGGACAAAAGTGAAAGGCTGAAGTTCCTATTGAAGAACTTCAGCCTTGTTTGTCCGCAGAAGAGATTAGAAGATCTGGCCTCTGACGGAGCTGTCATTGATCAGAGCTCCGATAGGATCATCGGTAGCCGGCTGATCGAGTCCGAGATTCGGAATGGCGTCTTTACGATTGGTGTAGTAGAGATTGCCGCCTTCTTCCGTTACGCCCGGAGGCGCTTTGCGAACGACGTTCGGCTCATTCTTAATGGCTTCTCTCATGTAATCAATCCAGACCGGAAGCGCTAAGCCTGCGCCTTGAGCTCTGCGGCCTAAGCTGCGCGGCTGGTCAAAGCCCATCCAGACGGCCGCACACTGGTCGCCGGCATATCCGACAAACCATACGTCAAACGCATCGTTACTGGTACCGGTCTTGCCGGCAATATCCGTTCTTTTAAGCATGGCGGTTGCGCGTGCTGCTGTACCGGAAGTCGCAACGCCGTGCAGCATCTGATGCATGATGTAAGCGTTGCGCGGATCAAGCGCTTCAACCCCGGCTACTTTTTCTGCTTCCGCGGTCGACTGCATCAGGACTTTGCCGGAAGCATCGGTGACTTTGGAAATCAAATACGGTTCTGTTCTTCTGCCGACGTTGGCAAAAACGGAGAAGCCTTCCACCATCTGCCACGGAGTAACGGATCCGGCACCGAGGGCCATAGACAAATGCGGCGGATGTTTATCCGAGTCAAAGCCGAAACGCTGGATGAAGTCCACTGCATAGCGAGGCGTGATCGCCTGAAGAATTCGAATTGAAACGAGGTTTAGCGATTTCTTCAAGGCGTCCTTCATCATGATCGGGCCGCTGAACTTGCCGGAGAAGTTCTTCGGATTCCACTTCTTAAAGCCGGTTTCAGACGGATCCAAGACGATCGGAGCGTCATTGATGACTGTCTGCGGAGAAAATCCTTTCTCGATCGCAGCTGAATAAATAAAAGGCTTAAAGGACGAGCCCGGCTGACGCCACGCTTGAGTGACGTGATTAAATTTATTCAGGGCGAAGTCATAGCCGCCGACCATTGCTTTGATGGCGCCGGTGTTGTACTCCGTCGCAATAAAAGCGGCCTCAGCCTGAGGAATTTGGGTGATTTCCCAATAGCCTTCCTTGTTGCTCTGAAGTCTCAGCACAGATCCCGGGACGATCTTGATATCAGGCTTTGCTTTTGGCTGAAGTGCTTTCTTCACGAAATCCAGACCTTTGCCTGTAATAGAGATCACCTTGCCGTGAGACATTTGGACTTTAACTTCCGTCGGCGAGACTTCTAAGGCGACGACCGCCGGCATATCGGTGGCAATCAGCGCTTCCTGCAGTGCATTGGAGATGTTTTGTTCGCGCGTCTTCGGATCGCTGATATCGACTTTGGCTTCGGGGCCTCGATAGCCTTGACTGTGGTCATAAGACTGCAAGTGGCTTCTTAGGGCCTTGTAAGCGTAGCCCTGATCTTCAGAATTAATCGTGGTGTAAACGTTCAGACCCCGAGTATAGGTTTCCTGCTGGAAGATGTCGAACATCAGCGTGCGGACAAGTTCGGCAACGTATTCGGCATGGAGAGATTCATTCATGCGGGTCGGCGTGCCGACCTGCTCGGCAACACGCGTCAGGCGTGTCTGAATCGGCGCACTGACTTCTTTTTGGTACTCAGCTTCGGAGATGTAGCCCAGATCTCTCATGCGGCCGAGCACGTAGTCTCTACGCATCTTGGCGCGTTTAGGACTTGCAAACGGGTTGTAAACCGAAGGAGCGGCAGGAAGGCCGGCCAGAGTGGCAGCTTCTCCGGCCGTCAGTTGCTGAAGACTTTTGCCGTAGTAAGTGCGTGCAGCCGCAGCAAAACCGTAAGCGCGGTTGCCGAGGAAGATCTGGTTCATGTAAATCTGAAGGATCTCATCTTTGCTGAGATTGGCTTCGATCTTGAAAGCCATTGCTACTTCGTAGAGTTTACGAATGTAGCTTCGTTCGCTGGAGAGGAAGAAGTTGCGGGCGACCTGCATCGTGATGGTGGAGGCACCCTGACTCTTTCTGCCGGTAGCTAAATTATTTAGCGCAGCACGAATGAAGCCTTTGGGTTCGATACCGGCGTGCTGATAGAAGCCGTCATCTTCTGCAGAAATCAAAGCTTCTTTGACGAGCGGCGGAATTTCGTTAATCGTGACGAAGTCGCGGCGTTCTTCGCCGAATTCGGCAATCAGCTTGCCGTCGGCGGTCCAGACGCGCATCGGGACCTTCGGCTTGTAGTCGACGACGGTGTCAATCGGAGGGAGCTGAGAGTAAACGAGGGCGAAGACGAAAAGCGCTAAACCGACGCCGGCCAAAGCGAGGGCAATGCAAGTTGCGACGAAGCCCTTAAAGAAAGCCCAGAGCCTGCTTCCTCCTTTTCGAGGCGCAGGGGCTTTCTTCGGAGATTTGTCGGCGGAACGAGCCGGCGTAGTTCTATTGGTATCAGCCACAATATTCTCACGTTAATTGTTTGTATGAGCGCCTAATTTTACCTTTTGGGGAGGAAAGCGTGCGCTTCCTCCCAACCTCTTGTTGTCTGAGCGCAGCTGTCTGACTGTTACAAACTGTAGCGACGGCTCGATGCTAGACAAAAAGGCTGTTGACCAGAATTACGTAAACGGCTGTTCCGGCAAAGATGGAAAGGAGCGGTTTTTTAACAAACCATTGGACAATCAATGTGAGGAAGACGCCGGCGGCTTCCGGAACAGGGAGACCTCCACGGGCGAGTGCTGAGCCGGTCGAGGCGTGCAGAACCAAAAGGACCATAATGGCGAGCGGAAGAAAATTGCCCACAACACCGACCCAGCGCTGCTTGCGCAGCCAGGAGGAGCAGGCAAAAGGCAGAAGGCGCTCAGTTGCGGTCACTGCGCCCATGGCGATGAAGACCGTAAAGAGATACATGTAATCATTCATGGCTGGAGCCTCCTGCGGAACGGGCGATCTTGGGCAGAGGATGCTTTTGGAAGGCAAAAAGGATTGCACTTAGGGCACAAATCGAAATGGCGATAGCTAACGCGTTGTCGGCACTAATAAAACGAGCGACGGCATAACCGATCAAGGCAACCCAGAGCGGTTTAGAGTTGACGCGGCCTCGCCACTGTTCGCACAGGAGCATGGCGAAGAGACTTGTAAGAACAAAGTCGAAACCAGCGAGTTCGATTGTAGCGGCCGCGCCGAGTAAGCCGCCGATCAGACTTCCGAGAATCCACCATGAATAGTCGAAGAGTGCGATCAGGACCAGACGATCGATGGGTGCGTCTTTCTTCTCTGTTGTAATAAGAGAGTAAGTCTCATCGGTCAGCAAAAAGGCAATCAGCCATTTTTTCCAACCGGCGGTATGCAGACGATCTAATAAGAGAGAGGCCGTAGAAAACGTGCCGCAGATTGACGACAGCAGTTGCAAAAGCGATGGACGCCACTGTCATGTCGGCTGCCAGCATCGGAATCATCATGTATTGAACCGCCCCTCCATAAATCAGGATCGAGCTGATCGGTGGAATCCACCACGGAGCGCCTGCCTGTACGCAAAGGAATCCGAACACGATACCAAGCGGGATGTAGCCCATACACACCGGGATAGAGGCAGTAAAGGCGCCCTTCACTAAGGAAGTTTGAAGCTGCATTTCTATTTTTAGGATTCAAGGGACTAATTTTTCTTGTAGAAATCCATTTTAGTGAGTAAAACCTTTGATTGAATGGAACGCAGGAAAAAACACACGATCCTAGGCGTAAGTTCGCAGAATGAGGTTCCGCACCTTACATTAATAGGAGATAAGAGGAACTGAACGAAAACCTAAGGACATCATGTTTTGGAATCTATTTTGGCCGATTGCGCTGATCACGCTGGCAAACTGTTTCTATAACATCTGTACTAAATCCACGCCTGAACAGGCGAATCCTTTTCTCTCGTTGTGCGTTACTTACTTAACAGCCGCTGCGGTCTGCATTTCGGTCTTTCTTTTTTCTCAGTCGAGAGAGGCTGTTTCTCTAGAACTCTCGAAACTTAACTGGACGGCGCCGACGCTCGGCTTGGCTGTGGTGGCTTTGGAAGTTGGCTACATTCTCACATACCGGGCGGGATGGAAAATCAACACGGCCTCTCTGGTGACTAATATCGCTCTTGCCATCCTCTTGCTGTTCATAGGATTCTTGTTTTACGGCGAGCCGATTACCGGAAGGAAATTACTCGGTGTTGTCATTTGCGGTATCGGTTTGTTTTTCCTGATCAAATAACAGCGCCGGATCTTCAGGATCAAAAGTGCATTGCTAAAATTTAGATCATTCGCAGCTCTAAAAGCAAAGGAGTCATATGGCAGTACAACCTCCGAACCGGACGATAATCCTCGTCGGAATGATGGGTGCCGGGAAGTCGACGATCGGCAAAGCGCTTGCTGCATTAATGGGGACGAAATTCGTCGATCTCGACCGAGAGCTGGAAGAGCGCTGCGGAGTCTCGATTCCTCACATTTTCGAGACGGAAGGTGAAGCCGGCTTCAGGTGCCGGGAAACCCGTCTCCTGCAGGAATATGCTAGAGCATCCGATATGGTTGTTGCGACCGGCGGCGGAGTCGTTATCCGAGAAGAAAACCGAGAAATACTGAAAGCGTCTCCGGCTGTCGCGGTTCACCTTAAAGTTAGCCCTGAAGAGTGTTTCCGGCGGACACAAGGCACCGGTCGTCCTTTGCTCCAATGCGAGGATCCGATGGCGAAGATCTGCCGTCTGCTGCAGAAAAGAGGACCTTTGTACGAGGAAGTCGCCGACATCTCTTATGAGACAGACGGAATGAATGCGGCGCGCGCCGCCCAAGAACTCCTCGACAGCATTCATCAACACCAATTCGTCAAAGAACAAGTATGAAAGAAGTACAAGTCAATGTTCCCGGCCATTCCTACACGATTAAGTTAGGGTCCGGCGTGATTAAAGACCTCCCGGCGGAATTGAAAAGGCTCAATCCTTCCAGCTGTCTCATCGTCACCAATATTACGGTGGGTTCGCTTTATCTGAAAAAAGTATCAGAACTCTGCAATACGGTTTGCCGTACGGAATCGGTCGTCCTGCCTGACGGCGAGGCTTATAAAGACTGGAACAGTGTCTCGGCAATTCTTGAAAAACTCGCATCGATGGGCGCGGATCGCAAGTCGGTCGTGATCGCACTCGGAGGCGGCGTGGTCGGAGACCTTGCCGGTTTTGCGGCGGCGATTTATATGCGCGGCATCCGCTTTATTCAAGTTCCGACAACATTGCTTGCGATGGTGGACTCTTCCGTCGGCGGAAAAACCGGCATGAATATGACGGCAGGGAAAAACTTAGTTGGGGCTTTTCATCAGCCGGAAGCCGTGATTGCCGACTCCGACTTTTTGCGGACACTGCCGGAAAGAGAAATTGGCGCCGGTATTGCAGAAATTATTAAGCACGGTGTCTTGGCAGATAAAGATTATTTCGAAGAGCTCGAGCGCGATATGGAGAAGTTAAGAGCGCTCGATCCCGAGACGGTGGCCGAAGTGGTCGGACGATCCTGCGAGATTAAGGCAGGTGTCGTTTCCCGAGATGAAAAAGAAAAAGGCGAGCGCGCCAAACTCAATCTTGGTCACACATTCGGTCACGCAATCGAAAAGCTCACCGGCTACGGCACCTGGCTGCACGGCGAGGCGGTGGCTGTCGGGACGGTTCTGGCGGCAGTGACCGCTGAAAAGCAGGGCAAGATCAATCGTGACGACGTTAAGAGAATTCGAGATTTGATTCATCGCGCCGGGCTTCCCGTTCGTATTTCTGGAATCAGTGCCGCGAAGGCAATTGAGGCGATGAAAGGCGATAAAAAGAGTACCAAAGGCGTTCCTCACTTTATTCTGCCGGTTGCGATCGGAACAACAGTGATCGAAGAAGTTCCTGAAAGCCTGATCAGGGAAGTTCTTTTGGAAGAAGGATATCAGCCATGATTACGGAAGGTTTTGAGCTGGCGGACTACGCCTGCAGTTCGGCAAACTCCCGAGGGCGGGCGATTGAAGAAAAGAGCAGTACGTCGCGAACGGAGTTTCAGCGGGATCGTGACCGCATCATCCATAGTTCGGCATTTCGCAGACTGGAATATAAGACTCAGGTCTTTGTGAATCACGAAGGCGATCTTTTCCGCACGCGTCTGACGCATACGTTGGAGGTTGCGCAGATTGCCCGCACAACCGCGACGCTTTTAAAGATCAACCCCGATTTAACGGAAGCGATTGCGCTGGCGCACGACCTGGGCCACACGCCCTTTGGTCACTCCGGCCAAACAGCGCTCGACCGCTGCATGGCTGATTTCGGCGGTTTTGAGCACAATCTTCAGTCGCTTCGTATCGTGGATCTCCTGGAAGATCAGTATCCGAACTTTGACGGACTGAATCTGACTTGGGAGACCCGAGAAGGGATTCTGAAGCACTGCAGCCGGGAAAATGCATTGCGCCTCGGTGCTCTAGGCGAGCGCTTTTTAAAGGGCGAGCAGCCGTCTTTAGAAGCTCAATTGGTCAACATCGCTGATGCAATAGCCTACAGCACACATGATATCGATGACGGACTGCGCGTCGGCTACCTTGATGAAAAGGACCTTATCGAAAACGTTCCGCTGTATGCTGAATATCATGCGCAGGTCGATGCGGAATATCCGGATATTCAGGAGCGCCGCAAGCAAAAGGAAGTGGTCAGACGCCTCATCGGTTACATGGTCGATGACTTAGTCTCCACGAGCCGAGCGAATATTGAAGCCGCGCAGCCGAAATCTCCGGACGATGTCAGAGCATTGAAGACGCCGCTGATTTCTTTCTCGGAAGAAGCGCGCGGGCAAATGAAAATTTTGAAGAGCACTTTAATGGACAAGCTCTACCGTCATTACCGCGTCTTGCGGGCGGTAGAAAAGTCCGCAGACATGATTACTCAGCTCTACCAAACTTTTGCGCGTTCCCCGGCGCTTCTGCCGCCGCTCTATCAGGAACGGTCCAAGCGATACGGCGTGGAACGCACGGTGGCCGATTACATCGCCGGTATGACTGATCGATATGCAGGCTTGGAATTTAACCGGGTGCTTAATCCGGCTTTCGAAATCTAAGTTGGAAACGCAAAAAAATCAGCCGGTTCTCGAGGAGAGAGCCGGCTGAAATTTTATGGCTTTATCGCGTCTAAACGATGGTGTTCATCTGTCCTGCATAGAGGATGAACAGACGCAGACACATCATGCCGGCAATCGCACAGGTACCAGCAAAGTAGAAGGAAACCTTGGATTCGGTACGCTTACCAGCAATAATCGAAGCGATCAGCGGAATGCCGAAACCGATACCGACGGCACCGACCCAGAAGACGACTGCCCAGATGCCGTCCGTGAAAGCACTGAAGGCAAGTTTGGCAGATTCGTTGCCGGAGAGCAGGGCAATGGCAATCATGAACAGGCAGAAAGCCTCGGTTGCCATGACCGGCCATTCGGCCTGGTGCATCGCGTGCATATCGGGATCTTCTTCGTGGGCTCCGAAGCAGCAGGCGGCCAAAATCTTAGTGGCAGCCATACCGGCAGAGATACCGGAAGCAACGAAGAGGGCGGGAAGCACGGCCGTGTTGATCAGTGGGAAGCGGATCAGCGCAGAGATCAGGAAACCGGTGTAGGCACAGATGGCAATTGCCAGCACCATCACGATCGCGTTGATCCAAACGCGGAACTTTTCCAGTTGGTCACAGACCGGTTTAACCCAGCCTAACAGCGGCCACTTGCTGAACGTGTCTGCAAAGGACATCACCATCAGCACTGCAACCAGCGGGATGTAGAAGAGCAGCAGCATGACGCCGATACTCATCACACTCGTCGGGTTGTAGTAGACCAAAATTCTCCAGAAGTACAGAGGATTGGTTAGGTCAAGCACTAAGCAGAGCATGCCGAGCAGAATCGTAGCTAAGCCGATAATGCTTGCTGATTTGATGATGGGCGTTGTTTCCGTCTTATGCCTAAAGAAGTTAAGCATAAGGGCTACGGCAACCGCACCGCCCGAGATGCCGGCTAAGAACAAATAGACGGCGATCGGCCAGGGCCAGGCGATGCCCTCGGATAAACCCATTGTAAAGTTGATGGCTCCGTCCATTTAAATTTTCTCCTTCATCACCGAGATATAACGCAGACTCGGTTCGGTTCCGAGATACGGGCGAACCCGGACGGCGTCTTTCACGTCTAACAGCTTGGCGACGTAAGAGTTCGGATCATTCAGATCGCCGAACGCCAACGCACCGTAACGGCACTTAGAGACGCAGGCAGGATCCTCTCCCTTAGCGAGCTTGGTGTGCAGACAGAAGTCGCAGTTTTCGGCAACGCGGGTCTGAGGGTTGATAAAGCGGACGTTGTACGGGCAAGCGGCGATGCAGTATTTGCAGCCGACGCATTTGTCCGGATCCATCGTCACGATGTTGGTTTCCGGATCGCGGTGAGCTGCCTGTGTCGGGCAGACGCGAACACAGGGAGCATCGAGACACTGCTGACAAGAAACACGAACATATTTGCGTTCGCAGTCGCAGGGCTCGATTTTTCCGCAGTACGGGCAAGCCGTTCCGGGTTCTCTTCCGTTCTGGCGTTCTAAGGCCAGACGGAACACACCGGCTGGTGTTTTGTTGGTTTCGGCACAAGCCTCTTTGCACTCGCCGCAGCCGACGCACTTGTTCTGATCAAAGACCATGACATAGTGAGGCTTGGCGGAAGCCTGCTTTAAACCAGCAGCTGTGCCCTGAGTCTGAGCACTCTTGGCGGGAGTGTCCTTCTTTTCAGAGCAGCCGGCCAGCGTGAGAACAAACAGAGAACCGGCAGTCGTGCCCTTAATGAAAGTTCGCCTGTTGATGGTACTCACAATGTATCTCCTCGGCGGAATAAATCCGCGCTATCGGGGTTCGGAAGAGCAGCGGAGCGCTCTTCCGTACTCCTTTATTTTGTTGCGATCTTGTTGTAACCGCCTTTGTCCATGATTTGCTGGGCTTTGGCAAGATAAGCCTGCGCTGTCTTGACTTGGTCAAGCAGATAGTTCTGGGCATGCATACCCCAGGAACCGTCCTTCTTAATCATGGCGGCAATTTGGTCGGCTTTGTCGAGAAGAAGTCTGGCATCGGTCTGGTCAGCCGGGCTCAGACGAGTAACCTCAAGAAGCTTTCTCATGCGGGGGATGGCACCGGCGATTTCCTTGTAGCCTTCCTTAATCGGAGTCTGCCACTTCAGAGTTTCACCGTAGACCTCTTTTTGATCCTGATAAATCAGGCCTTCATCGAGTTTGGAGGTTGCCGCATTGTGGCAGCCTTTGCCTTCGAAGACCGTGTAGTCGGCAGGCGTGTTGCGGGCGCAGCTCCACATGAGATCAACGTATCCGTTTCCGTCTTCATCCTTGGCCATGACGTAGCCCTTGGCGGTGTCGTCCTTGCCGGTGTCGTCCTTGCCGGTGTCGTCCTTGCCGGTGTCGTCCTTGCCGACTTTGACCTCACCTTCAACCATAGAAGAGGCCTTCGGGTCTACTAAGATCTTGTAAGTGTGGATACGGCGCAGAGCCTTCGGACCGGCGGCCTTCTGATCGGTCGAGTAGTCGGCGGCAGAGGCGACGTTCGGCATATGGCAGGCGATGCAGTCGAGCTTGTCATGTGTATCGGTGTGCGCAAATACATCGGCCTGGACGGTATGGCAGTCCTGACAGGTCTGGCGGATGACGGGCTTATTGACAACGGCCATCCAGGTGACGCCGTCAAGACTTCTCGGATCGTGACAGGTGTTGCAGCTCACGCCCTTCTGAGCATGGACGCTCATGAAGTGCTGATCGGCTTTTTCATGATATGCCTTGCCGGCGAGCTGGGTCTTTTGGTCTTTGGTCAGATCCGGCTTGGCATCCTTAGCGATACCGAGAGAAGCCATGAACTCAGGTTTTTTGGGGATGTTGATTTGATTAACGTTGTAAGAACCTTCTGCGGCGCAGGCGGCGGAAAAGCCGATCGCTGCCAGGCAGGAGAGCGTTAACGTTGTAATTTTGGTAAGCATAGTATTTTGCACCTTTATGTCGGCGGTCCGCTCAAGGCGTCCCGCCGGGAGTCTTTACTAGAGCATTTGAGCGTCGCCCTGATCCATTTCTTCCGCGAGGAAATCCGCCATTGCATCTTCAAGATAAGTTGAAGAGTAGAGATAGACGGTTCCGGCGGATGTGACGGTCACCCGAATGTCTTTGGCGTTTGGGTCTTCAGCGATTCGGTCGAGAACATCCTGAATGATGGTCGGATCGATTCGGAAGGGCGCAAATTCAAAGGTGAACACTCCGACCGGACGCGGATAGACGCGGGAACTCTCGCGAACCGTGTCCAAAATCTGCTCGTAGGGATTGTTCTGCGTAGAAAGCAGACGGGCATACGAGGCAGAAAGCAGCGGAGAGAAATGGTAATAGTGCTTGCTGTCCCAGCTCGTGAGATCTTCAATGCCGTACTGACCCTTGAGTACTTCTGCCAAAACGGTTTCGAAGTACTCCGGCGTGATCTCTCTGGGTGCGGGCTCAGCTTCTGCCGGCTCTTCTTTCAGGTCGGCAAGACTTAATTCGCCGCTGAAGAGAGAACCGAACATCTGTCTGCGGGAGATCAGTCGTCTGCGTTCTTTCTCTTCGGGGCTGTCGTCGGCCTTGTTGCGCAGCTTTCTTTCCATTTCCGGGATGGCTTCATATTCGGCCTTGATCTGAGAGACGGGAATAGGCTGCTGCATAGGAGCCTTGCTGAGAAATTCGTCGCGAAGATCTTCATGCGTCACAAGTTCAACCTTGCGGCTGTGTTCGGTAATCAGATCGATCAGCAGGACGATGTCAGCTTTGAGCTGGGCGGCATCCGTTACGGAGTTGGTATCAGGGTGATTCATAAGTTACTGCTCTATTTTCCGGGGATTAAACCTTCTTTCTGCATGACAGGGATAACGAATTCGAGATTGATATCCTTGTAAGCCTGTTCGGTCGGGGCGCCGGTGGCGGGATCCCAATTGATCAGCTTGAAGAAGATATCGAAGCTCTTTTCGATGTCGTCTTTATCCATGCGGATCGTGCCTTTCGTGAATGCGGGTCTGTCTTTGGCATCTTTAAAGATCCAGCCCGGATAGAAGTCGTGGTTCTTGCGCATGTTGACTTCATTCATTTCACGCATTGTGTAGGCGCGATGCAGTGTGAAGGCGCGGAAGCCGGCGTCATCAAGCTGCTTGGCAGTTGTGTTTCTGCCGGTTAAGGCGCGATAAACCTTACCTTCCATATCATCGTCACCGATATAGTTTTCAGACTTGTTCGGAGAGACAACCCACGGAGCCATCCAGGAGCAAAGACCGAGCATGTCGTGCAGTTCCTTGCGGCAGATGATCCAGCGCAGACGGCGCATCTTAGCCTCGTTGGTAGGCTTGTAATCGCCGATTTCGTCCACGGCGTCGCCGCTGCCCCAGAAGTGTTCGGCAATCTGCTTCTTCACGCTGATCGGCAGACCGCTGCGTGTGAAGTTCACGGTGCCGTGGCACATCGGGTCACGGTTGTAGAGGCAGTTGAGGACGACGCCGACCTGACCGTCGTCTTCGTTGGCGTGATGTTTCGGATGACCGAGACCCCAGTAATTCGTCGATCCGTCGTTGGACCAGTCGGATTCCTGAATGCCGAAATGACCGAGCATGTAGGGAGTGCTTTCGCCGAGCCATTTGCCCATTTCACCCTGACGGTAAGCGATGCGCTGGAACAAATCCTGCAGGAAGGAAGCGTCGCAGTCTTCGATCTTCTGCCAAGGAATGGAGTTGTATTCTTTTTCGGGAAGAACTTTCTTCCAGAGACCCTTGACGTACATCTTCTTGAAGTCGCGGTGGAGCTGACCGTAGTTGCACCATACGCCGAGGTCATCCATTGTCTGGATGCCGACCATGGAAGCATGGCGGGCGGCCGGAAGGTCGCGCTTGGCGGCAATCTTTGGGAAGATGACGCGGCCGAAGTACAGAGACATACAGGTCTGTTCGGTCATCTTATTGATGTGATAGCGGGCGGCGGCTTCTTCGTCTTCAACGATGGAGTAGCAGCGCAGCGGGCAGGAGTAGCAGCCGTTGTTGCGAACCTGAATCTTTAAACCCTGAGGTTTGCCGAGGAAGAACTGGCTGGCGCACCAGCGATAGGAAATCTTGTTGGGGCTGCGCATATCTTCGCCGAGGATAATCGGCGGATTGGTTTTCTGCCAAACATTGCCCAGCATACCGTTCCAGCGGCTGCCCGGAGCCCAGAATTCAAACAAGGGGTTCGGTGCGGACGGAACGACGTGCTGGTTCAGAGAACCGAACAGATCGATGTTGCGTTCGGTGATCTTCTGCCATTCTTTCTTGTCGGCATGGATGTGGATCGGCTGGTCGCCCTGAATGACGACGCCTTTGAGCTTCTTGGAGCCGAAGATGGAACCGATACCGCCGCCGGAGTGCTGACGGGCGCTGATCAGAACGGACATCGGAACAAGGTTTTCACCGGCCGGTCCGATTACGGCGATGGAAGCCATCGGAGAGGTTTGGTCGGCAAGCATCTGCTGTGCGCGGCGAGTGCCTTGGCCCCAAATACCTTTAGCGTCGCGCAGTTCGAAATTGTCGTTATTGATGTAGAGGTAGACCGGTTTTTCGGATTTGCCTTCGATGATGATGAAGTCATAGCCGGCCTGTTTCAGGCGAGCGGCCATATCGCCGCCGATGTGGCCGAGGCAATCATCGGCATCGGATAGATTGTCGGATAAATGGTTGTAATAGAAGTACGGCTGGAGCAAAGAGCGCCGGATCCGGAGAAAGGTCCTGGAGCGATCACGATCTTGTTGGCTTCATCGAGCGGCTGAGTCTTCGGAGGAACTTCGTCCCAGAAGACACGGTATCCCAGAGCGGTTCCGCCGATTTCATCTTTGAATCTCGGGAACGTCGGTTCTTTAGTGATTTTGCCGGTTGTTAGATTTACACGCAGGCCCTGACCGGTGTAGCCATATCTTTTTTGAATTGTGTCCATAGCAGTTCCTTAGAGATTTAATTAACCATGGCAGACCGAGCACTGGTTAGCATTTTCTTCAGGCAGATAACCGTGGGTCGGACGTCTGGCCGGTTCGCCGGAACGATCTTTCCAAGGCATATAGGTCAGAGCGGCAGCCGGGCAGGCTTTCACGCATTTCGGTTCGCCGTCGCAGAGGAAGCACTTGCTGGCTTTCTGTTTTTCGCGGTCGAAGCTCATCATGTCCCACGGACAGGCTTTCTGGCAGAGTCCGCAGCCGATGCACTTGTCTTCATCCACATAGCGGGCGCCGGTCTTGGGATCGACGTGGATGGCACCCTGCGGGCAGGCATTGGCGCAGGGGACCGGGTGAGCGCACTGGCGGCACGTGTCTTGATAGACGGTGCTGTCGCCCCAGACGCCCTGCAAGGGACGAGCGCCCGGATTGCCCGGACCGTACCAAATATTGCGGCCGATACGAATACGAGCCAAAACCGGATCGTTCTTACCGTCGTTAAATTCGGTACAAGCCATTTCGCAGCGCTGGCAGTCGACGCAGAGAGAGGGATCGCCGACGATTAAGCCCTTGGGTGTTTCCAAAATGATGTAGGGCTGAGCGCCGGTCTGCGCGCGGGCTTGATTCATAGCAGCAAATGCTGCGGTTACGGTAGCTACCTGCAGGAAGCCGCGTCGAGTAATGTCTTGGGGCAGATTTACCCGAGACATTAGGTCTTTCAGATCAAACATGATTTCAATTTCTCCTGATGGAGGAACGACAGAGACTGTCGCAGAGAGAGAGAGCAGAGGACAAAAATGGGGACGTCCTCGGCGAGTCCGTTTTGGTGCAGTGATTAGTTACGGGCAGCAGACCAGCCGTCGCTTCCGACCGGTTTAATCGTCCAGCGAGTGCGAAGGATCGGTTCTGTGGCGGAGAAAACAACCGAACGAAGCTCTGGAGAAAGAGCTTTTGCGTAAACTACTTCTTTGAATCGGGTTGCCATTTTGTTCTCCGCAGCTATTCACTGCACTTGGGGTGTTATGTCGACACGGTTTGTTACAGTCCGCTTTCGACACGAACAAATTCTAACAATTTGTAACATTCTTGAAAAGAACTTTTGTAGAGTTACAAAAATTTTTACTGGATACGTAAAGTAAATACCCATCTAAAAGAAGAGCAAAAACTGTTAAGGATCAACAAAATATGAATGGCTGTTTTGTACTCTACCCCTTTAAGTTAGGAGAAACCCTAACAAAAAGAATAAATGTAGGTATAAGCACGGACAATAGTTTCGGATGTGAACTCGCTGAAAATGTTGTTTGCATGGAAGACATTCCGCCTTATGACGTGTCGCTGAGAGACGGATGGGCGATCTGCTCAAGCGAGGGTAATCACACCTTAACGGGAGAACCGGTTAAAAACGGGGAGCAGCCTGCTTTGTTACAAAAAAACGGCGCTTGCTGGATAAATACCGGCGGATATCTTCCGATCGGAGCCGATGCTGTTGTATCGGACTCGGATCCGCAGGCACTGGATTTTGCTGCAGATGTGTATCCTTACGAGAACGTACTTCCGAAAGGAACGGAGTGGACCAAGGGCTCTCTAATCCTGAAAAAAGGCACCGTCCTCGGCGCCGGGGCGCAGGCTCTGCTCTTTGAGGCAGGAATTGAGAATATTCGCGTTTGGAAGCGTCCCTCGGCTGCGATCCTGGCGACGGGACACGAGATTGCGGAAGCCGGCGCGCGCAGCTCTGCCGGGCGGCATTCCAGCAATGCGGTTTATCTCATGAATCTCCTTTCAGGAATGGGGCTGACGGATACGGCGATCTTTTACGCCAGGGACGAAGCGAATTCGATTGCCGATCGTTTGGAAGTGCTGGCACAAAGTTTTGACTTCGTTATTACCGTCGGAGGTACCGGACAAGGCAAGAGTGATGTGCTGCGTCTTGCTCTGAAACGAGCCGGAGCAAAGCAGTCCGAAGATCAGACAAAACTTTCGAGTTCTCTGCCATTTGTGTGCGCGAATCTTAAGGACGCAGTGTTGTTCGGACTTCCCGGTAATCCCCTCGGGTTCGTCAACATTGTTCAGCGCGTTGTGCTTCCCGTGATTTGGCAGTCTTTCCGAACGGATCCTTTCTTTGTTAGACGTCAAAAAGTATTCATGGGATTTGATTACGAAGGCAAAGCCGGAGACATCTGTGTGCAGCTCGCGCCCTTCGAGGGTAAGGTCATCGCGCTCCCTGTACAGAAGGGAAGCGGGCGCTCGTCGGCTTTTCGTGATGCCGCCGCTGTGATTCCGAATCCTCAGGGCAGAAAGATTGAGGCAGGGGAGGCTGTGGAGGCGCAGATGTTTTTTAACGGTTTATTGGGCTGAGCCTCTTTCACCTCGGTAAGATAGATTAGAAAATCAAAAAACTTAAGTCACATGACCCGTTTGACCCGATTGTCAGCTGCCGCGCAGGCGCACTATGTTGTTCTCAGAAGTGTGCCGGAGATCTCATTGATTCCGTTTGATAAGAACATCGAGAAGCTCTTTCAGATCTTCTCCGACGGCTCGCGTGCCTACAACACCGACATTTCGGCCTTTGCGGTCTTTACCGACCAAATCCATCTGCTGCTGACGCCGCGAGAAAAAGCGGAAGATCTCTCACGCTTTGTGCAGCAGCTCAGCCGCCTTTACAGCCATTACTTTAATGATGAGTTTTCCCGCAACGGCAAGATTTGGCAGGGTCGATTTGAATCCTCTCTTCTACAGGGAAAAGGCAGACTTTTGGCGGCGACGATTTATATGGAGTGGCTGCCGTTTGTATACGGCTACGGAGAGCCGCAGTTTTATCCGTGGAGCAGCTACTTCCATCACGCCGGCATCCGCAGCGATTACTTCATGGTGCCTTCCAATGAGTATTGGGCACTCGGCAATACACCGTTTGAACGGCAAAAAACCTACAAAGATCTTTTTGAACGCGGTCCCGATAAGGCTTTTGGTGAGCGTCTGATGGGCTGCGTAAAGCGCGGCTGGCCGATCGCAGAGAAAAAATTTCTGGAATCCATCGGCGTTGAGGCGGAAAGAATAGCGCCGCAGCGCGGAAGAGGTCGCCCCCGCAAGACGGCAACAGAAAACCCTCTTTAATCCGACACTAATTTACCGAACAAGAAAAGAAAAATTTTATATATTAGTGTCACCTTGAAATATTTCGTTATATTTAGCGAAGTTAAATCCTCTATAACAAAAAAGTCTTCAATAAAGAATCCATTCAGGAGAACCCCATGAGCACTCGCTCAGACCAAAGGAAAGATGCAGCCGAGCACGGACTCTACGATCCTGCTTATGAGCATGACGCTTGCGGTGTCGGTTTCGTCGCCAGCGTTAAAGGGCAGGCCAGCCACGAAATCGTGACGCAGGCGCTGCAAATTCTAAAAAATCTTGATCACCGCGGCGCGGTCGGTGCCGATCCGCTGTGCGGTGACGGTGCCGGTATTTTGATTCAGATTCCGGATGCCTTCTTCCGCGCCGAAATGGCCAAGCAGAATATTCTTCTGCCTCCGGCAGGCGACTATGGCGTCGGCATGATTTTCCTGCCGCGAGAACACGCTTCTCGGCGGGCCTGCGAACAGGAACTCGAACGTGTTGTGAAAGCCGAAGGGCAGGTCGTTTTAGGCTGGAGAGACGTTCCCGTCGACACTACCATCAAGATGTCGAAGACGGTTTTGGAGACCGCCCCGGTCATCCGCCAGATCTTTATCGGCCGCGGCCCCGACGTCATGGTGCCGAACGCTTTGGAACGCAAGCTCTACGTAATTCGTAAGCTGGCAGGTCACAAGATTCAGGCTCTGAAGCTCAAACACGGTAAAGAATTCTATGTGCCGTCGATGTCAACAAAGACCATTGTGTACAAAGGTCTTTTACTGGCCGACCAGGTCGGTCCCTACTACAAAGATTTGAATGATCCTCGGGTCGTCAGTTCTATCGCGCTGGTTCATCAGCGTTTCTCGACCAACACATTCCCGAGCTGGGAACTTGCCCATCCGTACCGCATGATTGCGCACAACGGCGAAATCAATACGGTTAAAGGCAACTTTAATTGGTTAAGAGCTCGCGAACGTGCCGTTGAAACAGCGGTCTTGGGCGATGACGTCAAGAAGCTGCTGCCGATCATTTATGAGGGTCAGAGTGATACAGCCTGTTTGGACAACATGCTTGAACTCTTGGTAATGAGCGGCTATCCGCTTGCCCAGGCCGTGATGCTGACCATTCCGGAAGCCTGGGAACAGGCCAAGGGACAAATGGACCCGGCCCAGCGTGCGTTCTATGAATACTATGCTGCCATGCTGGAACCTTGGGACGGTCCGGCCGCTGTCGGATTTACCGACGGTGTGCGCATCGGCGCTTTGCTCGACAGAAACGGACTGCGTCCGGGCCGCTACATTCTGACCAATGACGATATCGTGATCCTGGCCTCGGAAGCCGGAACACTGCCGATTCCTCAGAGCCAAATCAAGAAGAAATGGCGTCTGCAGCCGGGCAAGATGTTCATGATCGATACCGAACAGGGCCGCATTATTGAAGACGAAGAAATTAAACGCACGCTGGCTCTGAGCAATCCCTACAAGGAATGGACAAAACGCCTGAACATTCATCTTTCCGACGTGGTTGCTCCGCCTCCGCAGCCCAACAATAACCCTGTCCCTCTCACCAAACGCCAGGAAGCGTTCGGCTACGGCGAAGACGACATCAAGTTCGTGCTGCGCCCGATGGCGGAAAAAGGAGCCGAGGCAATCGGTTCTATGGGAAACGACACGCCGCTCGCGATGCTCTCTCACAGAGCCCAGCCCTTCTACCATTATTTCCGCCAGCTGTTTGCTCAGGTGACGAATCCTCCGATTGACCCGATCCGCGAGCAACTCGTGATGTCGCTGGTCTCTTTCGTGGGACCGCGTCCGAATCTGCTGGATATCAACAACGTTAATCCGCCGCTGCGTTTGGAACTTTCTCAGCCGATTCTCGGTATGGAAGAAATGGCCAAGATGCGCCGCATCGACCGCTATACCGGCGATAAGTTCCGTTCCTATGAAATTGACACGACTTATCGCATCGCTTGGGGCGAAGAGGGTGTGGAAGCTCGCCTGGCCTCCCTTTGCGCCCGAGCTGTTGATGCTGTCAAAGACGGCTATAGCATCCTGATCCTGACGGATCGGAAGATGAATGAAGAGCGCGTTGCGATTCCGATGCCGCTTGCTATCAGCGCGATTCACCAGCATTTAATTGCAGCCGGCCTTCGCACCAATACCGGTCTTGTCATCGAAACCGGAAGCGCTCTGCAGACACATCACATGGCGGTACTCGCTGCCTACGGTGCCGAAGCGATTCATCCGTACCTTGCTCTGGAAACCATCGAACAGCTCTATAAGCCGGGCAATCCGAGCGGAATCGATGCAAAGACAGCAACCCAGAACTACATTCACGCCATCGGCAAAACCTTCAAGAAGATTATGAGCAAGATGGGTATCTCAACTTACATGAGTTACCGCGGCGCCCAGATCTTTGAAGTTCTTGGCCTGGATAAGGAGTTCGTCGACCGCTACTTCCCCGGTACCAGCTGCAAAGTCGGAGGCCTGGGCATTTTTGACGTGATGCGCGAGGCAATCGAGCAGCATAAGGAAGCCTTTGCCGATAAGAACCATCGTCATAAACTGCTTCCGACTCTCGGCGAATATCAGTGGAGAGCCCGCGGCGAAGAGCATATGTGGACGCCTGAGGCAATTGCTAAACTTCAGCACGCCACACGCGGCAACTCTTATCAAACTTATAAGGAATATGCCGAAATCATCAACGACCAGAGCCAGCGCCAGATGACGCTGCGCGGCCTGATGGAATTTGATGTTGATCCTTCTAAGGCGATTCCGCTGGAAGAGGTCGAACCGGCAAAAGAAATTGTGAAGCGCTTCGCAACCGGCGCCATGTCGCTCGGGTCCATCTCGGCAGAAGCCCACGCGGTTCTCGCTGTGGCCATGAACCGAATCGGAGGCAAGAGCAACACCGGTGAAGGCGGCGAGGATCCGAAGCGCTACGAAGCAGAAATGCGCGAAGGTCATTCTCCTGTTAAGCAAGGCGACACATTGAAGTCGATCTTGGGCGAAGACCGCATTGTGGCTGACGTTCCTCTGGAAGAGGGCGATTCTCTGCGCTCCCGTATCAAACAGGTGGCAAGCGGACGCTTCGGTGTGACAGAAGCCTACCTGTCGAGTGCAGACCAAATTCAGATCAAGATGAGTCAGGGCGCAAAACCCGGCGAAGGCGGTCAGCTGCCGGGTCATAAGGTCAGCGAATACATTGCTCAGCTGCGTTACTCCATCCCCGGTGTCGGCTTGATCTCGCCACCTCCGCATCATGACATTTACTCGATCGAGGACCTGGCACAGCTGATCCGAGATCTCAAGATGGCCAACGACAAGGCGGACATCAGCGTGAAGCTCGTAAGCGAGCAGGGTGTCGGGACGGTTGCTGCCGGCGTTGCCAAAGCAAAAGCGGACCACATCGTCATTTCCGGTCATGACGGCGGAACCGGTGCTTCTCCGCTTTCTTCTATCAAGTTTGCCGGTACGCCTTGGGAACAAGGGCTTTCGGAAACTCAGCAGACCTTGGTGATCAATAATTTGAGAGATCGCGTCCGAATTCAGGTTGACGGCCAGATTAAGACAGGACGTGACGTCGTGATCGGTGCGCTGCTGGGCGCCGATGAATTCGGTTTTGCAACTGCTCCGCTGGTTGTGGAAGGCTGCATGATGATGCGCAAGTGCCATCTCAACACTTGTCCGGTCGGTATTGCCACACAGGATCCTGAACTCAGAAAACGCTTCCACGGCGAACCGAAGCACGTTGTGAACTACTTCTTCTTCGTTGCCGAAGAAGTCCGTGAAATCATGGCAAGCCTGGGCATTCGCAAGTTTGAAGGCTTAGTGGGGCGTTCCGACCTGCTGCGTCAGAAGAAGATGCATCCGGCCAAGTGTGCTCACTTGGATCTGTCTCGAGTTCTGTATCAGCCGGAGGTCGATGATCCGAACAAGCGCCGTCAAAGCGTCAAGCAGGATCACGGTCTGGAAAAAGAACTGGACTACCAGCTGCTGGATCTTTGCCGCAATGCTATTGAGAAGAAAGAAAAAGTCAGCTTTATCTCTCCGATCAAAAACATTCACCGCACGGTCGGTACGAAGATTTCTTCGGAAATTATTCGTCGCTGGGGTGCCGAAGGTCTGCCCGAAGACACACTGCACATTCAGCTGACCGGCATTGCCGGACAGTCCTTCGGAGCCTTCCTGGCCAACGGTGTGACGCTGGATCTGGTCGGTGAAGCCAACGATTATGTCGGTAAGGGTCTCTCCGGCGGACGCATTATTGTTCGCTGCCCGACCGACTTCCGCGGCAGAGGCGACGAAAACATCATCGCCGGCAACACGGTTCTGTACGGAGCTACGAGCGGTGAAGCCTTCTTTAACGGCGTAACCGGTGAGCGTTTTGCCGTTCGTCTTTCCGGCGCAACAGCGGTTTCTGAAGGCTGCGGCGATCACGGCTGCGAATACATGACCGGAGGCACTGTGGTGGTTTTGGGTAACGTCGGAAGAAACTTCGGCGCCGGTATGTCGGGCGGTATTGCCTATGTCTATGACGAAGACGGAACGTTTGCGAAGCGCTGCAATTCTGAGAGCGTTGAACTCTGCGCCGTCCTGCCGGACAAAGACCAGGCAGCTTCCGGCGACCACAGCGCCTGGCACCTCGGTAAGACGGACGAGAGCATCCTGAAAGACCTGGTCAATCGTCACTTCCTCTACACAGGAAGCCAAAGAGCCCGAGATATTCTCGACGATTGGCCGAGAAACCTTCAGAAGTTTGTGAAGGTCTTCCCGAAAGAATACAAACAAGCTTTGCTCAAAGGCATTGCTCATTCAGCCGCCTGAGGTGAACCATGGGAAAAGTAACAGGATTTATGGAATTTGAGCGTCTCGAACAGGCGCACGAACCGGTTGCTCAGCGTAAAACGCATTTCCGCGAGTTCATTACTCCGCTGAGCCAACAGGAAGCAAAGCAGCAGGCAGCCCGCTGCATGGACTGCGGAACGCCGTTCTGCACATTCAGCTGTCCGCTGCACAATGTCGCACCGGAATTTAACGACTTGGTCTACAACGAAGATTGGGAGAAGGCTTATCTCGTCCTGTCTTCAACCAATAACTTCCCGGAGTTCACCTCTCGTGTTTGTCCGGCCTTGTGCGAAAACGGCTGCATCATGAATTACACGCAGCGCGCCATGGGTGTTAAGTCCATTGAACGCGCCATTATCACGAATGCCTGGAATCAGGGCTGGGTCAAGCCTGAGCCCCCGAAAGAGCATAAAGATAAGTCGGTTGCGGTCGTCGGCAGCGGTCCTTCCGGGCTGGCTTGTGCACAGCAGCTGGCTCGAATGGGATACGCCGTCACGGTGTTTGAAAAGAACAAACGCCCCGGCGGCCTGCTGCGCTACGGCATTCCTGACTTCAAGCTGGACAAGAGTCTGATCGATCGCCGTACTGCACAGATGGAAAACGAAGGCGTGCAGTTCCGCTGCTCTACTTCTATCGGCATCAAAGATCATCCGCACGGAATTTGGAACGACAGCGAACGTGCGATCGATGCGTCCGAGCTTCTTCGAGATTTCTCTGCCGTCGTGCTGGCAGTGGGCTCTGAGACGCCGCGAGATCTGCAGGTGAAAGGCAGGGATCTCAAAGGCATTCACTTTGCGCTGGAGTATCTCCCTGTGCAGAACAAGCACAATGCGTCTGAGACTTTTGACGAAGACATCAGCGCCAAGGATCGAAAGGTGCTGATCATCGGCGGCGGCGACACCGGCAGTGACTGCTTGGGTACTGCAATCCGTCAGGGTGCCGAGAAGGTGCTTCAGATCGACCTGGGTCCGAGACCGCCGGAAAGTTACGATAAGTCGATGGTTTGGCCCAACTGGCCTAACGTTCTTCGTACGTCTACTTCCCAGGAAGAAGGCGGCGAACGTGACTATGCGATCTCCACCAAAGAATTTTTGTCTGACGACGAAGGACGTGTCCGCGGCGTTAAGGCTGTGCGGCTGGAATGGTTGAAAGATCCGGTTACCGGACGCAGAACCTTCAAGGAGATTCCCGACAGTGAGTTCGAAATTGAGAGCGACCTGGTGCTTTTGGCGATGGGCTTCCTGCATCCGAGTAGTCCGGTGATGGATGCTTTCGGCGTTCAAACCGACATGCGCGGCAACGCTCAGGCAGCTTACGAAGGAGAAGACGCTTTTCGTACAAACGTTCCGAAGGTTTTCGCGACAGGAGACTGCCGCAGAGGCCAGAGTTTGGTGGTCCGCGCCTTAGCCGAGGGCCGTCGATGTGCTGAAGCTGTCGACAAGTTCCTCAGCGGCGAGCAGAATTAGTTCTTTTTTGCATACTGCTCATGGAACGAATTTTCCGATTTCCGATCAAGGTCGGCAAAGAATCGATTGATGTGCTGGGTCATACCAACAACAAAGAGTATCTCCGCTGGATGGAAGAGGCGGCGCTCGCTCACTCCGACTCGCTCGGGTGGACGATGGGCCGCTATCTGAAAATCGGAAAAGTCTTTGTTGCAAGTACTCATAAGATTGAGTACTTGCGGCCCACGTTTGAAGGCGACGAGCTCACCATGCTCACGTGGGTAGAGACGATGGACGGGTCAAAAAGCCGCCGTTGTTTCTATCTAAAGCGGGACAATAAAGTCTGCATGCAAGGCTGGACGGAATGGACGTTTGTCGATCTTCAGACGGGGCGGGCGGCAAATATTAGTGGGGAGGTCAAAAATGATTTCCCGCTTGTGCCGGCGGACGATCCGGAGCTCAAAGCATCAGGCGTTCGAAGAAGTCCTTCGCAGTCATGATCCAGGTAAGTTTGGGCGGCTTCGGCCGCCTTTATTATTTTTGTGCATGAAAACTGTAACTATTTCTTTACCCCGTGAGTAGCTGAATCCGATTTAACGCCTTTAATCAAAGGAATAGCCCGCGCGGGTGTGGCATAATCGATCAATTAGGCATTTGTGTAAGAATGCCTGTTTTGGTTTTATTGGGTCGACGATGGAGAGACAGGACAACGACTGGATTGTCGAAATTAAGGACATGAGCTTTTCTTATGCGGAAGGCTCCCGCGTCATTTTGGATGACGTGAGCTTATCCTTCCGTAAAGGCGAAGTGATTGCCATTATGGGCGGCTCCGGCATGGGCAAGACAACACTCCTAAAACTTATCGGAGGATTGCTGACGCCGGATAAAGGAGAAGTCTTCATTGACGGAGAGCGGCTGAATACAGCGAATCTCGATTCTCTGTACCGCATTCGCAGAAAGATGGGAATGCTGTTTCAGTTCGGAGCACTGTTTACGGATATGACGGTGTTTGACAACGTCGCTTTTCCGCTGCGTGAGCACACGGATCTCCCCGAAGCTTTGATTCGAGATCTCGTTTTGCTCAAACTCAATGCGGTCGGACTTCGCGGTGCCGCTCAGCTTTACCCGTCCGAGATCTCCGGCGGTATGAGTCGCCGCGTTGCGCTCGCCAGAACTGTCGCACTTGATCCGATGCTCATTATGTACGACGAGCCCTTTGCCGGTCTGGATCCGATTTCTATGGGCGTCACCGCTCAGCTGATCCGCAATCTGAATACTGTTCTCGGTTCGACTAGTCTGATCGTCACGCACGACGTTCAGGAGACATTCGGTATTGCGGACTATGTTTACATGATTTCCAGCGGAAAAGTAGCCGCTCACGGAACACCTGACGAGCTGCGTCAGAGCAAAGATCCGTTCGTCTATCAATTTGTTAACGGTTTGCCGGACGGTCCTGTCCGATTCCAGTATCCGGCCGAACCGCTGAATCAGGAGCTTGGTCTGAAATGATGGGTATTTTTAATTGGATCAGTTCCCTCGGCGCCTGGGCGCTTTCCGGCGTACGTACGCTCGGAAACTTCTCTCGCTTTCTTTTCCGTTTAGTTGTAAATCTCGGGCCGTCATTCACTCGTTTTCAGGGCACGGTCAAACAGCTGTATTTTGTCGGCAACTACTCTCTCGTCATTATTTTGGTGAGCGGCTTATTCGTCGGCTTTGTACTTGGTCTGCAGGGAGACTACGTTCTTTCGAGTTACGGCAGCGAGCAGGCGCTCGGCGTTTTGGTAGCTCTGTCCCTGCTCAGAGAGCTGGGGCCGGTGGTGACCGCGCTTCTTTTTGCGGGGCGCGCCGGAACGTCGCTCACGGCTGAGATCGGTCTGATGAATGCCGGGGAGCAGCTTTCTGCTCTGGAAATGATGGGTGTCGATCCCATTCGCAGAATTTTGGGCCCGCGTTTCTTAGCTTGTGTCATCTCGATGCCGCTGCTTGCGATTATGTTCTCCGCCGTCGGCATTATCGGCAGCTGGGTTGTGGCTGTCCCGCTGATCGGATTGGATTCCGGCGCCTTCTGGGCGCAGATGCAGGCCGGCGTTGAAGTCGGACCCGATATCGGCAACGGCATTATCAAATCTTTTGTGTTCGGGGTTGCCGTCGGAGCGATTGCGCTTTATGAGGGCTACACGGCTCGCGCAACACCGGAAGGTGTCTCGAGCGCGACCACACGAACTGTAGTTGTTTCTTCTCTTGTTGTTTTAGGGTTGGATTTCATTCTGACCGCTTTTATGTTTACGCACGGTTAGAAAGGAAAATCAGTCATGCAGAATCAGAATACAAAAATTAACTTTCTCGTCGGCTTGTTTGTTCTCGGCGGCATTATTGCTCTGCTGTTTCTTGCGCTCCAGGCCGCAAACCTGAGTTCGTTCTCTACCTCCAAGAGCTACGAAGTCACTGCCTACTTTGACAATATCGGCGGCTTAAAAGCCCGCGCTCCGGTAAGAAGCGCCGGAGTGCTGGTCGGCCGCGTCAAATCTATCAGCTACGACAATGACACCTTTCAGGCAAAAGTCGTGATCTCTATGGAGAACCAATTCAAGTTTCCGGCAGACACTTCTGCAAAGATTCTCACGGCCGGTTTGATCGGTGAACAGTACATCGGTCTTCAGCCCGGAGCTGACGATAAGGATTTAATCAACGGCGGGAGAATAGAATTTACTCAAAGTGCTGTTGTTTTAGAGAACTTGATCAGCCAGTTCATGTTTAATAAAGCAGAAGAGAACGCTGGTTCTAAAAAGGAATAAGAAATGAAAAAGAAGATCTTGGCTCTCGCGCTCGTCGGAGCGGCTTTGCTGTCCGGCTGCGCCTCCGTCCCGAAGGACGCCGGTCAGAACCCTGACGATCCCTGGGAAAGCTTGAACCGTCAGACCTTTGCCTTTAACCAAGGCTTGGACTTTATTTTGATCCGTCCTTTGGCCAAGGGCTATCAGTTCATCACGCCGAAGCCCGTGCGCGAAGGTGTCACCCGCGTGTTCCAGAACACAATGGAACCGTCTAACGCAGTCAACAATGTTCTTCAAGGAAAAGTCGAAGAGGGCATCCTTTCCTTGTTCCGTCTCATGATTAACTCTACCGTCGGCGTCGTCGGTATTTTCGACGTGGCCCAGATGGTTGATATTCCCCGCATGCCGGAAGATTTCGGCCAGACTCTGGCGACATGGGGCGTCCCCAAGGGCCCGTACTTCGTCATTCCCGTCTTAGGGCCTTCGACCGTTCGCGATACCGTCGGCTTAGTTCCGGAGATCTTCCTCGATCCGAACACCTACGTGGGTAAGGACTGGTTCGTATGGCCGTGGTGGGGCGCCAAGTTCGTCAACGCCAGAGAGCGTCTGCTTCCGGTCACGGATATGCTGGATAAGACCGTCGATCCGTACGTCGCGACACGTAATGCCTATCTGCAGCAGCGTCAAAACTCGCTTCAGGACGGTGACGGTCCTGCAATGATTCAGCAGCCTCTGCTGAGCCCGTTCAGCGATGAAGACTCCGATAATGCTGATAAAACCGCCAAGGATGAAAAGAAATGAGAAAACTGATTAGCCTGGTTGTCGTTTTTTTCCTCTCCGTCTTCGGAGCCGCGGCCACCGCGGAACCGAGCGTGTCTCCGGAAAAACTGGTTATGGAAGTTTCCACCCAGGTTCTGGATGAAATTAAGAAAGACCCGGCTTTGGCTGCGGCTGATCCGTCTCACGTTAACCAGCTCGTAGATAAAAAGATTCTGCCTTACACCGACTTTGCCACGATGACGCGTATGGCTGTCGGTCCGGCCTGGAGAAAGGCTGACGAGGCTCAGCGCAAAGAAATCATGCAGCTATTCCGTACACTTCTCGTTGCTGTTTACTCCGGCGCCCTGAAGGAAGCCAATAACTACACGGTTGAGCTGGCCAAATCTCGTCCGAGCAATGATCCTCGTCTGACGATCGTTCGGACACGTTTGGTGGCCAGCCAGCGCGATCCGATTCAGCTGGACTACCGTCTGATGAATACCGGCAAAGATTGGAAGATCTTCGACGTCTGCGTCGGCGGCGTTTGGCTCGTTGAGAACTATCGTTCTCAGTTTGCTTCCGTTATCGGAAACTCCGGCCTCACCGGTTTGATCGCACAGCTGAAAGACCGCGTGCAGAAGCTTGAAGCCAACAAAGGAAAGTAGGGATGAAGTTGCAGGCTCAGCACATCGGCTTTGATAATGCCGTTGCGATTTTGAACCAAGGCATACAGGCCATTGATTCAGGCGACAGCGTGATGGACATGCAGGATGTTCGGAAAACCGACAGCGCTGCGGTGGCCGTCGTGCTGGAATGGATTCGGAGGGCTCAGGCGAGAGGCGCCGAGCTGAAAGTGATCAACGCTCCTGACTCTTTCCAAAATTTGGTCAAACTTTACAGTCTTTCGGACCTCATTAAGTAAGGCCTGAAAATCAAAAAAGCCCTCGAAATCGGAGGGCTTTTTTGTGGACGAAACTAATTAGGGCTGGGCCGGAGCAGGTGCTTGTGCCGGGGAGGGCGCTACAGCCGGAGCCTGATTCTTCAGACTATCGATTGCCTGCTGCTGACGAACCTTATTCAAGTCGATTTCTGTCTGAACTTTGGAGCGTTTGGCTTCTAAGTCGAGTCGCTTGCTTTCCAAATCCATCTGCATCATCTGATCCTGATAGTTTTGGAGTTTCTGTTTCTGAGCAGCGGCTTCCGCTTCAGCTGCTTGCTGTTTAGCTTGCTGAGCAGCCTTAGCTTCAGCTCTGGCCTTGGCTTGGCGAGCTTGAGCAGCCGCACGCTGACGAGCGGCTTTCTCAGCGGCGCGAGCTTTTTCTAAAGCGACCGCTTGTTCGTTTGCCTGAATCTGACGTTCAGCCTGCTGGACGTTAAGAATCTGCTGGTCCGACGGAGAAAGGGGGACCAGAGGTGTGACGGTCTCGGTGATCTGGGCCGAAGCTGCCGAGCCGATCGCAAAGGCGCACACAGCGGCGAGAAGTTTAAGTTTCATAAGCGTTGTACCTCACCAAAACACGGAAACAAAGGTTATCTCTTGCAGCCGTACGGGTTGTTCGGCTGAATACGAGTGCTTGTCGGACCTGTGGAGGTCATGATGGCAGGGCCGTACTTGAATTCGCACATTTGACCGACTTGAGCGGAGTTAAAAATTCTGCCGTTCATCTTAAAGGTCAGCTGGACGCCGTCAACCAAGGAATTCTGCGGAGAGGCGGCACTGGATCCGGCTGCGCCTAAGGCTGCACCGGCGATAGCGCCGATAGCGGTACCGCTGTCTCTATGATGTGTCACCTGATTGCCGATCACGGCACCGAGAATGCCGCCGAGTGCAGTACCGACCATCTGAGAAACGTTGCGGTCGGATTGGTTATTCACGGCAACGCGGGCAGGCTGAATCGCAATAATTTCAACCGTCTGAACCTGCTGGGCCTGGTTGACCTGGTTGCTGCCGTAAACATCGGAACGATACATGTCGCCGTTAGTCTGACATCCGGCAAGAGCGAAAAGCGCAACTGCAGGAACCAGCAATTTTGTTTTGATCATGGCTGACAAACCCCTTTGTCTGTAAAAATAAATTCTGATCTTTCAATGATAATGAACAATCCCCACGGTCGGATACTTCCTTTGCGCCTAACTGAGCCATAAGGTCGGCGGAACGGTAAAAATTGTAAAGATTAGTGTTGACGTCGGTGGGGAAGACAACTTTTTTCACACATGCAAAAAGGTCATCAATGATGCAAGATTTGGGAGACTAGACCATTTATTCGTGCGCAACGCTTTTATACTACGGGCAATACTTCGAAGCGACTTAATACCTATGCTGTTCTCTCACATTCTTTCCCAGGTGAAAGTTCATACCGGCAGGCTGTCCCGTTGGTTAACCAATAACTGTTCGGGAAAATGGAGCTACCGAATTAATATGTTTTGTTTCGGTTTGGCTTGGCTGATCTTTCCGATTGAGAACAGGTTCTATCAAAAGATCGTTAAAAATCGCACTTATTATTTTCCGCAGATCGATTTCCATAATCTGCGGCCTTTAGATCCCATACGAGGGATTATCCAGCTTATTTTCCTGATGTTTGTTGCCGGCAGCAAAGAAGATGCTGCCAAACGTCTGTCGCACTCAACGTATGCCAGCCGTTTTTTTCTGTTTCGCTGGATAAACCATCTCTTCAAGAGGATTAATCGCGGGACGCGAATGATCGCCGAGCGCGTATCCAAGAAACTGGCTTCCGAAGGAAAAGAGAAGGTCAGCGACCACAAGCCTCAGCATCAGAAGCCGTCGCTTTTTAAGAAGATCTTCGTGGGCTTTTTGCTCGCGATCGGCTTTGTGCTCTACGTGCTCTGTATCACTCAGCCTTTCAGCTTGGAAGAGCAAGTTATCTTCCTGCTGATCTTAGGCGTGATCGCGCTCACTTTGTTCCAGGCGCAGACCCGCTTTACGCTGCTGATGCTGATCGTGATTTCGGTTATCGTCTCGTCGCGCTATGTGTGGTGGCGTTATTCGGAAACACTGAATCCCAACAGCTACACTTCTGTGATTTTTACCTGGCTGCTGATCATCGCCGAAACCTATGCCTTCATCGTGATGCTGCTCGGCTACTTCCAGGTCTGCTGGGTGCTTGACCGAAAACCGGCCTCTTTACCGAAGGATAAGGAGCGCTGGCCGAGTGTCGATATTTTCATTCCGACTTACAACGAACCGCTGGACGTTGTGAAACCGACGGTGTACGCAGCGCTCACCGTGGACTGGCCCAAAGAAAAACTCAATGTTTATATCTTGGACGACGGCAGCCGTAAGGAATTTAAAGACTTTGCCTGTGAAGTCGGCGCCGGCTATATCGAGCGCGAAGAACACAAGCACGCCAAGGCCGGCAACATTAACCACGCGATGGGCATCACTAAGGGCGACTTCATTGCCATCTTTGACTGCGATCACGTGCCGGTAAAAACGTTCCTGCAAAAGACGATGGGCTGGTTCTTAAAGGACGAGAAAATCGCTTTGGTGCAGACGCCCCATCATTTCTATTCACAGGACCCGTTTGAAAAGAACCTGCATCTCAAAGAGAATGTTCCGAATGAGAACTCGCTCTTCCATGACTTCATTCAGAAGGGCAATGACACATGGAACGCAACGATGTTCTGCGGTTCCTGCGCCATCATGCGCCGTAAAGCCTTAGAAGAAGTCGGCGGTATCGCTGTTGAAACCGTGACCGAAGACGCGCACACCTCTTTGAAGCTCAATCGAAGAGGCTGGTCCTCTGCTTTTCTAAGCACGCCGCTCTCCGCAGGTCTCAGTACCGAAACTTTGGCGGCGCATATCGGCCAGCGAATTCGCTGGGCCCGAGGCATGGTGCAGATTTTCCGCTTGGATAATCCGCTTTTCGGCAAGGGCCTGACGATTCCGCAGCGCCTGTGCTTCCTAAACGCGATGATTCACTTCCTGCACGGACTGCCGCGAATCATCTTCTTAATCGCTCCGCTGCCCTTCCTCTTTGCCAATATCTACGTGATTTACGCCAGTGCGATCGCGATTTTCGTGTACTTGATCCCGCATATGGTGCATTCCACGATGACGACGTACATGATTCACCGCGGCTACCGATTCCCCTTCATCAGTGCGCTGTATGAGACGATTTTGTCTTGGTACATTTTCGTGCCGACGCTCGTCGCGCTCATCGCGCCTCATAAAGGCAAATTCAACGTGACGGCCAAGGGCGGAGTAATTGATAAAGAGTATTTGGACTGGGCAGTTGCTCGCCCGTACTTCTACCTTCTGCTTTTGAATCTGGCGGGTTTCTTTATCGGTATCTATCGAATGATCGGAGCAGGGGCTTATGAAGTTCTGATGCTTTTAATCAATCTCGGCTGGATCATCTACAACCTGATCATTCTGTTTGCAGCGATGGCTGTGACGGTTGAAAGTGTGCAGAAGCGCAAGTTCCCGCGCGTGTCTTTCACTGCATCGGTACACCTTCAGGTCGGAGACGAATTGATCCCTGCGGTCATGTCAGCCTTCTCTCAAAAGGACTGCGTCGTAGATCTGAAAAACGCTTCGGACTTAAGCAGGATTTCGCTCGAAGAACCGGTGAAACTGATTTTCGGTTCTAAGAAAAAGCCTTCGACAACATTTGACTGCACGGTGACAGCCGCGTTTGAAAACGGCGTCGTTGAACTATTGGTCGCGCAGCCGACGCGTACTAAAGAAATGGAATACGTCGAGTGCACGTTCGGTACGCCTGACATCTGGATTCAGAGACAAGCAAAAGTTAAAGGCTACGGAATGTTTGACGGATTCTTCGCGCTGCTGCACATGGCACGCATGGGCGCTGAGGCATTTGCGCACTTCTCGAATCCTCAGGCCGGTTGGTTCCTAAAGGCTTCGGTTTGGACATTTAAGTGGGTCATCAGCTTCATTCCTCGAGTCCCGTCACTTAGACGCGAAAACAAGAATTCTCCTTTCGAGGAACATCATCCGCTCTACTTGCCTAAAACAATTTCATCGGTTCATAGCGCGTAATAACGAACTAAAATCTTACGCAGTTAGAAATATTACGGCTTAATGAGTCATTCGGAAGATCTCGGTCAGATATGTTTAAGAATAAAAAATTCTCTCTTCTTCTATCCGGTACAGTGCTCTGCGCACTGAGTGCAGCTTTTGCGAGCGTCGCGTCCGCAGCCCCTGAACCCGCCACATTTATGCGGGATGTTCAGCCGGCCTTCCGGACAGACGAAATCCCGGTGATCCGCAAAGACAGTCCCTTGTTTAATTACTCCACGGAAGGAGCAATTGAACAGATCAAGATGACGGGCATCTACAACGAAAGATCTTTCCGCTTTTATTCCGCAAAGAACGAGCTGATTTCAAAGGCTTCGGTCACGCTTCGCTATACGCCGTCTCCGGCTTTGATTCCTCAGCAGAGCCAGCTCAATGTTTACTTAAACGGCCAGCTGCAGAAGAGCCTTCCGATTACCAAAGATCAGCTCGGCAATCAGGTTTCTGCAACGGTGGATCTCAATGCAAAGCAGTTTGACAGCTCCAACCGTCTGACACTGGAGTTTGTCGGTCAGTACACGCAGATTTGCGGCTCTCCTGCAAATCCTGCCTTGTGGCTGACAGTCGACTCTTCGAGCTACCTGTCTTTGAATACTCAGAAGCTGCGTTTAGCCAACGATCTTTCGATTCTGCCGGCACCTTTTGTCAACACCATCAGTCCGGCCGCATCGACGCTGCCGATGGTTTTTGCTTCTGCGCCCGACAATCACTTCAAAGAAGCAGCCGCCGTGCTCGCTTCTTGGGCTGGTGTGCGCTCCGAGTGGCGCGGAATTGAATTTCCGGTCTACTACAACGAACAGCCGGCCGAGCAGAACTATGTCGCTTTTGTTACCAATGACAGTCGTCCCGACTTCCTGAAGTTCCTGCCCAGAGTCGAAGCGCCGACGATTTCGATCGTAAATGCGCCGAACAGTCTGTACGCCAAAGTTCTGGTGATTGCCGGCCGCAACGCTGACGACCTGCTGACAGCCGCTCGTTATCTGGCGACGGCCGATGCCGGCATCGTCGGAGGCATGGTCACGATTGAAAACTTCAAGGGTGAACCGGACCGCAAGGCTTATGACGCGCCGTCTTGGGTCAACACCGATCAAAAGATTCCGTTCGAGAAGCTTTCCAAGTACCGCGGCCAGCTCACCAGCACCGGTTTGCATCCGGCTCCGATCAAACTTGACGTGCGGCTTCCGCCGGACCTTTTCATGGTCAACCGCAGCAACGTGAATCTGGATCTGCGTTACCGCTATACCCGTCCGATGGGCGGGGAACCGGCTCAGATGCGCTTCCTGCTGAATGACCAGTTGGTCGAGTCTTATGACCTGAGCCCGACAAAAACGAGCAACTCGTTTATGTCGCAGTTCTCGTTCATTAACGGCTTGGCAAATCTGTGGAACAACACATCGATTCCGAGCCGCCTGCTGTCCGCAGAAAATCAGCTGACTTTTGACTTCCAATACGGTTTGGCGGTTGACGGCGGAACTCAGGCCAACTGCAAGTCTGTGACCCTGATTCCGAACCAAGTGGAAATCGATCCGAACTCCACGATCGACTTCTCAGGTTTCTATCACTTCGCACGCCTCCCGGATCTGAAACTCTTTACCGTAAGCGGCTACCCGTTTACGAAGTACGCCGACCTGTCCCAGACCTTGGTGCTGATGAAAAAAGATGCACCCGCCAATGTCATGACGACAATGCTCAACACGATGGGCCGCTTCGGTGCACAGACGGGTGCTCCGGTCACAAAAGTTAAATTCGACTCTGCCATTCAGAACGACAACGCACAGCACCGTGACATTTTGGTCTTTGCCGAAAACAGCGCCGATATCGGGAATCTCGATAAGCTCGAGCCTGAGGTAATTCTTGAAAAAGTTAAAGGCAACTTGAAGTCTAATTTCGGAGCAAAGTCGAAAGACACAGCTCCTCAGTCCACTGTTACGGAAGACACCGGCATTGCCACGATTGCTCAGTACGAATCTCCGTACGGCAGCGGCCGCTCGGTCGTCGCGCTCTTAGGTGACGGACAGGACGGAAGCTACCTGCTGAACAAACGGCTGATGAACCCGGGCGACCTGAAGATGGTCGGCGGCGGGATCGCGATTTTCAAACCGAATGCCGAGCCTGCAAGCTACATGGTCGGTCCCGACTACTACACGGGCTCCCTGCCGTGGCACCAGAGAGTTTGGTATTCGCTCCTTGATCAGCCGCTTCTTCTTGTGCTCTTCACCTTGGTGTGCGCACTGCTCTTTGCCGGCGGTATCTACTACCTGATGCATTCTCTGATCCGCTTCCGCAACCGCCGCAACTAAGAGGAGACCGACAACATGAAAAAGAAATTTCTTCTTGCCTGCCTGATCTCTGCCGTGTTTGCAGCTCCTGCGGGCGCCTGGGAACTTTGGGACCAATTTAAAGCAACGAACCTTACGCCTGAGGGCCGCGTCGTTGACTACAGCGAAGCCAAGCTCATCACGACCTCCGAAGGTCAGTCCTACGGGATGTTCTTCGCGCTGGTGGCCAATGACAAAAAGGCGTTTGACGAGATGTTTGCCTGGACGGAAAAGAATCTCGGCGAAAACCAACCGGCTTGGCTTTGGGGCATCCCGGACGGCACGCCCAACGGAACGGGCAAGATCCTGGATACCAACAACGCGACCGACTCGGACATGTGGATTGCCTACTGTTTGATCGAAGCGGCCCGCATCTGGAATGATCCTTCCTACCTTCCGAAGGCGGATGGTTACCTTGCCAAGCTCAAAGAGCTGGTTCGCGACGTGCCGACCGTCGGCAAGGTCATCCTTCCGGGCCGTGTCGGATTTGAAGAGAAGGGCGTGATCACCATCAACCCAAGCTACTATCCGCCGCATATCCTGCGCCGCTTTGCCGATTACGATCCGTATTGGCTCCCGGTGCTGGAAGGTTCCATCAACGCCATGGTGCGCTGCTCTCCGAGCGGCGTGGCGCCGGACTGGGCTAAATTTGACGCTCAGGGACGCCTTGTCGATCCTCAGAAGATGGAAGGCAGCTACAACGCCATCCGAACCTATCTTTGGTCCGGCATTCTGTCGCCGAAGGATCAGAACTATGAAGTGCTGATGCGCCAGTATGAGCCGATGATTAACCTCGTCAAGGCAACCAATATTCCGCCTGAGAAAGTCAACATCGGTGACATGACCGTCAATAACCGTCAGGTCAACGCTTTCGGAGCCTGCTTCCTGCCCTACGTAGCTGCAGACAAGGCTGGCGCAGTGATTCGTACAGTGCTCACCACGACGGAAATGAAGGGCGATAATTATTACCGCAACGTGCTGACTGTTTTCGGTCTTGGGTTTGATAACCGTGCTTATGCCTTCGACGAGAAGGGGCGCCTGATTCTGCCTACCGACAATATGGCCGTTAAAACAATGACACCTAGAAACGAATAAAGCTAAGTTCTGAGCATGGCTGCGACTGAAAAAAACAAGCAGACGAAAGTGAAGTGGACCGGTCTCGGTCTGTGGAACGTCTTTTTTATCGGAGAATTTTTACTCGGAGGATTCGGATATCTCTCGCTGAACCTTCTGCAGAATGTTCTGCTTTTGGTTTTTGTCCTCTTCCCGATCGGCAATCGTTATCTGCGCTGGCTGCGCACGCTGATTGCGGTTGTTTGTGCCGCGGCTTTGGTTTACTCCGAAAGCTGGCTGCCGGGTCTGGACAGCATTCGAGGCAACTTTCATAACCTTGCGGCGATGGAAAGCGGCTATCTTCTTGAGTCCGCTCTGAACTTCTTGAATTTTGAGATGATCGGCGCCGGTATCGCGCTCATCATCATTTATTACGCAATTCGTGACTACATTCGCGTGACGACGTTTACCGTCGGTTATTTGTTCATTCTTCTCTGCGCTCCGCTTTGGCAGCCTTTTGTGGCCCAGCTCAGAGCGCCGGCAACGGAAGTGGTCGCTTCCGCCGAAAGCGCTAAGAAACCGGCAGAAGAAGAAAAGAAGAGCGACCTCATTCCTCAGACCGCTGAACCTACCTCGAAGAATCTCGACGAATGGCTAAAGCGCTTCCACGACACGGAAAAAGACCGCAGAGCCGAGTGGCCGGACAAACTGGCAAAAGATTCAACGCCGTTCGATATTCTTCTGCTGAATATCTGCTCACTTTCCAACGACGACTTGAGGGCCGTCGGCCTGGAAAATCACGAAGTTCTAAAGCAGTTCAATATTCGCTTTGAGAACTTTAACTCCGCGACTTCTTATTCTGGGCCGGCTGCGCTGCGTCTGTTGAAATCCGTCTGCGGGCAGCCCTCTCATGAAGATCTGTACGAAGGCCGCAATCCGGACTGCGAAATCATGAACCGTCTGGCTCGTTTGGGCTACAACCAGCACGTTTTCATGGACCACAGCGGTAAGTACGACAACTTCTATCAGAGTCTGCGTCATCTGGCCGGCCTTTCACCGCAGCTTGCGGAAATGAAGTATCCGAAGCGCTATGACTCTTTTGATGAAGAGCCGATCGGAGACGCCCGCGCAGTCTTTAAAGATTACGAAAACACGATCGCTGCAGACAAAGGCGGCAGAAGCGCGACCTTTATCAATATGATCGCACTGCATGACGGCAACCGCTTTGCAAACAAACGCCGTTTAGCACCCTTCAAACCCAGAGCGCAGGCCATGCTCGATGACTTAGGCAGCCTGATTGCCGATTTGGAAAAGAGCGGACGCAAGGTCATGCTCGTGGTCGTGCCTGAGCACGGCGCAGCGGAAAAGGGCGACAAGGTGCAGGTTGCGCATTTGCGTGATATTCCGAGTCCGGCGATCACTCATGTGCCTGCTTTGGTGAAATTCATCGGCGTAACGCCCGCAGACAGCCCGGTTACCGTGGATACTAAGACGAGCTATCTCGCCGTAAGCTCCCTGATCGGCCGCGTTCTGGAGACTAACTACTTCGGAAAACCGGAAGGGGAAGTTCCTCTGAAAGACCTTTTGAAAGACCTGCCGCAGACGCATTCCGTTTCCGAAAATGCCAATGCCAAGGTCGTGAACTATAAAGGCAAGGACTACGTCAAGATGGATAACAAAGATTGGCGAGAATACGCAAAGTAAAAATCTAAAAATCCTTGCCGTGATCTTGGTTAAACTCGAGATCACGCTTTAAACTCATTTTGTCCATAAATTAAGAGAGTTAACGCGGAGGTTAACGCTCAAGACGCTGATTCGATTGGAGTTGTTCAGTGCAAAAATTAGTTATCACCGGCGGTGTGGCGCTAGAGGGTGAAATCAAAGCATCCGGAGCCAAGAATGCAGCTCTTCCCCTTTTGGCATGCGCACTTCTTACAGATGAGCCGATGACTTTTGTGAACGTGCCGGATCTGGCTGACGTTCATACCATGCTTAAGCTTTTAGAGGAACTCGGCTGCAAGGTGACGCAGGAAGGCCATAAAGTGACGATCGGTGCCTCGCATATCACTTCAACCGAAGCTCCCTACGATTTAGTTAAAACGATGCGTGCATCTATTCTGGTGCTCGGCCCGCTGCTCGCACGCTTCGGAAAGGCCAAAGTGTCGCTTCCCGGCGGCTGCTCGATCGGTGCCCGCCCAGTGGACCAGCACATCAAGGGCCTCAAAGCGCTCGGGGCCGACATTTCTATTGAACACGGATATGTCACGGCGCATGCCGACAAGCTCGTCGGCACCAATATCGTGACTGACATGGTCACAGTGACCGGCACGGAAAATCTTCTGATGGCAGCCGTCTTGGCAGAAGGTACTACGGTGCTTGCCAACGCCGCGCGCGAACCCGAAGTCGCTGATTTAGCAAACTGCTTGGTGAAGATGGGAGCCAAGATCAAGGGCATCGGTTCCCCGCAGATGGAAATCGAAGGCGTCAAGAAACTGCACGGAACGACTTATCGCGTGATTTCCGACCGAATCGAAGTTGGAAGCTTCCTAGTGGCCGCCGTGATGACCAAGGGCAAGATTCGTGTGACCGACTGCGATCCGCATACGCTTACGGCTGTGCTTGAAAAACTGGAAGAAGCCGGCGCCAAAGTAACGACCGGAGAAGACTGGATTGAAGTCGACGGGACCGGGGAACACCAGGCCGTAGATATTCGTACGGCTCCGTATCCCGGATTCCCGACAGATATGCAGGCTCAGTTTATGGCGCTCAATACGACGGCTGAAGGTGCCTCGCACGTTGCCGAGACGATTTTTGAAAACCGTTTCATGCATGTTCCCGAACTGCAGCGTTTGGGTGCAGATATCACCATTGACGGTAACAATGCCGTGGTACGCGGCGTTGAACGCCTTTCCGGCGCTCCGCTGATGGCAACCGACCTGCGTGCCAGCGCAGCGCTCGTGATTGCCGCATTGACGGCAGACGGCGAGTCGACGGTAGATCGTATTTATCACTTGGACCGCGGCTACGAAAAAATGGAACAGAAACTTTCGTCTCTCGGCGCCAAGATTAAGAGAGTAAAAGCATGATTACTTTGGCATTATCGAAGGGAAGAATCTTTACCGAGACGCTTCCGTTTTTAGCCGCTGCCGGAATCTATCCGCTCGAGGATCCGGAAACCTCCCGCAAGCTCATTATCGGAACCAATAATCCGGATCTGAGAATCGTGGTCGTCCGCGCGAGCGACGTCCCGACCTACGTCCAGTACGGCGCGGCCGACATGGGCGTTGCCGGCAAGGACTCCTTGTACGAACACGGCGGCGCCGGTCTTTATGTACCTTTGGACCTCAATATCGCCAAATGCCGCATGTGCGTAGCCTGTCCCCGCGATTTTGACTACGCCGCCCGCGTCAAACGCGGTGCACGCTTAAGAATCGCGACCAAGTACATGAAGTACTCGAGAGACTACTATGCGCGCGTCGGTGTGCACGTTGATCTCATCAAACTCTACGGCTCGATGGAGTTAGCTCCGATTTCCGGTTTGTCGGACGCCATTGTTGACTTGGTGAGTACCGGAGCAACACTTAAAGCAAACAACTTAGTTGAGGTGGAGACGGTTGACTATATCTCCTCCCGCCTCATCGTCGGCAGTACCGCAATGAAGTTGAAGCGCCAGGAACTGCTGCCCTTAATCGAAATTTTTGCAAACACGGTGAAAAAAGAATGAGCATTAGAAGATTAAATACCCAGCAGCCGGACTTCGCGGCCAAATTCTCTGAACTTGTCGCAGTCGACAGCTCTGTTGATCCCGAAATCACACGCCGCGCCGAGGCCATTGTTCAGGATGTCCGCGCCAGAGGCGACGAGGCTGTCCTTGAGTACACCAATCGTTTCGACCACATGGACGCCAAGAGCGTTGCCGAATTCCGTCTGACGGAAGAGGATCTGAAGGAAGCTCTTGAAACGCTTCCGAAAGATCAGAAAGATGCTCTGACACAGGCCGCACAGCGCATCCGTGAGTTCCACGAACACGAACTCGGACAGAGCTGGTCCATTACTGAGGAAGACGGCACCAAACTCGGTATCCGCTACATCCCGCTGGATTCCGTCGGCCTTTACGTTCCCGGCGGTAAAGCCGCTTATCCGTCTTCCGTTCTGATGAACGCCATGCCCGCTCACGTTGCCGGCTGCAAAAAGATCGTGATGGTTGTCCCGACGCCGGGCGGCAAACCCAATCAGCTCGTTCTTGCTGCTGCCTGCTTGGCCGGCGTCAAAGAGTGCTACACCATCGGCGGTGCTCAAGCCATTGCCGCTTTGGCCTACGGCACGGAAACTATTCCTGCAGTCGACAAGATCGTCGGGCCGGGCAACGCCTACGTGGCCGCCGCTAAGCGCTATGTCTTCGGTACGGTCGGCATTGACATGATCGCCGGGCCTTCTGAAATTCTGGTGATTTGCGACGGCAAGACCAATCCTGACTGGATCGCAATGGATCTTTTCAGCCAGGCTGAACACGATGAATTGGCTCAGGCGATTTTGCTGACGGACGACGCTGAATTTGCCGATAAAGTTGCCGAATCCATTGATCGTCAGATTGAAGGCATGTCCCGCAAAGACATCATTTCCGCTTCGCTCAATAACCGCGGCGCCATCATCGTGACGCGCTCGATCGAAGAAGCCTGCAAGGTTGCCGATACGATCGCGCCCGAACACTTGGAACTTTCCGTTCAGGACGCCGACAAATACATTGATCAGATTCACCACGCCGGTGCGCTCTTCGTCGGTCCTTATACCTGCGAAGCCTTAGGCGACTACTGCGCCGGTCCGAACCACGTTCTTCCGACTTCGCGTACCGCCCGCTACTCCTCTCCGCTGGGGGTCTGGGACTTCCAGAAACGCATGAGCGTTCTGAAGGTCAGCAAACACGGCGCAGAAAAACTCGGCCGTATTGCCGACGTGCTGGCTCGGGGCGAATTCCTGACGGCTCACGCCGCCAGCGCTATGTACCGCGTTCACGATCTGGAAAAGAAATAAGGATTTCATTATGACGAGACGAGCCGATGTAAAGCGTCAGACGGCGGAAACATCGATCCTGGTATCGATGGATCTTGACGGCACCGGTAAAGCCGATATTCGTACAGGTATCGGATTCTTCGATCATATGCTGCACCAGATCGCACGCCACGGTCAGATCGATTTGACCGTGATGTGCGACGGCGATCTGCATATCGACGGACATCATTCCGTAGAAGATATCGGAATCGCGATGGGCCAGTGTCTGGCCAAGGCGTTAGGAGACAAAGCCGGAATCACGCGTTTCGGCTCTGCCTACGTGCCGCTTGATGAAGCGCTCTCGCGCACGGTTCTGGATATTTCCGGCCGCCCATATTTGGTCTGGAATGTCGATTTTACTGCCGCGATGATCGGCGAGCTTGATACTCAGCTGCCGAGAGAATTCTTCCTGGCGCTTGCCAGCAATGCCCGCATTACGCTTCACATTGACAATCTGCGCGGCATCAATGCGCACCATCAGTGCGAGTCCGTCTTTAAATCCTTCGGCCGCGCAGTGCGCATGGCCTGCGAGTACGATCCTCGCGCCCGCAACGTTATCCCGTCTACAAAGGGTGTGTTATGAAAATAGCCATCGTTGACTACGGCTCCGGCAATCTGCGCAGCGTCAGCAAAGCCATTGAAAAAATTGCGCCGGTCAGCACGCAGGTACTGGTAACCGGAGATCCCGAAGAGGTTCTGAAAGCGGACCGCGTGGTCTTCCCTGGACAAGGCGCGATGCCTGACTGCATGAAAAATCTTCGCACAACCGGTATGGAAGAGGCGGTGCGTGACGCGATTCGCAACAAACCGTTCTTTGCCGTATGTGTAGGCGAGCAAATGCTCTTCGAACACAGTGAAGAAGGCGATACGCCGGGCCTGGGGATTTTCCCGGGCGACGTCGTTCGCTTTGCTTCCGACCGTGTGGATCAAACCGGTGCACGCCTCAAAGTTCCTCAGATGGGCTGGAATCAGGTGACGCAGACCCGCGAACATCCCATGTGGAACGGTATCACCAACGGTGCTTGGTTTTATTTTGTTCACAGCTATTACGCCAAACCGACAGAAGCAGACTTGACCGTCGGAACGACGTTCTACGGTGAGGAAGTCACCGTGGCTGTCGCCCGCGACAACGTTTTTGCAACGCAGTTCCATCCTGAAAAAAGCGCTGCGGTCGGTTTAGCTCTCTATCAAAACTTTTTGACTTGGAATCCTTAACGAGTATTTATCATGTTGTTAATTCCCGCTATTGACATTAAAGACGGACACTGTGTTCGTCTTCGCCAGGGAGATTTAACTTCCAACATTACTGTCTTCAACACTGACCCCGTTGCTCAGGCCCGTCATTGGGTTGAGCTCGGCGCCGAACGTCTGCATCTGGTTGACTTGGACGCGGCCAGAAGCGGAAAGCCCGTGAACCTTTCCGTGATCCGCAAGATCTGCAATGAATTCGCAGAAGACGTTGAAATTGAAGTCGGCGGCGGTATGCGCACGCTGGAGCGCGTCGGCGAAGTGCTCGACCTCGGCGTGGACTATGTCGTGATCGGAACGGCTGCCGTGAAAGCTCCGGGATTCCTGCATGACGTCTGCAGTGAGTACGGCGGCAGCGTTATCGTTTCTCTGGATGCCAAGGACGGCATGGTCATGACCGACGGTTGGACAAAGAACACCGGTCACTCTGCCACTGACTTAGCCAAAAAATTCGAGGGCTACGGTGTGGACGCCATCCTTTACACCGACATTAGCCGTGACGGTATGCTCACCGGCTGCAATGTCGAGGCAACCGCCGAATTAGCGAGCCAGCTCTCTATCCCCGTTATCGCCTCCGGCGGTATCCGTGATTTGGACGACATCCGCAAGCTGCTTGCCGTTGAGGACGACGGCGTGACGATGGCGATTTTGGGCCGCTCTCTTTACGAGGGTACCTTGGACTTCACACAGGCGCTTGATTTAGTCGAAGCGACAGAAGCCGCCAAAGACAATCAGGCCGATCTCGAAGGATAAATTCATGCTCGCAAAACGCATCATTCCGTGTTTGGACGTCACCGGAGGCCGCGTGGTCAAAGGAACGAATTTCGTCGACCTCAGAGACGCCGGAGACCCGGTGGAAATTGCTCGCCGCTATGACGAGCAGGGCGCCGATGAACTGACCTTTCTGGACATCACGGCGACTTCCGACGAAAGAGATTTGATCCTCAAAGTTATTGAAGACGTTGCGGCTCAGGTCTTTATTCCGCTGACTGTCGGCGGAGGGGTGCGTAAAGCAGAAGACGTCCGCCGTCTGTTGAATGCCGGCGCAGATAAAGTCTCGATTAACTCCGCAGGCGTGAATAATCCCGATCTGATTGCCGAGACCTCTTCGATCTACGGCAGTCAGGCCATTGTGGTTGCCATCGATGCCAAGCGCAGAGGCGACGGAACTTGGGAGGTTTATACGCGGGGCGGAAGAACGCCGACGGGCATTGACGCGGTTGAATGGGCCAAGAAGGTTGAAAAGCTCGGCGCCGGCGAGATTCTTCTCACCAGTATGGACGGCGACGGAACAAAGGCCGGTTTTGATCTGGAATTAACGCGCGCCGTGAGCGACTCCGTATCGATTCCCGTGATCGCCTCGGGCGGCGTCGGAAATCTGCAGCATTTGGTCGACGGCATTGTCGTGGGCCATGCGGACGCCGTACTTGCCGCTTCGATTTTCCACTTCGGTGAATACACGATCGAAGAAGCTAAGCGTTACATGCAGGATCGCGGTATTCCTGTCCGTCTTGACTAAGGACTGGTCATGATTGAAGAAGTTCGCTTTAATGCCGACGGCCTGGTGCCTGTGATTGCGCAGGATGCCCATGACGGCACGATCCTGATGCTGGCTTGGGCCAATAAAGAAGCTCTGGAAGAGACCTTGGAGACCGGATTCGGCACCTATTTCTCACGTTCCCGTCAGAAGCTTTGGCGCAAAGGCGAACAAAGCGGGAACCGTCAAAAAGTTTTTGAGGTTTTGCTCGACTGTGACGGGGACTCCGTTATTTACAAAGTTGAGCAAAAAGGAAACATTGCCTGTCATACCGGCCACAGAAGCTGCTTTTACCGCAGCTGGGACGGCAAAGACTGGAAAGAGAATGCTCTTGTCCTGAAGTCTCCGGAAGAGATGTACGGCAAGGAACATCACTAAAGGAATAAAAAATGGAACGCGTTCCTGTTATCAGCGAAATTGCCGACGTCATCGACAGCCGCAAGGGCGGAGACCCGAAGGTCAGTTACGTTGCCAAATTATTTTCGAAAGCCCCGGATGCCGCTTTAAAGAAGGTCGGTGAGGAAGCCACAGAAGTCGTGATGGCCGCAAAAGACGGCGATCGTGATCATTTGATTTATGAAACTGCCGACCTTTGGTTCCATTCCATGGTCGTGCTTTCTCAGGCCGGAATCCGTCCCGAAGAAGTGCTTCAGGAACTCGCCCGCAGAGAGGGAACCTCAGGTTTGGTCGAAAAAGCGAATCGAAAAGAATCGTGAGAAAGAGTTAATAACAACCCTAAGGTAGGGTTATCCATATTGAGCCAACGGCTGAATTCTTTAAAAATATAAAAGTAACTCGGAGAATGGTATGCAAAAGGAAGATTGCCTTTTTTGCAAAATCGCAAGGGGAGAGATCCCGTCCCAAAAAGTTTATGAAGATGACGAAGTGATTGCCTTTAAAGACATTCACCCTGCTGCACCTGTTCATCTCCTGATTATCCCCAAACAGCATTACGACTCTTTAGCCGTCATGGGCAAAGCAGAAGAGCCGCTTTTAGGTAAAATGCTGGCTTTAGCGCCTGTGTTGGCAAAAGAAGCGGGTGCAAATAACGGCTTCCGCGTCGTGATCAACACCGGACATGACGGTGGTCAGGAAGTAAATCATATTCACGTACATGTCTTGGGCGGCCCGCGTCCTTGGACAAAACTCTAGGAGTAAAAAATGGGTTCTCTTTCCATTTGGCATTGGTTAGTTGTGCTGGTTATCGTTGTTTTGATTTTCGGTACCAGCAAACTTAAGAACATGGGTAAAGACCTCGGCGGTGCCGTTAAGGGCTTCAAAGAAGGCATGAAGGAAGCTCAGGACGAACCGGCCAAACCGGCTCAGGTTGCCGAGCAGAAACCGGTTGAAGCACCTGCTGCTAAGGAAGAAGCTAAACCTGAAGAAAAGAAACAGGCTTAATTCAACACGATTGAGTACATATGCTTGATTTAAGCATGGGCGAAATCGGGGTCATCGCGGCCATCGCGTTGGTCGTCCTCGGCCCCGACAAACTCCCTCAGGTAGCAAAAACTGCAGGCTCTCTTATGGGGAAAGCCCAGAGGTTTGTCTCGCAGGTTAAAAATGATATCGACAAAGAAGTCGAACTTTCTGAACTGAAGAAAATTCAGGAAGATGCCAAAAAGATGGCGAGCGACCTTCAGTCGAGTCTGAAGAACACCACCGACTCCATTGAAAAACAGGTCAGCGATGTGCGGGACTCCGTCACTTCCGCCGGCCAGGAAGTCAAGTCCACGATGGACAATGCCTCCAAGGAGCTTAAGGACCAGTGGATGGAATCCACCGCTCCGAAGGCCGAGCTTTCAATGGAGAACATCGTAGACGGTACCGCTAAGACCGAGACAGCTTCTGCCTCTACCGGCCTTGGCAAGGATGCCGCCTGGGAAAATCTCGATAAGTCGGTCGACACCTCTATGCTGGAAAAAGCTTTCGATTGGGGTGCTTCCGACATCAAGCCGACTCTGCCTCAGGAACTGAGCGGTCCGGCTCCTACAGTCGAATCCTACAATTTCGGACAAGCGCCGGCCAATACGCCGATGACAGATCCCAACGCTCCCACGCTTGCCGATTTAATGCGTGAAATCAATGCGCTCAAGCAGCAGGTTGAGGCCCAGAAGGTTGCTTCTGTTCCCAAGACCGGCGCCGGACGCTTTGCACCGCGCAGTCACGTTAACAAAACCCGTATTTCACGTGTTTAAGAATGAGTGATAAAGATTTGGTAGAACGCCCGGAAGACGGGCCGGAAGATGACCGCGAGCAGACACTCGTCGCTCATTTGATTGAGCTGCGCTCCCGTATTGTCCGTATGGCTGTGTCGGTTCTGCTGGTTTTTGCCTGCTTGTCGCCGTTCATGAAGCAGATTTTCGACTACCTTAGCAAGCCGTTGATGGTGGCTTTGCCTCAGGGCGCAAAACTGCTGGCCACCGGTGTGATCGCGCCGTTTATGGTGCCGCTGAAAGTGACATTGTTTGTCGCTTTTGTGATTGCACTGCCTTATGTGCTGTGGCAGCTTTGGGGCTTCATTGCTCCCGGACTTTATCGGAAAGAGAAGAAACTGGCCGCTCCGATCATTATTTCGAGCTTGGTCATGTTCTTCCTTGGAATGGCATATTGCTATTTCATCGTGTTCCGTATGGTGTTTCAGTTCATTGCCGGATTCTCTCCGAACTCCGTGAACTTCGCACCGGACATTGATTCGTACTTCAGCTTTGTGCTGGCGCTGTTCTTGGCGTTCGGCTTGACGTTTGAAGTGCCGATTATTGTGGTTGTTTTAAACCGCATGGGCATTACTTCGATTTCAAAGCTGAAGAAGGCTCGTCCCTATATGGTTGTCGGTGCCTTCGTTCTGGCTGCTATTGTGACGCCGCCGGACGTCCTTTCTCAGTGCTTACTGGCTTTGCCGCTGGTGATCCTTTATCAAGTCGGTATATGGCTGTGCGCCGTATTCGGCAAGAAGGACGAGCCTGAGGAAGAAAACGCAGAATCGTCCTAAATAGGAAAATGAGAGCAGGCTGATCCGCCTGCTCTTTCTGTTTGAGGACAGAAATCTTCTAACGCCTAACCACAAGTTTTAATCTCCGGTTGTCCTCTCGCTCAGGCGTTCGGTCATAACTGTAAACATCTTAGAGGCGTTGCCTGCGTTACGGTTTTTTCACTATTAATCTATAATTTTTTCACGAATATACAGTGAGATAACACTGTTTGGTGAATTTAGAATAACGTGGGTGCTTATAAAGACCGATGACTCAGACGGATATCAAACCGTTTACTAAAGAGGATCTCGAGCAGGCAGATGTGCAGCTGCTTCGTGACGGCCGATGGGGAAATGCCCGGGTGTCAGTGGCTAACATCAATGGTAAGCGCTGGACAATCAAAGACTTTTCCGATCGCCATTGGCTTGTAAAAAACAGTTTTGCTAAGTTTGTGCTTTGGCGTGAACTGAAAGCGGTCCGCAAGCTTCACGGCCTCGAAGGCGTTCCGACGGAAGCCTTCATGGTGACGCCGCATATGCTTGCGATTGAATATATTCCCGGCCGCGTTTTAAACCGTGTTCCGAAGGAAGAGGTTTCTCCGACTTTTTTGGAAGAATGCGAGGAGATTATTCGTTCGATCCATGCCCGGCATCTGGTTCATTTGGATACCCGCGGAACCAGCAACTGGGTCATGCAGGTCAACGGAAAGCCCGCGTTGATTGATTTTCAGGCAAGCGTAGATACGCAAGGTCTTCCTCAAAAGATTCGTTCTTTTATGGAAGACATGGATATCGGCGGTGTTTATAAGAAGTGGAAGAAGTATTGCCCGGATGAGATGGGCGAGTTTCGCGAGAAGGAAAACGAACGCATTGCCAAGCTCAGAAAGCTCTGGGTCCTTCGCGGATACTTCGGCGTGAAAAAGCGCAATGCCAAACACGGCAAGCCGATTGACAACTAATTAACGAACACTATAACCAGCTTATTTTTATGGCTCAATTTGTATACACAATGAACCGCGTGGGCAAAATTGTTCCGCCCAAGCGACAAATTCTTAAAGACATTTCCCTGTCTTTCTTCCCGGGCGCCAAAATCGGCGTCTTAGGTTTAAACGGCGCGGGTAAATCTACGCTGCTCAAGATTATGGCCGGCGTGGATACCGAAATTGAAGGCGAAGCCATTCCGATGCCCGGCATCAAGATCGGTTACCTGCCGCAGGAACCGGTTCTTGATCCTAAAAAAACCGTTCGCGAAACGGTTGCCGAAGGTCTAGGCGACATTTTCGACGCTCAGGAAAAACTTAATAAAGTTTACGAGGCTTATGCCGATCCTGACGCCGACTTCGACGCTTTAGCTGCCGAGCAAGCTCGTCTGGAAGCCATCATCGCGACCGGCGGTACCAACGCCGATACACAGATGGAAATTGCTGCTGACGCACTTCGCCTGCCGCCCTGGGATGCCAAGATCGGCAATCTTTCCGGCGGTGAAAAGCGCCGTGTGGCTCTGTGCCGCTTGTTGCTGTCTAAACCGGATATGCTCCTTCTCGACGAACCGACCAACCACCTCGACGCTGAAAGCGTGGACTGGCTTGAGCAGTTCCTGCAGCACTTCCCCGGAACCGTGGTCGCCGTGACCCACGATCGCTACTTCCTGGACAACGCTGCCGAGTGGATTCTTGAATTGGACCGCGGACACGGCATTCCTTGGAAGGGCAACTATTCCTCCTGGCTCGATCAGAAGGAGCAGCGTTTAGAGCTGGAACAGAAGAAAGAAGACGCCCGTATCAAGGCCATGAAGCACGAACTTGAATGGGTTCGTCAGAATGCCAAGGGCAGACAGGCCAAGAGCAAAGCTCGTCTGAACCGCTTCGAAGAAATGTCGAGCTACGAATATCAGAAGCGTAACGAGACCAACGAAATCTTTATTCCGGTGGCTGACCGCCTCGGTGATAAAGTCATCGAATTCAAGAACGTTTCTAAGGGCTTCGGCGATCGTCTCCTGATCGACGATCTGAGCTTCTCGATTCCTCCCGGCGCGATTGTCGGCGTGATCGGCCCGAACGGTGCCGGTAAGTCCACGCTCTTTAAGATGATCACCGGCAAAGAAACTCCGGATTCCGGCGAAATCGATATCGGACCGACCGTTAAACTCAGCGCAGTTTCTCAGACCAGAGAATCTCTTCCGAACGATAAGACCGTTTGGGAAGCCGTTTCCGACGGTCTGGATATTCTGAAGGTTGGCAAATTCGAAATGCCGAGCCGTGCGTATCTCGGCCGCTTTAACTTTAAGGGCGGAGATCAGCAGAAGATCGTCGGGACGCTCTCAGGCGGTGAACGCGGACGTCTCCATATGGCCAAAACGCTTCTTGCCGGCGGCAACGTTCTTCTTCTTGACGAACCGTCTAACGACTTGGACGTTGAAACCCTCCGTGCTCTGGAAGAAGCGCTGCTGGAATTTGCCGGCTGCGCCATGGTCATTTCTCATGACCGCTGGTTCTTAGACCGTATCGCTACACACATTCTGGCTTTTGAAGGCGACTCCAAGGTCGAATTCTTCGCCGGCAACTATACGGAATACGAAGCAGACAAGAAACGCAGACTCGGAGATGCGGCAACACCGCACAGACTGCGCTTCAAACCGCTCAAGCACTAAGCGTCAATATGACTATTGCTCAAGGGAAAATTTCTCTTGACGACCGGGGCTGTGCTTACAGCCCCGAGTTCGGCGATGTTTATGCATCCAAAGACGGGGCTTATGAACAGTCCCGTTTTGTTTTTTTGGGCGGAAACCGGCTGCCCGAGAGATGGCAGGGAAGAGATCAGTTTACGATTGTTGAAAACGGGTTCGGCCTCGGCACGAATTTTTTGACGACGCTGAAAGCGTGGCGGGAAGATCCGCAGAGAAGCGGCAAACTGTTTTATTTGGCCGTAGAAGGATTTCCCCTTCAAGCATCGGATATCAAAACATTTGCCTCTTCTAGCCTGAAAGCGCAAGCCGAAGAGTTGGCAGGCAAATGGCCGACTCTGACCCCGGGTGTTCATCGACTGACGTTCGATGAAGGGCGCGTCGTCTTAGATCTCTACTTTATGCCGTCTTCCGCGGCAGCTAAAAAACTTTCCGGCGCTTTTGATGCTTTCTATCCGGACGGCTTCTCGCCTAAGAAGAATCCGGAGATGTGGGAGCCCAGACTGCTCAAGGCGATTTGTTCGCACGCTCGAGAAGGTTCCACACTGGCGACTTGGTGCGTGGCTTCGGCCGTCAGAAAGGCTTTTACGGAAGCGGGATTCGCGATCCAAAAGGTTCCGGGTTTCGGACACAAGTCAGAAATGACCGTCGGCCGCTTTGAACCTAAGTTCAAGCATCGCCGCTCAACGACATTTTTAAATTCAGTCGAAAAACCTCAGTCAGCTATTGTCATCGGGGCCGGACTGGCCGGTTCGGCGGTGGCTTGCGAGCTGGCACGTCGCGGAGCCCAAGTACAAGTTATCGATGCGGGTCCAGTGGGTGCTGCCGGCGCCTCAGCGCTTCGCTGGGGCGTGGTGCATGCTCAGCCTTCCGGAGATGATAATCAGCTCTTTAGACTGACAAGGTTGGGTTTAGAGATGCTGCAGGAAGAATTGCGCAGCTATCCGGAGCTGGTACGGACTGAGGGGCTTTTCCAGATGGCCAGAGACGAAGCAGAACTTCAAAAATGGCAGCAGTGGTTTGCTCAGTCAAAACCGTTCAATTTTCCGAAAGATTTCCTCCGGCTGATGTCAGCAGAGGAAGCCGAATCAAAAATCGGTCTTAAGCCTCGGTTGGGCGGTCTCTGGCACGAAGGCGCCGGTATCGTTGCTGTGGCTGAATGGGTGAGGGCGCGTCTGAATCGATCGGGAGCTTCTCTGCTGCTTAACACTCGGGTCGGCACTCTGTCGAAGCAAGGAAAAAAGTGGCAGGCAAAAGACCCACTCGGGCAAATCATTGCTGAAGCAGATGCGGTGGTCGTTTGCTGCGCAGCTGATACCGCTAATCTTCTACCCGGAATCGAACTTCCGTTAACCCGATGGAAAGGCAGATTGTCCCTGCTCTGTGAGGGCGCTTTGACAGACTTGAAAGGTGCGGTGACAGGTCCGGGTTATGCCATTCATAGTCCTGACAACTGGATCGGGGTCGGTGCAACCTATGAGAGTGCCGAGAAACAAATGCCGCTAGAGGAGGCACATCGAAAGAACCTTTCTCATTTAACGGACCTGTTTCCCCAGCTAACTGAAGCTGATGCGGCCGGATTTTACGAAGGGTTCCGCTGTGTGGCGCCGGATCGCCTGCCGGTTGTCGGACAAGTGCCGGCAGCGGAAGGCTTTCCGAATGCGACAGGTATTTACGTGAGCTGTGCTATGGGGTCTCGAGGTACCGTGTTCAATGAACTTGCCGCTAAAGTCATCGCAGCGCAAATGTTTAATGAGCCGATTCCGTTGGAGGCCGACCTTCTGCGTGCGATTGATCCGGGCAGATTTCTCAAAAAGCCTCGGTAAACGGAGCATTGTTGAGCCTGCGGTCGGCTCGTAGAATATCAGCCACAACAAACCTCAAAAACTACAATCTATGACCGCTCAAACCAAGGGACTTCTTGCCGCCGTCGGCGCATACCTCTGCTGGGGCTTTATGCCTTTGTATTGGGCATTATTCGGAAGCGTCCGGGGCTGGGAAGTCATCGGTCATCGAGTGCTTTGGTCCTTGGTCCTGATCTCTGCATTTCTTATGCTGATCGGGCGATTTTCCGAGATCTTCAGCACACTTCAAACATTCAAAAAGCAGCCGATTCAATATTTCAACTTATTCGCAGCGGCAGCGATTGCGGCGATTAACTGGTGGATCAACGTTTACGCCGCGACATCCAATCAAGTTGTCGAACTTGGCATCGGGATGTTTTTAACGCCGTTGTTTACCGTTGTACTGGGCGTCGTGTTCTTTAGAGAGCGGCTGAGCCGATTAAAGCAGCTGAGCGTGTTTCTACCTTTTCTCGGTGTGTGCATCATGATTTACACACTCGGTCGGATGCCTTGGATCGCATTGGGCGTTTCTTCTTCCTGGGCGCTTTACGGGGTCTTTAAAAAACGTCTGGGTATAGATCCTTGGGTAAGCAACGCATTGGAAGCCTCGCTTATGCTTCCCTTTGCTATTGCCTACCTGTTTTATCTTGATGCGAACGGCGTCGGAGCTTTTATTGCCGGCGGAACCTACATTACGATTCTCCTCATCAGCGTGGGTCTGGTGACATCCGTACCGATGATTGCATTCTCCGCTGCGACCAATGTTCTTCCGCTGACGATTCTCGGCTTTATCCAATATATGAATCCGATCCTCACGCTGCTTGTGGGATTGGTTTTCTTCCATGAACCCTTTAATCATCAGCAGCTCATTCCCTTACTGTTTATTTGGGCCGGAATTCTGACTTTCATTTACAGTGAATTCCGAGAGAAAGCGGCGAGGAAGGCTCAAACTGTCTAGTCCTAATTCAGGTCAATGAAGCGGCAGCTCAGCAACGCAATTGAAGACTCGCTTTCGTCGTGAAAAGACCATAGATTGCAAGCTAACTGACTGAAGAGGCGTAAAAAATCACTTATTATTACGCCTTGCTTTTTTGTTTTAGTCGGTGTCTTGTATGTTTATCGTCTCTCGGTATCGAGCCCCATGGGTCGCCTTTGCTTTTATTGCGGTCGTGTCAATCGGCGCGTTCATGCGTTTTCAGCAAAGTGCGGAAACCGACGCGAAAAACTTAGAACTCGACCGAGCAGAATTCCAGCTTTTTAAGAAAGATTTGGCGCCGGTGAACCTTCCGGAAAAGACGATGAACTCAACGGTTCTTTTCGAGCTTTTCCGCTGCGGCGTCCGTTCGATTAACGAAGCCGGTTACTGTAATAAGATCGGCGAGGACTTCTTCAAACAGTTATCCGACGAACAAAAGACCGCTATTCGTCCGATTTTCAATAAATACTTTAGTAACCGTCCTGTTAGGTAGGCAGTTTTCTCATGGATTGGATTCTTTATTTAAAAGCCGTCATTCTCGGTATTGTCGAAGGCTTGACGGAATTCTTGCCGGTTTCTTCCACCGGTCATTTGATTGTTGCCGGCAGCTTATTGGACTACACGGGACAGGAAGCAGACACTTTTTATATTGCCATTCAGGCCGGCGCCATCTTTGCGGTGTGCTGGCATTACCGTCAGCGCCTGATCGATGTTTGCTTAGGCCTTTTCTCCGATAAAGTTCAGCAGCGACTAGCCGTCAATACGGTTGTTGCTTTCCTTCCCGCTGCAGTGATCGGCGTATTGGTTGCAAGCTACATAAAAAAATGGCTCTTTAATCCGATCGCGGTTGCGACAGCTCTGGTCGTGGGCGGTGTGATTATTCTCATCGTTGAGTATTACCAGGACAAGAAAACCTACAAACCGCGTGTAGAAACGATGGATGACATGAGTTGGAAAGACGCTTTGAAGGTCGGTTTCCTGCAGTGTCTGGCCATGATTCCGGGCACTAGCCGCTCCGGCGCAACTATTATCGGCGGTCTTTGCATCGGTCTGTCTCGAAAAGCGGCAACGGAATTCTCTTTCTTCCTGGCGATTCCGACGATTTTCGGAGCTACGGTTTACGACCTCTGGAAGTCCAGAGACGTATTGACAGCAACAGCGCTTCCGATGATTTCCGTGGGGTTCATAGTGTCTTTTTTCTCCGCACTTGTGGTGGTGCGCTGGCTGCTTCACTACGTTTCCAAGCACGACTTCTCCCCCTTCGGCTGGTACCGAATCTTCTTCGGCGGTGTCATTCTCCTGACGTGGTGGACAGGCTTAGTGCAGTGGTAACCCGCTCTGAACATTATTCATAACTCAGAACGGCGCCTCGGCGCCGTTCTGCATGTCTGCCTATTGAAGATCCGATACCGGAAGCTGACGACGTTTGGCTTTTCTCCACTCGGACGGTGTTGAATTGAACTGCTGTTTGAATTGCTGCCGGAAGGAGATCGGGCTCTTGTAGCCGGAGCGCTCTGCGACGGTTTCGATCGGAAGCTCCGTGGTTTCCAACAGCTCGCAGGCGGTTCTCAGACGGATTTTGCGGTACCAGACTTCAAATGTTGTTCCTGTCAGTGCTTTGAACTTACGCGTGAAAGAGCGGCGCGAGAGGAAAGACTTCTGCATCATCACGTCTACAGTTAGATCTGAAGGCGGCTTTTGTTCCATGAACTTAATCAATGCAGGAAGCGCGTTCACGATTTTCGGCTTTGCGTAATCCAGAAATTGGTCCTGAGCGCCTTCACGAATGAGCGGAATGGCCAGGATCTTTGCCAGCTTGTTGGCTACGGTAGCGCTGTAAATGATTCGGATGAAATGCAGGATACAGTCGACGGTTGCGGAGGCTCCGGCTGAGGTAAGGATGTTGTCATCTTGAACGTAGATGACGTTCTTCTTCAAGGAACAATAAGGAAACTCCTTGGAGAAATCTTCCTCTGCAGACCAGTGGGTGCAGCAATTCTTGCCGTTCAGTACGCCGCTGTAGGCCAGCGCGTATGCTCCGAAACATGCGCCGATCAGCCACTTATTCTCTTTGTTAAAACTTCTGATGAGTTCCTGCAGCTGCGGGCTCGGGGGCACATCTAAATCGGTCCAGCTGGGGACGACTAAGGCGTCTGCGGTTTGGATTTCTTTCCAGTCGGTCAGTGCCGTTATTTGCGCGTCCGGATCAGTAGTTACAACCGGACTCTTATCACTGAAACGAAGCAGGCTGAAGAGTGTGCGTCCCTCAAATTTTGTACTTAACAGCGAAGAAATGATCGCATAGTGATAAAGGTTAACTTTGTCCGGCAGGTAGATTGCCACAGTGAATAACTTTGACATTTGGCCTAATTTCATCCTTTTTGGCATACATCGTACTTTAACCCTAAGGCCTCCAAAAAGATAATAACCATACGGTTTGTAATTTTCTTTGGAATTAAAAATGTCACTATTATTCAAAGCTTCAGCGGCAGCATTTCTTTTTCCGCTGCTGATGCATTTTTCATATGCGGCTGATGTTCAGCCAATTGCTCAAGATTTAAATGGCCAGGAACAATCGGTTCAATTAATTCGAAACGCAACCGTTAAAGTTAAGTACAACGGTGTAACTTTCTTAGTCGATCCGATGCTGGCACCGAAAGGTGCTTATCCCGGATTCACGGGAACACTGCACAGCGAAATTCGCAACCCGACCATTCCTCTGACGCTGAGATTTCAGGAAATCCTGAACGGCGTTGATGCGGTCCTTTTAACTCATACGCACGAAGATCATTGGGATAAATTTGCTCAGCAGTACGTACCCAAAGAGATGCCGATTTTTGTGCAGAATAAGGCGGATGAAGATCTGCTGAAGTCTCAGGAATTCAAAAAAGTTCGTATCCTTGAAAACGGTACAAACTTCAAGGGCGTATCCCTCTACCGCACATTTGGGCAGCACGGCTCTGACGTCATCTGGAAGTACGACTATCTGAGAAAAGCGCTTGGCTCTTCTATCGGTTTTGTTCTGAAGGCGCCGGGTCAGGAACCGATCTACATCGCCGGCGATACCGTTTGGCATCCGGAAGTAGAGGCCGAAATTCAGAAACATAAACCCGGCACAATTGTTCTGAATACAGGCGGTGCTTCTTTAGAAACAGACGTGAATCGTATTTCCTATCCTTGGGTTAAGGCGGATCCGGAAATCATCATGAATAAGGAAGACGTTGAAAAAGCCTACAAGGTCGCACCTCAAGCCAAAATCATCACCGTACATATGGATGCTATCAACCATATGACTGTGACAAGAAAGGACATGAAGAAGTTCGTGGAAGAAAAAGGCCTCGGCTCCCGCGTGCACATTCCGCAGGACGGAGAGGTGATTGTTACCGGTTCAGGAAAGAACTAAATCTCTATGAAGATGGGAGGGGCAGCTCAGTTTTCTCTTCCGGCTTCGGAAAATAAAAAAGGCGCCCTCGGGCGCCAATTTATTAGCTAACTGCTCTTAGATCTTGGTGTAAACAAAGTCCCAGCAGCCGTGACCTAAGCGGTTGCCGCGCTCGTTGAATTTTGTTGTCGGACGCTTAACGAGCGGATTTTCAGGCTGAGGAGCGGCACCTTCATGGAGGTTTTTCAGAGTAGGTTCTGCGGAAAGCACTTCTGCCATCTGCTCGGCGTAGTTTTCCCAGTCCGTAGCGGAGTGGAAATAGGCGCCTCTTTTCATTTTCGGAACGAGGAGTTTTAAGAAGCTCTCATTAATCAGACGACGTTTGTGATGGCGTGCTTTTCTCCAAGGATCCGGGAAGAAGATATGCACGCCGTCTAAGGATTCGTCTTCCAGCATGTCTCTGACGACTTCTACCGCATCGTGACGGAAGATTCGGACATTCTTGAGATCTATGTCGTGGAGGCGTTTGCTCAGAGCGCCGACACCGGCAGCAAAAACTTCGCATCCGATAAAGTTGATTTCAGGATGAGCCTGAGCGATAGCGGCAGTGGTTTCTCCCATGCCGCAGCCGATTTCAAGAACCAATGGATTATTATTTCCGAATGTCTTAACCGCATCGAACTTTTGATTGGCGTCATAGGGAATTTCGTACAGTGGAAGAAGCTCTTCCAAAGCCTTTTCCTGGGCGTTGCTGATATGTCCGCGGCGCATGCAGAAGCTGCGGATGTGACGTTTTTTCAATTCTTCAATTTGTTCGGCGGTCAGCGATTCGGATGACATGTAAAAGGATCCTTAATTAAAGCGAGGCTTAATTTTAGAAAAATAAGAACTAATTGTCCGCGATATTTTCTTGAAGTTACAAGCGGTTATGATTAAATCGCAGACAAGCTTATTTTATTGGGAGGCTTGGAAGTCTTTTGGCCTTCGGGGCGGACATCCTCTCATAGCTGAAAGAATGAATGGATACAAAGACCGCAACGAAGAAATGACAAGCAACGGCTGAAGATCGAAATCGAGAGAGGAAAAGTAGTAGGTGGAGCGGGTGAGGGGAATCGAACCCCCGTCGTAAGCTTGGGAAGCTTCTGCTCTACCATTGAGCTACACCCGCATTTGATAGAGCAGGATTGTACCCGAATTTTCACAAATTGTTTCAGAGTTTGAGAGGAAGTATCCACGTGCTTTCTCTCATATGTCGACCATCGCTGATGTGCAAGAATTGAGCAAAATAACTTCAACACCAAATCCCATGTCCTCTATTGCTCTTGTCTATTTTTCTCCGACGGGAAACTCTAAGAAAGCGGTTTCTTCCATCGGGGAATTGCCTTGTGTCACCGTCAAGACATTCGATATCACAGGCAACGTCGAAGTTCCGGAAACCGATCTCAGCGGCTTTGATTTCGTCGTTTTCGGGGCGCCGGTCTATGCAGGAAGAATCCCGGCCTGCAGCGTCGAACGTTGTAAAAAGATGAAAGGAAGCGGCACTCCTTGTGCATTAGTGCTTACTTACGGCAATCGAGCCTATGAAGACGCTCCGAGAGAGCTTGGTGACATTGTTGCAGCCAACGGCTTCAGAATTAAGGGTGTGGCGACGATGGCGTCTCAGCATACCTACGGTCAGATTCAGCTCGGTCGTCCGAACAAAGATGATATTGCAGAGCTGCAGGAATTCTTTTTTCATATGCTGGCCAAAGCGGAGGAGCCGGAAACGGTTGTTCCTCCGGGAAACTATCCTTATAAAGTCGTCGAAGCAAAAGCCAAATTTAAACCGACGACTAACAGCAACTGCTTAGCCTGTGGAATGTGCGTTAGAGATTGCCCGGTCGGAGCGATCGAAGAAGATATCAAGACCGTTAATGACAACTGTATCGGCTGTATGCGCTGCGTTAAGAATTGTCCGATGAAAGCGAAATCAGTTGTCGCTCAGGCTTTCTCTGACTTCGAAAAACTCCTCTCCGAACGCCTCAAGAACCGTAAAGAAAACGAATTCTTTGTTTGTTGAATTGCTTAAGTTCAATTGAGAAGCACTTCGAAGAAAAAACAAACCCGGCGTATCGAGAAGAACGCCGGGTTTGAAATTGTAGGGGATCGGTTAGCGGTGAGAAACTCTTCTGACCATCCAATCGCCGAAGCTCTGCAGACTTTGGACGAAGACAATCAAAATGATGACGACAGCCGCCATGACTTCAGGCATGAAACGCTGATATCCGTAGCGAATACCCATGTCGCCTAATCCGCCGCCGCCAACGGCACCTGCCATGGCGGAGCTGCCTACTAATGCGACAAACGCGATCGTAAGGCCTGCAAGGATGCCGGGCATCGCTTCCGGAAGAAGCACCTTGCAAATGATCTGAGTGTTGGTTGCTCCCATGGACTGAGCAGCTTCAATCAGACCTTTGTCGACTTCACGCAGACTGGTTTCGACCAGACGAGCGATGAGCGGAGCAGCGGCAATCGTCAGAGGGACGATGGCGGCAACCGTACCGATGGAAGAGCCGACGATTAAGCGTGTAAACGGAATGATGGCAACCAACAGAATGATGAACGGCGTCGAGCGCACGGCGTTCACGATGGTGCCGATAATGCGGTTGACGTACGGCTTGGGCATGATGCCTTTGGGAGACGTAACGAACAGGAAGACACCCAAAGGAATACCTATCGCGGCGCCGAGTCCGCCGCTCACGCCGACCATCAGAATGGTTTCAAGGAAAGATTCCCAAAGAAGATTGATGATGTTAGATGACATTTGTGAGCTCCTCGACGCGAACGCCTCTTTCGGCGATGTAGTTCAATGCCTGTCGGAAGTTTTCTGTGGTTCCTTCCATCACGATCGTGAGTGTGCCGTAGCTTTCGCTTTGAATCTCATCAACCTGTCCTAAAAGGATGTTGAAGTCCAGATCGAATTTGGAGCAGGCGCGGGAGAGTACCGGTTCGGTCGTTGAGCTGCCGACGAAGGTCAAACGAATGAGATGATTCTTGCGTCCGTTTTCTCCCGGTGTGTTCAGAACTTTCTTCACACGTTCGACCATGCTTGCCGGAATCGTGCGGGCGGCAAGAGCCGTGCCGAGCATCGCCTGAGTGACTTCGTTTTTCGGGTCACGGAAGACTTCGAGCACATCGCCTTCTTCGACAACGACGCCTTTATTCATCACGACGACGCGGTTGCAAATCTGTTTCACAACGTCCATTTCGTGCGTGATCATGACGATCGTCAGACCAAGCTCCTTGTTAATTTTCTTGAGGAGCTGAAGCGTTGCCTGAGTGGTTTCAGGGTCAAGAGCAGAAGTGGCTTCGTCGGAAAGCAGGATCTTCGGATCGGAAGAAAGCGCACGAGCGATACCGACGCGCTGTTTCTGTCCGCCGGAGAGCTGAGACGGATACTTGTTGACGTGTTCGCTCAAGCCGACAAGTTCAATCAGCGGCATTACTTTTTCGCGAATCTTGTCCTTCGGCATCCCTGCAAGTTCCAGAGGAAGCGCAACATTGCCGTAGACGGTACGGGAGGAGAGCAGATTGAAGTGCTGGAAGATCATACCGATCGAGCGTCTTTCCTCTCGCAGTTCGGAATCCGGCATTTTGGTCAGATCCTTACCGTCGACGATGACGGACCCGGAAGTCGGGCGGTTGAGAAGGTTGATGCAGCGAACCAGCGTACTCTTACCCGCGCCGCTTCGGCCGATAATGCCGAAGATATCACCGGGTTTGACGTGGACGTTTACATCCTTACAGGCAAAGAATTTTCCTTTGCCGTCAGCAGTATCGTATTCCTGCGTTATGTGTTTTAACTCAATCATTTAATTTAAATCCCAGGGCGAGGTTCTGACACCTCGAGGTCCTGCTCCTTCAGCAGGACAAATAATTTCTACGCGGACTTTGCAGTCAATGGGCAAAAAGTAATGTCCACGGGAAATTATCCTTGATTCTTTTTAAAGAATTCTTATTTTTGGGAGATTTTTTCGTTTCGAAAAAGAAAATGCCCGGAAGTCTTTCGACTACCGGGCGGAATCTGGTGGGGGCACAGGGATTCGAACTCTGGACCTACGGATTAAGAGTCCGCTGCTCTACCAGCTGAGCTATACCCCCATAATTGGTGGGCTGTGCAGGACTCGAACCTGCGACCAATGGATTAAAAGTCCACTGCTCTACCAACTGAGCTAACAACCCTTTGTTTCGATCTCTGTTTCGCTCCGAAGCGCGTCTCATCAATCGAGAAGTCGAATACTACACAGGTTTTTTCGGTTCGTCAAACCAAAAAGAAAAATAGTGAATTTATGAGACATAAATTGGCGCATACGCCTTTACTATGACTACAACAGAAAAATGAGTGATGAGATTTGATTTGATCTTGTTAAATTAAATTCTTTCGCTAGTATTAGACAACTTAGGTCAGTTTTGTCTGATCGGAGAATGATTAGGAAATAAAGATGGCAGAAAAGAAAAAAGTTAAACCGCCCGTTGAACAGCTCGTGGATGCGGATGCTCGTAAAAAAGCGCTAAAGATGGCCTTGGACCAGATTTCCAAGCAATTCGGCAAGGATGCGATTCTGAGCATGGGCAGCCAGCCTGACCAAAATCTGGATGTTGTTTCTACCGGCTCCTTTACTTTGGACCTGGCACTCGGCGTCGGCGGTCTTCCCCGCGGACGTATCGTTGAAATTTACGGACCGGAATCTTCAGGTAAAACTACGCTGACGCTTCACATCCTTGCTGAAATGCAGAAGCTCGGCGGAACCTGCGCCTTCATCGACGCAGAACATGCATTAGACGTTAAGTACGCCAAAGCACTCGGCGTTAAAGTGGACGACTTGCTCCTGTCTCAGCCGGACAGCGGTGAACAGGCTCTTGAAATTACGGACGCTTTGGTTCGCTCCGGTGCCGTTGACCTCGTCGTTATCGACTCCGTGGCTGCTTTGGTGCCTCGCTCTGAAATTGAAGGCGACATGGGCGAAGCCCTCCCGGGTCTCCAGGCTCGTTTGATGAGCCAGGCACTCCGCAAGCTCACTTCCAGCATCAAGAAGTCCAACACTCTGGTTGTCTTCATTAACCAGGTTCGTCAGAAGATCGGTGTGGTTTACGGCTCTCCGGAAACAACCACCGGCGGCAACGCACTCAAGTTCTACGCCACGATTCGTATGGATATTCGTCGTACCGGCGGCATCAAGCAGGGCGATGAAATCCTGGGTAACGAAACCCGCGTGAAAGTTGTTAAGAATAAAGTTGCGCCTCCCTTCAAACAGGCTGAATTCGAGATCATCTACGGTCAGGGCATTTCCCGCGAAGGTGAAATCATCGATATCGGTACTGACATGGATATCTTCAACAAGTCCGGTGCTTGGTACTCCTATCAGGGCAACAAGATCGGTCAGGGCAAAGCTGCTGCCAGAGAATGGCTGAAGTCTCATCCTGAAGAAATGAAGATGATCGAAGAACAGATCAAGGCCGCGATCAAGGGCAAAGATCACGAAGAAGATGCTGCCGAAGAGGTCGTGACCAAAGAAACTGAAGAAACCTACGAAGACGCTCAATAATGTTTGATCCTGCTGATCGCAGAAAGCAGATCTTATACAAGGCGGTAGCTGCTCTCGCTCGTCGAGAGCGCTCCCGCCTCGGCCTCTATAAGAAGCTGTCAGAAACTTTCAACGAAGAGGGCGATAAGGAATTAATCAATTCCGTCCTCGACGAACTCGTCAGTAAAAAGTATTTATCCGACGAGCGGTACGCTCGTATTCAAGTTTTGACGCGGAGCGCCAGATACGGCGACCGCAAGCTCTTTTGGAACCTCCAGAGGGACGGTGTGTCTCGTGAAATTGCCGAAGAGGCGTTAAAACAAAACGAAGAGTCGGAATACGATCGAGCACTCGTTCTTTGGAAGCGAAAATTTGGAGAGCCGCCCGAGGATTACAAGGAACGCGCTAAGCAGATCCGCTTCCTTGCCAGTCGGGGTTTTACCTTTAAAACCATTGAAAAAGTCTTGAGTTGTGAACTTCCTGACGAAGTCTTTTAAGACGGCAGCCTGAGATCGTTATACTTTTGTTCACAAACAAAAGTTAACAATTTCACGGCTATGAAAATTCATGAATATCAAGCACGTCAAATTCTGAAGAATTTTGACGTTCCCGTTCCTGTTGCTGAAGTTGCTTCAAGTCCTGAGGAAGCTCGAAAGATTGCCGAAGAAATCGGCGGAAAGGTTTGGGCAGTTAAGTCCCAGATTCACGCCGGCGGCAGAGGCAAAGGCGGCGGCGTAAAACTCGCCCGCAGTCTGGAAGATGTCAGCAATCTCTCCCGTCTTATGATCGGCAGCCGTTTGGTCACCAAGCAGACCGGTCCTGCCGGAGCCCCTGTCAGTAAGGTCCTTGTTCAGCAGGGTCTCGATATCGTCCAGGAGTTCTATGTCGGTTTTCTCATCGACCGCAAGCTTCAGAGGCCGGTACTCATTGCTTCTGCTGAAGGCGGCATGGAAATTGAAAAAGTTGCCGCTCAATTCCCTGAAAAAATCATTAAAACGGTCATTGATCCTGTGGCCGGTCTTTCCGTTCCCGAAGCTTTGGAAGTTGCCACTCGATTGGGCGTGCCTGCCGACATTACCGGAGACTGTGCAGAAGTCCTGAGAAAGTTATGGAGTACCTTCGTTTCAATGGACTGCTCTCTGCTTGAGATCAATCCGCTTATCGTGACGGCAGACAAAAAAGTCTATCCGCTTGATGTGAAGATGACGTTCGATGACAACGCGCTTCTGCGTCATCCCGAGCTTGAAGAACTCCACGATCCTGAGCAGGAAGATCCGACAGAGCTCCGTGCACATAAAGCCGGCCTTCAATACATTCAGCTCAACGGCAATATCGCCTGCCTTGTCAACGGCGCCGGCCTCGCAATGGCGACCATGGACACGATTAAGCTTTTCGGCGGTGAGCCCGATAACTTCCTCGATATCGGAGGCGGTGCCTCTCCTGAGAAGGTCACGGCAGCCTTTGAAATCATGCTGGCTAAGCCAGAAGTCAAAGTTATTCTGGTCAACATCTTCGGCGGAATCATGAAGTGCGACGTTATTGCCGAAGGTATTGTCGAAGCTTGCCGACACGTCAAATTAACTGTTCCCTTGATTGTTCGTATGAAGGGTACGCACGAAAAAGAAGGCAAAGAAATCCTCAAGAACAGCGGTCTGCCGATTATCTCAGCCGAGTCTCTCGGTGACGCCGCGAAGAAAGCCGTAGAACTGGCAGCGGAGAAATAACATGAGCATTTTGGTAAACAAGAACTCCCGCATCATCACCCAAGGTATGACCGGTAAAACCGGCCAGTTCCACACTCGTCTTTGCAGAGATTACGGATTTGGTAAGGAATGCTTTGTCGGCGGTGTAAATCCGAAAAAAGCCGGACAAGTCTGGGAAGGTCTGCCGATTTTCGGATCCGTTAAAGAGGCCAAAGAAAAGACCGGTGCAAACGTTTCCGTGATTTATGTTCCGCCTGCCGGGGCAGCTGCAGCTATCCAGGAAGCAAGTGATGCCGGCATTGATCTCATCGTCTGCATCACAGAAGGTATTCCTGTCATGGATATGGTTAAAGTCAGAGACCATATGAAAAAGACCGGTTCCAAATCTCTTCTCCTCGGGCCGAACTGCCCCGGCATCATGACGCCGGGAGAAGTCAACGTCGGCATCATGCCTGCGCACATTCACCGCAAAGGCAGAATCGGTGTTGTCTCTCGCTCCGGCACCCTGACCTATGAAGCGGTCGCGCAGATTACGGATTTAGGTTTAGGACAATCTACCGCCATCGGTATCGGCGGAGACCCGATAAACGGCTTAAAACATATCGATGTGCTCAAGCTCTTTAACAATGATCCGGAAACCGATGCGGTCGTCATGATCGGAGAAATCGGCGGAAGCGACGAAGAAACTGCTGCCGAATGGGTAAAAAATAATATGAAGAAACCCGTCGTGGGCTTTATTGCGGGCGTAACAGCTCCCGCAGGAAAGAGAATGGGGCATGCAGGTGCGATCATTTCCGGCGGTACGGGAACTGCCGAAGGCAAATTAGCCGTGATGGAAGCCTGCGGTATTCGAACGACACGGAATCCGTCTGAAATCGGCTCATTGCTACAATCCGTGCTCTCTTCGAAAAAGGAGTAATTCATTTTGGAAGCGCTTATTGCTTGGTTTGGTGAGATTCATTGGGTCGCAGTTCTGCAGATCATTCTCATCGACATTCTTCTCGGCGGTGATAATGCCGTCGTGATTGCATTGGCTTGCCGAAGCCTTGATCCGCATCTTCGCGTGAAGGGCATTATTTACGGCGCCGGCGGCGCTATTTTGCTGCGCGTTATTTTGATTGCTTTCGCAGTCTCGGTGATGAACATTCCGTTCCTGAAGTTCTGCGGCGGCTTGCTGCTTTTGTGGATCGGCATCAAGCTCATTGCCCCGGCGGACGAAGGGGAACATGAGATACATGCGAGTAAGCGGCTGTGGGGTGCAGTTAAGACCATTATCGTTGCCGACTTGATCATGAGTATCGACAACGTGATTGCTATTGCCGGTGCGGCTGAGCAGGCTCCGGGCCACCATCAAATGGCTCTGGTGATCTTCGGTCTGCTTGTGAGCGTTCCGTTCATCCTCGGCGGCAGTCAGATTATTCTGAAGATCATCGATCGCTTCCCGATCATCGTGTACGCAGGCGGCGCTTTGCTGGGCTGGATTGCCGGCACGCTAATGGTTGACGACCCGGGCATCTTGGCACACCTGCCTAACTTGCCGGCTCTGCATACCGAAGGCGGTATTGCCGGTGCGATCTTTGTGCTGATTGTCGCTTTTATTCTTAAGTACTTCAGATCAAAGAAAACCAAAGCTTAATCAGAATGTAGAACTAGAAAAGGCGTTTTCTCATTTGAGGAGCGCCTTTTTAAATGGTCGTTATGTGATCTATAGCGTTGTAGCCGCCTCTCTGACTTCTAACGCGGCTTGTTTACCGGTAATCCATTCAGGAACAAGCTTGGTCATGAAGACGTAATTCAAAGAATGTTGGATTTCATCTTCATTATCGGGAATGCCGGGGCTGTACTTCTCTGCAAGTGCACGAAGAGCGGAGAGTTTTTCAGCCGTATCGGTGACGGGCTGCAGTCGGCCCCAAATGAGAACGCTTTGGAAATTATTTGCGCGGACACTTGGAACGACTAGGCTCTGTCCGACGATAGAAAAGCTGGTTTTGTTCGTTCTCTGAAAGCATTCGTACTTGTATCCTCGCGGCGATCCGTGGAAATAGACAACTCCGTCCGTGTAAACGTAACTTAGCGGCACTGTATAGAGGTAGCCGTCATCTCCGTTCAACGAAAGTACACCGTAAGCCGTGGTCTCAATGATCTTCCGGACGGTTTCTTTGTCTAAGGCCTGTTTTGTTCGTGTCAGTTCTTTTCTCATAGCAATTTCTCAACCTAAAGTTTGTTCCAGAGCGTCTTTGAGTTTTAAAACGGCGTGTTCCAATTCCTCCTCAGTGAAGTGAGCGTAACCAAGAATAAAGCCGGTGAGAGGTTTGGCTGAGCGGTAACAAGCAGAAAGCGGCCTGGTCTCGATCTGGTAGGAACGCTTAAAAAGTTCGGAAAGCTTGACGTCATCTTGCGGATGATTAAAGATGAAGGTCAGATGAGTGCCTTCATTAGCTCCTTCAATATGTCCGTAGGCAGAGAGGTATTTTCCGATCGCTCTTACTGCAGCCTGACGGCGCTTTTCATAAATCTTTTTAAGACGGCGGACGTGTGAATAGTAGAAGCCGTTCTGAATGAATTCGGCCAAAATGTATTGATGGACTTCACTGCTGTGTCGATCTATCAGGAGTTTGGCTCCCTCAAAAACCGTGATGAGATTTTTAGGAACGACCATATAGGCCATATTGAACCCGGGATAGATGACCTTAGTAAAACTTCCAAGATAAATACACGGTGCACCTTCTTTGTAGGAAGAGAGTGCCGGAAGAGGTTTCTTTCCATATCGGAGTTCACTGTCGTAGTCATCCTCGATGATCCAAGCTCCTTCCGTTTTTGCCCAAGCCAACAGCTTTTCGTTGTTCTCGGCGGACGAGACATAGCCGAGAGGATACTGATGACAAGGCGTGACCAAGACACCTTTGATCTTCTTTTGTTTCTTTAGTTTTTCGATATCGATTCCGTCCTGCGTCACAGGAATAGGAATCGGTTTTAATCCTCGAAATTCCATCAAATTAATGTGAGTCTGGAAGTAAGGATCTTCGACGGCAATCTTGTCACTTCTTTCAAATAAAACGCTTGCACAAAGATCTAATGCCTGCTGAGTACCGTCAGTAGTGATTACTTGTTCCGGCTCACATCTCAGACCTCGGTATTGACGGAGGTAGTCACAAACAGCTTTTTTGTAAGGCATGAAGCCGCCGGGATCACAGTAGCCGTTATGCAGCCAGGGACTCTTAGAAGTGCGGGCAACGACAGTGGTCCAATTTTTGCCCGGCAGACTTTCCTGATCAGGCGCGATGACCGCGAAAGGCATCGGCTTTTGAACTTTGAATTCAGAAGCGGCTGCCGCTATCTTTGCAGACAGTGGAAGTTCTGACGGAAGGAACTTCTCATTCGTCGAACCATTTTCTTTCCGATTTTCGAAGACTCCCAGAGAGATTTCCGAGACAAAAGTGCCATTGCCGTTCTTCGTTTCCAGAAGTCCTTCTTCCAGCAATCGGTTGTAGACGCTGACGACTGTTGATCGTGAGACACCGATTTCGGAAGCGAGTCTGCGGCTTGAAGGAATAGGATCACCGGGACACAGGCTTTTGAGTTCGATGAGTTCGAGGATCTTTTGGTAGAGCTGCTCTTGGAGCGAAGGTGCTCCGCTTTTCAGATTTAAGGATATGTTTGAGAGGCTCGGCTGAACTTTGTGGGTCATGTCGGCTCCGAAAACGTTAAGGCCGGAGGTTGACTCCGGCCGGTGCTGAGTTAGCTTACTTTAGCGCATTCTGTGCAGCTGCTGTCGCAGTTCTCAGATTCTTGATGACTTGAGAAGAAGTGTTTTCAAATCCGGACGGATCATGAACACCTTTCGAGTAATCCGAGAAGTACCAGCCGACGGTGTGCAAGTAGAGGCTGTAAGCATCCTGAAGTTTTTGATATTCAGGCTGATTGATCTTAACGTCACCGTTCTTTGCTTTGATCAGCAGATTGCGAGCGGCGCTTCCGTAGCGTTCCAGTCTTTCTTTATGGATGCGGTAACGCTGCTGGATTGTCGCGACCATGTAGGCGGCTTGTCCCTCGGACCAGTTGTCTCCGTTCGGGTTGCCGTGGCAATCAGATCTTGCGCAGGTGTTTTTGTACTTCAGAGAAGGCAGACTCGGCGGATGTTCAAGGGTTCCGTTTGCTTTCTTGGCAAAGTGGCAGTCTGTGCAACCGACGCCGGCTTGACCGTGCTTAGAAGCAACCACAGTTTCCATGTGGTAGTGGTCAGTCGAGACCGTCTTAACACCGGTAGCTTTATCTGTTCCGTTATTCAGACCCAGGCCTCTAACGAGATTCCAGCGTTCGATGGGGTTAGCGGCAAAGAACGTACCGACAGACCAGCCGGTTCTATCGATTGCGTCCTTTGGATGAGCGAGCTGACCGTCGCTGTCTCTGTAGAAAGTCTTGGAGCGGTTATGACCTTCGTGGCATTGGCCGCACATGTAATTCGAGTTGGCTTTTTCTAGAATGGCGATCTTTCTCGGGTAGCCGCGAACGCCCATGTTGATGACTTCAATCTTCGGATAACCGGTCTTTCCGACGTTCTTCTGATAGTTGTAGTCCTTGTAGTCCGGATGAGACATGGCCTCAATTAAGTGATCAAAGACGATGCGGGGCTCAGCCGAATGCGGATCGTGACAGGTAATGCAGTTGAAGCTATTGTTAACGGTCTTCAGAACTTTGTGGTCCGGATCATCAAAGGCGAGCGGTGCTTTCGGGTTTCTAGCGCCTAAATAGGCATAGTCCATGATGCTGTCGGAAGTTTTGCACTTCAGGCAGTCGGAGCGTCCCATGATCTCTCGGCCTTTCTGCGGACGCCAAGTCAAAGACAAGGTCTTAGAAGGCAGAATCTTGTCGCCTTCGTTCGGACGTGTGTCAGTAAGCGCTTCCCACATCGGCGCACCGGGTTTAGAGAGATCCGTGTACTTCTTGTACTGGTAGCGGCCGTCGGAACGGATATTAGCAAGGTCGGTCACGATGCTCGAATGGAAGCGCGGCAGACGGAACTGAATGTCGCGGAAAGAATTGTCGCCGGCGATATCACGGAACTGAGCATAAGCGGGCGGCGTGTTTTTGAGTGCCCACTCATAGTGGTATTTCGGATCCATGATGTCTTTGTGCTGCTCGGTGTGGCATTGACCACAGGCGGCGTATTCAAAATGCGTGGTCGGACGGTTGTCGCGGCTCGGAGCCTTGACGTGGTCCGAACTGATGTCATGGCATGCCACGCAATTCACATTCTTATGAGCACCGCGTGTTGACAGAGTCTTGATCGCTGTTGCGTGACAGCCGAAGCACTGGTTTTTGTCTACGGGCTGCTGAGGAACAGCGGCTGCCAATACTGACAGCGAAAGGCAAGACAGACCTAACGAAACTATGGATTTGATTATTGTGTTTTGCATAAGGTTCTCCTTAAGACTGACTTCATTTTCTCCAATCCACTTTGAGAAAAAGAGTCCACTTTCGGACTATGTGTTCAATCCACTTTTAAGGAGAAAGCCCTTATACAATTCAAAAAGCCTTTTGCTGTTGTGGAGTTCTTGAATTAAGAAGCTGAGAATTTCAAACCGATGATTCCGATGGCGATCAGCGAGGCAAAAACGGTTCTGGAGACTGTGAAGGCTTCTCCGAACAAGAGGATGCCGGCGATAAAGACTCCGATACAACCGATACCGGTCCAAATGGCGTAGGCAGTTCCTAAGGGAATTGTTCTCATCGCTACAGCCAAGAAGTAGACACTCGCGACCATACCGATAATGGTGACCGCGCTATAGAACCAATTGCTGAAGCCGTCAGCATATTTCAAAGCGACAGCCCAAACGATTTCAAAAATTCCTGCAATGAAAAGGTAAATCCAAGACATTTAAATCCTCCAAAAACGAAAAAGGCACCTTTGTCAGTAATCCTTCAATGGCCTACGGAGTACTGAAAAAGGTGCCTATCCGGCGATAGATTGCACAACGGAAGTATACCGACGTACTAAAGATGTGTTTCATCATCGCAAAGAGGTTTTGTCAGAAATTTTGACCGTCAAAGTTTTCACGCTTCTTTCACAAGAACGGGCACGCTAAAACTACGAAAAATCAACGCATTGCTACAATCAGCTGTCAATTTGATTTCAACGCTTAGGAGATATTTCATTGGAAGCGCTTATCGCTTGGTTTGCCGAAATTCATTGGGTGGCCGTTCTTCAAATTATTTTGATAGACATCTTGCTCGGCGGTGACAACGCAGTTGTGATCGCTCTTGCCTGCCGAAACCTTGATCCGAGCCTCCGTTTTAAAGGAGTGCTTTACGGAGCGGGCGGTGCCATCCTCTTGCGTGTGATCCTGATTGCTTTTGCCGTCACGATCATGAACATTCCTTTCCTCAAACTCGTCGGAGCGCTTCTGCTTCTGTGGATCGGTATCAAACTCATTGTTCCTCAGGATGAAGGGGAGCATGAAATTCATGCCAGTAAGCGTCTTTGGGGCGCGATTAAAACCATTATCGTTGCCGACTTAGTGATGAGCTTGGACAACGTTATTGCGATTGCCGGTGCGGCAGAACAGGCACCTGCCGGTCATCAGATGGCGCTTGTAATCTTCGGTCTCTTAGTGAGTGTCCCGTTCATTCTCGGCGGCAGCCAGTTGTTCCTGAAGGTTATTGATCGTTATCCGATCATTGTTTACGCCGGCGGCGCTTTGTTGGGCTGGATCGCAGGCACATTGATTGTAGGCGACCCCGGACTGACTCCGCATATTCCGAACTTGGCGGAAATGCATACGCCTGCCGGAATTGCCGGTGCCGTCTTCGTGCTGATTGTGGCCTTTGCGATTAAAGGGCTGCGGAAGAAGGCAAACTAACTTGTCAGCTTAACTATAGGAAGAGGGCTATCCGGTCCTCTCGAAAATACAAAAACGGCGTTCAACCGCAAAGGAAGAACGCCGTTTTGCCGTCTGGTGTTAGCGGCTGGTGTCGATAATCGCACCGCCTAGGCAAACTTCGCCGTCATAAAAGACCGCACTTTGTCCCGGTGTCACCGCCCAAAGAGGATCAAGAGAAGAAACCACAACGCTTTCATCGTCGGCTCGGATCACCTTACATTCCTGATCGGCCATGCGATAACGCGTTTTAAGGCCGAGCATTCTTCCGGCTTCAGGTGCCGTACCGCTGATCCAGTTGGGTCGCGTGGCAGAAAGCGAGAAAGACTGAAGCCAGGGATGATCGTGACCTTGGACGATATAGAGCGTGTTGTTCGGAATGTCCTTACGGGCAACAAACCAAGGTTCGCCGTTGCCGAACTTAGAGCCGCCGACACCGATACCTTTGCGCTGACCTAAGGTGTAGTAAGAAAGGCCGATGTGCTCACCAACAATTCTTCCGTCCGGTGTTTTAATCGGACCGGGCTTGTTGGTGAGGTAACGATGGAGGAACTCGCGGAACGGACGCTCTCCGATAAAGCAGATACCGGTGCTGTCTTTTTTCTTGGCGTTCGGAAGACCGATTTCTTCGGCAATTCTGCGTACTTCGGTCTTGCACATGTCTCCGACAGGGAACATGGCCTTCGAGAGCTGGTACTGATTGAGGCGATTTAAGAAGTAGCTCTGATCTTTGGTGTTGTCCACACCCTTCAGAAGTTCAAAGAGTCCGTCTCTTTCGCGAACGCGCGCATAGTGGCCCGTTGCGATCTTGTCAGCGCCTAAACGAATGGCGTGATCCAGGAAGGCTTTGAATTTAATCTCGGAATTGCAGAGAACGTCAGGGTTCGGCGTACGACCCGCAGAATACTCAGATAAGAATTCCGCAAAAACGCGGTCCTTGTACTCTTTGGCAAAGTTCACGGCTTCGATATCGATGCCGATTACATCTGCAACAGCCGTGGCATCGATTAAATCCTGTCGGGAAGAACAGTATTCGCTGTCGTCATCGTCCTCCCAGTTTTTCATGAAAAGACCGATTACTTCGTATCCCTGCTGTTTGAGAAGATAGGCGCTGACGGCAGAATCCACTCCGCCTGAAAGACCAACGACAACTGTTTTTGTTTCCACACAAAACTCCTTACGATAATTCTCGCCATTTTAATGAGTTAGCGATCAACAGACAGGTGTTTTTCGCTATTCTTGTGTGCGTAGTTGAAACAGAAGAAAATGCTGTTTTGCTAAAAACAATGCCGCGGCGTATAGGACGCGAACGAAAAGAAGGATTCGAGATGATTGCGACTCAGAATGCAGCAGATAAAACTCAGAAGTTTTTAGACGATTTCAAGGTCTCTAAACCGGTGATCGGTTTGCCCGGCCTCGGCTGGGATACGCCGGAAATGGCGGCAGCGGTTTCTAATGCCGGCGGCTTGGGCGTGCTCCACATCGGCTTTAAAACTGAAGAAGAAATCGAAAGAGATGTTGCAAAGGTTCGTTCGCTGACCGATAAGCCTTTTGCCGTACTGATGTTCCCGCAAAAAGAATCGATCTTAGACGCTGAGAAACTTCGCCTGCAGGACACAGCACTTTCTCCGCTCAGAGAAGATTTGGGATGCACTGCAGTTAGACCGATATCGGCTCCGCTCTTTGATAATCAGTTCAGGAAGATTGTTGAACTGAAAGTTCCGGCTGTCGGCTTGAGACTCGGTGGTCTGAGGGAGCCTTACATGGAAGAACTTGAAGCCAACGGCACTCCTGTCTTCGGTATCGCATCCAATCTCAGAGACGCAAAAGTCCTTGTTTCCAGCGGCGTTAACGCTGTCGTAGCTGCAGGCTGGGCTGAAGAAGGTTTGCTCTCACACGAAGAAATCAGTAAAGATCAGGCTGAAATCGATTCCCTGGTCTTATGGTCGGAATGCGCAAGAGCATTGAGAGTCCCGGTTCTTGGCGCCGGCTCGATTACGACGCAGGATCAGGTTCGTGTGTTAAAGGCGCTTGGCCTCGCAGGCTTCATGCTTTCCGACGCGCTGCTGCTCGTCAAAGAGTCTCCGATTCCGGATTCCTGGCGCACTAAGGTAATGTACTTAGCGGACTCCGCCTCTGAGATGACGGATACCTTCATGGGTCGAGCCTCACGCTATCTGTCTAACGGCTTTGCTCAGATCTTTCCCGAGAAAGGCCTTCCTGTCCTTCAGTTCCCTTATCAATACTTTGCCCTGAAAGATATTTTTGATAAGGCATTAGAGATTGGCCGAATTGATTTGGCGCTTCTGGAAGTCGGACAATACGTTTATCTTGCCGAGAGCGGCACGACTGCTGACATCATTAACAAATTCTGCGGATATTGGAGCGAGGCATAAATGCAAGATAATCAGGCGCTCATCGTCGTCGACGTCCAAAAAGATTTCTTAGAAACCGGCGCACTGCCTGTTAAAGAGGGCAGCCAGGTCGTGCCGGTCATTAATCGGATCATCCCGAAATTTAAGAATGTTGTATTTACTCAGGACTGGCACCCGGAAGGACATATTTCTTTTGCCTCTTTTCATCCCGGCGAGGCGCTTTACAGCATGATTGACGTGTCTTACGGCAAGCAGGTTTTGTGGCCCGAGCACTGTGTTCAAGACACGGCCGGCGCAGAGTTTGCCGAGGGACTCAATACAGATAACGGCGTCTGCTTTGTGAAAAAAGGCGCGCACCCGAACATCGACAGCTACTCGGCTTTCCTTGAAGCAGACCGCAAGACCAAGACAGACTTAGCCGTTTGGCTGAAGTCTCAGGGAATTAACGAAGTTTTTGTCTGCGGTTTAGCGACTGACTTTTGTGTCAGCTGGACGGCATTAGATGCGGCTGACGAAGGCTTCAAGGTTTACGTGATCGAAGACGCCTGCCGCGGAATCGACGTTAACGGCTCACTCGAAGCAGCCAGGGCCGAATGGAAAAAAAGAGGAATCAAACGAATTGATTCCTCTGAGATCAATTAGAATAAAAGTTTCATTAGAAGCGGCGTAAGCAGCGGCGCCAGCAGCGCGGTGGTCAAACCGGTTAAGCCGATAGCCAGGCTGCCGTAGGCGCCCGCTGTCGAATCAATCTGGAAAGCTCGGGAAGTGCCCATGCCGTGGGCGGAAAGACCGAGCGCGAAACCTTTAGCAGATGAAGAGTCGACTTTCAGGAGCAGGAATAAAGGACCTGCGCAGATTGAACCGAGTACGCCGGTTAGCACTACCAAGGAGGCAGAGAGCGCGGGCAGGCCGCCGAGTTTTTCTGCAATAGACATGGCAATCGGAGTCGTGACACTCTTCGGAGCCAAACTGATGATGGTTTCGGGAGACGCTCCGAGGAGTCCTGCGATCAGGACTGTCGAAGTAATAGCCGTAACGGCGCCGGCAAAAAGTCCCAATAAAATCGGAAGCCAATTTTTAGCCAGCTGAATTCTGAGGTCATAAAGCGGCACGGCCAGCGCTACCGTTGTCGGTCCGAGCAAAAAGTGAATGAACTGGGCGCCCGAAAAGTATGTCTGATAGGGCGTATGCGTAGCCATCAGCAAAATGACAACCGTGACGATGGAAACTGCTACCGGGTTTAGCAGAGAATTCCAATTGCTCCACTTATAAAGTTTCTGAGCAAAGAGGTAAGCCGCCAGGGTGACGGTCAGCCACAAAAGAGAAGAGGTAGAAAGCGAGGACCAAATCTCCTCGATGCCGTGAAAATCAATGTTATTCATGGCTTGCCCCCTTCTGTTCTTTGCGTTTCTGCAGCCAGATCGTGGAGTACTTAATGACTAAGGCGGTTACGGCGATGGTCAGGATTGTACTGACGACTAAGGAGACGCCGATTGGAAGCGCTTCATTTTTAAGTCGGTCAATGTGCAGCATGATGCCGACACCGGCCGGAACAAACAGCACGGCAAGATAAGAAATCAGGACTAAGGAAATCGGACGGACCCAGGAAGCCAGACGGTCGTTTGCGATCAAGGCAACGAGCAGCAGGAACATGCCCAGAACCGAGCCGGGAACCGGGAGATGGAAGTACATCTCGGCAACGTTTCCCAAAAGTTGGAATACGAGTAGAAGGACCAGACCTTCGATCATTTTTTAATAGATTGTGAAAATTGACGTGGAATGCGAATGTATTCCTTATCTCAGCACAAAAACGACCTCGGAACCAGAAAATTTTTTCGAATTGAGTAATCAAAATAGGTTTGTCCAGCGGTATTTATTCTCATTTATCTAAATCTCACAAATCATTACAATCGCGGGAATCGTTAAGCCTTCGGGCTCAACTGTTTTACGCAACTTTAATAAGAGGAAATATCAATGTCAGTTCTCGACTCTTACATGAAAGACTTGGCCGAATTGGTTAACAAAGACCGCGGCACTGCAAACATTGCCGGCGTTACCGAAGCCGCTAAGATTATGAAGGGCCACCTCGAATCCATCGGATTCAAAGCCGACCTCGTTGACTTAGGTCCGAATGCCGGCAACGGTCTGTTCGCTACGAACAAGCCTAACGCTGACCGCTATGACGTTCTCTTCAACGCTCACCTCGACACCGTTTTCCCTGACGGAACTGCCGCTGCTCGTCCTTTGACCGTGAAAGGCGACCGCGCCTACGGCCCCGGCTGCAGCGACTGCAAGAGCGGTGTTCTTGCCATCTACTACGCTTTGAAGGCTGCTCGTCCTGAAGATCTGGAAAGACTCTCCATCGCTGTTGCTCTGAACCCGGACGAAGAAACCGGCTCCAAGGCTTCCAGCGCCTGGCTCAAGAGCATCGCCGCCAAATCTTCCCGCGCTCTGGTTTTTGAAGCAGCCCGCGCCGGCGGTCAGCTCGTCCGCTCCAGAAAGGGTTCTACCAACTACGTCGTAACCTTCCACGGTAAAGCTTCCCACGCCGGCAACGCTCCGTACAAAGGAGCCAACGCCAACATCGCCGCTATGCGCTTTGCTTTGGCAGCTGCTGGTCTGGCCGATGTTGATAAAGGCACAACGGTCAACCCCGGTGTGATCGAAGGCGGCAGCGCTCCTAACGTCATTTCTGAAAAATGCGTCGTTAAGCTCGACACACGTTACTGGAACAACGAAGACGACAAATATCTTGACGACGGTATCAACAAACTGGCTGCTGCCGTTTGGGCTCCCGGCGTAACTCAGACAATCGAACGCGTCAGCCACAGCAACGCTATGCCGCTGTCCGACGCAACGAAAGAACTCGTTGCTCAGATCACCGAAGCTGCCAAACTCGAAGGCTTCGATATCGACTGGGTTGACGCAGGCGGTGCTTCCGACGGCAACCACATGGCTGAAGCCGGTCTCCCCGTCATTGACGGATGCGGCCCTGCCGGCGGCGAATTCCACTGCGATCGCGAATTCCTTCGCTTAGACACAGTCGAAGAACGTATTCGCATGATCACTCGCTTCCTGTCTCTGATCTAATCCAGCAGAAGCAGATCTAAGCGCAAACGCCCTTCGGGGCGTTTGTCGTTTCTGAGGCCTCGAATTCGGCGCCGGTGATAAAAGAAATGCCTTGCAGGAATACAATGCATTTCATCTGAGAAAGTCAAAAAAGGAAATCGGAATGAAATTCGAATTAAACGGCGAATTTATTCGCTTAGGAGATCTGCTGAAGGCAGCCGGATTGACAGGCACAGGCGGAGAAGCAAAACAAGTCGTACAGGACGGCTTAGTGAATGTGGACGGAAAAGTCTGCACCGAACGCGGTCATAAAATCCGCGCCGGACAGAAAGTCCAGTTTAAAGATCAGACGATTGAGGTCGTCGAGCACGCAAAATAAAAGCACTCGATTTGCTGAGTGCTTCTATTGAATCGATTACTTGCGTTTTCCGCCGGCGGCAGCGACCGGAGGACGACCCTCGATATGACGGAAGGTGATGCGGCCTTTGGTCATGTCGTACGGGGAGATTTCCAGCGAAACTTTATCGCCGGCGAGAATTCGGATGTGATGCTTACGCATTTTGCCGTTTGTGTAGGCAATCAGTTCATAGCCGTTGTCGAGTTTGACGCGATAGCGAGCGTCCGGAAGAACTTCGGTAACGGTTGCAGTTGTTTCAATCAGGTCTTCTTTAGCCATATAAAAATAAAAGTTCCTAATAATCAATAGGAACAGGGTTTTAAAAGTCGGATTTTACCCGACAATGCGCCTAAGTACGTAAACTCATTAACAAAAATGAGCCAATCAGGGCGGTTTTGCTAAAATCGACTTAATAAATTACAAATTGATGCGAAAGGCCTTGTCGGCCCGGACGCGATCGGAGCGGAATTAATGAAGAACATTCTTATCGTTTATTACTCTCGTATGGGCCATACCGCCCGCATGGTTCGTACTATTGCCGACGAACTCGAGGCACTCGGAAACACCGTGACGGTTATGCCGGTCTCCGAAGCCCTTCGCGAAGGCGTGGACTGGAGCAAGCATGATTTCGTGCTCTGCGGCTTCCCCGTTGTCTACGGCACTTACCATCCGAACGTTTACGAATTTGTTCGCAACAACTGCACGGAACTCGACCGCAAGCCCAATGCGATGTTCAACGTTACCGTCGTTGCCCGCACACCGTTTAAGGCGACAGTCGAAGGCAACCGCTACATGCAGAAATTCCTTGAACGCTCTCCGTGGCGTCCCAGAGACCTCAAGTGCTTTGCCGGCAAGATCGACTACCCGCACCTGAATCTCTTTGATAAGAAGTGCATTCAGCTCATCATGAAGATCACAAACGGCCCGACAGACCCGTCTATGTGCATTGACTTTACCGACTGGGAAGATGTGAAGCAGTACGCCAAACACATCTCCGAACTTGCCCACCAAGCTTAATCTCAGGCTAATTCTCAATGTTTTTATATCGCGCAACCCGCTAAAATTAGCGGGTTACGCTTTCTTTAGGACAGAAACAAATGACAGATACTCAAGAATATCCATGGATCAAGCACTACCCTGAGGGCGTGCCCGCGACCATTAATCCGGATATTTACGAATCACTGCCGGATTTCCAGGAAAAGATCTGTCAAGAGTACGGTGATGCTCCGGTCTTTACCAGCCTGGGCAAGACAATGACGTACAAAGAATTTGATGAGAAAGTGACGGCGTTTGCTTCTTATCTGCAGTCGCTCCCGGGCGTCGAGCAGGGCGACCGCGTTGCCGTGATGATGCCGAACCTTCTCCAGTATCCGATCTGTCTGTTCGGCATCATGAAAGCCGGACTTATCGTCGTCAACGTCAATCCGCTTTACACCGCCCGCGAGCTCGGCGGACAGCTGAAGGATTCCGGCGCTAAGGTCTTGGTCATCATCGAGAACTTCGCCAAGACGTTTGAAAAGATTCAAAAAGATTCTCCCGTTGAACACGTCATCACGACTCAGGTCGGCGACTTGCTTTCTGCTCCGAAGCGTCTGCTCGTTAACTTCATGCTGAAGAAAGTAAAGAAGATGGTGCCCGAGTTCAATCTCGAATACGCTGTCTCTTTCCGCGACGCACTCGCCCAAGGCGCTTCCAGAAAATTTAATCCGGTCAAGCTCGACCGCTATGACATCGCACTTCTGCAGTACACAGGCGGCACAACCGGCATTGCCAAAGGCGCCATGCTCACGCACCGCAATGTGTTGGCCAACTTGCAGCAGACGGGTGTTTGGATTTCCGGCGACTTCAAGAAGAAGACCGAAGTCGTTATGACAGCGCTTCCGCTCTATCACATCTTTTCTCTGACCGCTCTGTGCAGCTTCCTTCAGTGGGGCGCTCGCATGGTGCTGATTGCTAATCCTCGCGACATGAAGGGTTTGGTCAAAGAATGCGAGAAACAGCACTTTACCGTGATCTGCGGTGTGAACACGCTCTTCAACGGCCTGCTCAATACACCGGGATTTGACCAGGTTGACTTCAAGATGTTGAAGCTCACCGTCGGCGGCGGCACACAAGTTCAGAAGTCAGTAGCCGAACGCTGGAAAGAAGTGACCGGCGGCCACATTATTGAGGCCTATGGTTTGACCGAATGCTCTCCGGGCGTTGCCGCCAACCCGATGAACACCCCTTGGAACGGTTCCGTCGGCTTCCCGTTCCCGTCTACCGTGGTTTCTATCCGCGGCGAAGGCTTCAAGGATCTCGGCTTCTGGACAACTCCGCAGGAAATTCCGGAACACACCGGCGAAATCTGCGTGAAGGGTCCCCAGGTCATGCGCGGCTACTGGGATAAACCGGAAGAAACGGCTGCTGTGCTGCGTGACGGCTGGCTGCGCACCGGTGATATCGGCAATATGGACAGCAACGGCCGCATTACGATTACAGACCGTCAGAAAGACATGATTTTGGTGAGCGGCTTTAACGTCTACCCGAACGAAATTGAAGGCGTGCTTCAGAGCATGCCGGAGATTTTGGAATGCGGCGTGGTCGGTGTACCGAATGAAAAATCCGGTGAACGCGTCAAAGCTGTGATCGTCAAAAAGGATCCGTCTCTTACCGTTGAGCAGGTTAAGGTTTACTGCCGTCAGAACCTCACCGGTTACAAGATGCCGAAGGAAATCGTTTTCGTTGATTCCATTCCGAAGACACCTGTGGGTAAGATTCTTCGCCGCGAGCTGAAAGATATCGTCGCGAAGGAAGAGGCTCCTGTAAAACAGGAAACGGAAGGACAAAAATCCGAAAACTAACTCAAACGGTTATCACACAAAGAAGGAGGCTCTCGGGTCTCCTTTTTTTGTGGTTTTCTCAATGTATTAGTGGTTTTACTCAGGTTTGTCGTACTACGAGGAGGAAATAACCACGTTGTCTGGAAAAATTCAAAATACATCTACAAATGTTTAGGTAGTAATACTTATTAAGGTAGAACTAATACCTAATACGAATTTCTAAAACATCTTCTTATAGAAGATTAATAAGTTTTAATTGATTGAATAAATATGATAAATAAGCGAGTAATTACTAAATATTTAAGTAATAACTCTTAATTGCCTGAATCCGATTTATCTCAGAACGTAAAATTCGTTTCTAGAAATATAAGGCCATTTCCCGGCCATGACTCTTTCTAAACCTATTGTTCTGGGAGAACCAAATGACATGGACTTTCTGGGTTGCCATCGTTGTTGTGATTGCAACGGTTTATGCCCTTATCAAGCGCTATGAAACTCGTCTCGTTCTGCTGACTTCCGGCTTTGTGATGGCCTTCATCTCACTGCAGCCGATGATCGCCTTCAAGCAGTTCGACAAATCTATGACAAACGGCAGCCTGATCATCGCCATCTGCTCGGCGCTCGGTTTTGCTGCAGTTATCTCTCTGACCAAATGCGACGTTCATCTGGTTAGCCTTCTGATGAGACCGCTGAAAAAACTCGGCGTGTTCCTTCTTCCTTCCTGCATGATCGTCACCAGCGTGATTGCCACCGCCATTCCTTCTATGGCCGGTCTGTCTGCTGCCGTCGGTCCGACAATGATTCCGATCATGATCAGAAGCGGTTTCAAACCTGCTATCGCTGCCGCAGCAGTCGGCGGCTGCATGATGCCGGCTTATTTGAACCCGGGCGTTTCTCATAACCCGTTCATCTCCAAGCTCGCTTCTATGGAAATCATGCAGTTCATCGGAGCTCATGCTACGACAACCGTCACCATGGGTCTGATCAGCATCGTTGTGATTACGCTGACCTGCTTTGCCTTCGGCGACTTCAAGCGCGGTAAAGCCGCTGTTGAAGAAGCCGTTGAAGTTGCTTCCAACGAAATCGAACATCCGAACATCCTGTTCGCGATCGCTCCAATCGTCCCGGTCGTTCTTCTCGTTTGCGCTTCCATCTGGTTCCCGCAGCTCAAGATGTCCGTTGCAACTGCTATGTTGATCGGCACTTTCTACGCTTTAGTCGTTACACGTTCCAACCCTGAAGAAGTCACGAAGAAATTCTTCGCCGGTATGGGCAACGGCTACGCCAAGATCCTCGGTATCATCATCGCCGCCGGTGTGTTTGCCGCCGGTTTACGTGCCGCAGGCGTCATTGAAGTTTTCGTTCAGTACCTGACTCATTCCAACGAAGTTGCCAAGATCGGCGGTGCTTTCGGTCCGTTCCTGCTGGCCGTTCTGACCGGTTCCGGTGACGCTGCAGCCTTTGCTTTCAACGAAGCCGTTACTCCGCACGCTCCGACATTCGGTATGACGATTGACGGTCTGGGCTACCTCGCCATGATGGCAGCCGGTATCGGTCGTCAGGCTTCTCCGCTTGCAGGCGGCATCATTCTCCTGTCCGGTATCGCAGGCGTCTCTCCGGTGGAAGTTGTGAAGAGAACCGCTCCGGCAGCTGTTGTGATGGTCCTCACCCTTTACTTCCTGGTTTAAAAGGTACAGATTGGTATGAAAAATATTCCCGCATTAGATTCCAAAGTTCTCGATCTCGTTACCGAAATCTCTAAGGAACCCAAAGTTGAAGCGGCTATGGCCTTCATCAAAGACCAGACTGAAGTCGCTATGCAGGAACAGATTGAACTCTGCGAAATCGAAGCTCCGACTTTCCATGAAGAAAAGAGAGCCGCTTCTGTTGCAGAGCGCATGAAGCAGTACGGTCTGACCGATGTTCATATCGATGAAATCGGCAACGTGATCGGTATCCGCAAGGGTACCGGCAGCGGTCCGGTTCTCGCCATCGGCGCGCATATGGACTCTGTGTTCCCGGCCGGTACCGACGTCAAAGTCAAAAAAGAAGGCAATATCTATCGCGCCCCCGGCATCGGTGATAACTGTTCCGGCTTAAGAGCATTGCTTCAGGTGCTTCGCGCTATGGAAAAAGAAGACATCCGCACAGTGGGCGATATCTGGTTTGTCGGCACGGTCGGTGAAGAAGGCAACGGTGATATCCGCGGCTCCAAGCACCTCTGCGCCAACAACAAGCTCGACGGCTTTGTCGCGATCGACAGTACCGATGTCGGCCGCGTCCTTTACGGCGCCGTCGGCTCTCACCGCTGGCGTTTGGCCGTGGACGGTGCGGGCGGACACTCCTTTGCCGACTTCGGCAAGGTTCCGAGCGCCATCCATGCGGTTTGCCGCGCCGGCAATGTCATTTCCGACATCAAGGTTCCGGAAGATCCTAAGACCACCTTTACGATCGGTACGATCAAAGGCGGTACAACGGTGAACACGATTTCCGCTCACTGCGAAGTGGATGTCGATATCCGCAGCGTTTCCAATGAGGAACTGCTCCGTGTTGAAGCCGAAGTTTTGGGTGCTTTCGAGAAGGCCATCAAGGAAGAAAATGCCCGCTGGGGTGTTGCTGATGAACAGGGTCTGAAACTTACCAAGACCATGATCGGCAATCGTCCGGGCGGACTTCGTCCGCACAGCTGCCCGGTCCTTCAGGCAGCCCGCAGCGCCCAGAAGACCCTCGGCATTGAACTGACGAACTACGCGATGTCTTCCACTGATGCCAATGCTCCGATGAGCCACAATATCCCGTCTACCTGCCTCTGCTCCGGCGGTAAAGGAATCGGCGCTCATACCCTCAAAGAGCATTTCATCATGGAAAAGACAGAGCTCGGACCTCAGCTGGTTCTCTTAACCGCGCTTGCTTTAGCCGGCACAGAAACCACCAAGCCCCTGCTTGGATAAATAAAAAAACACTACTACACCTCGAACCATAAAACCCTCCCTGGGCGGCTTGCTTCTCTCCTGCAGAGGACAGCCGCCTTTTTTCTTTTTCATTAGAATGATTCGGAAAATCGAACTGCAGCTTCCGAATCGTCATGACATCCTCCTTAAAAAACAAAATGCCTGCTTGGGACTTTCGTTCTTCCTACGGGAGCCTGAGTTCGCCGGCATACCGAAAAGCCTGTCAGCGCCTGGAAGCCGATATTCATATTCTTGCGGGCCTCGTGCCGAACGCCAAAGACTCCGTGTCAATTGCCATTGCACTCGAGCATTTGGCAGAAGTTTTTTGCCTGACGGATTCTTTAATCGGTTATTGCCGCTGCCTTTCGGCGATTGATACCAGAGAGCAGGAAGCCGCTAAAGAACGCGTGCGTCTTTGGGAAATCCATTCCCGTTATTACGAACTGATCACAGAACTGTTCCATCGGCTCGCCGGTCTAAAGAAGAGCGATCCGATTTGGAAGGAACTGGATTTCAGCAAATGGGAGTGGCTCTTTGAACGCGTTTCGACCCGCTGGTCTTTTTCTCTTTCGCCGCGTACGCTGCAGCTGCTCTACGAACTTAAAGCTTCTAACTTTGTTCCCTGCGCCGACCTTTATCATTCTTTGAATGCGCACTTGGTGGCGACCGTGCGGACGATGGACGGATTGACGAAGCATCAGTCTCATTCTCAGTGCATCGCGGTATTGAAGACTTCGGAGGACCCGAAGCTCAGACAATCGACTTTTACGGCGCTTAACGAATACTATTCGCAGAACGCTTATCTCTACGCTTCTATCTTCAATATGCTCACGGGCTTTCGTCTGAAGGGCTTTGAGTTTGCAGAAATGGACTTTATGGCGCCGGCTTACTGGCAGAACGCCGTGAGCTCCGAAGCAGTCGATGCCTTGATGACGGCGGTGAGAGCCAACCGGCACATGCTGCGCAAGTCAGTGATCAGCCGAGCGCTCTTTACCGGAAAGAGCGTCATGGAGGTCTGGGATCTCAATGCGCCGGCTCCGCTGCGCCGAGAAATTCATATTCCTTATGAAGAAGCGCTCGAGAAGATTAAAGAAGTCGGCAAGGTACTCGACGAGCGTATTCCGGAAACCTTCGACTTATTTGTCGAAAAGGGCTGGGTTGAAGTACGCCAGCTGCCGGGAAAACAAAACGGCGCTTTCTTCCAAGGTATTTTGTCGCTTAATGAGCCGAGAATTTTTTCAACGTATCTCGGTTCCTTTGCCTCTATGAGTCAGCAGGCCATCATGTACGGACACGCCTGGCACTTCTGGCTGCAGAGAGGCTTGCCGGCGCAGGAGCGGAAAATTCCGCGCGCGCTGATGGAAGTAGCCGGACACTTTTTTGCACTGCTGCTTTTCGAAGAAATCCAAGCCAAGGCCGCATCGGCGGAAGAAAAGCTCGAGGCGCTTTGGCAGGAGCTCTCGTTTATCTCGAATTACGTAATCAACATGGGCGTTCGCTTCGATTTTGAAAGAAGCTTCTTCGAAGAACGAAAGAAAGGCGTTGTATCGGTTACCAAGATCTCTAATCTTCTTTCCGAGGCCTGGCAGGCTTGGTACGGAGAAAGTACTGCCGGAGCCGACCCGTATCTTTGGATTAACCGCGGTCAGTTCTACAAGATCGACGACTATTTCTACAACTATCCTTACATCTTCGGGACGGTTTGCGCCTACGGTCTATCTGAGATTCGGCACAGAATGCCGGAAGTTTTTCCTAAAATCTACAGCGAATTTCTACAAAACAGCGGACGAATGTCCGTCGATGACCTCTTCAAAAAATTCTTTAAGGTCGATATTACTCAGCCGGAATTCTGGGAAAGCGGTCTGAAAGCAATGAAGCGGAAGATCGCAGTTTTTGAGACGGAAGCTCGGAAATACTCCGAAAAATCGGTCCCGGAAAACAGTTAGGAAGAAAACCTCCGTTACAACTTTCTGTTGTAAGCAACGCAAAGCTCATAAATTGTAAATTTCTGAATAAATGTTCATTCAGAATTGAACTAGAATTGTGTCCGTTGCGTTTCTCAGAAGAGCAAGCGCACTCTAATCAGAATAAATTGGGAAATAATCTCGAGGTTTTTCATGTTATTGAACGACTTAAAGAAAGCGGCGTTGTGTGTTGCCGCGGGCTTTGCCGTCTCTATGTTGGGCGGATGCGACTCGCAGAAATCGGCCGGAGCTCCCGGCGGAGCTGCCGCTCAGCGGGCTCCTCAGGTTTCCGTTACGGAAATCCAGCCGACCGAGTTGGACATGACAACGACGCTTCAGGGCCGTACGGCTCCTTACTTGGTTGCGGATGTCCGTCCTCAGGTCGCCGGTATTCTGCAGAAACGGCTCTTTAAGGAAGGAAGCGAGGTCAAGGAAGGACAAGCGCTTTATCAAATTGATCCGGCTGTTTATGAAGCCGCGGTGGCCAGTGCCAAAGCCGAGCTCCAGAGAGCGCAGGCCGTGCTGTACCAGACTCGCCTGACCGCTAATCGCTACGCACAGCTTGTGAAGACAAACGCGATCAGTAAACAGAACAACGATGACGCGCAGGCTGCTTACAAACAGGCTCAGGCCGCAGTAGCTGCTGCCGAAGCGGGATTAAAGAACGCTCAGATCAATCTTGACTACACAACGGTTCGTTCTCCGATTTCCGGACGCATCGGCCGCTCCTTAGTGACGCCGGGTGCATTGCTTTCCGCGCACCAGGCTCAGAACATGGCCGTCGTTCAGACACTGGATCCGATCTATGTGGACGTGACCCAGTCGAGCAAAGAAATTCTCAGTCTTAAAAAAGATATTGCTGCCGGCAAACTGAAAACCAAAGGCGGCGCAATCCCTGTGACCCTGATCATGGAAGACGGAACCAAGTATCCGCAGACAGGCGAACTTACGCTGTCTGAAGTTTCCGTTGATCCGGGCACCGGCACCATCACACTGCGTGCTGAATTCCCGAACCCCGAGAATATTCTTCTTCCGGGTATGTTCGTCCGTACCGAGCTGCCTCAGGGCACGATGGAAAAAGCTTTGCTGGTTCCGCAGCGTGCTGTGATGCGTGAAGCCAACGGCACTCCCTACGTTTATGTTGTTGAAGACGGCAAGATCGCCATCCGCCGCTTAGTGACCCATCGGACACAAGGCCAGAACTGGATTGTTGAAGAAGGTCTGAAACCGGGTGAAAAAGTTGTGATTGAAGGTCTGCAGAGAATTCGTCCGGGCGTCCCCGTTCAGATCGTTCCGACCATTGCAGAGCAGGAACAAGCCAAGGCGGCAAAGGCTTCTAAGCAGTAAATTCAGAGGTTGATATGGCAAAGTTTTTTATTAACCGACCAATTTTTGCTTGGGTGATCGCAATTGTGATCATGCTTGCCGGTACGCTTTCGATTTTGAATCTGCCGGTGTCCATGTATCCGCAGATTGCGCCTCCTCAGGTGAGCATCTCCGCGACCTATCCGGGCGCTTCTGCCAAGACGATTGAAGATACCGTCGTTCAGGTGATTGAACAAAAGATGACCGGTTTGGACGGTTATCTGTACATGAGTTCAACCAGTGAGTCGAGCGGCCGAATCAATATCACACTGACCTTTGCGGCCGGTACCGACCCTGATATGGCTCAGGTTCAGGTGCAGAACCGTCTGTCTCAGGCCCAGTCATCGCTTCCGGAAGTGGTGCAGCGCTTAGGCGTGACGGTTATCAAGACGACCGCAAGCTTCCTGAAGGTGATCGGTCTGACTTCTACCGACGGCTCGATCTCTGCGGCTGAGCTCGGTGACTACCTCGTTTCCAGCATTCAGGAGCCGCTGAGCCGTGTGGACGGTGTGGGTGAAGTCGAAGTTTTCGGTTCCGCCTTCGCAATGCGTATTTGGCTCGACCCGGAAAAACTTCACGAATATTCTCTGACGCCGGCCGACATTAAGACCGCGATTACGACTCAGAACGTTCAGATTTCTTCCGGTCAGGTCGGCGGTCTGCCCGCTGCCAAAGGTACGGCTTTAAATGCCGTGATTACTTCCAGCTCTCTGCTGGAAACACCGGAACAGTTCGGCGCCATCTTCTTAAAGACTCAGGCAAACGGTTCTCAGGTCTTCTTACGCGACGTGGCCCGCATTGAAAAAGGCCCGCGAATGTACGAAGCGACGGCCTTCTTTAACGGCAAGCCGACCGCCGGTCTTGCGATTAAGTTGGCCTCGGGCGCTAACGCGCTGCTGACTTCGGACTTGGTGGATAAGAAGATGCAGGAGCTCTCTCAATACTTCCCCGAGAAGTATGAGTACGTGATCCCGTTCGACACGACCCCGTTCGTGCGTATTTCTATTGAAGGCGTGATTCATACCTTGCTCGAGGCTATCGTGCTGGTGGTGCTCGTGATGTATCTGTTCCTGCAGAACTTCCGCGCAACACTGATTCCGACGATTGCCGTGCCGGTCGTGGTCTTAGGTACCTTCGGTATTCTGGGCGCGATGGGCTACTCCATCAACATGCTGACGATGTTCGCTATGGTGCTTGCGATCGGTCTGCTGGTGGACGACGCAATTGTGGTGGTGGAAAACGTCGAACGTGTGATGGACCAGGAGCGTTTATCGCCGCATGACGCGACCGAGAAATCTATGACGCAGATCACCGGTGCTTTGGTCGGTATCGCGATGGTGTTGTCGGCGGTGTTTGTCCCGATGGCTTTCTTCGGCGGCTCTACCGGTGTGATTTATCGTCAGTTCTCCGTCACGATTGTGGCTGCGATGGGCTTGTCCGTCCTGGTCGCTTTGACGCTGACACCGGCGCTTTGCGCAACGATTCTTAAACCGATCAAACACGACAAGGCTGAGAAAGGATTCTTCGGCTGGTTCAACCGCACATTTAACAAAGGTGCAGAAGGTGCGACCTCCGCTGTGGGCTACATGACCGCTCGCTGGAAGCGCTTCATCGTGATTTACGGCGTGATCATTGCAGGCGTCGTCTTCGGATTCCTGAAAGTTCCGACTGCCTTTATGCCGGACGAAGACCAGGGTTCTTTGATGGTCCAGATTCAGCTGCCGGAAGGCTCAACCCGAGAGCAGATTCTTCCTGTTGTAAAACGCATGCAGGATTACATGCTCAACGATGAGAAAGATTCCGTTGAATCTGTGATGACGGTGGTCGGCTTTAGCTTGGCCGGTATGGGTCAGAACTCTGCGATGGCCTTTATCAAACTTAAAGACTGGAGCGAACGTCCGAAACCCGAGCAGAAGGCTCAGGCGGTTGCAGCCCGCGCTAACCGTACACTGATGAGCTGGAAAGACTCTATTGTGTTCGGCTTTGCGCTGCCGCCGGTTCCCGAACTCGGTATGGCGGACGGCTTTGATATGTACCTGCAGGACTTGAGCGGTCAAGGTCATGACGCTCTGATGGCAGCCCGAAACCAAGTTCTGGGCGCTGCCCGCAGCAATCCGCAGCTCTACAACGTTCGTCCGAACGGTAAAGAAGATGCACCGCAGCTTCAGCTGCACATCGACTTTGCTAAGGCCGCCTCTTTAGGCGTCAGCGTGGCATCCATTAACGATACGCTGTCGACTGCTTGGGGTTCCTCCTACGTCAATGACTTCTACGACCGCGGCCGTATTAAGCAGGTTTATGTTCAGGGCGATGAGAGGTTCCGTCAGCGTCCGGAAGACTTGGACCGCTGGTACGTGCGCAACGATAAAGGCGAAATGGTTCCGTTCTCCGCTTTCTGCTCTACTGAGTGGAAGTTCGGTTCCTCTCGTCTGGAGCGTTTCAACGGCTTGGGCGCTGTGAATATTCAGGGAGCGCCGGCAGCAGGCTTTACGACCGGTCAGGCGATGCTTGCGATGGAAGAAATCGCCAAGGCTTTGCCGCACGGATTCGGTATCGCCTGGAACGGTATTTCCTTCCAGGAACAGCAGGCCGGATCTCAGACCGGCGCACTTTACACGTTGTCTATTTTGATCGTGTTCCTGTGTTTGGCCGCTCTTTATGAAAGCTGGTCTATTCCGATTGCCGTGATTTTGGTTGTACCGCTGGGCGTTATCGGTGCTCTCGGTATGACAGGCGCCTTCGGTATGAACAACGACGTGTACTTCCAGGTCGGTTTGTTAACGACGATCGGTCTGGTGAGTAAGAACGCCATTTTGATTGTGGAATTCGCAAAAGAGCTGCATGAAAAGGGCGAGTCCATTGTTCATGCGGCGGCACACGCGGTTCGCATGAGAATTCGTCCGATTATGATGACTTCTTTGGCTTTCGGTCTCGGCGTGCTTCCGCTTGCCAAGGCGACCGGCGCCGGTTCGGGCGCACAGAACGCCATCGGTATCGGTGTGTTAGGCGGTATGCTGACAGGTACGTTCCTGTGTATCTTCTTCGTTCCGCTGTTCTATGTGCTCATTGTTAAGCTGTTCGGCGATAAGATTAAAAAGAAAAAACCGCAGGAAGCCCTGCAGGAGAATAAATAAATGAAGGCATTCAAACTTACGGTTATTGCCTGTTCTCTGGCCGTCTGTGCCGGCTGCACGATGGCACCCAAGTATGAGAGACCTGCCGCGCCGGTCGCGGCAACTTTCCCGACCGGGGAAGCCTATACCGATGTCAAGACGACAACGGCGCCGCTCCCTGACTGGAGAGTCTTCATTACCAATCCCAAAGCCAAGAAAGTGGTTGAAATGGCGCTGGCCAACAACCGCGATCTCAGGGTTGCGGTCCTCAATATCGAAAAGGCCAGAGCTGCCTACGGTATTCAGAGATCTGCGCTGATGCCTTCTGTGGCGGCCGGCCTGCAGGAAAACGCCGGCAAAACGCCGAGCATTATGTCAGCCACGGGCAGCAGTTATGTCTCCCATACGTATCAGGCAAACCTGGCTTCTACGGCTTGGGAGCTGGATCTGTTCGGGCGAGTCAGAAGCTTGAGCGAAGCCGCTCTTCAGCAGTTCTTCTCAGCTGAAGAGAACCGTGCTGCCGCTCAAAACGCTTTGATCGCACAGGTTGCTACTTCTTGGATTAACTTAGGCGCACAGAAGGAATTCCTGCGCCTGCAGAGAATTACGCTCCAGAGTCAGGAAGAAAGCTTCAAACTGATGTCCGACAGCTATCGTTTGGGCGCCAGCTCTTTGCTGGAGCTTGAACAGGCTCGTACGACAGTGGCCACGGCACGCGCTGCCGTAGCGCAGTACGAACGCAGTCTGGCTCAGGCGCAGAACGCGCTGAACCTGGTCGTCGGCGCTCAGGTCCCTGCGGATCTCGAGCCGAACAACCTGGAAGAAGCTACGAATTACGGCGCGATTGCTCCTGCCGGTTTAAGCAGCGACATTCTTTTGAACCGCCCGGATATTAAGGCCGCGGAACACAATCTGATGTCTGCGAATGCCAACATCGGTGCGGCTCGAGCCAACTTCTTCCCGCGCATTACTCTGACTGCAGGCATCGGTTCTACATCCCGCCACTTGAGCGATCTGTTTGATGCCGGAACCGGACTTTGGACATTTGCTCCGTCCGTTTCTCTGCCGATCTTCACCGGCGGTGCGAACCTCTCGACACTGCGTCAGGCTGAAGCTCAGCAAAAGATCATGGTCGCTACGTATGAGAAGACTGTGCAGAATGCTTTCGCAGAAGTGAGCGACGCGCTTGCTACCGTCGGTACGGTCAATCGTCAGTGTGCAGCGCTTAAAGACCTGGTCAACGCTACGGAAACCGCCTACCGCTTGTCTCAGAGCCGTTATAAGAACGGTCTGGACGGGTTCCTCACCGTACTTGAGAGCCAGAGACAGATGGTTGCTGCTCAGACGAACTACATTTCGGCCGAGAGCAATCGTCTTTCCAGCGGTGTGATGCTCTACAAGGTTCTCGGAGGCGGCTCTGTTGTCGAACCTGAAGCTCAGACCGCAGCCCAGGCGGTAACTCCTGCTGCTGCAGAACCGGCTCAGACGATTCCTGTCTCGAGCGGAGGCGGAAATGCTTAAAACTCGAGAGACCAGAGTCGAAGAGCGAAAGGAAGAGAAACGCAGCGAAAAGCGTGATCGTATCTTGCGTGCTGCGGAAGCCATCTTTTTAGACAAGGGCTTTCATGCGGCGAGCATGAATGAAATCGCTGAAGCTGCCGACGTCAGCACGCCTCATCTCTACAACTTCTATGCCAGTAAAGCCGCTTTGGCACTGGCTGTTCAGCTGAAGATGGGGCAGGAGACTTTTGATGCTTTAAAGACAGCGATGTCTGCGGGTAAAAAGAATCCGAGCTGTGAGTCAATCTTCGATTCCCGTCGTTCCTCGCTGATGCTGACGATTTTGACAGAGTGCACGCGCAATCCCGACATCAAAGAAAAGATCACGGAAAACGGAGCACGTTTAAGAGCGATGATTTCTGAAGCGGGCGGCATTTCTCAAGATGACCAAGAAGGTCAATACCGCATTCTCTGTGTGATGGCCATGTATCTGGGGATGTCGATTTCCAACATCTTTACGCTGGTCGAGAACCGCGAGCTGATGACGAAGATTTTGGCACAGGCTGAATCCTGCATTCTTCCGTTTTGCGGCGATAAAAAGGTCAAAGCAGCACAGCACTAACGCTTAGAAATAATAAGTAAGTGCTTACATACATCCCGGGCAAAGTCCCGGGATTTCTTTTTGAATCTGATCCGGCAGTAGGTTTTCGGGTTCGGAAGGTTTGAGGTGTCAGTTAGGCTCGGTAGTGAGAAAACGGATTTTGAGTTTCTGACAATTGTGCTAAGTTGAAGGCAGTTAAGAATTAGTTCGACGAAGTTGAACCGTGAAAAAGATTGTTAGGTTGATCTCAGCAGTTATCTGCTTCTTTCAGCTCAATGTCCAAGCGGAGGAGCCGAAGGAATACACCTTTGCGATCAACTCAGCCGTTACTCCGCTTTTGCATGCCGCCTTCATTAACGAAACAATCAAGACGGTAGAGAGGTCTGTGGCTCCTGCCAAACTCAAAGTCTTGTATGTAGAACTGCCGGAGCTGGAAAGGCTCATTGAAAACCATCAGACCGATTTCTTCATTTCTACCGCGGCAACCATACGGAGATATCAGGACCTAGGCGCTCGAGATGTACTGACAGCGTCTTCACCGTTTTCTAAAAATCCGAATCGATCCGAAGGTTCTTTGTTCATCGTTAAGGCGGGCAGATCGGACATCAACAGTATTTCGGATCTCAAAGATAAACGAGCGGCAGCAGGTCGTCCGACTGCTTTCGGAATGTATCTAGCTGCGATGGGCGAGATCGCTGCCGACGGCTACGATCCCAAAACTTTCTTCAAGTCGACTCAGTTTTACGGACTTAACCGAGATCAGATTATCAAAGACGTATTGGACGGAAAGGCAGACGTTGGGATCCTGAGAGCCTGTTACCTCGAAGATGCCGTTAATCGAAAGGTTGTGACAACAGATCAGCTCAAGTTCATCAATCTAAAAAACGATCCGGAGCATATTTGTCTGCATTCCACGCGTCTTTATCCGAACTGGAGCTTCGGATCGAATCCTTCCGTTCCGCCGGCAGTCTTGTCGGCCGTGGCAGCCGGTCTGATTGCACAAAAACCTGTTGGCATCGGCCTGTACTGGTCTGTGGCGAGCGACTTCACCGCGATAGACAATCTCCTGAAGTCCTTACAGCTCGGATCGTATCAGCGGTTCAGTAAGGAGTGGTTTTGGCAGCGAATCATTGAGTATCGCTTTTGGGTCTTGGGTACGTTAGCGGCGTTTGCGCTTTTGCTGATCCATTCTTTCATTGTCTCGAGAACTGTGAACATTAAGACGCAGGAACTCAAAGAATCACTTAAAAGAGAGAGTCAAAGTTTCCACGAGGCACAAGAAGCGCACCGGCGCCTCATGAAAATGCAGCGAGCGGCGGTGGTCGGACAGATTTCCAGCTTGATTGCGCATGAGCTCAATCAGCCGCTCGCCGGTATCAAGCTCTATGCCCGGACGCTTCAGCGCGCCAAGGATTCAGGAACACTGACGGAGGATAAGCTCGGTACGGCATTGGCTGAAATTCGTACGGATGCGGACTTGGCAGCCGCCATTGTCGAGCGAGTCAGAAGCTATGCCAAAGGAGCTCGGAGCGAAAGAGTATCGTCGGAAGTTTCTGAGCTCGTGAATAAAGCAGTCCGGGAATTCAAGCGGCAAAGCGGAGAAAGGGTTGAAGTCAAGCTCACTCAAGCGCAGCCGGTCCATGTCATTGTGAATCCGCTTGAATTTGAGCTGGTCATTATTAACCTTTTGAGGAATGCAGCACAGGCACTTCAAGAGCTCGGTGTCTCGAATCCGAAAGTTGATCTGACGATTAGGCGATCAGACAACAGTGCAATGATTACGATTGAAGACAACGGACACATTGAAAAAGAAACGATCGCAAAACTTTCTGAGCCGACTAATTCAACGAAAGCGGACGGATTAGGTCTCGGACTACAGATCGTCAGAAGCATCATTGAAAATCACGGCGGCAAGATTTCCTTTTCTCAAGCCACTTCCGGCGGCTTGAGGGTAGAAATTAGACTGCCGGTACAGGAGGAGACGAAATAATGACAACATCGAATCCGATTATTCGTATTGTTGACGATGAAGCCGTGGTGCGTAAGGCGCTGAAGTTTCTCCTGGAGTCTGAGGGCTGGACGGTCGAGGCCTATGAAAAAGGTTCGGAATTTTTGATAGAAGATCGGCCTTCTCTCATCGGCTGTCTCATTCTTGATGTCGCTATGCCGGAGATGAACGGATTGGAGCTCTATCGGCGCCTGCGGGAAAGAAACTACGAGGTTCCGGTGATTTTTCTGACGGGGCACGGAGACGTGGACATGGCAGTTCAAGCGATGAAAGACGGCGCCATCGACTTCATTCAAAAGCCGATTAATGAAGAAAGACTTCTGTCTGCCGTGGCAAAAGCCGTTCGATATGACGAAAGCCACCGAGGCTGGACAATTTCCGCTGAAGAAGAGAAGAAAAGATACCAGACACTGACGGCCCGTGAAAAACAAATCTTATCGCTAATTGCGAAAGGGTTGATCAATAAAGAAGTTAGTGAGCGCCTCGGGCTCTCGCCGAGAACGATCGAGGTTCACCGCCAAAAAGGTCTGCATAAATTGGGTGTTCAGACGGTCTCCGAACTCGTCCGGTTACTGTCTCATATCGAAGAAAACGCACTTTCTTGATATTTATCAGGGTACTTAAGTACCGCAGTGCGCAAAAATTCAGTTATCGAATTTCAAACCTACTAAGGAGAGCACAAATGAAAAAGATCTGTATCGCACTCGTTTCTGCACTGGCCTTCGGAGTCGTTAACGCCGAAGAAACTGACCTTGTTGTCGTCGGTTCCGGCGGCGCCGGCCTTTCTGCTGCCATCATGGCTGCGCAACAAGGCAAGAAAGTTATCGTTCTCGAGAAAATGCCGATTATCGGCGGAAACACACTCCGCAGCGAAGGCGGTATGAATGCCGCCCGCACGATCCAGCAGCTGGAACACGGCATCATGAATGATTCCGCTATGCGCATGAGTATGGATGCCCAGAAGGGCGGTCACTATCTCAACAATCCTGAGCTGACCCTTACTTTGGCAGAAAACGCTAAAGACGCCGAGGCCTGGCTCCTCTCCTTAGGCGCTCCGTTCTGTCATCGCATGGGACGTGGCGGCGGTCAGACGGTTGCCCGCGGTCACGGTCCTTGTGATGGATCTGCTGTCGGTCAGTCTGTGATGAAAGTCCTTTACGGCACAGCCACAAAGATCCCGACGATCGAAATCCGTCCGCTTAACCAAGTTACAGAGCTTCTGACTAAAGACGGCAAGATCTCCGGCGTGAAAGTCGAAACAAAAGGCAAAGACAAGAAAGACTACACGATTGATGCCAAGGCAGTTGTGCTTGCTACCGGCGGTTTCGGAGCTAACGCCAAGTTGGTTTCTTCTTTAAGACCGGAATACAAAGGTTTTGCAACCACGAACCAGCCGGGCGCCTTAGGTGAAGGCCTTGAACTGGCTAAAGGCGTAGGCGCCACATTCGTTGACCTGAGAGAAATTCAGGCTCATCCGACCGTTGTTCCTGTTAAAGGCATTCTGATTTCCGAATCCATGAGAGCCCGCGGCGGTTACCTGGTTAACAATGAAGGCAATCGCTTTGTGAATGAACTTCAGCCGCGCGACGTTGTTGCTGCCGCTGTATTGGCTCAGCCCACCGGCAAAGCATGGCTCCTGATCGACGACAAACTGGTCAAATCCAATAAGCTCGCTGCCGGCTATGTTTCTCAGGGTTTGATGGTTTCCGGCAAGAACGTCGACGAATTAGCCAAAGCTATGGGCGTTCCTGCTAAGAATCTCAAGGCCACAATGGATCAGTACCACAAGGCCTTCGAGACTAAGAAAGACGACGCTTTCGGTCGTCCGGAAATGATCGCCGCTAATAACGTTTGGCCGATGTATGCAGTTCAGGTCACTCCGGCTATTCACCACACCATGGGCGGCGTGAGAATCAACAAGAACGCTGAAGTGATCGGCGTGACAGCCAAACCGATCCCCGGACTCTATGCTGCCGGTGAAGTCACAGGCGGTGTCCACGGAGGTAACCGCATCGGCGGAAACGCTGTTGCTGACATTATTACCTTCGGCCGCATTGCCGGTGCTAATGCTGCCAGCTACATGAACAAGTAAAGAGACCAGCTTTTGAGAACCAGAACGCCCTTAGGGGCGTTTTGGTATTTAAGGAACTCTGAACCAATACAGTAGCCAAAGAAACTGAGGAAGTTCAAATGTCTAAGATTCCGGTTATTTTCTATAAGAACTTCCCCCCTCTCTACACGAAGTTAAAGATCGGCGATAATGGTGGGATTATTTGAACGGTAACAAGGAGAATAAAGTTGCTTACTGAAAACGAGTTGATTAAGTTCCGTCGTGAACTCCATTCCTATCCCGAAACCGGCTGGTGCGAATTTGTCACGACTCACAAGATCGTTGAAAAGCTTCGCAGCTTCGGTTTGGATCCGATTTATGGCCGTCAGGTCATCAATCCCGAGTTTGTGGCAGGCCGCAATCCTGCCAAAGTCGAAGAAGCTAAGAAAGCAGCTTTAGAAAAAGGAGTCCCGCCGGAATTTATCGAATCCATGCAGGGCTACACCGGTGTTGCTGCCATTTTCGAAACCGGCCGCCCCGGCCCTGTTTTGGCAATTCGTTTCGACATGGACTGCGTTGACGTCGATGAAGCTCACGAAGCCGGTCACCGTCCGTTCGACGAAGGCTGGGCAAGTACAAATCCGGGCCATATGCACTCCTGCGGCCATGACGGTCATACAACGATGGGTATCGCAGTCTGCAACTGGATTCAGGAAAACTTGGATCAGTTCTGCGGCACGATCAAGGTCGTCTTCCAGCCTGCTGAAGAAGGCGTTCGCGGTGCACGCCCAATGACCGAAACCGGTATTTTCGATGACGTCGATTTCTTCTTCGGAAACCATCTTGGCTTCAATCTGCCCACCGGTACGATTTCTCCGGAACCCGGCGTTTTCTTGGCTTCCACCAAATTGGATGCCACATTTACGGGCCTTGCCGCTCACTCCGGCGCCGATCCTCAGAAAGGTAAGAATGCCCTGTTAGCAGGCGCAGCTGCTGCTTTGGCAATCCACGGCATTACTCGTCCGATCGGGGAAGTGACTGCTTTGAACGTCGGAACGTTAGTTGCCGGCCAGGGCCGAAACGTTGTCGCTCCGAACGCTTTCATGCAGCTCGAAGTTCGCGGTGAAACCGAGGAACTCAACGCATACATGCGTGATCAGGCAATCCGCAAGATTAAGGCTTCTGCCGATATGTACGACTGCCAAGTCGATATCGTCAAAGCCGGTGAAGCTACTGAATTCAAGCCGGACCAGGAAGCCATCGAACTTGCTTATATCGCCGCAAGAAATGTGACGACCGAAGAACTCGCCAGACCGCTCGGCTTGAAGTTAGGCAGTGAGGACTGCACGATCATGCTTCGCAGAGTCCAGAAGCACGGCGGTAAGGGAACCTTCGTTGTGTTCGGCTGCCGTACATCTGCCGGTCACCATCAGAGACTCTTTGACTTTGACGAAGATGTGATCGGAATCGCTTTGCGCTTCTACCAGAATCTGATCCCGATGATTGTCGGCATCAAGTAATTCGGTTTGAAAGTCAGCTGATTTTCTAAAAACCAAACAAAAGCCGCCGTGAGGATTTCTTCCAGATCTTCACGGCGGTTTCTTCTATGAACTCGGATTAGCGATTTCTTTCGCGGCGATCGCGGACGGCATGCGCCAAGGAAGAGATGACCTTGACCGTGTCATCCCAACCGATGCAGGCATCCGTGATGGACTGCCCGTATTTCAGTTCTTTTTCTTTGCCTTTAACGAGAGGCTGGTTGCCTTCGACAAGATTGGACTCGATCATGACGCCCATGATGTTGTAGCTTCCGTCACCGATCTGCTTGCAGATGCTGTCAACGACATCGATCTGCTCTTTGTGCTTTTTATGGCTGTTGGAGTGGCTTGCATCAATCATGACAGAAGGTGGAAGGCCGGCTGCTTTCAGCGCTTCGCAAACCTTAGCCACACTCTCGGCATCATAATTCGGTGCTTTGCCGCCGCGAAGGATGACGTGGCAGTCTTCATTGCCGCCTGTGACAACAATAGCGGAGTGGCCGCCTTTGGTGACGGAAAGGAAGACATGTTCGTTTGCTGCCGCTTTAATGGCATCAATGGCGATTTTGACGTTGCCGTCAGTGCCGTTCTTGAATCCGACAGGGCAGGAAAGACCGCTCGCTAATTCACGATGCACCTGACTTTCTGTGGTTCTTGCTCCGATTGCACCCCAGGAGATCAAGTCTGCGATGTACTGCGGCGTGATCATATCGAGATACTCCGTACCTGCGGGGACACCCAATTCATTGATCGTTAAGAGAAGCTCACGGGCTAAGCGGAGGCCGTGATTGATGTGGAAACTGCAGTCCAAGTCCGGATCATTGATCAGACCTTTCCAGCCGATGGTGGTACGAGGTTTTTCGAAATAGACTCGCATGATGATCTCAAGATCATCGGCGAAATGACGACGAAGCTCTGCAAGCTTTTCCGCATATTCTTCGGCTGCAGCCGGGTCGTGAATGGAGCAGGGTCCGACGATGACAAGCAGACGGTCATCCTTTTCGTGAATGATGTCGTGCGCGGAGTGACGTGCGATGTGCACGGTCGAGGAAGCGAGCTGTCCGCAGGGGAATTCGCGAATGAGGTAAGACGGCGGTGTCAGTTCTCTGATTTCTTTGATTCTGAGGTCGTCGGTTGTGTAAGGCATTTTGTTTCTCCGTTATGGCGCCCGTCGGGATTGAGGCTATAAAAAACCGCCGTGTCCCGAAGGAGCGGCGGTTAAGTAGTGTTGTGTGATCTTAGATGCGAGCCGTCACAGCCCTACCCTCCGCCGCGGACGGAAAGTAAAAGCCGTAAAAGTAAAACTTAGAAGCGAACATCTTTTGATACTTGCTTGTAAAAAGGTACGAAGAATAATTTACCGTATTTTTTTCGTTCTAACGAAACTTTTTTCAGAATTTATTTCATGAAAAGGAAGATTGTTGAGTGGTAGAAAACAGGCGCTGAGAAGAACAGCATTTCCATTCTGTCTAATGCTCCGCGTGTCAGCATCATGCTGGTGTCCAAACGAACGGCGCCGAGTGAGCGCTTAACCGAGGACATGACCAGTGCGCCCAGCGTTCCGGAAACGATGATCAGCAGAGACATAAGAGGAGCCTGCCAAGCACGGAACGGTGTCATCCAGAAAAGTGCAGAACCCATGATCAAAGCTCCGATACTTCCGATGATGATGCCTTTGTATGTTTTGTACTGATTACTCCAAGTCGGTTTGCCGCCCCAAATGGCAGAAGCCATGATCTGGAAAAGGTCCGCGAAATACAGCACCAGCAGGAAGTAAAGCATCAGAAGCAAACCGCTGGAATTAAATCTCGTGAGATTCAAGGTAGCGATCGCGGGTGCATGGCTGACGCAGAAAATCGCCAGCATGATGCCCCACTGAACCTTAGCAACTCGGTCCAAGAAGCGGTCGGTATCTTTGGCCAAGGCCATAACGACCGGCAGAGTCAGGAACAGGTAGACAGGGATGAACAGAGAGAAGAGTCCGATCTCTTCATATCCCAGAAGGATGTACTGAACGGGAATCGCGATATAAAACGCAATGATCAAAATGACGTGGTCATGGCGCCGGGTCGGAGTCAGCGCAATGAATTCCCGCAGTGCAAAGAAAGACGCAAAAGCAAAGAAAAGCAGCAGCGCGGCTTCGCCGAGACAGAAAGCAATCGCAAAAACAATGAGCAGAGGCCAGGAGGCACGAACGCGAGAGTTAACAACGCGAAGATTGTTGAGTCGAGCTTCGTTGCCTTGAGCACGAGAAACCAGCCAGTTGCCGATGATTGTGCCGATGGCTGAGAGAACAATAAGAACGCCCAGAATCGTGAAGTAGGCTTCTTGAGTGGAAAATCCTAAACGCATATTAGAGCTCCCTGGCTAAACTGATGACGGCCGTTCTGGCCCTCTCTAAGAACTCTTCTTTAGAGTCATCGACAGAGTGCGGAAGAGGTGCGCCGAATCTTACGGAGCACATGGTCGGAACGGGCAGGAGGGCACCTTTCGGCATTGAGCGGTGCAGGTTTTCCAGATAAACGGGGATGAGTTCGACCTCGGGGAACTCTCTCATCAAGCGCCAAATGCCGCTCTTAAAAGGTCCGGGCAATGGCTGCGGAGAACGTGTGCCTTCCGGGAAGATGATGAGCGAGGAGCCTTCGCGCAGAGCCTGACGCATCGGATCCAAGGGATCGGAGTTTTCTGTCCGGCGTCGGTCGACAAGGACGACGTTTAATTCATCGACGGCAATTCTGCGGCGAATTCCGCTCTGCCAGTAGTCTCGAGCGGCAACCGGTCGAGTAAGCGGTCGTAAAGCGCGAGGAAGAGCGGACCAAATCACAATGGTGTCGAGGTGGCTCGAGTGATTGGCAAAATAAATTCTTTGAATTTTTTCGGGCTTACACCCGATCCACTGAGGATATGCGCCGACCAATAAACGAGTCAGCCACACCATCGGTGTCATGAACTTAAATGCGTGTTTCACGTTCTTTCGTTTTTCAATTCCTAATTTGTTAATTATGCCTCCAATGCCAACCTGCATGTTGATCCCGGATTTGACGAGCATGGGGGCGACGGAACGATTCAATTTTCAATTGCGACGAACAAATTCCAAGAAATGTCTGTTTTAACGAGAAAAACATCGGGGGTGAAATTTTCCTGCCAGTGCAGCCTTTCTTTAGACGATCTCTTACGCTAATTCTGCAAGAAAGAATTAACGGACTATCAATGATTAATTTACGGCTTCATTGAGCGGTCGAGACTCAGTCGGTTGTAAGAAAGCCTGGATAGGAAAAGAAAGCGGCTCATAGATGAACCGCCGAAAATGGTGAATGCTGGATTGATCAGATGTTATGGCTGCTGGGGAGCAGGTTTAGGACACAAAAGGCCGTGCAAACGATCCATTGCGCTCTTTTCTCTAATCGGTCTGAACTTCGGATCAAAGGTTGTGGATTTAATCTGTTTGCCCTTGCCGTCTAACTCGGGATAGGTGACAAGGGCAATCGGGGAATAAATTCTTGCCAGGCAGTCCATACTAAATTGAACCTTTGCAGATTTCGAATCCGGCGTGTAACTGTGGTTTTGAAGCGTCCAGAACTGCAGCTTGTCGCCTTGTTTCCGCATGCCGTTTTTGATGAGGTACATATCATTCGTAACCTGTGTCGTGTTGTGTCCTGCAATAATCGGAGGAATGAAAATAGGCATCGGAACACTTGAGCCGGCAGGCGCGGCGTTTTGACGAGCATTGAAGCCTCGAATCGCAGGATTTACAGGCGCAGGCCGATAAGTTCGCGGAGGCGGTGTATAGGATCGGTGCGGACGAATGGTGGTTCTACCGCCGAGGCGGACTGCCTGAGCGTCCGTTGCTAGAGATAAGAGGCAGACTGAGGCACAAAGGCCGACGAATAATTTGTTCATAGCAGCAGAAGTCTTGAGGTTGAGTTTTTCTCCTCATTCTGCGCTTTAGAAATCGCGAGCAAAAGAGGACAAAACCAGCATATCTTCTGACTTCGGTTTGCGCTTCCGAAGTCAGAATTTCCTCGTTTTCTGCGAAGAATCGCCGAAATCGGCGAGACGAGAGCCGGCTTAGTTCGCCGTACCGCCGACGGTGAGTCCGTCAATGCGGAGCGTCGGCATGCCGACGCCGGTCGGAACGTGCTGGCCGTTCTTGCCGCATGTGCCGCAGCCTCGGTCTAACTCAAGGTCATTTCCGACCATGACGATCTTCGTGAGGGCGTCCGCGCCGTTGCCGGTCAGTGTGGCACCTTTGATTGGATCTGTTAATTTGCCGTTTTCGATCAGCCAGGCTTCGCTCATGCTGAAAACAAAGTTGCCGTTCGTGATGTCGACCTGACCGCCTCCGAAGTTGGAAGCATAAATGCCGTAGTCCACGGAAGAAATAATTTCCTGTGGATCGGATTCGCCTTGGAGTAGATAAGTATTGGTCATTCGCGGCATCGGCAGATAGGCAAAACTTTCTCGGCGTCCGTTGCCGGTGGTCTTTTGCTTCATGAGGCGCGCACTGGTCTCATCGTGCATAAAGCCGCGCAGAATACCCTCGTCGATCAGCGTTGTGCAGTGCGTTTCATTGCCTTCATCGTCAATCGTGAGTGAGCCGCGGCGACCGGCGATCGTGCCGTCGTCGACAACTGTCACAATCGGAGAAGCCACCCGCTGCCCGACCTTATCTGTGAAAACGCTTGTGCCTTTGCGGATGAAGTCGGCTTCCAAGCCATGCCCGACGGCTTCGTGGATCAGCACTCCGGGCCAGCCGTTGCCCAATACGACGGGAATACTTCCGGCCGGCGCCGGACGGGCATCTAAGTTGCGTACGGCAGCGTCGACCGCTTCTCGCGCATATTGTTCAATGACTTCTTCGTTATAGAGATCTAAGGCGAATCGGCCCCCGCCGCCTGCCTGCCCTTGTTCTTTCTTGCCGTCTTTTTCAGCGATAACGCCGAGGTTCACGCGAACCAGCGGTCGAATATCGCCGATTAAAGTGCCGTCCATCTTCGCGATCAAAATCGTGTCATGCGAAGCGCCCACCGAAGTCGTCACCTGCGTGATCAGAGGAGAACGGCTGCGGGCATGTGCGTCCAGAGATCTAAGCAGTTTGATTTTGGCGTCCGTATCTGCCGCCTCAATCGGATCGACAGTGCGATAAAGAACTTTCGGTCCGTCTTTAGGCGTAACGTTTACCGTGACTTGGTTGTCCGTGGCCTGCGCAATGGCGCGGACGGTTCTGACCGCCTCAAACAAAGACTCGCGGGAAATTTCTTCCGAGTAGGCCAGCGCGGATTTCTCGCCGCAGACGGCACGAACGCCGACGCCCATGTCAGTGTTGTAATGACCGGTTTTAACGATGCTTTCTTCAAGCACATAGCCTTCGGAGACCGAGCGCTGGAAATAGAAATCGGCGTAGTCGATGTCGTAGCCGCTGAAAAGCGCAAAAGCATCTGCAATGTCTTTTTCAGAAAGACCGTTGCGGTACAGCAGAGTTTCGATGGCGACAGAAGTATTGTTATTTGTCATATTCAACGCGATTGTTCAGGGCCGGTAAAAGAGCTCTGACTTGACGAAGGAAGGCCGGGTCTACGTCTGCGAAGCAAACGCCCGTTTCATGTCCGTTGAGTTTGCTGATCACGGTGCCCCAGGGATCGACGGCGCAGGAGTGCCCCCAGAAAGCACGGCCGCAGGAAGAGCGTCCGGCTTGTGCGGCGGAAACTACGTAGCTTAGGTTTTCGATAGCTCGAGCGCGCAGCAAGACTTCCCAATGGGCCTTTCCGGTGTTCGTGGTAAAGGCAGCCGGGAGCAGGAAGCAGTCGATGCCGCTCTGACGGCGGAACAGCTGCGGGAACCGCAGGTCGTAGCAAACGGCCAGACCGATGCGGATATCTAAGCCGTTTTCTAATGGGAGGTTGAAAGAGACGGTCTTATGCCCTCCGACATAAAGCTCCGACTCGTCGTAGCGTTCCTGCTGTCCTTCATAAGAAAAAAGATGAATCTTGTCATAGCGCGCAGCTTCCTGACCGAATGCATCGTAGACCAGCATGGTGTTGGTCACCCGGTGCGGATCGTCGGTTTTAAGAGGCATGGTGCCGGCAGCAATCCAAATGCCTAAAGATTTGGCAAGTCCGGACATAATCCTTTGCACAGGACCGTCCTGGTACTGCTCTGCAAGACGAAGTACATCCTTGGGATCGTTGCTCATGATCGTAAACATTTCAGGCAGCAGCGCGAGGTTAGCGCCCTCCCGAGCAGCTTTGCGGATGAGGGATTCTGCAATCTGGACGTTGGCTCCGATATCCGGACCGGATGTCATCTGGCAGGTGGCTATGCGTAACATGATTCTTAATGCTTAATCTTGGTGACGACCGGATCCGACCAGGTGCCGGTCACTTGGTATTCAAAGGAAAAGAGCTTACTTAAAGGATCCTTGAAAATCAATTGAGCCAGGAAGCTGCCGATACCGACGATCGGATTGGCAACCGCCAGGGCAACGGAGGTGCCGGCAGCATTGATGTCCGGCAGAACCAGCAGGTGCAGGTCTTCCGTTTCTTTCTGCGTATTTACGTTGCCGTTGATAACAACGGTGGCGCTTCCGCCGATCATCGTCAGATCCTTAATGTTCATCAGGCCGTCGTCCAGAACCGCCTTGCCGCGGATCGTGGAGAAGTTAAAGCCGGCGGAGTAAAAGTCTCTGAAGTCCAGGGTCAGATAGCGCGTCAAAGACTGCAGCGTGAGCAGAGAAAGTAGCTTGGCAGCAGGGCCCGGCTGAATCTTGAGGATTTCGCCTCTTCTTAAGTTGATATCCAGTTCTCCGTCGAAGCTTTGGGTGTTAAAGCCGAGCGGGGTGCCGACCCAAGACAGATTGCCTTTGATCGAACCGTTGCCGGATCTGACCAAGTTTTTCATGTCGATGCGGTTCAGCAGACCGCCGAGATTGTTGATGTTGGTATTGATCAGCAGATTGGTTTCGTTGCCGCCGTCAAAGCCTTTAAGCCAGCTGCCCGAAGAGTGCAGCTGTGCTGCACTGTTTGATAAGTTCAGCTTTGTAATCTTCCAGAGTTGGCCTTTTGCAGAAGGCGTGTTGCGCGCAACCAGTTCCAGTTTGCCTAAACGCATATTGCCGTAGGTCAAATCATCGATGACCGCGTTGATCGCAGGCCAGCCGCCCTGAATTTGTACCGGTTTGGATTTCTCAGCAGCGTCTCTGGCTGAGCTCGGGATGAAGAGCTTAGAGATATGCGCAATGAGTTCCGGTTCTTTGCCGTTTTGGCCTTTCTTCCATTCAAGGTTGGCATTCATCTCATTGCTGTTCATTGTGACCAGCAGAGAGTTGCCGGAAGGACGGGCCAAAAGCGAGAGGTTCGTTTGATTGAAGTTATCGATTAGCAGCTCGTCGACATTGACCTTAACAAAAGCAATGTCGGGAAGAACCACGGTGCCCGACGGCTTGGTATCGACCTTTAGGTGGTCAAATACGTTCTGCCAGGCCTTGGCCGAAACTAGCGGTGCTTTCACGGAGATGGCATAGCCGTGCGCCGGCAGGGTCGGCAGACTGCGGTTGCCGATGGCGGCACGCTTGATTTCGTCATTCTGCAGAATGAATTCGGAGCTCAGGAATCCGTCGATCATGATTCTGAGATCCGTAGTCTTGCTGTCGGTGACGATATTGAGATCAAGCGGAGCAGAAAGGGAAGCAGGCTTTTCCATCGGGGGCGGAAGTTTGCTTTCCAATCCGGCCAGCGAACTCTTGACGTTGACGGTTACCTTCGGACCGACCGTGACGTTGACCGTGAAGGGGGCTTTACCGCTCAAGTATTTATCGGCTGCCTGAGCCAGCATCGGAACCGGAATAACCTGAGGCAGAGCCTTGGCCGCAATCGTACCCGATGCAGATACTTTAATGTTGCCCTTGTCATCGGTATTAAGCGTTGCTTTCACTGCGTTGCCGAAGCAGTCAGCCGTAATGCCGCTGCTCGAGGCGCCCTTTTCATTGAAGTTCACAACGCCGGAAGCATGAGTTAGATCGGGAATAGAGAAGTCATTGAACTTAACGGCGTTGTCCTTAAGCGTAAAGGCGCCGGAAACAGCGACGTCGCCCGGTCCGTCAAGAGGAATCTTCAGCTGCAGGCCCAGATCTCCGCTGCCGGATCCTTCGGCTTTCTTAAATAAACCGCCGGTATAACCGTCAACCGGAGAGGCTTTGACGTAGGAAAGGAATCCGGGAAGCGCACCGGAGGCGGCAGCGTCCACATCGAGCCAAACGGTGTCGGCAGAGAAGGCAGGGATATCGACCTGCGCACGCGTAAGCTGAACGCCCTTATAAGTTCCCCGGTCAGCGGTGATGGCCATGCCGTCGCCCTCGAACTTGACGACGCCTCCGACTTTTTCAAAGAGCGGCCAGATTGCACCGCGCTTAGCGGTGACTTTCGGGTTGTCGAGAATGTTGGGATAGACATCGAGCAGGACATCTTCCACGTTAACGGCAGCCAAGAACTGATGTTCTTTGGATTCTTTGAACGGGAAGTCATGCAGCGGCCCTTTAAGAAGGACTTGACCGCCGGTGGCTTTGCCTTCCAGCAGGCCGTAGCGAAGCCATGTGATCGTGTCGTTGCCGACGATGAGCGGCATGTACTTCCAAACGGCCGGAACGTTGCCGCGCAGAACATCGGCCTTAAGATCGGCGGTGCCGAACGGCGTGCCGTCCGCGTTGGTATAGGTGCCGTTGAGCTTGACCGCAGCGTCTGCGTTCTCAATCAGGATGTCCTTGAATTCCAGAGAGAGACCTTTAACAGTATTCCAAACCACAGTGCCTTGAAGGTTGTCCAAATAGAAGGCAGCCGCCGGGAACATGCCCGGGAAGGCGACAGAAGCGTTCTTGGTGTTAAGAACGGTTGTGCCCACGCCGTCTTTCATCGTGATGTCAGCGCTGAGGTTGATGAATCCGGGAAGCCATTGCGTGTTGTTTTTTCCGGAAGCGCCGAAGGAGCAGAAGTCGTGAAGCGAGAGTTTGCCGTTGTAGTGCTTGGGTTCGTCGGGCAGACCCTGCCAATCCAGATCAACATTGGTGAGAGAGCCCGAGAGTTTGCGTTCGGCGACGAAATCTTTAAAGGACTGAGGAAGCGGCAGTGACGGCAGTAGTGCCGTCATGCCTTGGAAAACGAGGCTGTTTGCTTTGAAGGAACCGCCGGTAAATTCTTTGCCGTCTCGGTCTAGCTTCAGACTCATATCCAGCGGGGGCAGCTTTTCTCCGGACTCCAATTCAAAGGAGAAGTTTTCTGTGGACAGGCCGTAAGCCTTATCCGACATATTTCCTGAAACTTTGCCCTTAATGAACTTTAGGCGCAGCGGAGCCAAGTCCGGCAGCTGCAGATCGACATGAGACAGAGCGCCGATGAAGCTTGCAGACGACGGAGACCATTTCACAAAATTGGCCCATAAAGAGCCGGAGCCAGTGCCTTTGTATTTGAAGGAGAAGTCGGGCATCCACTTGGCCAGTTCTCCGAAATTAATAAAGTCGGTCTGCGCGTAGAGCTCTGCATCCCAGTCGGCAAGCTTTGACGGATTAAGCGCCGGGGTCTTAAAGAGCGCGCGAACGGTAATCGGAGAAGCGATTTCAGGCGGCAGCGTCAGCGTAAAAGCAAACTGCTTGTCTCTCGAAGAGCCGTTGTAGGCGGCGTTCACATTCTTGATTTCAAGTGTTTTGCCGCTCTTTTGATCGTGAACCAGAATCGTGCCGTCCTTGATTTCCAGAGATTTCTGCTTCAAAAGAAGCATGACGTCGGACGGCAGTTTGGTGGTGAGCGCATGAGTCTCAGTCTCGCCGGACATAAGCTTTTTGAGATTGACCTTTCTACCTAAGACGGAGAAGGACATCGGTGCCAGACGGCGGACTTCGACTTTGGGTTTATTCAAAGTGACGGATTCAAAGACCGGCGCGAGGTTTGTTAAAGAGCTGAGCGAAAGCTTGGCGGTAAGGGATTCAGCCGTAATCGGATCTTTGCCCGGCTCGCCGAGTTCAATGTTTTTAAGCGTGATTTCCGGAGACAGTCCCTGCCAATCAGTGTCCAGAGAGCCGAACTGGACAGGAATATCCAGGACCTGAGAAATCTTGTTCTCGATCTTGGACTTATGTTCGTTCAGGTAAGGTGCAAGGCAGTAACGCGCTCCGAGCCATGCTGCTCCGAGTGCAAAGTAAAGGATGACTAAGAACCAAAGAATGGTTCGCCAGGCATAGCCGAAAAAGCCTTTTTTAGGTTTTGTTGGTGTGGTTGATGTTTGTTGTTCGGAATTGTCCGTCATGCCCCGAATCCTTTAACTTTTTACTGATCTTCTAAGTATCGCTCAATTTGCCGCGAATAAACTCTAATATTGGAAGATAGACTCATTTTTAGCTTCGAAAAACCATATGTCTGCAGCACTCGAATCCTCTGATCTCCTTCCTAAAGTTCCCAGACTTCCTCTCTCGGAAGTCCCCGAAGTCTCGGCGTATTTCAAAAACACGCTCCGAGCCATGTTCGGAGAAGATGAAGATAAAGTTCGGTCTTATGTCCAGGAAATCACTCAGACGCCCTGGACCCCGGAAAGAATGCGTGAGCGTTTGGCCGGAATCGAAGACGGCGAAGCGCTTAAAAGTGCAATGCGCCGTCTGCGCCGCGACGTGATGATGAATCTTGTTGCACGCGACATTTCCGGATTGGCGAATCTAGAAGAGGTCGTGACCGTGATGTCCGACTTGGCAGAGATCGCGATCGACCGTACGGTTTCCGTCTATGCCAAAGAGTTAGCGAAACGATTCGGTGTTCCGCGCTCCGAGACCGGCGTTCCCCAGGATCTGATTGTGATCGGCATGGGTAAGTTGGGCGGCCGCGAACTGAATGTCTCAAGCGATATTGATCTGATTTTCTTCTATGACTGCGACGGTGAGTGCGGACCGACACCGGAATATCCCACTGTCCGCAAGATCATCAGCAATCAGGAGTTCTACGAGCGGCTGGCAAAGAAGGTCATCCCGGCCCTATCTGAAATTACTTGGGAAGGCTTCGTGTTCCGCGTGGATATGCGTCTGCGCCCGAACGGAGACTCCGGTCCGATCGTGGGTTCCAGCGACATGCTCGAAGAGTACCTGATGACGCAGGGACGCGATTGGGAGCGCTTTGCATGGCTTAAAGGCCGTATCGTCAACGGACCGGTATTTGCCTCCGAAGAAGACTTCAATATCCAAAAGAAAAACATTAACGATATCGTTCGTCCCTTTGTTTACCGTAAATACCTCGATTTCGGAGCAATCAGTTCTCTTACCGATCTGCATGCAAAGATTCGTCTTTCTACTCAGAAACGCGCCTTAGAGAGTCTGAAAGAAGGTCAGAACATTAAGCTCGGACGCGGCGGTATTCGCGAAATCGAGTTCATTGCGCAGACCTTCCAAGTGATTCGCGGCGGACGCAACCCGTTCTTAAGAGAACGCTCTACGCTGAAAGCGCTTCAGGCGCTCGCATCCGAGAATATTCTCGCTAAAGATAAAGCTGAGATGCTCTCGAAGATTTATGTGTTCCTTCGCAATGTGGAGCACGCACTGCAGTACGAAAACGATCAGCAGACACAGCTTTTTGCCGCCGATCCCGAACACAGAAAGAGAATCGCGAGGATGCTGGGCTTTACTGTCGAAGATCTGCAGAAACAGTTAGAGCTTTCGACGGAGTACGTGGCGGCAAGGTTTGATGAGATTTTCCAGACCAAAGAAGAGGTCAGCGAAGAAGACTGGCCGCTCGGCTGGGAGACCGGTTGTGCAGAAGCACTGCCCGGTTTGGCAAAAGTGCTTGAGCGAAACGGTTTTAAAGAAACCGAAGAGCTCTCCCAGCTCATCCTTAACCTTATGTCGCTGCGCGCCTTGAAGCTCATCAACGCGGGTGCCCGGCAGCGTATGGTCACGCTGGTTAAAAACACGGTTGAAGGCAAAAATAAACCCGAGCATTTAAAAATCATCTCCCGCGAAGAGCTTCTGCGCCGCTGCATCAAGTTCTACGAAGTGATCGCGGGTCGTCCGACGTATGTGTCTTTGCTCCTGCAGTATCCGCTGGCGGCAAAGCGTCTGGGCGACGTACTGGGCAGCGGAAAATGGGCGGCCGAATATCTGAATCGCCATCCGCTGCTCTTGGACGAGCTGTGGGATGAACGGCTGAGCCAGATTGACGACTACACTCCGGTGGATTTCTCTTTCTATATCGAACGCACGCGGGCGCGTCTTGCGGATATTCCGGAAGACGATCAGGAAACCCGCATGAACCTTATCCGCGAAGTCCATCACGCCCGTTTGTTCCGGCTGTTCTTGGCGGACATGGCCGGACGATTGACGGTGGAGAGATTGGCCGACCAGCTCTCCGCGCTGGCGGACGCCACACTGGAGATCGTTATGGAAGAAGTGTGGAAGACGGTTCCGGGACGTCACATCGAGCGTCCGAAGTTCGCCATCGTGGCTTATGGAAAACTCGGCGGCAAGGAGCTTGCTTACGCGAGCGACCTTGATCTGGTCTTCTTATTTGAGGATGACGCCCAAGACGCTGAAAAGATCTATATGCGCTTTGCGCGCCGCCTGATTAACTGGCTGACGGCTACGACCGGCTCCGGCGTCCTCTTTGACGTGGATATGCGTCTGCGCCCGAACGGAGAGTCCGGCATGCTGGTCTCTTCTGTGGATAGTTTTGAGAAGTATCAGAAAAATGAAGACGGTACCGGCGCGTGGCTCTGGGAGCATCAGGCATTAACGCGGGCTCGTTATGCAGCAGGCGACCGAGACATCGGTGACAAGTTCGAGAAAATCCGCATCGAAATACTCCGCCGCGAGCGAAACGCCGAAGAGACGAAGGCTGAAGTACTCAAAATGCGCCAGCGTATGCACGACGGCCATCCCAATAAAACGGAGCTTTTTGATGTGAAGCATGACGAGGGCGGCATGGTGGATGTGGAGTTCATCGTTCAGTATTTGGTGCTTCAGTATTCCGCCAAGTTCCCGCAGCTTGTCAACAACTTCGGCAACATCAAGATGCTGGAGATGGCGTCTGACGCCGGCCTGATTCCGAAAGACCTGGCGCTCGAAGTGTCGGCTATTTATCGCAAGTATCGGCGCATTCAGCACGAGTTCCGGCTGAACTCTCCGAGCGTGCCGGTGCGTGTTCCCAAAGAAGAGTTTGCGGACGATGCGGCGAAGGTTCGTGAGCTCTGGTCGCTCGTTTTTGGTCCGTCCGAAGGTCAGGAGGCATAAAAGGACCTAAGCTAAAAGGCAGTTTGAATCTTCTTAGCTTATGAGTCTCGCTGCTTCCGACTACCGTGCTCCTTGGTGGCTGCCCGGCGGCCACCTGCAAACCATTGTGCCTGCCGAACTGTTTCCGAAGGCCAAGGTGATCTATCGCCGTGAGATTTGGAATACGCCCGATGACGACATCATTGCCGTGGACTGGTCGACGCCGGAACCCATTGATCCGAAGGCGCCGATTATGGTGCACATCCACGGTCTGGAAGGGTCTTCCAACAGCCACTATGCCCGTGCGCTGATGGCGCGCTGCGGTCAGGAAGGCGTGCGCGGTGTGGTGATTCACTACCGGGGCTGCGGCGGCGTCACCAATAAGAAGCTTCGTGCTTATAACGCAGCCGATGCCGAAGAGCTGGATTGGGAGTTTGCGCGGCTGCGCGAACTCTACCCTGAAGCTCCGATCTATGCGATGGGCGTCTCGTTGGGTGCCAATAATCTGCTCTTTTGGGCCGGTACCCGAGGCGAGGATGCCGCAAAGCTGGTCTCGGGCATCGCTGCGGTCTGTTCGCCTCTGGATTTGGTGGGCTCGAGCTATGTTATTCGTAAAGGATTCAGTCGGATTTATGACTTGAATTTCATCTCGACGATGAAGAAAAAAGCGCTCGCCAAAGCCAAGCGTTTCCCGGGTGTCTTAGATGTCGAGAAAATAAAGAAGATTCGCTGGCTCTGGCAGTTTGACGATCTTTTTACGGCGCCGGTTTTCGGCTATAAGGACTACATGGACTATTGGACGAAATGCTCGAGCAAGCCGCATTTAGGCGGCATCCGGCTGCCGACGCTGGTCTTGAATGCAAAGAACGATCCGATCGTGGGATACGAAGTTTTACCGAAGATTGATGAAGTTTCTAAGTTTGTGACGTTAGAATATCCCGCTGAGGGCGGCCATTGCGGGTTCCCTCGCAAACCGAACGAAGGAAGCCTCGGATTTCTGCCGACACGCACCTTCGATTTTTGTTTCCGCGGCCGCTGAATGTATCTAATTTTCCCCCGGTATGTGCAGCCGGAAACGGAGTTGAAATGCCTTTAAGAAGTACCAAAGACTATTCAGTCGGAATCCTCTACTTTATCCTCTTTATTCTGACCATCCCGGCGATGAACTGGGTGGTGATGAATGTCGGCACGGTTTGTACCGCCGATGGCCCCTGTTTGATTCCGGTTTGGCCCGGCATCATGGCTCCGAGCGGCGTGCTTATGGCAGGCGTAGCACTGGTGCTCCGCGACGGACTGCAGGCCAAGCTTGGTGTTCGCTGGTCGCTTTACGCCATCATTATCGGCGCAGCGCTGTCCGCACTTTTTTCCGAACCGTCCCTGGTCTTGGCTTCCGTGATGGCTTTCTTCTTCTCCGAATTGGCTGACCTCGTGGTCTACACACCGATGCGCAAGAAATGGCCGGCTTGGGCCATTATGGCAAGCGGTTTGGTGGGCTCTATGGTCGACAGCGCCATCTTCCTTTCTCTGGCTTTCGGCTCCATTGAATTTATCTTCGGACAGGTTCTGGGCAAGTTCTGGATGTCTCTTGCCGTAGCTTTGCTTATCGGGTATCTTCATAGCCGCCGCGCTAAAGCGGTTCAAGACGAAATCCTTTCCCGTTAAGAATTAAGAAGATATGACTGAAAAGAGCCCGAAGACCGCGGTACTCCTTATTAACCTCGGTTCTCCTGATGAACCGACTGCTTCGGCGCTCAAACCCTATCTGCGGGAGTTTCTCTCCGATCGACGGGTTGTCGATTTAAATCCGATTTTTTGGCAGACGCTGTTAAATTTGGTCATTCTGCCGCGCCGCAGTCCCAAGTCCGCCGCGCGTTATGCGCAGGTTTGGATGAAAGAGGGTGCGCCGCTGAAGGTCTACACCGATCGCATCGCCGATAAGCTGCGTCAGCGTCTGCAGGAAAAGGCCGTTGATGCCGATGTGTTTGTCGGCATGCGTTACGGCAATCCTTCGCAGGTCGAAGTTTTTAAAGCGATTCACAACGAGCACGGTTTTGACCGTGTCCTCGTCCTCCCGCTTTATCCGCAGTATTCCTCCTCGACGACGGCCTCTGTTTCCGACGCCGTCTCGAAAGCTATGCAGCAGATGAAGAGCCACCCGAAGGTGCGCTTCATCCGCGACTATCACACGCATCCCCTGTACATTAAAGCGCTTGCCGATCAAATTCGCGAGCATTGGGCAAAAGTCGGTCCGCTCGGCGAGAAGGACCGATTGATGCTGTCTTTCCACGGCATGCCGGTCCGCTACTGCAGGGAAGGCGATCCCTATCCGAAACAAGTTCGCGCAACGGCTGACCTCCTGATCAAGGAACTCGGGGCGGACCCGACAAAGGTAGTGCTTTCCTACCAGTCCCGTTTCGGTAAGGAAGAATGGTTAAAGCCTTACTCGGACGACACGGTTCGCGAACTCGTCGGAGAGGGCATTGAACGATTAGACGTTATCTGCCCGGGATTTCATACCGACTGCCTCGAGACGATTGAAGAAATCGGCCTGGAGCTCAAGGAGACTTGGCAGAAAGCAGGCGGCCAATCCTTCCACTACATTCCTTGTCTGAATGATTCCGAGGCTTCCGTTTCGCTGGTTGAGAGCATCGTCGAAGACGAACTTCGTCACTGGCCGGAATAATTTTGTTACTTTTTTCGCTTGAAAAAACGAGCTAAGGGAAAACCCTTTGGTTTTCAAGCGCTAGGCGGGTGTTATTCCCGTATATCGTTTAATTTGCTACAGATTTTCTCTTCCTGATTTGCTTAATTCGGGTGATGTCGGCTCTTGAAAGGATGGGCTGTTCTCATAATGTCATTCATCAAAGGTTGAAAAAAGGATCGGGCGACCCCATATCAACCATTAAAGGGTTCGGGACAACCGGACCCCGATTTCTGAAAAAAACTTGAGGACAGTTAATGCAAGAAAACGAATTAAAGAACGGACAGAACGTCCCACCTCAGGACGAAGCAGCCCAGCAGGCTCCGGCTGAAGCTCCGGAACTTCCGGATCTGGATCTCTCTGCTGAATTAGCTAAAGCACAGGCCAAGGCCGCAGAAAACTACGACCTTTATGTACGTGCCGTTGCCGAAGCAGACAACACCCGCCGCCGCGCCTCTGAAGATGTTGCTAAAGCCCGTAAATTCGGCATTGAAAAATTTGCAGAGTCTATGCTGCCGGTCGTAGACAGCATGGAAAAAGCGCTAGAAGCGTCCGCAAATGAAAAAGGCCCCTTCAAAGAAGGCCTTGAGATTACCTACCGCCAGCTGCTGAGCGCACTGGAGCATAACGGGATGAAGTGTGAGAACCCTGTGGGTCTTAAATTTGATCCCAACACAATGCAGGCGATAACAATGGTGAAAGATCCTGCAGTCCAGCCGGGCTGCGTCGCAACAGTGTTCCAACGCGGTTGGAAGATTGCCGATCGAGTTCTTCGTCCGGCGATGGTGGCAGTCGCGCAGTAAGACTTGTTTTTTCAGGAAACGACTCAATATAGAAACTTAACAGCGGGCAGCCCTTCTGCCGGCAAGTGAGGAAATTTAAAAATGGCAAAAATTATTGGTATTGACCTTGGTACAACAAACTCCGCCGTTGCGGTTGTTGAAGGTGACAAGGTCCGTGTGATCGAAAACAGCGAAGGTGCTCGCACCACACCTTCCGTCGTTGCATATCTTGAAAAAGAAGTGCTTGTCGGCGCTCCTGCTAAACGTCAGGCTGTTACGAATCCTGCCAACACACTTTTCGCGATCAAACGTTTGATCGGCCGTCGCTACGACGATAAAGAAGTTCAGAAAGACATCAAACTGATGCCTTACAAGATCATCAAGGCTGCCAACGGCGACGCCTGGGTTCAGGTTCTCGGCGACAAGGATCTGGCTCCGCAGCAGGTTTCTGCTGAAATTCTTCGTAAGATGAAGAAGACCGCCGAAGACTATCTCGGTGAAGAAGTTAAGGAAGCCGTTATTACGGTTCCGGCTTACTTCAATGACTCCCAGCGTCAGGCTACTAAGGACGCCGGTAAGATCGCCGGTTTGGATGTCCGCCGTATCATTAACGAACCGACAGCTGCTGCTTTGGCTTTCGGTCTTGATAAAGGCGGCAAGGGAGATCGTAAGATCGCTGTCTATGACCTGGGCGGCGGCACATTCGATATCTCCATCATCGACTTAGCCGATGTTGACGGTGAAAAACAGTTTGAAGTTCTGTCCACCAACGGCGATACATTCCTTGGCGGCGAAGACTTCGACCAGAGAATCGTTGACTACGTCATCAAAGAATTCAAGAAGGACACAGGCATTGACCTGAGTCAGGACGTTCTGGCTCTGCAGCGTTTGAAAGACGCCGCTGAAAAGGCCAAGATCGAGTTGTCCAGCCGTCAGGAAACAGAAATCAACCTGCCTTACATCACTGCTGATGCAACAGGTCCGAAACATCTGAACATCACACTGACACGTTCTAAGCTCGAAAGCCTCTGCGAAGATCTGATTGAAAGAACAATCGAACCTTGCCGCAAGGCCCTGAAGGATGCCAACGCTACTGTTGAAGACATCTCCGACGTTATCCTCGTCGGCGGTCAGACACGTATGCCGGCTGTTCAGGAAGCTGTTAAGGAATTCTTCAAGAAGGATCCGCGTAAGGACGTGAACCCGGATGAAGCCGTTGCTATGGGTGCTGCTATTCAGGGCGCTGTTCTGTCCGGCGACCGCAGCGACGTTCTGCTTCTCGACGTTACACCGCTTACCCTCGGTATTGAAACCCTGGGCGGCGTGATGACTCCGATGATCAAGCGCAACACCACGATCCCGACAAAGCACTCTCAGGTGTTCTCTACTGCCGAAGACAATCAGCCTGCTGTAACCATTAAGGTTTACCAGGGCGAACGTGAAATGGCAGCAGACAACAAGCTGCTTGGCGAATTCAACCTTGAAGGCATCGCTCCGGCTCCGAGAGGACTGCCGCAGATCGAAGTGACATTCGATATTGACGCCAACGGTATTCTTCATGTTTCCGCTAAGGATAAGGCTACCGGCAAGGAAAACCAGATCACGATTAAGGCTAACTCCGGTTTGAGCGACGCCGATGTCGAAAGAATGGTTGCCGATGCTGAAGCCAACAAGGAAGAAGACCGCCGCCGTGCCGAACTGGCTCAGGCTCGCAACACAGCCGAATCCAGCATCCATCAGGTTCGCAAGACCCTGAAGGACCTCGGTGAAAAGGTTGACGGCGCTGACCGTGCTGCCTGCGAAACTGCGATCAACGACCTTGAAGAAGCTGTTAAGGGCGAAGACAAGGATCTGATCACAAAACGTACTGACGCTTTGATGGCTGCTGCTCAGAAGATCGGCGAAAAGCTGAATCAGCAGCAGGCTCAGCCGGGTGCTCAGCAGGAAGCTCCGAAGTCTCAGAAGAAAGATGACGACGTTGTCGATGCCGACTTCAAAGAAGTCTAATTCTGAAACTTGTTAGACTGTAACTAACGTAAATGAGGCCGTTTCCGTAAGGTTGCGGCCTCATGGCGTAGATAAAGAGACAAAATTTAAGGGTTTTTACCCGATAACCGAATTCCGTAAAGAATGGCTGACGAAGAAGATTTTGATTATTACGAGGTACTGGGAGTCACCCGTACTGCTACTCAGGAAGAGATCAAGAAAGGTTATCGCCGCATGGCGATGAAGTATCACCCTGACCGCAACAAAGGGGACAAGCATGCCGAAGAAAAATTCAAACAAGTAGGCGAAGCCTATGAAGTGCTGAAGGACGAGCAAAAGCGTGCGGCATATGACCGCTACGGCCGTTCTGCATTCAACGGCGGCGCCGGCGGGGCCGGGGCCGGCGGATTCGGCGGGTTCGGAGGTTTTGATGCATCTCAGTTCGGCGATATGGGCGATATTTTCTCCGAGATTTTCGGCGGAGGACACGCCCGCAGCTCCGGACAGAATAAGCAGATGTTCCGCGGTGAAGATCTGATTTATGACCTCGATATCACGCTTGAACAAGCCGCAGAAGGCTACAAGACAAAGATTAAGGTTCCCTCCTGGAGCAAGTGCACAGCCTGCGGCGGATCCGGTGCAGAAAAGGGCACGAAGGTAGAAACCTGCCCGACCTGTCACGGCAGCGGTTATGTCCGCGCCGGCGCCGGCTTCTTCCAGATTCAGCAGACCTGTCCGCGCTGCCACGGAACCGGCAAGTACATTCCTCATCCCTGCCACAAGTGCCACGGCACCGGTATGCAGGAAGAGAAGAAAGAACTCGAGATTACGATTCCCGCCGGTGTGGATGACGGCAACCGTATGCGTATTCCCGACCGCGGATCGCCCGGACAAAACGGCGGCCCCGCAGGCGATCTTTACATCCGCATTCGCATCAAGCCCCATGACATCTTTGAACGTGACGGGCAGGATCTGCACATGGAGATGCCCATGAGTTTTGTGACGGCGGCGCTCGGAGGTGAACTCGAAGTCCCGACGTTAACGGGCAAAGCCACATTGCGCATTCCCGAGGGGACTCAGTCCGGAAAGACCTTCCGCTTGAGAGGCCACGGCATCCGTAGTGTTCGCAATGCTGAGAAGGGCGACCTGTACGTTCATACCACTGTGGAGATTCCGGTAAATATGACGACTGAACAGAAGGACATCCTGAGACAGTTCGATGCGTCGATCAATCACAGCAAGAAAGATCATCACGCGCCGGAAAGAAAAAGTTTCTTCGAAAAGCTCGGCAAGCTCTTCAAGTAATTCGCCTCTGAATTAATAATTCAATCCCGATTTTGACTTACCCGTTGAAGTCGGGATTTTTTCATCATCAAAAAATTTTTGTGAAAAAGATTTGCAGACTAAATTCGATTCAGAACACCGAAATCATGGGTGAAATCAGGCGTTAGGTGTCTAAAACCTCCGTTGATCGATTTCCGTCCCAAGAGAGATATTAGGGCAACTATTCCTCTTTTGTAGACTATAGGACAAATACTGTGGAGCATGAGTTTACTTATGAGAAGGCCTTCGTTTGAGGTATTCTCACATTTGTCGACGAAAAAAAATACATAACACATCATGCTGAATCGAACAATCCTCAGCCTTATATGCATCTTAGGCCTCATATCCTGTTTAACCGCATGTAATGACAAAGAAGCAGTCAAGCAGAAAGTTCAAGCCATCCAAGTAACAACGCTTAAAGCCGAACCTACCACTCTGCCGTATGTGGCCGAAGTGTTCGGGCAGACGGAAGGTTCTAAAGCCGTGATTGTTTATCCTCAAGTGACTGGTCCCGTGCTGCAGCGGCACTATGCTGAAGGACAGAGCGTCAAACAAGGCGATGTGCTCTTTACGATTGATCCGGCACCTTTCGATGCCGCTAATCAGAGCGCAGAAGCGTCGGTTATTCAAGCGCAGGTGGAACTGAAACAGGCGGAGAGAGAAGCCAAGCGATTTGCAGCTTTGCGCAAAGTTAATGCTGTAAGCGAAAAAGAATATTCAGACCGCATCAGCGCCTTGGAGTCCTGTAAGGCAAATCTAGCGGCAGCAAAGGCTAAAGCGCTGCAAACCAAAATTCAACTTGATTACACGTCGGTTAAAGCGCCTGTGAGCGGAATTGCCGGCAGGTCTTTAATCAATCCCGGAACACTGGTAACCGCCAACAATTCGGCCTTAACTGATATTACACAGGATGATCAACTTAAGGCTCGCTTTTCTTTAAGCGATAATGATCTGCACGGATTCACGATCACCGAAGACTCTCCAGTGAGTGTGGTGCATGAGAAAACAGGCGTGGAAGTTCCTGCGCGCATTAATTTTGCCGCTACTCAAATCGATCCTCAGACGGGTACCCGTTCGCTAAGCGCGGAGATTGAACGTTCTGCTGAGCTGCTTCCGGGACAATATGTGACGATCCGTTTGACGCTCGGCACACAGAAGGGCGTTTATCTGATTCCTCAATCGGCGGTGCGCCAGCTGCCCGACGGAACTTACAGCGTCTATTTATACAAAGACGGTGTCGCGAGGGCTCAGTCTGTGACGGTGGGTCGCTGGTCAGGCAAAGATTGGATTATCACCTCCGGCCTCAAATCCGGAGATCTTGTGATCATTGATCAGATCCAGAAACTCAGAGACAAGGCCAAGGTGGCCTTAAACCAAGACAAGAAAACCGCTTCAAAGCCGACTGAAAAATAACTTGCGATAGGTGAACCGAAATGCTTTCTCAATTCTGTATTCGGCGGCCGATTTTCGCATCTGTCATGTCGATTTTGATCGTGATTGCGGGTCTGCTCGCAGGACGTGTCCTGCCGATGGGCCAATATCCTGACATCACGCCGCCGGTTGTTTTTATTTCAACTTCTTATGAAGGGGCTGACGCACAGACATTGGCTAAGACAGTTGCTGCGCCAATCGAGGATCAGCTCTCCGGTGTTGAAGGCCTGCTTTATTACGAAACTTCCATCCGTTCGAACGGAAATGTTCGTATTACCTGCACGTTCGAAGTCGGTACAAATCCGAACGACGCGATGCTGGAGATCAATAACCGCGTGCGATCTGCAGAAAGACGGTTGCCGGAAAGCGTTCGACAGAACGGCGTGAACGTCCGTAAGCGCAGCGAAGAAACGCTGATGATCGTGCCGTTTTATTCTCCGAATGGCACTCTAAAACCGATTCAGCTGGCCGACTATGTGAACCTGAACGTTGTGGATGCCATTAAACGCGTTCCCGGTGTCGGTGACGCGGACGTTTTCGGTAACGCACAAAGCGCGATGCGTATTTGGCTGAATCCGAAGAAAATGGCTCAGCTCGGCATTACGGCTATCGATGTGCGCAAAGCGATCGAAGAGCAGAACAATCAGTACGCTGCCGGTAAAGTCGGTACGTCTCCGACGACTGATGATCAGCAGCTGGTTTATACGATTCGCACAAAAGGTCAGTTGCTGACACCGGAAGAGTTCGGCAATATCACCGTCCGTTCGCGCGGTGCTGACGGTATTGTTCGCATTCACGACATTGCCCGGGTCGAAGTCGGAAACCGCAGTTATGAGGCATACAACCAATTAAACGATGTTCCGAGCGTTACGTTTGCTGTTTACCTGCAGACAGGCGCTAACGCCATGCAGACGGCTGTGGATGTCAAAAAGCGGCTTCAGGAGCTCTCCAAGAACTTCCCGGATGATATCGCTTATGTGATTACGGACGATAACTCAAGATTCGTCGAGGCTGCCCTTAATGAGGTGGTTCAAACCTTGCTGGAAGCCGGTCTTCTCGTGCTTTTGGTTGTGTATCTCTTCCTGCAAAATTGGCGCGCGACCCTTATCCCGATGCTTGCGGTGCCGGTTTCTTTGATCGGTACATTAGCCGGTCTCTGGGCTCTGAATTTCTCTCTGAATACCTTGACGCTTTTTGCGATGACGCTCGCCATCGGTATTGTGGTGGACGATGCGATCGTGGTGCTGGAAAACGTCGAACGTATTATGGAGACGGAAAAGCTCAACGCTTTCCAAGCTTCTCAGAAGGCTATGAAGGAAGTGGCGGGCGCTCTGGTTGCCATTGTGCTGGTGCTGAGTACGGTATTTACACCGGTGGCGTTCTTGGGCGGTATTGCCGGTGAGCTGTATCGTCAATTTGCTGTGACCATCGGAGTTTCCGTGGTGCTTTCGGGTTTTGTGGCTTTGACGCTGACGCCGGCCTTGTGCGCTATTTTGCTCAAACACAAGAACAAGCCTTTCAAGATCTTCCAGCTCTTTAACGACGGGTTCGAACGTTTCAAGCTGAACTACATCAAAGGCGTGTCGTTTAACCTTCGCCATCGTTGGTTTACAGCTGCGATTCTTGTAGCAGTCATCGTCGGATGCTGGCAATTCCTTCAGATCGTGCCGACTTCTTTTGTCCCACGCGAAGACCAAGGTATTTTGCGCGTGGCGATTCAGCTGCCGGAAGGAGCGACTTTGAACCGTACCGGTGTCGTGGTCACAGACTTGAGCAGAGAGATTCGCAAGATCCCCGAGGTTGAGAACGTGACGGCGCTGGTGGCTAACGATACGATCGCCAATGACACGAAATCCAATGCTGCGTCTCTGATTGTTCAGTTAAAGCCCTGGGATCAAAGAACGCGCAGCGCAGAAACGATTCGTCGCCAGCTTCAGACATTGGTGAACGCTCGTACGGACGCTGTAGGTCAGGCCGTGAACCCGGCACCGATCCGCGGTTTGGGTCGTGCCGGCGGTTTGGACTTCTATATTCAGTCCAGAGAATCGGACAATCCGCTGGAGCTCCAGCAAGTGGCTGAGGATTTCCGTCAGCGTCTTGTCGCTCGCCCAGAGATTGCCTCCGGCCGATCGATGATCCAGGCCGATGCTCCTCAGCTTTACCTTACTGTTGATGAAGCGAAGGCTTTGGCCATGGGTGTTGCGATTTCCGACGTTTATGACACGCTCGGCTATTTCATGGGCGGCAAGTACGTCAATGACTTTACGCGTATCGGCAAAATCTTCCGCGTCATTATTCAGGCCGATGCCCCGTATCGCATGACACCGGAGTCGCTGGGCGATCTTTATGTCCGCTCGGATACCGGCAAGATGGTGCCGCTGTCCACATTGGCGCACGTTGAACGTACATCCGGTCCGGAATCTCTGAAACGTGAAAACGGCTTCCTAGCTGCGTCTATGAACGTGAATGCCGCACAAGGTTATTCCACCGGCGACGTGATCCGCGCCGTAGACACTGAAAGTCAGTATTTGCCGAGCGGCTATTACGTGGACTGGACGGGTCAGGCTTTCCATGAAAAACGTATCGGTAGTTCATCTGCTGCCGCGTTTGCTTTCGGTTTGATTATTGTGTTCCTGATTTTGGCGGCACAGTTCGAGCGCTGGTCGCTTCCGATTGCCGTGGTGATGGCAGTGCCTTACTCGGTGTTGGGTGCGCTTGTAGCGACGTATTTCCGCGGCTTCTCGAACGATATTTACTTCCAGATCGGGTTGCTTGTGCTGATTGGTTTGACAGCTAAGAACGCCATTTTGATTGTGGAGTTTGCGGCCCAGAAGATGGAAGAGGGACTTGAAGCAAGACAGGCAGCGCTGGAAGCTGCGAAACTCCGCTTGCGTCCGATTGTGATGACCTCCATGGCCTTCATCTTGGGCGTCATTCCGCTGGCGACGGCAACCGGTGCCGGTGCGGCAGCTCGTCAGTCCATGGGTACAGGCGTGTTGGGCGGTATGCTGGCTGCTACGTTTATCACGACGTTCTTTATTCCGGTCTTCTTTACATGGTTTGTTTCTAAGAAGATTAAAGCTCGTCGATAGTTGACAGGAAAGCTCTGCATTGCATAAACGGCCGGGAAAAGATTCTTTGGATTCTTACCCGGCCGTTTTAACTGAATCTGAAAAGATTCAATCGATCACATATCTGCCGCGAGGATCTCCATTTCTTTTCGGAAACTGCTGAAGGCCGTAATCGTATCCGGATCGTCAGGCCCGTCTTTTTGAAATTCGGATTGGATTCCTTCCGTTCGATTCAACACATACGCCTTAAGCGCAATGAACTGAGGGAGGAGAGGCAGGCTCGTTTCATACTCGTCCTCTATGTTCGCTAATGTTCCTTGCATCCCGTACTTCTTGAACATCATATCGACTAGACGTACAAACTCATAAGCAAATTCTTTAAAGGGCATGACATGAGAGGCAAGAAGCTTCTCATCGTGGCCGTACAAATCCGGGTTTGCATCATAAAAAGAAACTTCGATGTCAAAGTCATCTTCTTTTTCTAATTCGATTCTGCGGATGTCCCACCGATAACCGTCAGATTCCTCAGACCAATGAATGCTGTATTCAAAGGCGACGTCATCTTTGTATTTAATGGAGTATCTGGGGTCCTCCTTTTTGGATTGGAAAAATACATTCTGAGGAAAAGGAACAGGACAAAATTTGGTCAAATTCTTGAAGATTTCATAAAGTGTGGATGTTGCCAACACAGTGGAGATAAAGACAGTTCGCTCAACTTCAAAGAATTTCACGTCGACGTACAGCCAGCCAATAGAAAATCGGGTTATTTCCATTGCGAAATTTTTAGAGTCATCTGATACTTGCATCTTTCAACCCTTCATGAATAAAAGTAGCTGGGAATTTGACCTTCAGACTAGAAGCTTAAATACAACCCCTTCATGGTTCTTAACATGAAGATACTAACGCAATCCTAACGATTAGGCCTGCAGGGTAGCGGGAGACCCCTCTTGAGGTTTTCAGAAAATACGTGCTTATTACCTAAGAGTCGGACGATAAATACATCTTGAGGCGAGACAGCTAAATATTTCTTCAAAACCTATTGAAAAATATAGGTTTTTTCTTGACTTTTTAAGATGTGTGTATTATAATTATAAGCATATTTAAAGAATGTTCCTGATCATGTCTAAGCCAATAACCGGAAAAACTCCCGAGTTTGGTAGTGGATTCTGGCTTTATCCATTGAGAAGCTAGAATCCATCGGGCTTCTCAGAATTTTAAAATTTACGTCGGCGTAGCTACAACCTTTGTCAGTGGTAAATGCAGTTTCCTCCTTAAGCTTGACGGGACCTCAACTCGGTTAAGGACTTCCAAATTAAACAGTGCCGACATCCGATCAAATAAACCGGCCTCATAAAGCCTCATATAGAACGGTACCTGAGGGTTGATATCGTCATAGACAACCTCAGCTGTCCTCAAGGCTTCCAGCATCTTCTCGTGTGTTATCTCTTCTTTGCCCAGTTCGTTCTTAAAGGTATAAAGCATGTACTTTTCAATGACCAGGCTGATAAAGCAGCTCAGAAAGTGACCGTAGATGTGAGGATCGGTCCATACAAAGCAGGGACGAGCCTCGAGGTATGTCTTGCTTACTCTGAAGCAGTCTTCTATTTGCCATAACTTTCGATAGATCGCAGTAGCATCATGCGGAGATATGTTTAAATTAGTACAGATTACGTAATAACCGTCCCATTTCGCCTGTTCGTTGATCTTCTCCCAATTAATCGTGGGCGAGCCTTTGCCTTTCGGCACTTTGACGAGAGACTTGTAACCCCTGTTTTTAAGTCGGCTTGGATCCGCGACCGCCTGCTTGGCTTTTTCTATGGCCCTGTCTCGATCTGCTTTATCTTTTGCGGCTCTTGAGGGACTATGTGAGACAACCCATTTGAGATTCATAGTGCCAAGGACATTTGACGTCTTGTAATTACGATGCGTCGTCGGGCTTTCTCTCATCTCGTATAGCTCTTGCGTTACGTCTAACGTCTTGTATCGGCAGACCTCTGCGCCTTCTTCGTTGTAAACGAAGTCCTGCCAGTTTTCTTGGTCCAGAATTTGCTTTTTCAAGTGCTCGGAGGTTGTTCTGAATTTTTGAGCAATAACAAAATCACAGCCGATGTCTTTAAGATCAAACAGATTCTGACAGCTGTTAAGACCGCGGTCGGCTACGACGATGAGCTGCTTGAGGTGATAAGTTTTCTTTATTTTCTCTATGAGCGGAACCATTGTTCCGAACTCGTTGGTATTGCCGTTAAAAAGCTCGTAGTCGATAGGTATGCCGTTTTCGTCCATCATCAACCCAAGAACAACTTGAACTTCATTGACCTTATGATCTTTGCTGATGCCGAAGTCTTTGTAGTCAGATACGCAGCGACTCTCGAAGGAATAGGTGGTTACGTCGTAAAAGGCTGCCGTTACCTTTCTCTTGGTTTTCTTCTGGATTTCTCGGTTCAGATGCCTCACGATGGTGGCCTTATCTTCTTGGAGAAGATCCAGAACTTTATATAAATCTTCCAGGTGATCGACTTTTGCGTGATCAATAATGCTTCCGGATCGATTGGCGAAGCTTCTCAACTTGCTCGCCGGCTGCAGCAGTCTTTGCTCTGTCAGCAAATAAGCCGTCTGATCATACGAATACCCAATTTTTCTGCTTCGCTGTAAATGCCTGAACATCTCAGGAAGCTTCAAGTCAGACCAGACTTTTCTGATAAGTGCCGCGCCGACGTTGTAAGTCTTAAAACATCCGGGTTTGTCGTTGAGTCCTTGGGCTGCTTGAGAGAGCTTATCCATTCTCTCTTTGGCTTGTTTTTCTACTTCTTGAGCCTTAGTGCTCGCCTCAAGCTGATTTTCTTTGGCAATACGTTCCTTTAATTTCTCAACGTATTGAGGATCCTTCGAGAGAGCGGTATCCAGCCGGCCGTGATTTTCAATAAGTCTGGAGCGGGGCTGTCCCTTTTCATTTCGATAGCTTGAATAAACACGGATGTACTTGTAATTCTTAACCGAAACAATTGAAACGTGCAGAGGCATCGCCGCCCTCCATGACCAAGATAGCTCAATTATACCATATAGTACTACATTTATGCTACGTTGACGGTAAAATTTTTTGGGCTTAAACCCAGAGCGGGCGTGGTTAAGCCCAAAATCAAGTATCAAACTCGGGAGCTCAAGCTCGACTAATCCTACTTTGTAACAAAACGTCCTAGCAAGACCTAAACCCCTACCTTAATCGGCAGGGGTTTTTGTTTGTTGCGGCAATGAAACAACACATGCCGTGAAGTGATGATACTTAAAACGAAAGTTCTAGGTAAAAACCCTTGATTTATCGACAATTCAGAAAATTTTTCTAGAGAATTTTCATGAACTGTGCTACTTTAGTCCCCGTTTGAGCAGTACCGATTCCCATGCAAATAAACAATTTGTTACGATACTGCCTGCAGCCACTCAATCGTATGACCACGGTCTTCGGACTGACGAAAGAGGGCGGTTTTTTGAGACTTCTCATTATTCAAAACAGGAGCAACAATGACTCGTATTGAGCACGATTTTATTGGCGACTTAGAAGTTCCGGCTAATGCCTACTACGGCGTTCAGTCTCTTCGCGGTAAAGAAAACTTCTTCATCACTGAAGAAAAGAACAACCAGGAAATCTACTTCATCATCGCTTTTGCTTATGTCAAAAAAGCAGCTGCTATGGCGAACAAAGAACTCGGCGTTGTTAAACCCGAAGTTGCCGACGCAATGATCTGGGCATGCGACCAGCTCATCAACAACACCGAAAAATATCGCGACCAGTTCATCACTGACTGGCTGCAGGGCGGTGCCGGTACCTCCACCAACATGAATGCCAACGAAGTCATCTCCAACCTTGCTATCGAACATCTCGGCGGCAAGCTTGGCGATTACTCTATCGTTAACCCGAACAACGATGCTAACTTCGGTCAGTCCACAAACGACACCTATCCGACCGCTATCCATCTGAGCTGCATCCTCCGCTCCAACGTCCTTATCAAGGCCGCTGAAGAACTCCGCGACGCACTCTATGCCAAAGCTAAAGAATTCGATCAGACTCTGAAGATGGGCCGTACCCACCTCCAGGACGCTGTCCCGATGACTCTGGGTCAGGAATTCCACGGCTGGGGCTTCACCATCAATGACGAAATTGAAAACCTGCGCGCTGCCCAGGAACACCTCAAGATCGTCAACCTCGGCGCTACCGCTATCGGTACCACTGTTACGGCTGCTCCGGGATATCCTGAACTTGCTGTTAAGAACCTTGCCGAACTGACCGGCATCGACTTCAAGAACAGTGAAGACCTGATCGCTGCTACCAGCGACTGCGGCGCTTACATGACTCTGTCCTCCGCTATCAAGGGCTTGGCTGTCAAGATGACTAAGGTTTGCAACGACATTCGTCTGCTTGCCTCCGGTCCTCGCTGCGGCCTGAAGGAAATCAACCTTCCTCAGCTCCAGCCGGGTTCTTCCATCATGCCGGGTAAAGTCAATCCGGTTGCTGCTGAAGTTGCCAACCAGGCCAGCTTCCTTGCTATCGGTCTCGACACAACAGTGATGCTTGCTGCTTCTGCCGGCCAGCTCGAACTGAACGTCATGGAACCGGTCATTACATACGCTCTGTACACACAGATGAAAGTTATGACCAACGCATGCGACACACTGCGTACAAAACTGGTTGAAGGCGTTACCGCCAACACCGAACGCTGCAAAGACTATGTCATGAACTCCATCGGTATCGTTACACTCCTGAAGCCGCATTTCGGCTACCAGAAGTGCGCCGCTATCGCTAAGGAAGGCTACACAACCGGTAAGTCTCTGCATCAGATCGTTGTTGATGAACAGCACCTGATGACTCAGGCTGAATGGGATGCCACATTCAATACTCAGAACTTGATTCATCCGAAATTCGTCAAGTAATTGAGTTCAAGATTTCGGCAGCGGAATCCGCTGCCGAATTTTCAGCGCTCGGAGCAGGTTAAAAAAACATGTTCTTGCTCCGATTCAAGGGTCTTTGGCGACCCGTCAATAATTAACTAAGCCAACATCTCGGGGAGTACGGTTAACCGCGTACTTTCTTTCGGAGGATTTATGGATATCATGGTTATTCTTCAGATTATCGTTCTGCTCGGCGCGATCTTTGTCGGTGTGCGTCTCGGCGGTATCGGTATCGGCTACGCCGGCGGTGCCGGTGTTCTCATTCTCGGTCTGTGTTTAGGCATGAAGCCGGGTAACATTCCTTGGGACGTGATCCTGATCATTGCATCCGTGATCTCGGCCATTTCCGCCATGCAACTCGCAGGCGGCTTGGACTACCTCGTTTACATCGCTGAAAAGATTCTCTACAAGAATCCTAAATACATCAACTATCTGGCCCCGCTGGTTACCTATGTTCTGACGATTTTCGCTGGTACAGGTCACACCGCTTTCTCGATGATCCCGGTTATCGTTGAAGTTGCTAAAGGCCAGAACATCCGTCCGAGCGTTCCGCTCTCTATCGCTGTGGTCTCTTCTCAGATCGCTATTACTGCTTCTCCGGTTTCCGCTGCCGTTATTTACATGACCGGCGTTCTCGAACCGTTCGGCTGGAGCTATCCGACTCTGATCGCTGTTTGGCTTGTTACCACTTTCCTCGGCTGCATGGTCACCGCTTTCATCATGACGATGTTCTGCAAGATGGACCTCAGCACCTCTCAGGTTTATCAGGAACGTCTTAAAGAAGGTCTCGTTAAGCCTCCTGTCGGCATGCAGGAAATCAAGATCACTTCCTCTGCCAAGCTTTCCGTTTGGATCTTCCTCATCGGCGTTATCGCAGTCGTCTGCTACGCATCCGCTATTTCTCCGGCTATCGGCCTGATCAAACCGGTTATCGTTGCACGTGACGCAGCCATCATGAGCTTGATGCTTACTGTCGGTGCTTTCATCACGATCTTCTGCAAGATCAAACTCGGCGACATCGCTTCCACATCCGTTTTCAAATCCGGTATGGTTGCCTGTATCTGCGTTCTCGGTGTTGCATGGCTCGGTGATACATTCGTTTCCGGTCACACCGCTCAGATCAAGGCTTTTGCTTCTGAAACCATCAGCCAGTATCCGGCTCTCCTCGCTGTTGTCTTCTTCTTAGCCGCTATGCTCCTGTACTCTCAGGCCGCTACTGCCAAGGCGATTACTCCGACAGTGGTTGCCGCCCTCGGCATCACAGCCGCTCACCCGGATAACGCTTACATGCTGGTTGCCTGCTTCGCCGCTGTTTCCGCTCTCTTCGTTCTTCCGACATACCCGACTCTCCTCGGCGCTGTTCAGATGGACGACACCGGTACAACACGCATCGGCAAGTGGGTCTTCAACCACTCCTTCTTCATCCCCGGCGTTCTGGCGATTGTCTTCTCCGTCGCTTTCGGTTTCGTTGCCTGCGGTTTCATCTAATCCGCTGATCTAACGTACCCCTAAAGGGATATGAGAATAGGGCCTCGCAGTGCGAGGCCTTTTTCTATGCTCAAATTCACCTGTTTGTTACGAAGAATTACATAATAAATCAAACTATATTTGCTCGATCAAAAAATCTTCTTAATAAAAATCAATGAATTCATAGAGATACAAAAATCTGTTAATGATTTTTCCGTCGCATATGGTTTACCCCATATGTTTGGGGTAAACCATATATTTTTTTGTGCAAACGATTACAATACTTTGCAGCAAACGAGAGCTGGTTCGCAGCGTGTTGAGTAGCGTTCGACTCTGTCTGCATCGGATGACTGTGTGGACCAACGGTTTTTAAACCGACACGGTTATTTTTCAAATCCTACTTCGCAACGGAGCGGGATATATATTTTTGAGGAGACCTGAATGGCTCGTATTGAACATGATTTTATCGGTGACTTAGAAGTTCCTGCCAACGCTTACTATGGCGTTCAATCCCTTCGCGGCAAAGAAAACTTCTTCATCACTGAAGAAAAGAACAACCAAGAAATCTACTTCATCATCGCCTTTGCTTATGTTAAGAAAGCAGCTGCGATGGCTAATAAGGAACTCGGCGTTGTTAAACCTGAAGTTGCCGACGCAATGATCTGGGCTTGCGACCAGCTCATCAACAACACTGAAAAATATCGTGACCAGTTCATCACTGACTGGCTGCAGGGCGGTGCCGGTACTTCTACCAACATGAACGCTAACGAAGTTATCTCCAACCTCGCTATCGAACATCTCGGCGGTAAGCTCGGTGACTACTCCATCGTCAACCCGAACAACGACGCAAACTTCGGTCAGTCCACGAACGACACATACCCGACCGCTATCCATCTGAGCTGCATCCTCCGCTCCAACGTCCTTATCAAGGCCGCTGAAGAACTCCGCGACGCACTCTATGCCAAAGCTAAAGAATTCGATCAGACTCTGAAGATGGGCCGTACCCACCTCCAGGACGCTGTCCCGATGACTCTGGGTCAGGAATTCCACGGCTGGGGCTTCACCATCAATGACGAAATTGAAAACCTGCGCGCTGCCCAGGAACACCTCAAGATCGTCAACCTCGGCGCTACCGCTATCGGTACCACTGTTACGGCTGCTCCGGGATATCCTGAACTTGCTGTTAAGAACCTTGCCGAACTGACCGGCATCGACTTCAAGAACAGTGAAGACCTGATCGCTGCTACCAGCGACTGCGGCGCTTACATGACTCTGTCCTCCGCTATCAAGGGCTTGGCTGTCAAGATGACTAAGGTTTGCAACGACATTCGTCTGCTTGCCTCCGGTCCTCGCTGCGGCCTGAAGGAAATCAACCTTCCTCAGCTCCAGCCGGGTTCTTCCATCATGCCGGGTAAAGTCAATCCGGTTGCTGCTGAAGTTGCCAACCAGGCCAGCTTCCTTGCTATCGGTCTCGACACAACAGTGATGCTTGCTGCTTCTGCCGGCCAGCTCGAACTGAACGTCATGGAACCGGTCATTACATACGCTCTGTACACACAGATGAAAGTTATGACCAACGCATGCGACACACTGCGTACAAAACTGGTTGAAGGCGTTACCGCCAACACCGAACGCTGCAAAGACTATGTCATGAACTCCATCGGTATCGTTACACTCCTGAAGCCGCATTTCGGCTATCAGAAGTGCGCCGCTATCGCTAAGGAAGGCTACACAACCGGTAAGTCTCTGCACCAGATCGTTGTTGACGAACAGCACCTGATGACTCAGGCTGAATGGGATGCCACATTCAATACCCAGAACCTGATCCATCCGAAGTTCGTTAAGTAATTTCGAATAGGTTCCAGTGAACTAAAAACCGCCCGTTCGGGCGGCTTTGCCATATTCGGGAGCAGAGAAGGCGAAGTTCAGGCTTTCTCTGCAATCCTCAATTTTCGGTTTTCTCTTTTGGAAGGCTCAGCAATCCTTCGCGAAGCTTTTCTTCTAAAGAGTTGTTGCCGAGCCAGATAGAAAGAACCGCATCATACAAGGCTTTGCCGCGAACCGGATTTCCCATGAGCTGACCGTTGTAAAAAACAAACGTTCCGCGTGAGGGCAGCCAGTCGACATCGACGACATCACCGGTCTCTAAATTGGTCAAGTCTTTCATAAACTCTTCAATTTGAAGAAGTTCGTTCTCAATAAAATTCTGATACGTCTCGTCGTTATTTTCGGCAATCGCCTCGCGCATAGAAGAAATAAAATCTTCAGCGTTTAAGGGCTTCAATATGACAATCTGCACTCGGCGAGCGCCCAATAAAGCTCTGGAAGTGTCCTGTCGGTGCGTTTTAGCAGGCAAATACAAAGCCACGGCATAAATCGGCTGATCGCTTTGGGTACGAACGCCGGTACCGTTTAAAACTAAGGCGTTCTGACCGACTTTGATATTTTCAGCGAAACGATGGCCGCCGATCTCTACGTAATTCGTCTTTTTTCCGGTGAGAAATTTTTTGATGTCTTCCATCAGCTTTGAGCTGTTTTGGTTCATTATTGTTCTTCCTGAGCTGCTTTAATCTTTTTCAGACTTGATAACTTCTAAAAAGGCTTGTGCAAGTTTAATCATTTGCGGCTGCGTCAATCCGCATATTTCCTGCCGAAATTCAATAGATATTCCCGGGTCTACAGGAATCTCTATCACCGTTAGAGGCTCGCCGATCTCCCGACGATTCAGCACTTCCTGATGCGTCTGGCGCTTGAGCTCAACGATGCGGGCTAAGGTGTAACCCTGTTCCTGCAGAGCCTTAACGTTTCTTATCTGTTCTAAGTGGCTTGCGTCATAACGGGCATTTTTTGTTTCGCCGGTCGGCCGGTCTAAAAGCCCGCTGTTAACGTAGTATCGAATCGTTCGTTTACTAAGTCCCGAGACCTGCGAAAGCTCATCAATGGTGAGAAGGTTTTTAGAGCTCACGGTTTGTACAAAAATACAAATAAGTTAAAATAATCTGCACATTATAAGGTGGAGAACCAATGCATATCATTGTTGTCGGAGCAGGGGTCACGGGTATTGCGTGTGCTCATAATTTTTTAAAGCGCGGTCATAACATTACATTGATCGAGAAAGCCTCGACGCCGAATCAGGAATGCAGTTTCGGAATGGCCGGATTTATGGGTCCTATTTCCGTACAGATGCTTTGTGCTCCCTTTAAAGGCAAAGCCGGTTTGGCCTCCATTTTCGCAAAAACTCGTCGTTTGGGTTGGGATGTTTCCATCGGACAGATGAAATTCCTTCGCGCTTTAGCTAACGCCAGAAGTGCGGATGTCTGGGCCGCAAATCACGACTCTTTAATGACTTTGGCACGCTACAGTGTCGGTTTAACCGAATTCCATGCTCGTTTGGAAGATCTGTCTTTTGAGCAAGTCTACGGTCTGCTTCGTGTCTTTACAAATGCCCAGGCATGGGAAGAAGCTCATAAAGAAGAAAGCGAAAAACCCGGTGAATGGCTGACTAGAGAAGAATCTTCAAGAATCGATCCCTCTCTGGAAAACGTTCCTGATCCTTTCTTGGGATGTTCTTATCTCCCCCAGGAACTCTCCGGCAACGGCTGTTATTACTCTAAACAGATTCAGGCCATCAATGTCAGCCAAAAGAATCTGACCATGATGTATCACACCGAAGTTACGGGCCTAATGTTTGACGAAAACAATAAGGCCGTCGGTGTGAAGACGGACAAAGGCGAAATCGCCAGTGATGCCGTCGTTCTCTGCAGTAATTTAGGTACAAAGCCGCTGCTTGAAGGCAAGCTTGACCTCCCGACGATGCAGCTGACAGGCTGGGCCGTGACGGCAACCATCGATCCGATGAATGTTCCGCCGCTGCACACGCTTATTTTTGACAATAAAGATCTTCTTGTTACCCGTTTAGGCAATCGCGTCAGAGTCTGCGGTCGTTATTGGCTCGGAGAATCTTCTCACGATATGACAGACAAAGTGATCGAAGAAATCTATGAGGCCAGTTGTAAGCTTCTGCCCACAGCGGCTCAATGGACCGAATCCACCAACTGGATCGGCAAATGTATTGTCCATCCGGACAGCCTCCCGTCCTGTGGGGAAACACCTTTCGAAGGCTTGTACCTCAATGTTTGTCACGGATTGAACGGCTGGGCTTTGTCTGAGGGTTGCGCAGAACTTCTTTCGGATATTATTGAGAAAAAGACGCCGGCAATCGATCCGACGCCCTATAGTCCGATGCGATTTGTTAAACGAAAATAGTTTCACGAATATTCTTTGAGACTGTCCGAGCCGGCAGTCTCCTTTCTTTTTAAAGGTAATAATCAATGTCGGTTTCCTTACTTCAGATTCCTCAGTTAAGAGAACTCGAGGAAAAATACGCCCGTATCTTAGGACCCGGAGTTCTTATGGAGAGGGCAGGCAAAGCCGCTGCTGAGTTCATCTCCGATCTTTATCCTGCTCCGGCCCGAGTGACAGTGGTGTGCGGTCCGGGCAACAACGGCGGCGACGGGTACCGAACAGCGATCGAACTTTTAAATAAAGAATACGACGTCAACGTCGTCCAGGTCGCCGGCAAAGCACCTAAGAGCGAAGAGGCAAAGGCTGCTTTGGCGGAGTGGGAAAAGCTAGGCAGAACCGTTTACACCGATCCTTACGACACACCGAAGGCCGATATTGTCGTAGATGCGATTTTCGGCATCGGTTTGGAGCGCCCCCTTAAAGATGAATTCCTCGATGCAGCAATGTGGTTTAACGAAAGACGCGCATTGCACGTTTCTTTGGATATACCTTCCGGCTTGAACTCAGAAACCGGCACTTGGGTCGGTGACAGAGCAGGCTGCAAGGCCGATGCAACGATTTCTTTCTTAAGCGGCAAGGTAGGGCTCTTTACCGGCCTTGGGCCGGATGCCTGCGGCCGCGTCAAAATGGATAACCTCGGTATTTCCATTCCGCTTACCAAAATCAGCCTCCTCGAAGTCAAGGACTTTAAGCATGTCTGCGCGCCTCGCTTAAAGAATACTTCCAAAGCCGATTACGGTCGATTAGGCATTATCGGCGGAGGAAAGGGAACCGTCGGAGCAGCTTTAATTGCTGCCCGTTCAGGTTTGTATATGGGTGCCGGCCGCGTTTATGTCGAACTCTTAGAAGAGGACATGAAACTTGACCCGTTCTGCCCAGAATTAATGTTCCCCGTCAAAATCAATATTGATGAAATGGATGCCATCGTCATCGGTCCAGGCTTGGGCTTTACCGATCAGGCAAAACAGCGGTTCATTGAATGCCTGAAATCCAAAGCTGCTTTGGTCATCGACGGAGACGCTTTGACGATGATTGCTCAGGACGAAGAGATTTTGTCCTTAGTAACACACCGATTTGCTCATACGGTTCTGACGCCCCATGCCGCCGAAGCCGCACGGATCCTCAGGCTGCCCGTAGAAGAAATCAATAAAGACCGTCTTTCTCGCGCCCTTGACTTAGGTATTCTCACCGGAGCCGTAAATGTTCTGAAAGGAGCAGGAACGATTGTGACTCAGCGCAGCTCCGTCAGCTGGATCAATCCGACAGGTTCTCCGGCATTGGCAACTGCCGGATCCGGCGACGCCCTTTCCGGAATGATCGGCGCCATGTTTGCTCAGCACTTTGAATTGATGGACTGCGTTTTATCCGCCGTTTATCTCCACGGTGCAGTTGTCGACGGTTTGAATTCCGGCATTCTGGCCGGAGACATTGCGCCGTTGGCTTCCACTTGTCTTGAAGAATTGAGAGATTCTTACCAGAGGCACTTTCATCCGCTCAAGGCAGAAGAAAGAGCGATTGAGTGGGAAGACAGCTAACAAATCCTGCTGCTGCGTTGTTTAGCATGTTAAGCGCCGTGATTGCGGCGCTTAATTGTTTCTTGTACAACGAGCTGCGAACTCGGGAAGGCTGCGATGCCCGCAGCTTCCATCAGTTGTTCTCTTTGCGCCAAGGTGCGAAGTTCGGAGAGTTTTTGCGCTGCTTTCCAGCTGCCGAAAGTAGAGGCAAGGTGGCAATAGACAATGGCCGCCACGATGTCAGTAGGCGCAAATCTGCCGCTAGACCAGAAAAATCCCAGTTCGAGAAGACAATCGGGATCTTCGGTTAGCGCGCCTTCCTCTAAAAAGCCCAGTCCCCTGGAGGGATTTTTAGGCGTCGTCTCGAGCCAATAGCGCCCTACGGCAAGAAGGCAGACAGGAATTTTTACCGCTGCTCCCTTAAACAGCCAGTGAAGACAAAGTTTAGGATTGAGATGAGTCCCTTCGGAAGTCAGGCGGACCATTCGCATAATGGCGCGCCTTTCTCCTTTTAAAGCGGCTTGGCTAAAGAAGGTCTCAGCAATCTCGGCGTTTTTTTCAACGCCCAAACCCTGGTCATAGGCCTCGGCCAGAGCAAACATCGCTTCGGGAGACTTTTCTTTTGCGGCAACACGAAGCCATGCAAAAGATTCTTCTAGGTTTCGGCGAACCCCGAACCCTTCGCGCAATGCCATAGCCAAATGGAATTTGGCGCTCGTTTCCCCAAGAACGGCTGCTTTTCTAAATAAGTCGGCCGCTCGTTTGGGATCTTTCTCTAAAAGCTGGCCGGTGGCATAAAGCATACCGAGAAGATCTAAAGAAGCAGCGTGTTCTTCTTCGGCTGCGGCTTTGAGATATTGGATGGCCGTGTTGGATTCTGCAGAAAGCAGTTCTTTGGCTTCTTTGAAACGATCCTCCGCCGTTTGTGGTTCCGGCCTTAAATTCAGAAACGCATACGGATCAAAAACGGTTTTTTCCGCTGGAGCCTGTTTTTTAGACGAGATTTCGGGAAGCTTATCAAAGAAGCCGGACATAGATTAAGGGCTCGGAGGAAGCTGAGGCGGCAGAACGTCAGGGAATAAAGTGATGATGGCAATCACGTAAGTTAAAGACATCATCATCCACAGAACCAGCCCGCCGGCACCGAGCATAATCGGTTTGCCCCAGAGGCGGTGATGATAGTTATCGCCATATCGGTCACGAACGAAAGGCACCTGAGCCCAGCCGTCAAAAATAACCCAAGCGGCGTAAAACAAAGTGTAAGAACCTAAGAAGTAGAAATCTTCAAAATTGGATTCGGGAAGCCATGGTTCCAGCAGAAGATAGCCGAACATGAAGACTAATCCGAGGATCATCCACATATGGCTGTTGGCCGTGCGATCCTGCTCTCCCATTTCGCTCCAGTTGGTTCTTTGAAGAAATGCTCCGAAAACCGGAGTAAAGATATAGGACAAAATAACTGTCCAAACAGGATTCCAAAGAGCGATAGCAGGAGATTTAGGGTAAGCCATTTGCGTAATATTTAAAGGATGCAACTCGAGAAAAGGCAAAGAAGTCAAAAATTATTTGAACCTCACGACTGCCCGGCCTCTAAAAAAGAAAAAATAATAGCACAGCGCTATTTTCCTAAAACCTGTAACTTGCGATTTGAAAAGGATTTTTTCGGAAAAGAAATCAGATTAGGAGCTGCGCTGGGTAAAAAGGTTGAATTTTTTGAATCGGATTGGCTAGAATCAGACCATAAGATATCATTCGATAGCAAAGAAAATGAAGGCAATCCCGCTCCTAACGATCTGCAGCGCCTGTGTTTTAGTTACAGGCTGTGCTTCGGATTCAACCGACTACTACTTAAGAGACTCTTTCGGTTTTAAGGAAGTGTGTTTGGTCGACAATAAAAACGTGCCTCCTTCATTTTTTATTGCTTTACGCCAAGCGATTCAAGATAAGGGCTTAACAGTCAGAACCGTTTCAAAAACAGAACAGAGCTGCCCTGTCACGGTTTATTTCGAAGCCAAATACAACTTGGCTTACTTGAAAGATGCTCGCCTGTTATTAACAACAGAAGGGCATCCGACTGACATCGTCAATCTTAGAAAAAACGTAGAGCCGGCAACCTTAGCGGATCCGGCTTCTGATTCAGAACCTAAAATCCGCGATATGGTCAACCGGCTCCTGCCGAGAGGAACGCCCTGGTAGGCATTCCCCAGTAAGAAGTCTTAGTCGAGAACGACAGTCGCTTCCACTTCGATCAAGCCGCCTTTCGGAAGGGCGGAAATCTGAACGCAGCTTCTTGCGGGATAAGGAGCAGAGAAGATTTCAGACATCACTTTGTTCACAACGCCGAAATTGTTCAGATCGGTGAGATAGACAGTCTGACGAACGATGTCGGCAGGTGTACCGCCGGCTGCTTTAACAATCGCAAAAACGTTGCGGAAAGCCTGACGGCACTGAGCTTCGAAGGAAGCAGGCAGTTCACCGGAAACGGGATCTAAACCCAGCTGGCCGGAAAGGAAGACCATGTTGCCGCATTTGTAGGCGGTAGAGTAAGTGCCGACAGCGGCAGGGGCGTTTTCTGTAGTGATAATTTCTTTCATATCAATGTCCTCAAAAAACCGCCGTTCCAGCCAACTCCTACAAGGCTTCGAGGATCGGCAGTTGTCCGTTCAAAACCGAAGTGCGTTCAATGCTAACAGAGAATTTTTGCAGTGACTACACTTTGCTTCAAACTTATTTCTTTAGTAGGTAGCCTTCCGGCTTATAAGCTTGAGAACCCCAAAGAGGCACGGAAGATATGGAGTGTTTAAAGCTTCCGTTTGCAATCTTGGTGGAGTAGCTCAAATAAACCAGCGTTTGGTTTTTTGCGTCAAAGATTCTGCGGATTCTCAAAGTTTTAAAGAAGACGCTTTGAGACTTCTTAAAAACCACTTCTCCGTCGGCGCTCTTATCAATTCCGTCGATCATGGCCTGAGTAATCTCACCGGTCTTTACGCAGGAAACCGAGCTATTAGAAGGATCGCTCAGCTGAAGCGGAGAATTGATGTAAGCCACATGGCAAGTGACGCCTGGAACCTGAGGATCCGTAAAGGCATCCAATTTGATGTCTTTGAACGTAAACACGCCTAAGGAGACACTGGCCACTTCCTTATCGGAGCAGCCTGCGAGAAGCAGGGCCGAAAGGGAAGCAGCGACGATTAGAAGCTTTTTCAATTTAATTCCTTCTGTTGCGGTTCAACTTTTTCAATAATGCCTGATGCTCGAGGCTTTTGTTCTCCGCTTTTCATTACTTTGAGTATCTGATTTGCCTGCCAGTCGAAGTAAGGGTTATAAGTCAGACGAGCAAAGCTGTGCTCACCGTCGTGCGTACCCCAGGCCCCATACCAGACATCCGGATCATTTCGGCAGTCCTGAACATCTTTAGCGGAAGCACTGTTGCGGCAATAGCGGAACTTGCCGTCCTTTCCATACCAGACATTATCCGGGGAGAAGGGAATGGACATGTGCGCAAAAGACTTAATACGTAATTCAGGCAGGTAATCAGGTTTGGCAACCACCTTTTTGGAATATTTACCATCGGGCAGTTTGCCGTACCAAATAATCTTAGAGGCCGGATTCGTCAAAGCGTTATCAAAAACCTTAACCAAAGACTGAGTATTGATGATGCTGTCATGCTGACTCATCATGACGATCACAGGCTTCGTGATCTTGTTTTTGATCAGATAGTCGTTGGATATATCCATGGTGTGCTTAAACGCCACAATGGCATCCATCGGTACCGTGTTGTATTTGAATGGTGCGTCTCCGGCAGTTTTCTTATCCGGCGCTTTGAGCCAAGTCACAAACAAATCAACAATCGGCGCCAGTTTGATTAAGGAGGTTCTGACCTGCATTGCCGGAGAAAACAGAATCAAGCCTTCAACATCATTGGGATGTTCTTCTGAATAATCTAAAGCCAGATTGCAGCCTGTAGAAAAACCTGCCAGCCAAATCTTTGGGTATTGCTTTTTCAAAAGAGCGACTTGCTCGTTAACGGCTTTTGTCCATTCTTCTGAGGTCACGCCGATCATGTCCGCAGGACGCGTACCGTGTCCGGGAAGAAGCATCGCTCGAACTAAGTATCCCTGATCGGCCAAAGATTTTCCGATATCGGTAAACGTCCAAGGGGAATCTCCGAGGCCGTGAATCATTAATACGGCTTGGCCGTTCGGATTTTTAGGCTGGATTTCAAAAGGCGAGTTGCCTTCGATTTCAGCCACATGATCATCCGTCACAAAATGGCGTCTTTCAGCAACGTAAGCTTTCGCCTGAATGGCGTAACTATCAAAAGTAGGCTGGCCGCCCGGCAGCATATCGGGCGTCGGTTCGGAAGCGCATCCGATCAGGAAGGCAACCGGTAAAGCAATCATTAACGGCTTGAAGTTCATCGTGTATGTAATTCGAGTTTCTAATAGACAAACAACTCACTTCTATCGGTAAATTTTCATTATCGAATAAAAGAAGGCCTCTAACCCAAGCTTTGCCGCCGGAAAGTCGAAAAAGTTTGTGAAAAAAGCTCCTGCGGCAATTTACCGAGGAGCACAAAAAAGAATAGGCCCGACAACTGAAGGGCCTAAAACGATCTAGGAGGAAAAGCTGAGTAGTGTTTGCGCACTCTCATTGACAATGACTTTACCGCCATATCTATTTGAATGCTGAAGCAATTTATTTCTGTTGCAAGAGAATGTTAAGAAGCTACATATTTTCCAATTATTGGTAACAACTGAGGAAAATTTGTTACTTTAGCGAGACGAAAAGATCGATTCTCTCTTCTATTTGAAAAACTGCATTTTGCTTGTTTCTCGAACCAGACCTAAAAAAAGAAAAATTTTTCTATTAATTAAAAGGATGTTGCACAAAGCCTAAAATGTTCAGGACTAAATGGCAAAAGAAAAAATGTCTCAAACTCAAACCTCGACAAAATATGCCGAACCTCCGATAAAAATTAATCGGGCGCTTTACGGCGTTTTACTTGCCTCACTGGCATCCGTCTTTTGGGGATCAATGGGTGTATGTGTTCAATACATCTTTGAAAACACCAAAACCGAGCCTCAGGCGTTGTCCTCGCTCAGGCTGTTATTGTCCGGAATTGTTCTGGTCATTTTGAATTTGTACTTATCGCGCCGGTCTTTGTTGGCTGTTTTTTCGTCTCTGAAGGGATCTCTCGGTATTGCACTCAGCGGCATTGAGCTTCTTTGTGCGCATCTGACGTTCTTTATTGCTATTTACTATTCAAATGCGGGAACCGCAGCGATTTTCATAGCAACGACGCCGCTGCTTGCCGGAATCTACCTCTTTTTAAGAGGAAAGAAACGCTTTACCGCAAAAGAGGGCCTTAGCCTTCTTCGGTGTTCTTTTAATCGTTTCAAAAGGCGACTTTTCTGCCTTCCAGTTTAATTGGCACGCCGTTTTCTGGGGCATGATGTGTGCTTTTTTCTCGGCGATCTATTCCATTCAGCCCAAGCCTCTGATTGACCGCTGGGGCGTGGTTCCGGTAGCGAGCTGGGGCATGATGGCTTCAGGCATTGCCGGGCTTTTTCTCGCCAATCCGATTGTTACCGCTGAAGGGTTAGATGCGAAGGCCTGGCTGGCCCTGACTTATATCGTTTTAGCAGGAACGGTCTCGGCATTCTGGTTATATTTGGCTTGTTTGAAGTACATTTCTCCGTTCACTGCCGGTCTCGTTGTGTGCCTCGAGCCCACCTCTGCCTATGTTTTCGGCATCATGTTTATGAACCTGAAACTCGGATGGATCGAGTGCCTCGGCATTGCGATGGTGATTTCTCAGGTATTCATACTTTCTATTCGTTCTAAGAAGAGGTCATGAGAAGGAAAAACATCCTTGCGTTAGAATCCTCAAAACAGTCAAACTGAACGGCTTGCATCCGGAAGGACGCATTGCGGTTCAACAGCGCGAGGATTTTTGCTATGAGTCGTTCAGACCAATACGAAACTTTTATGAAAGACGTCTTTGAACACGGCGTCGAAAAATCCGATCGTACGGGTGTCGGCACTCGTTCGATGTTCGGATACCAAATGCGTTTTAATCTTCAGGAAGGTTTTCCGCTTGTCACGACCAAGAAACTGCATCTTCGCTCCATTATTCATGAGCTTTTGTGGTTCTTACACGGTGACTCCAACGTCAAATATCTTCACGACAACAAGGTGACGATTTGGGACGAATGGGCAGATGCCAACGGCGACTTAGGTCCGATCTACGGTGTTCAGTGGCGTCATTGGAAGACTTCTGACGGCGGTTACATTGATCAGATCTCAAACCTGATCCATCAGATTAAAACCAATCCGGACTCCCGTCGTTTGGTCGTCTCTGCCTGGAACGTCGGAGAAATTGACAAGATGGCGCTGCCGCCTTGCCACATGTTCTTCCAGTTCTATGTGGCTCAGGGAAAACTGTCCTGCCAGCTTTATCAGAGAAGCTGCGATATCTTCCTCGGAGTTCCGTTTAATATTGCGAGCTATTCGCTGCTCACGCACATGATTGCGCAGCAGTGTGATTTGGATGTCGGTGACTTTATCTGGACCGGCGGCGACTGCCATATCTATAACAATCACTTCGAACAGGTGAAGCTGCAGCTGAGCCGTGAACCTCGTCCATATCCGAAGTTAATCATTAAGCGTCGTCCGGACTCTATTTTTGATTACAAGTTCGAAGATTTTGAAATCGTTGACTATGATCCGTGGCCTGCGATCAAGGCTCCGATTGCGGTTTAATCATTTTAGTTTTTTAGTATGAAGCCTCATATCAGTCTTATTGTTGCGCGAAGCCGAAACGGAATTATCGGCAAAGAGGGCAAACTGCCATGGCGTCTGTCGGAAGACTTAAAGTTTTTTAAACAGACAACGATGGGACGTCCCGTCATCATGGGGCGCCGTACCTGGGAATCGATCGGAAGACCGCTCCCGGGGCGCCAGAATATCGTATTAACGCGAGACCCATCCTATAAAGCCGAAGGGGCGACGGTTGTCTCTTCCTTGGAAGAGGCACTGAAGCATTTCGGTCCGGACGATATTGTTTTCATTATCGGCGGTGCCGATCTTTACCGCCGAGCTCTCCCGTTAGTAGATACGGCCTGGGTAACGGAAATTGAGACCGATGTAGAAGGGGATGCATCTTTCGATCCGCTTAATAAAGACGAGTGGATGCTTGTTTGGAGCGAGAACCATCCCAAAACCGAAGATCAGCCGTTAGGGTTTAAATTCCAGCGGTTTGAACGCGTAAAACATACCGTTTATTAAGACAGGTTCGGTTTTTAGGTATTCATGACTAAGTCTCATGATTAGCCCTAGTTTTGCTTTTGGTCTAAAAAGCTAAAATAACCACAACATATCTGAATCGAATCAATATGACGAAAGAATTAATGCAGCTTGAGGTCGACAGTGACCTTAAAAAAGCTTTTTTAGCTTGTGTGTCCAGAGCCTATAACGGCAAGGTCGAAGAGGGAATCCTTGACTTAATGAGAATTTATGTCGAACGCGCAAAAGGCACGCCCGGACAGAAGATGATCAAAGAAAAGGTCAAGGAATATGTCTACGGCGGTGAAGTTCAGGCCGGCCTGTCTCCTCGCGAAATGGAAAAAATCTTCCTCAATAAGACAGAAGAGGACATCGAAGCTGCGCGCCTCGATAAGTAAGATTTTGAAGAAAAATAAACGAGAGTCAGTTTTCAAACGGCTCTCGTTTTTGTTTAGCTTTGACTTGAAGGATATCTGCTTCAAGTTAATCCAAGCTGCTTGCAGCCTGATTAATCATTGAAACGTCAACGCCGTGTTTCGTAAGTTCTTCTACGACGTTGTCCATCGTCTTATCAAACTTGGGATTAGAATCCGCACGCTGCCATAAGTCAGCGACTTCCTGGTTGCAGAGTCTACGGTCAGCATCCGTGAAAATAATCTCATCTTCCACGGTTCGGCGGCAGACCGAGTCCCTTGGAAGCAGCCTTGCAGAAACCACCGCCATATATGCCATCATTGCATAAGTCGGAAGGTTAGGATCTAAGACTTTCTCTCCTGCCAAATAACGATGAATTAAGGCCTCGATTTGTTTGCTTTTTAAAGAGGCAAACTGCCTCAGCGGAAGGCAATCTGACAGAACAGCCGAGGATTTCTCAACCGAAGTAATCTGGCAGTAAAAGCCGTGACGCTCGCCCGGACTGACTTCATGCGTCAAATCAGGATCGGCATTTTTGGCAAGCTGCAGATCTAACGTGTATTCCGGTCTGGGGATATCAAACTGAACCCTTGTTTTCCCCTTGTTTGTCCTGGAAATAAAAGATTTAACGATTCCGTAATTACCGAGATATTTCTTTTGAGCGCCCGATAGATCCGTCTTCGCCTGTTTGGCAAAGGCTCTCGGGTTGAGATAGAAAATTTTCGGGCTTTCAAAGAGCGTGGTTGCCCCTGAATTGATAAAGCCGTCAATTTGTTCTTGAGCAAAGCTTTCAATGATGTACGTTTCCAGGGGCGAGAGGTTATAACCTTTTGCGACACCGACACTTGCAAAAGTTACTCCGGCCCCGGCGAGCAGGGCGGCTGCAACGAAAGTCTTTGTGTTCAGTTTGCTTAGGCAGTTCATTTTTTTTATTGTGTTACCAGCGGCGATCCGCGATCTTCATCTGCTGTTCGTCGACGAAGAACCAGAAATCGCGTTCATTCAAAGTAATGCGGTGAACAACCAGACCGGTATCGGCATCTTTGTATTCAAAGACAACATTAATCGGCTGATTAGAGAGGAATTGGTTTTCTGCTTCGGCGCACAAATTCTCAAAGTTAATACTCGGCATATCCCAAGGATCTTCATCATCCATATCAAGAAGGTTGCCCTGGAAGCGCGGATGGCACATTAAGAATTTAAGCACATCAGCAAGCTGTTCTGTCGGGATGACCCAAAGATGGAGGCCGCCGTCAGAAGTCAGCGATTCAAATACTTCTTTAACAATCTTGTTGTAGTCGATGTCATCGGGCACAGTCAGGATGTCTTTCATACCCAGAGGATCATTCGGGTGTGTTGCATACCATTCCTGCCCGGTTGTGGTCATCGGACCTTCAAGCTTCATGCGAAGGTCGTCAAAGGCAATAAAGCCGAGTGCAAAAGGATTGGCGTTGCCTGCCTTGCGGGCAGCGTCAATGAGTTTTGTAATGAGATCTTTCTTTGTAAGCTGCATCTGCGGCTCCTCTACATCTATTTATTCAAACAACAAGGTATCGCATTGTAAACATTTTGTTACGCAGAGTGGGACTAATCCGAGCACATTTCTTTTGTCGGGTGATTTCCGAATTAAGTTTCGTTTAGTTTCTGATTTGTCTTGCTTTATTGGCAATTAAGCTTCCTTTAGAACATTAGGAGGACGGATACGGAAATACGCTAATTTTTGTTCTGTCTGTTTTAATATTGAGCGTTGTTTTTAATCGCTGATGCCTCAATAACATGATCAAAAAAGCTTCTTTCCTCGCATTGGTTTCCTGTGCTGTTTTTTCTGCTTCCTGCTATGCGGGGCAATATGCACAGGCACTAGGAGACTGTGTATATGACAACCTCTCTAGAGAGGACAAGAATGTGATGACTCAGTTGGCCTTTGTGACTCTCGGAAAAACAGACGCTGCAAAGCAAATCACCGTCATCCCGGAAAGCAAGATCAAGCAGGTCAACAAAGAAGCCAAAAAGCGTCTTACCCGCCTTATGACTGAGGCTTGCGCAAGAGAAGCTGCGAATGTTGCTCTCCATGAATCTAAGAACGGCCTGCAGGACGCAGCAGCACAGCTTGGTGTCAGACTTGCCAAAGAGCAGCTTAAGGGCAAAACAGATGAGGCCCTGGCTAATCTCCTGAATCCGGGAACGGCAAATGTGCTCAGAGGCGCGGAAGTTCTGAAAGGATTCTTCAAGAAGCCTCAGTAAGCAAGCAGCTTTCACGATACGGAGAATCCGTATGTCTGAAATGTTCGATCCGCCGCATCCCGGCCGTATCTTAACTTCGGCGCTTGATGCTCTGAATCTGAGCAAAGAGCAATTTGCTTCTAACTTGGGCCTTTCATCGGAAAGAATTGCACAAGTAATCAGTGGCGAAGCACCGGTTACTCCTGAATTAGCCGTCAAATTTGCTTCTGCCATTTCCGGACCTGACTCTGCGATGTGGCTCCGTATGCAAGCGACGTACGATAATTGGCAAAGGAAGCAACGTGATTCGCAGGATCATTAGAAAACCGAGAATTCTCTTAGAGAAAAGCTTCACTTCTCTGGATATCTCAGTATGCGACTTCACTAAAAACAGAATCGGCCTAGACGACCCCACCAAAGTCGTTAGACCGAAATTCTTTACCATCTGGGCCCTTATACCTGCGTTTGACAGCTAAATAGACCTCAATAATTTTCGGAGTATCTCAACAAGGGAACTCCGAATTTCTTTAGCCCACCCTTTAA
>OKSC01000020.1_pt1 | contig 158448 bp, 140 predicted proteins | sample 1601161 | NCBI WGS metagenome assembly OKSC01 (sample SAMEA3541552, study PRJEB24748) | human gut metagenome | biome: human gut; feature: human-associated habitat; material: faeces | place: China | collected 2012 | reverse complement strand
ACAACACCTTGCTTAACAATGTTATCAATAAGACCGCCGCTATCAACCAGCAGACAGGTAAAGCCAGCTGATTGACGGAAAATAAGATAAAGCATAAATAATCAAAACGGACTGTTCTGATGATTCAGAGCAGTCCGTTTACTGTTATATAGGGGAGAACATCGATTCGTTGACAGTCATAACGTAGCAAACCTCGAAAACAAGCGGATATTTGAGCGGTTTGTCGTGTTCCTCGGGAATCGAGAGGGTCATCATGTTGAGTGCCGGCACTTGATAAAAGGACACAAAAATGATATAATATCCCGACAAATGAAAACGAGGTGGTAGTGTGAAATTTAAAAATGTTCTGCTTGCGAGTGACTTTGACGGAACGCTTGCCGACAGCAGCGGTAAAATTCCTGAGAAGGTTATTTCCGCAATAAAATATTTCATGTCTGAGGGCGGCAGATTCACGGTTTGCACGGGCAGAATTTACCAGGGCTTTCACCTTTACAGCGGGGAATATATCAACGCTCCCGTGCTTCTCGGCAACGGAGCGATGGCGTATGATTATAAAAATAAAGAGATTGTTTTCAATGATGCGATAGGTGATGAGGGGATAGCCCCGGTTAAGAATATTATTTCGAATTTTCCGTCCGTGGCGGTCGAGACGTATAATTTTGACGAGGTTTGCAGTATAAATGCAGGCGAGGACAGCATACATCATTTCACAAGCATGGGCATTGATTTTACAGAGATCGTCAGTCCGGAGCAAGCACCGAGACCTTGGACAAAGGTTATGATTTACGCTCACGGCTGTTCCGCCGAGGTGCAAAGGCTTCTCGACAGGCATGAAGAGGTCAACTACCTGAAAACGACAGGTGACTACATAGAAATTCTCAAAAAGGGTGTAGACAAGGGCAAGGGACTATTGAAGCTCGGGGAAATGCTCGGCTGTAAGCCCTGCGACATCTATGCCGCAGGCGACGGCTACAATGACGTCGATATGCTCAAAGCGGCGGCCAAGGGCTTCGTTCCCAGGAACGGCTCACAGGAGGCTTTGGCGGTTGCCGAGTACGTCACGCGAACGAATGACGACGGCTGTATTGCCCATGCGATTGAGATCCTTGATTCAATTTATTGATACAAAAAGCTGACATCGGGTGACCTTTAATAAGGTAACGGCTGTGTCAGCTTTTTTATGGAAAATTATTGCCTTTAAATAAACGCCCGCATTTCAACGAACCATTTGCCGTCGTCAACAAAGAAATCACGGGTCCGACCCTGGATGACGAGGGTATATTTCGTCGCTCTGCCTCCCGAACGGACAGGGGCATTATTTTTGATGTTTATAATCTGCTCGACAGCGAATTTTCTACCATCCTTCCAGAGAATGCTCAACGGAACGACCTGCCCCTCGGGAAGCACTTCTATATACATTGTCACATATTCACGATTGTATTTGACATACATATTCTGACCTCCCGACATATTGTCCGAACAAATGTTCACTAATATTATAACTCATTTTCGGGATATGTCAAGAGGGGATTTTTGCAGGAAAGCCGGCAGGAGCGGATTTTGCCTCCAATTCAGGGGAGTGCGATAAAGAGGAACCTGTATATTTTTAAATGATGTTATTTTCACTCAATCAATCCATGGTATCTCAGCGTGTAATCAATCTTCTCCTTTGCCGAGTCGCTCGGGCGGGTGAGAGGGAGACGGCAAACTCCGCTGTCCATGCCCATTTGTGCCATTGCATATTTAACAGGCATCGGATTAACGTCGCAGAAAAGCACGTCACATAATCCGAGATATCGAAGCTGAAGAGCCGTTGCGTAACCTGAGTCGCCATCGAGTGCAGCTTCGACTATGTCATGAGCCGCCTGCGGCATTATGTTAGAGAGAACGGAGATAGTTCCCTTACCGCCAAGCAGGGTAAATGCGGCACTTTGGTCATCGTTGCCACAGTATATGTCCAGCTCGTCGCCGCAAAGCATCATTGTTTTCATCAGGGCGGAGAGATCACCGTTAGCTTCTTTTGTTGCAACAACGTTTTCAATTTGACTGAGTCGTTTGTATGTTTCGGGATTTATGTTAACCCCAGTTCTTGACGGAACGTTATAGACAATTATCGGCTTCGTTACGCTGTCGCTTATGCGTGAATAATGTTCAACCAAGCCCTCCTGTGAGCATTTGTTATAGTACGGCGTGACAATAAGCAGCGCATCAACACCGAGCGATTCCGCCGACTGACTTTTCTTTATCACGTCTTGCGTGTTGTTGCCGCCCGTGCCTGCGATAACGGGGACTCTGCCATTTACTTGTTTAACCGTGGCTTTGATAATCTGACGGCGTTCTCTTGAATCAAGCGTTGCGCTTTCACCCGTTGTGCCGCATACTACTATTGCATCAGTTCCGTTTTCAATTTGAAAATCAATTTGTCTTTTGAGAGCCTTGTAATCAACCTTCCTGTTTCCGTCGAACGGTGTGATTATAGCACACGCCGCTCCCGTAAAAACTGTTTGTTTCATTAAAACGCTCCTTATATAAAAATAAAGACAGGAAAATAAATTCCTGTCTTTTAAACGAATTAAGACCATGTTACGCCGCTTTTTATTACCTTTGCAGGCACGCCGCCGACCATACTGTTGGGAGGAACGTCGGATGTTACCACGGCACCTGCGGCAACAATGCTTCCTTTACCGATACGGACACCCTTAAGTATCGTTGCACCCATACAAATCAGAACATTGTCTTCGATAATTATCGGGGCACTTTGCGATTTGCTGTTGTTAATTGTATGATTATCGCTGTCCCGTATTATCACGTTTTCGGATATCGAAACATTGTTTCCGATTGTTATCTCATTAAAGCAGTATATTTTGGAGTCATAATTGATATATCCGCTGCCTAAGGTGAACTTAGCGTTTTCCAAAACACCGATTCTGCATCCCGGGAAAACAGTGAAGTTGTTTTTGCATATAAGCTCCGCTCCCGGTGCAAGGTTCAAATAACCGACGGATTTGTTTTTTAATTCACTGCTCAAAGAAACATTGAAGTTTAAGCTCCCGTCAACGGAGATTTTGGCATTATCGGAAACCGAGATGCTGTACGGTTTATATGCGAAAAAATTATCACTGATTTTTTTTCTGCTCATGTGAAGCCGAATTTTTTCAATAACGGTCATATTTATCAGTCCATGTATCCTTTTGCACAGAGAAGCTCTGCAAGGAGAACTGCACCGCCGGCTGCACCACGGAGGGTGTTGTGTGAAAGGCATACGAACTTGTAGTCGTACTGAGTGTCCTCACGAAGTCTGCCGATGCTGACTGCCATGCCGCCTTCAAGGTCACGCTGATATCTTGTCTGCGGCATATTGTCCTCTGTGAAATAGTGGAGGAAATGCTTCGGTGCACTGGGAAGTTCAAGCTTCTGCGGCTCGCCCGAGAAGTTTTCCCATACCTTGAGAATTTCTTCCTTTGACGGTGCCTTGTCTGCGAATCTCATGAATACTGCACCCATATGGCCGTTTGAAACAGGAACACGGATACACTGAGCTGTGAAGTGCGGCTCGGATGCACAAACGATTTCACCGTTTTCAACCTTACCCCAAATTTTAAGCGGTTCCTGCTCACTCTTCTCTTCCTCACCGCCGATGAACGGAATAACGTTATCTACCATCTCGGGCCATCTCTCAAAGGTCTTGCCTGCACCGGAAATTGCTTGATATGTGCAAACGAGAACGTCCTTAACCTTGTAGCCTGCTTTGTCAAGCGGATAGATAGCCGGAACATAGCTCTGAAGCGAGCAGTTTGACTTAACTGCGACGAAGCCTCTCTTTGTGCCGAGACGCTTTCTCTGATCGGCAATAACCTCTATGTGGTCGGCGTTAAGCTCGGGAACAACCATCGGAACGTCGGGAGTAAATCTGTGAGCACTGTTGTTTGAAACAACGGGGCACTCGGCTTTTGCATATTTTTCCTCAAGGGCTCTGATTTCATCCTTTTTCATGTCAACTGCGCAAAAAACGAAATCAACGAGAGAAGCAATCTTCTCAACGTCAGCCGTTGCGTCGTAAACGACGAGGTCGGCCATGCTCTCCGGCAACGGAGTATCCATGCACCAGCGGCTGCCGAGAGCCTCTTTGTATGTTTTGCCCGCCGAACGGGGGCTTGCTGCAACAAGAACAACCTCGAACCAAGGGTGATTTTCAAGCAGGGTTGCAAATCTCTGTCCAACCATGCCGGTAGCTCCGATGATACCTACCTTGTACTTTTTCATTACAAATTCACCTCTTAAATAAATTTTAAAAAATGTGTTGCCATTCGACCGATTATGCAATATAATAATAAGTTGTCAACACTTTGCAACCACTGATTTGATTTGCGGTTACCATTAGAAGTGATGATACCATTTTTTATTATTCAAGTCAAGAGCCAAATGGCCGAAACAGAGGTTTTACGATGAAAAAAAGTGATTTTTATTACGATCTTCCCGAGGAGCTGATTGCTCAGCACCCGATTGAGCCGAGAGACAGCTCAAGGCTTATGCATCTCGATAAGGAAACGGGTGAGGTCGAGCATCTTCATTTTTATAATATAGTCGATCTTCTTCATGAGGGCGACTGCCTTATACTCAATAACACAAGGGTTCTTCCGGCACGTCTTTACGGAGTTAAGGAGGAAACAGGTGCAGTTGTTGAATTTCTTCTGCTCAATCAGCATGATGCCCACACATGGGAGGTCATGGCAGGACCCGGTAAAAAGGCCAGAGAGGGGGCAAAATTTATTTTCGGCGAGGGTATACTCAAAGCCGAGATAAAGGAAGTCCTTGAAAACGGCAACCGTATTGCCGAATTCTCTTATGAAGGCAATTTCTATAATGTGCTTGACAAAATCGGCGAAATGCCGCTTCCCCATTATATAAAGGAAAAGCTCGAAAACAAGGAACGCTACCAGACTGTCTACTCCAAGGAACTGGGTTCGGCGGCCGCACCGACGGCAGGCTTGCATTTCACTCCCGAGCTTCTGCAAAAAATCAAGGACAAGGGCGTAAAGATAGGCTTTGTAACTCTCCATGTCGGCATAGGCACTTTCCGTCCGGTTAAGACGGAAAATATTGAGGAGCATAAAATGCACTCCGAACATTATATGATACCGGCCGAAACGGCGGATATTATCAACGAGACGAAGAAGAACGGAGGCCGGGTCATCGCCGTCGGCACAACCTGCTGCCGCACGCTTGAATCCGTATGTCAGGCAAAGGGTAAGGTCTGCGAACATGATGACTGGACAAGCATTTTCATTTATCCCGGATATGAGTTTAAGTGTATTGACGGGCTTGTAACCAATTTTCACCTGCCCGAAAGCACGCTTATCATGCTCGTCAGTGCATTCTGCGGCTATGAGCACACGATGAACGCATATAAGATTGCCGTAGAAGAAAAATACAGATTCTTCTCGTTCGGCGATGCTATGGCTATTCTTTAAGGAGACGAAAAATGGCAGAATTTAAAATTATAAAGCAGTGCGGAGCGGCACGTCTCGGCGAATTCACAACGGTTCACGGAACGGTCAAAACGCCTGCGTTTCAGAATGTTGCAACCTGCGGAGCGATAAAGGGTGCGCTTGACGCTTACGACCTCAAGAATATCCACGCTCAGGTTCAGCTTTGCAACACCTATCATCTTCACGTCCGCCTGGGCGACGAGCTTATAAAGGAGCTTGGCGGACTTCACAGGTTCACGGGCTGGGACGGCCCGATTTTGACCGACAGCGGCGGATTTCAGGTTTTCTCGCTTGCAAAGCTCCGTCAGATCAAGGAGGAGGGCGTTACCTTTGCCTCCCATATTGACGGCAGACGTATTTTTATGGGACCCGAGGAGAGTATGAGAATTCAGTCAAATCTCGCCTCGACCATAGCTATGGCATTTGACGAGTGCGTTGAGAATCCCTCGACATACGAATATGCCAAAAAGTCCTGCGAAAGGACAACGAGATGGCTTATAAGATGTAAGGAGGAGATGGAAAGACTCAACGCCTTGCACGACACCATAAATAAGAATCAGCTTCTTTTCGGCATCAATCAGGGCTGTGTTTACGATGAGCTGAGAATCGAGCATATGCAAAAGATTGCCGAGCTTGACCTTGACGGCTATGCAATCGGCGGCCTTGCCGTCGGCGAACCTAAGGAGGATATGTACCGGATCATTTCCGCCGTTGAGCCGTATGCGCCGAAGAATAAGATTCGCTATCTTATGGGCGTAGGCACACCGGGCAATATCATCGAGGCTGTCAGCAGGGGAGTTGACCTTTTCGACTGCGTTATGCCGTCGAGAAACGCCCGCCACGGACATCTTTTCACGATGAACGGAATAATCAATATCAACAATGCTAAGTATATGAAGGACGATACGCCTATCGATCCCGAGTGCGACTGCCCGACCTGCCGCAGACATTCCAAAGCATATATCAGACATCTCTTCAAGGCTAAGGAAATGCTTGCGATGCGTCTTTGCGTAACGCATAATCTTTATTTCTATAATACGCTGATGGAGAAAATACGTGACGCTTTGGATAACGGAACCTTTGAGGAATTCAAGGAAAAGTACGTTGATTTGCTCGATACGAGAATTTAATTTTTAAAATTAACAGAATATACACAAATAACGCTTGCAAAAACCGGCATTCTAATGTATAATACAAGCGTTATGTATAGATTAGGAGGATAACCAATGAACTATTTAACTTTATTAGCAGCTCAGGCAACCGGAAAAGGCAGCAGCTGGACAATGATTCTCATGATGGTAGCTGTTTTCGCCGTTATGTATTTTCTTATGATCAGACCTCAGAAGAAAAAGCAGAAGGAAGAGCAGGCAATGCGTGACAACCTTCAGATCGGCGACGAAATCACAACGATCGGCGGCATCGTCGGCAAGATCGTTACCGTTAAGGACGATTCTCTCATTATTGAGACGGGTGCTGACAGAAACCGTATGAAGATCACACGTTGGGCTATCAGCCAGAACAACACGGCTAACGAGAAGCTTGCCGCAGAGCGTGCAGCAGCCAAGGAAGCAGCCGAGAAGGAAAAGGCAGCCCGTATGGAAGCTAAGGGCAAGACCCCGAAGAAAAAGAATAAGGAAGAAAAATTCTGATTAGTATTAAATTATCCCGACTCGAAAGAGCCGGGATTTTTTTGTAATTATACATTCTAAACGATTTGCTTTAAACTGTTCCCGTAACGGTGAGAACGGTAGCTCCCGGTGTAATGCTGTAAGCACCGGTCGTTGCATCACGAACATAGGTTGCTGCCGGAACGGTAACTGCACCGGCAACCGTGGCGAATTCGCCTGTTTCGGCATTATAGGTGTAGCCCGTTGTCGGCGTGAGAGCCGTTCCGTCGAGCGTTACGCTTGTGATATTGAGAATCGGGTCAAATGTGTCACGGATAACCAGGTTATCTGCGGCTGTTGCTTCTGTGAAGCCGTTATTCCTAATAACGAAAGTGTAGGTTAATGTGCCGTTTTCGGGAACGGAAAGCGGACAAACAGCCTTTGTAATGGAAAGAATCGGACCTGTTTCAAGTGTAATTGTTTCCTCAGCGGTGACGGGTGAGGAAAGACCTATTCCGCTCACGGTTACGGTGTTTGTGATCTGAGCTTCTCCGTCAAGAGGAGCAAACTCATTTACCGTTGCCGAATAAACGACAGTTGCGTTGCCGTTGGCAGGAACCGTGATTCCCGTTATTGTCAGCGGCGAAACCGCGGCAACGGTCGGTGCGGACTGCAGATCGCCTTTGATAAAGTAACGGACACTGTCATTAACATAAGTCAGCGGAACAAGCACAGCTGCGTTGAAAGCGTATGCGCCGAGATTATCCGTAACGGTCAAATCCGTAAAGTCGGAATCGCTTGAGTTGACAATATTGATGATATAGGTTATGGTTTTATCCCTTTCATAGGTATCCGAAAGAGCGTTTTTGGTGACTGTAAGAACCTGAACGATCTCGCCTGTGACGATGTTGGAATTGATAACGTTATCGTTATAGGTCAAGGTCGCCTGGTTTGTGAAAAGAGCCATTGCAAGACCTCCTTTAATTTTTTTTCGGAAGCTTTTGCTTCCGTTATATTATATGAAACGAAAAATAATTTGTTATTGTTCAAAATAATCGGTAATTACTGTATTTATATCTTTATTTTTTATTTTTTGTGTGATATAATCATTCTGTGAAATTATGTTTACGCAAAGTCAGCATAAGGAGGATAATCAATGGCACATTTTATTTTTTCCGCTTTCAGCGATGAATCCGGTGAAAGCAAGATAAAAGGTCAGATTGCGGCCTGCAAGGAAAACGGCATTGCCGAAATGGAGCTTCGCGGCTTCGGCAAGGAACTTAACATCAACAATATGACTGTTGAACAGGCCAAGGAAATCAAAAAGACGATTGACGAAGAGGGCATGAAGGTTTCCTCAATCGGCTCGGCTTACGGCAAAATCAATATCAAGGACGATTTTGAACCTCATTTTGAAGCGTTTAAGAATACAATCGAGGTTGCAAAAATCCTTGAAGCGAAATATATCAGAATTTTCAGCTTCTTCTTTGATAAAGAGGACGGATATGATGATTATAAGGAAGAAGTGATCCGCCGAGTTAAGGCAATGGTTGACTATGCAGACGAAAACGGCATAATGTGCTGCCATGAAAACGAAAAAGGAATATACGGCGACACGGCAGAGCGTTGTCTTGAGGTTCTTGAAGCCTGCGGCGGTAAGCTCAGAGCTGTTTTTGACCCGGCTAACTTTGTTCAGTGCGGCGTTGATACGCTCAAGGCTTATGAGCTTCTTGAGGATTATATCGAATATATGCACGTTAAGGACGCCTTGTATGCCGACGGTCAGGTCGTTCCGGCCGGAGAGGGCGACGGCAACGTTGAGGAGATAATAAGAAAGCTCTCATTCAAGTGGAAAAGAATCATTCTTTCGCTTGAGCCTCACCTAAAGGTGTTTGAGGGCTTCAACGCACTTGAAAATGATGACGAAACAAAGAAGGGTATGGACAAGCATACCTATGCTACATACAAAGAGTCGTTCAAGGCTGCTGCGGACGCAATGCACAAGCTTGTCGAGAAAGCTCAGCCGATTCGCACGGGTATTGTCGGTGTCGGTAATATGGGCTCGAGCCATATCCGCAATTTCCTTGACGGCGAAATGAGCGAGATGAGAGTTACGGCAGTTGCCGATATCAACCCCGAGAGACTTGAATGGGCGAAGAAAAACGTTCCCTGGGCTAAGAGATACTCAACAGCTAAGGAGCTTTTTGAAAGCGGTGAGTGCGACGCTGTTATAATCGCTGTTCCTCACTATTTCCATCCGCCTTATGTTATTGAGGCTCTTAAAAACGGACTGCACGTTGTATCAGAGAAGCCGGCAGGCGTTTATACAAAGCAGGTTCGTGAGATGAACGAATTTGCCGCTAAGAGTGATAAGGTTTTCGCAATGATGTTCAATCAGCGCACAAACTGCGTTTTCAGAAAGATGAAAGAAATTGTTGACAGCGGAAAATACGGTGAGATTCGCCGTGTAAACTGGATCATCACCGACTGGTATCGCACCCAGGCATATTACAATTCAGGCGGATGGCGTGCAACCTGGTCAGGCGAGGGCGGCGGCGTGCTCCTTAACCAGTGCCCGCATCAGCTTGATTTGTGGCAGTGGATTTGCGGCATGCCGTCAAAGATCCGTGCATTCTGCAGTGAGGGCAAGTGGCATGATATCGAGGTTGAGGATGACGTTACGATTTATGCCGAATATCCGAACGGCGCAACGGGTGTGTTTATAACCACAACGGGAGATTACCCCGGTACAAACAGATTTGAAATTACGCTTGACAAAGCAAAAATCATATGCGAAAAGGCGGAGAAAATCACTCTTATTGAGCTTGATGAGGGTCTGACGCACAATATTCAGACTGCCAAGGACGGCTTCGTAAGGATCGGAACTCATACCGTTGATGTCCAGACCGACGGAAAGAACGAGCAGCATCCGGGTGTTCTCAATGCGTTCGCCGGAAAGATTCTTCACGGAACTCCGCTTGTCGCCGACGGCAAGGAGGGCATTAACGGACTTACGATTTCCAATGCCGCTCATCTTTCAAGCTGGACGAATGAAACGGTTTCCATTCCTTTTGACGAGGATAAATATTACGATTTGCTCATGGAGCATGTTAAGAACTCCAAGGCAAAGACAAACGTTGTCGAGCAGGTTGCCGACGATATGAGCGATACATACTGAGGTGTTTTATGAGGGTTTCTGTTATAGGTTGCGGCAATATAGCACAGGTACATTTGGAGATACTTAACTCCATGGAGGGTATTGAGATTTCATCTGTCGCCGATATTGTTGAAGAAAAAGTGGATAAGGCTGCCGAAAAATACGGCTGCAAGGCATATTATGATTACATAAAGATGCTCGAAGAGGATCATCCCGACGCTGTGCATATTTGTACTCCGCATTATCTTCATGTTGAAATGTCGGTCGAGGCTCTTTCAAGGGATATCCATGTCCTTTGCGAGAAGCCGTGTGCCATAAATAGGGAGGAGCTTGCGAAAATCCGCATGGCTCAGCTCATGAGCACGCATGAGTACGGCGTTTGCTTCCAGAACCGTTACAATCCGTCCGTGAGAGCGGTCAAAAATGTGCTTGAAACAGGGAAATACGGAGCAATCAAGGGTGCAAGGGCTGTTGTCCAATGGTGCAGAAACGAGGATTATTATTCCGACGATTGGCACGGAACTCTCAAAAAAGAGGGCGGCGGTGTTGTCATAAATCAGGGAATCCACACGCAGGATTTGCTTCGATATCTTGTCGGCAGTAATGTTATCGGTGTTACCGGTCATGTTTCCAACGATCACTTAAAGGATGTTATCGAGGTTGAGGACACTGCTCACGCAAGATTTGTTTTTGAAAACGGCGTAATCGGCCTTTATGACGCAACGACGGCGTTCAGTCTTAATGCGAAGCCTATAATAGATATTTTCTGCGAGAGAGCGACGCTCAGAGTCGAGGGCGACAACGCCTGTATTATTCATAAAGACGGCGAAATGGAATTCCTCAGCACAGAAAATGACGTTGCAAGGGGCAAGGATTACTGGGGAGGCGGACATGAGGCACTGATACATGATTTTTACGATTGTATAGCCTTGGGAGGTCATTTTCCGATAGATTCTCATGAAGGCGGCAAGTCCGTCGAAGAATTTGCTGCGATTTATGAGTCCTCCGAAAGCGGAGAAGAAGTAATTCTCGGAAAGAGGTGATCTCATGCAGATGACAATGCGATGGTTCGGCGACGGTAAGGATACCGTTTCGCTTGAGCAGATAAGACAGGTGCCCGGTGTGGCAGGCGTTGTTCCTGCTTTGCACACCTTGCCGGCCGGCGAGGTGTGGCCGCTTGACATGATCCTTGATATGAAGAAGGAGATCGAAGCGGCAGGCCTTACAATGGAATGTATAGAGAGCGTCAATGTGCACGAGAGCATAAAACTCGGCGACGGCGACGCCGATAAATACATCGAAAACTACAAGGAATGTATCCGAAATCTTTCAAAAGCGGGGGTAAAGGTAATTTGCTATAATTTCATGCCTGTTTTTGACTGGACAAGAACCGACCTTGCAATGGATATGGGCAACGGTGCAACCTGCCTTTGCTATGACGGCAAGCAGGTTGAGGGAAAAAGTCCCGAGGATATGTTCAGAGAGATTGACGATAACTCGAACGGCTATGCGATGCCCGGCTGGGAAACAGAGCGTATGGGCGAGATTAAAGAGCTGTTCCAAAAGTATAAAAACATCACGCATGAGGATATGTGGAGAAATCTCAAGCATTTCCTTGAAGAAATTATTCCCGTTTGCGAGGAATGCGATGTTAAAATGGCAATTCACCCCGACGATCCGCCGTGGGATATTTTCGGATTGCCGAGAATCATTAAAAATATTGAAGATATAAGACGGCTTCTGAAGCTTGTCGATTCGCCGTATAACGGACTGACGTTCTGCACAGGCTCTCTCGGAGCGAGTGCGGATAACGATTTGCCGGCGATGATAAGAGAGGTGGGCAACAGGATTTATTTTGCTCACCTGAGAAACGTTAAAATCAGAGACCGCCGGTTCAATGAGACCTCCCATCTTTCCTCGGACGGAAGCCTTGATATGTACGAGATAGTCAAGGCTTTGCAGGAGGTCGGATTTGACGGCTATGTAAGACCCGACCACGGACGAATGATCTGGGGCGAGGTTGCACGACCCGGCTACGGACTCTATGACCGTGCACTCGGCTGTGCATATCTCAACGGACTGTGGGAAGCGGTTGCAAAGAACAAAAAATCGGAGTGATATTATGACTAAGCATGAAAGTCTTAACGGAAAAGTTGCGGTTATAACAGGCGGCGGCGGAGTGCTTTGCTCGGGATTTGCCAAAACTCTTGCCGAGCAGGGCGTAAAGGTTGCCGTGCTTGACCTTAATGAAGATGCGGCAAAAAAGGTCGCCGACGAAATAAATGAAAACGGCGGTACGGCTATTGCCGTGGGCTGCAACGTGCTTGAACCCGAGAGCATGAAAAAGGCAAGGGACATTGTTGCCGAAAAGCTCGGCACATGTGATATTCTCCTCAACGGTGCAGGCGGAAACAACCCCAAGGGCACGACGACAAAGGAAACGCTTGAAAAGATCGACCTTGTTGAAAAGGACGAGAATGTGAAAACCTTCTTTGATCTTGACCCCGAGGGAATATCGTTCGTTTTTAATCTCAACTTTCTCGGAACGCTTATTCCTACGCAGATCTTTGCCCGTGATATGGCGGAAAAAGAGGATAGCTGCATTGTTATGATAACCTCGATGAACGCTTTCCGCCCGCTGACAAAAATTCCGGCATATTCGGCGGCTAAGGCGGCGGTTGCAAATTTCACTCAGTTTATGGCGGTTCATTTTGCCGATATGGGTATCAGAGTCAATGCCATTGCACCGGGCTTTTTCTCAACAAAGCAGAATAAGGATCTTTTATGGAATCCCGACGGTTCACCGACCGCAAGAACAGGTAAAATTCTTGCCGCAACGCCTATGGGTCGCTTCGGTAAGCCCGAGGAGCTTTCAGGCGCATTGCTTTTTCTCTGCGACAGGGAGTATTCGGGATTTGTAACCGGTACAACGATTGCCGTTGACGGCGGCTTTAACGCATATTCGGGAGTATAAATCTGAGGTGATGAAATGTCGGCACTTGTCAGCATAATTATACCTGTATATAATCTTGAAAACTACATAGAGAATTGCCTCAAAAGCATTGTCGTTCAGACTTATAAAAATCTTGAAATTCTCTGTATCGACGACGGAAGCACGGATAAAAGTGCGGAAATTATAAAAAGATTTGCCGCTTCGGATAGCAGAGTGAAGTATTTTTACCATGACAACGCAGGTGTTTCCGTAGCTCGAAATCACGGCCTTGAGATTGCAAGCGGAGATTATATTATGTTCGTTGACGGTGATGATTATCTGCATTATCAGGCGGTTGAATTGCTTTATAAAAGTCTTGTGAAGGTTGATGCCGATATAGTATGCTCTCATTTAAAAATTACGGAAAGTCTCAGTGAGGAAATGTCTCATGTTGAACCTCCCGAGCCGGAGTGTTCGAGCCATGAAATGCTGTTCACCGAAAAATACAACAGCATATCCGGCAAATCGGCTTGCTCAAAGCTTTATAAAACAGGCATCGCAAGGTTAGAGCGTTTCCCTGTCGGCATTACGAACGGTGAGGACGGTTATTATTTTATACTTTTACTCAATCATAACCCGAAGATTTTTTCGATAGACTGTCAACTGTATTATTATTATACACGACCGAATTCAACGGTTACATCAAGGTTTACAATGAAGCGTTTCACGATGACATATTCTTTCGATATGCTTTGTGAAAGGCTGAAAAATTCATCAAATTCATTCTTGAAAAAATACTGCTTGCAATATCTGTTTCAGTCGATTTTTTATAACAGAACGCAGGCAATAGGGACAGAATGCGAAAAAGAAGTTTTGTCGGAATCAAAACGAATAGGCAAAAAGTGGATAAAGGATTTTCAAAGAAATAAAGATGTTTCTTTAATTATAAAAATTATGTTCACCGTGTTCTTTTATTCACGTCCCGTTTACGAGTTTGCAAGAGCGATACAGGACCCGACAATGTTTGATTTTTATAAAAGCAGAAAAAAGGAGAATATCCGCAATGAAGCTTGAACTCAGAAAAAAAGAGGATTGCACATTCGATATGATATCCCTTGGCGAGATTATGCTGAGACTCGATCCCGGCGATGCAAGAATAAGAACCGCACGTTCATTCCGAGTTTGGGAGGGCGGCGGCGAATACAATGTCGCAAGAGGTCTTCGCAAATGCTTCGGACTGAAAACGGCGGCGGTCACGGCGCTCGCCGATAATGAGATCGGCAGGCTTGTTGAGGATTTTATGCTTCAGGGCGGAGTTGATACCTCGCTTATAAAGTGGGTGAAATACGACGGCATAGGAAGAACCGTCAGAAACGGGCTGAACTTTACCGAGCGAGGCTACGGAATCCGTGGAGCACTCGGCGTTTCCGACAGGGGAAACACCGCCGCCTCTCAGCTCAAAGAGGGCGACATCGACTGGGAGTACATTTTCGGCACTCTCGGAGTAAGATGGCTTCACACGGGCGGAATTTTTGCCGCACTCTCCGACACAACGGCTAAGGTCGTTATCGAAGCCGTTAAAACAGCAAAAAAATACGGAACGGTAGTTTCCTATGACCTCAATTACCGCCCGTCCCTATGGAACGATATCGGCGGCAAGGCGAAGGCTCGGGAGGTCAACAAGGAAATTGCAAAATACATCGATGTCATGATCGGCAACGAAGAGGATTTCACCGCATGTCTCGGACTTGAGGTTGAGGGCAACGACGAGAATCTAAAAAAGCTGAACATTGACGGCTACAAAAAAATGATGGCAAAGGCCGCAGAGCTTTATCCCAATTTCAAAGTTGCAGCTTCGACGCTCAGAACGGTTAAAACCGCTACCGTCAACGACTGGAGTGCAATATGCTGGGCGGACGGCAAGGTATATAACGGACTTGACTTAAACGGCCTTGAAATTTACGACCGTGTCGGCGGCGGCGACAGCTTCGCTTCGGGTCTGATTTACGGCCTTATGGAAACGGGTGATCCGCAGACGGCTGTCAATTACGGCGTAGCTCACGGTGCGCTTGCCATGACAACCCCGGGAGACACTTCAATGGCAACGAAAGCCGAGGTTGAAAGAATAATCGGCGGTGTGGGTGCAAGAGTACAAAGATAAGCGAGGACGATTTATGTTATACAAGAAAAACAGCGAAAAAAAGCTTTCAAAGGAGCTTTTTAAAAATCCTACATGTGAATTCAGAGGAACTCCGTTCTGGGCATGGAACAGTTGGCTTGAAAAGGACGAGCTTGAAAGACAGATTGAGATTTTCAATGAAATGGGCTTCGGCGGCTTCCATATGCACGTCAGAACGGGACTTAAGAATAAATATCTCAGTGACGAATATATGCAGCTCATAAGAGACTGCGTTGACAAGGCCAAAAGCGAGAAAATGCTTGCATGGCTCTACGACGAGGATAGATGGCCGTCGGGAGCGGCAGGCGGATATGTAACCGAGGACGAACGATACAGGGCGAGATATCTTCTTTTCACTCCGTTCAAGACTGCAGAGGCTAAGAAATCCGTTGAGGTCAGCGCAGGCAGAACGAACAACGGAAAATTGCTTGCCTGCTATGATGTCGTGCTCGACAAGGACGGATATCTGTCGTCATATAAGCAAATAGGCGAGGACGACAAGGCCGAAGGTACAAAATGGTACGCATTTATGGAGATAATCGGCGAGTCCGATTGGTTCAACGGCAAGACATATGCCGATACGCTTTCAAAGGATGCGGTTGACAGATTCGTTGAGATTACTCACGAAAAATACAAGAAGTGCATAGGTGACGAGTTTGACAAGACCGTTCCTGCGATTTTTACGGACGAGCCGCAGTTCACCCACAAGGCGGTCATGAACAATTCCTTTGATAAAATGGACATGATAATGCCGTGGACCGACAAGGTTCCCGAGCTTTACGAAAAGGCTTACGGTGCGGATATTTACGCAACGCTTCCCGAGCTTTTCTGGGATCTGCCGGAGAGCAAGCCGTCCGTGCACAGATACAGATATCATGATTTTATTTCCGAGCTTTTTTCAAGCTCCTTTGCCGACAATATCGGCTCATGGTGTCGCAAAAACGGAATTGCTTTAACGGGACATATGATGGAGGAACCGACGCTTCGCAGTCAGTGTGCCGCACTCGGTGAGGCTATGCGTTCCTACAGGGGCTTTGATATTCCCGGCATTGATATGCTGTGCAACTGGCACGAGTTCACAACGGCAAAGCAGGCGCAGTCTGCGGTTCACCAGTTCGGCTATGAGGGTATGCTCTCCGAACTTTACGGCGTGACGGCTTGGGACTGCGATTTCAGAATCTACAAGCATCAGGGCGACTGGCAGGCGGCTCTCGGCGTAACGGTCAGAGTTCCGCATCTTTCATGGTATGCAATGGGCGGCGAGGCAAAGCGTGACTATCCGGCTTCAATCTCGTATCAGTCCCCGTGGTATAAAAAATTCTCGGTTGTCGAGGATCACTTTGCAAGGCTCAACACGGCTCTGACAAGGGGCAAGCCTGTTGTCAAGGTTGCCGTTATTCACCCGATCGAGAGCTTTTGGCTTCATTGGGGGCCGAACGACAAAACGGCAGTTCTGCGTGAGAGTCTTGACGAAAGATTTGATAACGTTACGAATTGGCTGCTCGAGGGCAGTATAGATTTCGATTTTATCTCTGAGTCGCTTCTTCCGTCTCTTTGCGAGAAGGGCTCAAATCCGCTCAAAGTCGGCAAGATGGAATACGATGCCGTTATCGTTCCCGGATGTGAAACGCTCCGTTCATCTACGATCGAGCGTCTTTCGGACTTCGTCAAAAACGGCGGCAAGCTTATATTTATGGGTGATGCACCTTATCTTTGCGATGCCGTTGAATCCGACGAGGGCAGAAAGCTTTTTGAGAAAGGTACAAGAATTGATTTTTCGAGGGCTTCGCTTCTCAATGTGCTTGAGGATGACAGAACGATAACTTTGAGATATGCCAACGGACGCCTGACGGATAATCTTATCTATCAGCTTCGCTGTGATAACGACTGCGAATGGCTCTTTATCTGCCACGACGCCGAACCGAAAAACAAGGATATTGATTACGGCAGTGACATAAAAATAACGATTGACGGCGAGTTCATTCCCGAGCTTTATGACACGCAGAATGGAGAAATTTCTCCGCTCGGTGCTTCGTATGTGAACGGAAAAACCGTTATTTCACATAAGCTTTACGGCTATGATTCGCTTCTTATAAAATTGACCGACGGTAAGACCGACTCGGCAGAATGTGAAGAAAACGACGACGCTCCCGAGGGCAAGTCGGTTGCAGGCCTGGTTGACTATGAGCTTGACGGAAAGAATGTTCTTCTGCTCGATATGGCGGAATACAAGCTTGCTGGCGAGAGCGAGTTTTCTCCCGAGGAAGAAATTCTCCGCCTTGACAATGTTTGCCGTGAACGACTCGGACTTCCGCTTCGTGGCGGCTCGATAGTTCAGCCGTGGGTTTCGGGCGATATTCCTCCGGTGGACAGGCTTACACTTCGCTTCACATTTGACAGTGAGATTGATTACAGCGGTGCCGAGCTTGCTTTTGAAGAACCGAACAGACTTGAGAAAATTGTTTTCAACGGCAGTGAGGTTGCAAAAGAGCTTTGCGGCAATTATGTTGATATTTCGATTTTTAAGGTTAAGCTTCCCGATATTATCAAGGGCAAAAACACGCTTGAAATGACCTACGCTTACGGTGAAAAGACGGACATAGAGAGTGTATTTATTCTCGGCAATTTCGGAGTTAAGGTTGCAGGAACGGAGAAAACGGTTATTCCTATGCCCGAAAAGATCGGTTTCGGCGACATAACAAGACAGGGATTCCCATTCTACGGCGACAATATTACATATAAATTCAAGGCAGTTGCAGAAAAAGGAAAGCTCAAAATCTGTGCTTCGTGGTACAGGGGTGCAATGATTTCCGTTAAGGTTGACGGTGAGGAAAAGGGCGATATCATCTATCCGCCGTACATTCTCGGCGTTGACGGACTTTCCGACGGCGAGCATGATATCGAAATGACAATTTATACTCATCGCTACAACACCTTCGGCCCGCTTCACCTTGTCAATGAGGCAGAGCCCTGGCACGGACCGGGTGCATGGAGAAGCGAGGACTGTAACTGGAGCAACGAATATGTTCTCAGGCGTGTGGGAATACTTTCTGCGCCGAAAATCAATAATTAACGGAGGCCGTTATGGATAAAGAAAATATTCTTATGAGAATTCAGGACTGTGGCATTGTCGCCGTTGTCAGAGCCGAGAGTGCCGACAAGGCGGAAAGAATCGTTGACGCCTGCATGGAGGGCGGAGTTGCGGCAATCGAGCTGACCTTCAGCGTTCCCCATGCGGACAGAGTTATCGAAACGCTCTCATATAAATACGACCCAAAGGACATAATATTGGGTGCAGGTACTGTCATGGACGCCGCAACGGCGAGAATCGCAATGCTCAGCGGTGCGCAGTATATTGTGAGCCCGTATCTTGATCTTGAAACGCTCAAGATGTGCAACCGTTACAGAGTGCCGATGATGCCCGGTGTTATGTCGGTTCGTGAGGCTGTGACGGCGATGGAGAACGGAGCTGATATTCTCAAGGTTTTCCCGGGCGATCTTTTCGGCCCTAAGATAATCAAGGATATTCTCGGACCGATTCCGTATGCCAAGATGATGCCTACGGGCGGAGTTAATGCGGATAACGTCGGTGAATGGATAAAAGCCGGTGCTGTTGCCGTAGGAGCAGGTTCATCACTGACGGCAGGCGCAAAAACCGGAGATTATAAGCTTATAACAGAAACAGCAAAGAAATTTGTTGCCAACATCAAGGCGGCAAGGTCAAAGTAACTTTTAACAGAATGAGGTAAACCTATGTTTGTAGACATAGCAAAAATAAAAATAACAGCCGGAGACGGAGGCAACGGAGCGGTTGCGTTCAGAAGAGAAAAATACGTTGCCGCAGGCGGTCCGGACGGCGGAGACGGCGGTAGAGGCGGAAACGTTGTGTTTAAGGTAAACGACAATCTTTCGACGCTTGCCGATTTCCGATATAAAAGAAAATACAAAGCCCCAAACGGTGCTCCCGGTCAGTCAGGCCACAAGAGCGGCAAAAAGGGCGAGGATTTAATTATTGAAGTGCCGAGAGGTACTATTATTCGTGAACAGACTACAGGCAAGGTCATGGCAGATATGTCCGACGATGACGAGTTCATTGCCGCAAAGGGCGGCAGGGGAGGCTGGGGAAATTCCCATTTCAAGACCCCTACCCGTCAGACACCGAGATTTGCAAAGCCCGGTACACCCGGAGAGAGCTGGGACGTTTCACTTGAATTGAAGCTGCTCGCCGATGTCGGACTTCTCGGCTTTCCGAATGTCGGCAAATCAACGCTTATTTCGGTTGTCAGCGAGGCTAAGCCCATTATTGCCGACTATCATTTCACAACTCTCACGCCCGTGCTCGGTGTTGTTTCGATGGGCGAGGGCAATTCCTTCGTTATGGCGGATATCCCCGGACTTATCGAGGGCGCAAGCGATGGCGTAGGCCTCGGTCACGAGTTTCTTCGCCATGTTGAACGCTGCCGCCTGCTTGTTCATATCATTGACGCCGCAGGCAGTGAGGGCAGAGATCCGATTGAGGATTTCAATAAGATCAATGAGGAGCTTGTCAAGTTTAACCCCGATATGGCGGATTTGCCGCAGATAGTTGTCGGCAACAAGGTTGACCTTGCAACGGATGAGCAGCTTGAAAAACTCGAAAAATATTTTACGGAGCACGGATATCAGTATTTCACTATGTGCGCTCCGATCGCAGAGGGTACACAGGAGATTATCAATGCGGTTGCGGCCAAGCTTGCAACTCTTCCTCCGATCAAGAGATACGAAAAAGAGGAGATCCCCGCCGAGTTCTTTGAGAAGAATGCGGACGGTAAATTTACAATTACCGTTCAGGACGGAATCTATTCCGTCGAGGGGGAGTGGCTTCTCAGAATACTTCAGCGATGTGACCTTGACGATTACGAATCGCTGCAATATTTCCAGCGTGTGCTTCACTCCAGCGGAATAATCGACGCACTTGTAGAAAAAGGAATTCAGGAGGGTGACACAGTCGAGATTTATGATCTTGAATTCGACTTTGTGCCGTAAAAAATATGGAACGTTTCTTGAAAGATAAAGAAGTAAAGCCCAATGAATTAAGTCCTCTGACGCTTGCTTTTATCGGCGACACGGTTTTTGACCTGCTTGTTCGTGAGGAGCTTATCTGCGACGCAAACAGACCGGCGAACGACCTGCACCATTTGGCGGTTGAACGTGTCAGAGCGACGGCGCAGGCACAGGGTGTTGAAAAAATAATGCCTGTTCTGACTGAGGAGGAAACCGCCGTTTTCAAGCGTGGAAGAAACGCAAAATCGGGACATCAGCCGAAGAATGTCAGCCGTTCGGATTATCATATGGCAACGGCGATGGAAACACTTTTCGGTTACCTCTACCTAATGAACAGGATGGACAGAATTCTTGAACTTTACAGGTTGATTTACGGTTAAGGAGGATAACTTTGCAAAAGAAAAAATCACTTGCTCAGGATTTGAAAAAGTACAGCTTAAAAAAATTTGCCGTTGATAACGTGTATTTCGTTATCGGGTGCCTTCTTTACTCGCTTGGAGTCAATATATTCGCCATTCCGAATAGAATTGCACAAAGCGGCATTACCGGAGTTGCGATTATCATCAACTATCTTTTTCCTCAGTGCCCGGTTGGACTTACGGGATTTTTGCTCAATGTGCCTCTGTTTATTCTCGCATGGTTTTTTATAGGCAAGTTTTTTACGTTTAAAACTCTTTGGGTGTCAGGAGTTCTTTCACTGATAATCGACGGCGTGAAGCTTTCGATGAATAGGGGATTGATAGGGGCTTATCACGGTGATAAGCTTCTCGCTTCCATTTTTTGCGGCGCAATGTGCGGAGCGGGAATTGCACTCATTATCGTAAGAGGAGCAACCTCGGGCGGTACGGATGTTCTCGGCAGACTTCTTAAAAAGATTTGGCCGCACATGTCAATCGGCAGGATGATAATGCTTTGCGATGCGGCGGTTGTTGTGGCGGCGGCTATTGTTTTCAAGAGCATTGACAGTGTTCTTTATGCTGCAATTCTTATCTTTGTTTCATCAAAGGTGATGGACTTTATTCTCTACGGTACGGGCAACGGCAAAATGCTCTATATTTTCACAAAGAAAAAGGGCAAGGAGCTTGCCGAAGCAATTACCAAAAGAGGACACAGAGGTGCGACTATCATTGAGGGCAAAGGCGGCTACACAGGAGAGTTGAGTGAACTTGTTATCTGCGCCGCAAGAAGCCATGAGATTCCGAACATCAAAAGAATGTGCAAGGAAATCGACCCCGATGCGTTTATTGTTATGTCGGAGGCCAACGAAATCCTCGGTTACGGCTTTACTCCGCCGGCTTTGGATGATTAAACAGTCTGCAGCCGCCGGATTAACAGGAAAAAATCGCAAAAAAAGTAAAAATTTGTTTACAATTAGAGGCTATTGTGATATAATTACAAAATAATGTAATAAAGGGGTAATTATATGAAGATTTCAGAAATTGTGGTTTTTGTCATCTATCTCTTGTTTATGCTCGGAATAGGCTTCTATTTCTTCTTCAAGAGTAAAGATGGCTCTGAAAAGACCTACTTCCTCGGCGGCCGTCAGATGGGTGCTTGGGTAACGGCTCTTTCGGCAGGCGCATCGGACATGAGTGCATGGGTGCTCATGGGTCTCCCGACCTCCATTTACGCTCTCGGTCTCGGTCAGGTTTGGATTCCTGTCGGACTTGCAATCGGCTATACTATAAGCTGGATTGTCGAAGCTCCGAGACTGCGCCGCTTCTCTATTGTTGCGAACGATTCAATCACGATTCCGCAGTATCTCACAAACAGATTCCTTTCAAAGTCAAAGGCTTTGCAGGTTATCTGTGCTGTTGTTTTTCTTGTTGCTTACACGGTTTATGCCGCATCAAGCGTTAAGGCCTGCGGAACACTTTTCCATACGGTTATCGGTATTAAGGAAAGCACGGCTATGTATATAGCAACGGTTATTATCGTCGGCTATACCTTCCTTGGCGGCTTTAACGCCGTTTGCTGGACGGACTTTTTCCAGGGTATGCTTATTCTTGCGGCTATGCTTATCGCTCCGATTGCCGCAGCATCGGTTCTTACTCTTTCGGACACAGCTGTTGTTACTCAGCAGACTCCCGGTTTCTGGAACGCTTTTGCAAACTGGAAGGACATTGCTTCGGGTCTCGGCTGGGGCCTCGGCTACTTCGGTATGCCGCATATCATAATCAGATTTATGTCTCTTAAGTCTCAAAAAGATCTTAAGAAGTCGGCTAAAATCGGTATTTCATGGACGGTTCTTATCGTTATATTTGCCGCTCTTATCGGCATCATCGGCCGTCTTGCATTCGGCTTTAATGAGGAAATCAATGAAGGCTCACTTGTATTTATTACAATGGTTCGTAAGATATTCCCGGGCGTTATTTCGGGTATTCTTCTTTCGGCGGTTCTTGCCGCTTCAATGAGCACGGCTGACAGCCAGCTTCTTGCTGCCGCTTCGTCATTCTCAGCCGACGTTTATCAGCCTGTTATCAGAAAGAACAAGGCGGGCGACAAGGAAATGCTCTGGTCGGGCAGAATTGTTGTTCTTGCAATCGCCGTTTGTGCTCTTCTTATCGCATCAAATCCGGGTTCAGGCTCAATTATGTCACTCGTTTCAAACGCATGGGGCGTATTCGGCGCAGCGTTCGGACCGGCTATTATGCTCAGTCTTTTCTGGAAGCGCTTTAATTTCAGCGGTGCCGTTGCCGGAATCGTTGTCGGTGCGGTTGTTGATATCTGCTGGCTTGTATTCCTTTCGGATATCGGAATTTACGAGATTATTCCGGGCTTTATTGCAAGCATGATTGCAGCGGTTGTTGTAACGCTTCTCACAAAGAAGCCGAGCAAGGATATCGAAAAGCTTTATGATGCTTCTGTTGCTTACACAGAGTAATTAAAACAAAAAATCGGGGCTGTCGCTTTTGGCGACGGCCCCTTTTTGGTGGAAAAATTAAACGCTGTATTCGTTATTTGAGTATGCTGTTTTTACATTTACTCCTTCGAGCCTGCCGATCTTGCCTGCGAGGGAGTTGATAATATCCTGCGGAGCGTCAAGCGCAACGCTGATGATGTTGATATCATGCTTTGTGTAGGGCAAACCCATTCTGCCGAGGATATATTCACGGTAATCGTGAAGGATGGCATTGAGCTGCTCGGCGTTTTCCTTTGATTCAAGTATGATTGCCATAACTGCGACGCGAGTTTTCATGTTGTACCTCCATTTTTGATTTTGTACTGTTTGTTTTGTACATAAAAATTATAACAGAACAGGAATTATCCGTCAATATGTTTTCCTTTATTTCAGCTATTATGTAAGATAAATAAAACACTTGACAAATTGTCAAACCGAGGGTAAAATATTTGCGAAAAAGGTTTTACGACTCATAATATGATAATAAAAGGCAATGACGTCTTTAAGGGTATTTTGCACCCTTAAGGACGTTTCTTATTTCTGAGGGAGGCATCATCAATGAAATTCACAAAAATGCAGGGACTCGGCAACGATTATGTCTATGTTTACTCCAAGAAAGAACCCGAGAATCCCGATGAGCTTTCTATTAAGCTCTCAGACCGTCATTTCGGTATCGGTTCGGACGGTATGATTTGGATTCTGCCATCCCAAATTGCCGATTTTAAGATGAGAATTTTCAATGCCGACGGCAGTGAGGCAATGATGTGCGGCAACGGAATAAGATGCGTCGGAAAATATGTTTACGATAAAGGACTGACGAAAAAGACAAAAATCACGGTTGAGACACTTTCGGGAATCAAAACTCTTGATCTTAAGATTGAAAAGGGCAAGGTGGATTCAGTTTCGGTCAACATGGGTAAAGCTGATGCAGGCCTTGTGAACAGGATTGAGGTATGCAACAAGGATATTGAGTATATTCCCGTTTCCGTAGGTAACCCTCATGCCGTAGTTTTTGTTGACGATATCAAAAAGGCCGAGATTACCACAGTCGGCCCTGCAATGGAACATAGCGACAGATTCCCGGACGGAGTGAACGTTGAGTTTGTTCAGGTGCTCTCGGACAGCAGACTGAGAATGAGGGTTTGGGAGCGAGGAAGCGGTATAACAATGGCGTGCGGTACAGGCTCATGCGCAACGGTTATGGCAGCTATCTCGATTGGACTTTGCCACTGCAATACGGATGTTGCCGTTGAGCTTGACGGCGGAACGCTCATAATAAACATAGCACCGGATAACACGGTCACGATGACCGGTCCAGCAAGGATATCTTTTGAAGGCGAGGTAAATATATAATGAAACCGAATATGCATTATACGGAGCTTAAGGACACATATCTCTTCAATACGATTTACAGAAAGACGGACGAATATCTTGCAGCTCACCCGGGCGAGCGGGTTCTGAAGCTCGGAGTAGGAGATGTCTCCTATCCGCTTTGTAAAAAGGTCATAGAAGCCCTGCATGAGGCTGTTGACGACCAGTCGAGAATAGAGACCTTCCACGGATACATGCCTGAGCACGGTGCGATGTTTCTCCGTGAAGCGATAGCGAAGTATTATTCGGGTTGGGATGTCGACATGACGACCGATGAGGTCTTTGTTTCAAGCGGTGCCTGTGACGATCTCGGCGATTTGCTTGAGATGTTTGACCGTGATAACACGGTTCTTGTTATTGAGCCGGCTTATCCGGAGTATGTTGATACAAACCTTCTTTACGGCAGAAAGGTGATTCATTTGCCGGCAGGTGAGGGGGACGGATTTCTTCCGCTTCCCGACGATAGTATTGACGCCGATATAATCTATATCTGCTCTCCGAATAACCCTACCGGTTCGGCTTATACCCGTGAAAAGCTTAAAAAGTGGGTTGATTACGCTAACAAAAAAGACGCAGTAATTCTCTACGACGCCGCATATGAGATTTTTATCGAGGAGGACGATGTTCCGCATAGCATTTACGAAATCGAGGGTGCGGATACCTGTGCTGTCGAGGTTTGCTCATTCTCAAAGACAGCAGGCTTCACGGGCACAAGAGTAGGTTACACGATCGTTCCGTCAAAGCTTGAACGCATGGGTGTTAACCTCAACGCTCTTTGGTCGAGAAACCGTGAAACGAGAACAAACGGTATTTCATATATTCTGCAAAAGGGTGCTTCGGCCGTATTTACCCCGGAGGGACAGGAGCAGATCCACGAAAGCATCTCGGTCTACAAGAAGAACGCAAAGGTTATCATGGACGCTATTGACAAGTGCGGATTTTGGTATGTAGGCGGTAAGAATTCACCCTATGTTTGGATGAAGTGTCCGAACAATATGGGCAGCTGGGAGTTTTTTGATTATCTTCTTAACAAGCTTCAGATTGTCGGTACACCCGGTGTCGGCTTCGGCTCATGCGGCGAAGGCTTTCTCAGACTTTCCGCTTTCGGCGATCCCGATGATACGCAAGAAGCGGCAAAGAGAATTGTCGAGCATTTTGCAAAGTAAGTTTGCATTGGATTATATTTGTACGAAAAAACAGTAGAATTTTTAAAGTTTGATGACCGCATCAACCCAAGAACTGCAATAGCATAAAACATAACAAAACAGACTGTATCAAAATAAATACGATACAGTCTGTTGCTTTTATTCATCTTTATTATCGCTGTCAAACGAGCCTTTTCCGATATCAAACCAGAATTCAACGCCGCCCTCGGCATTGTTGACGCCGCACTGCTCGGAATGGGCGTCTTGGATTCCTTTGACTATCGAAAGTCCGAGTCCGAAATGTCCTTCGTTTCTCATTCTTGCCGCATCGTGACGGTAGAAGCTAAACCAAAGCTTTTCGAGAACATCCTCGGGAATATTGTCACCTGAATTAAAGACATAAATTCTGTAGGATAGTCCGACGTCCTCATAGCGGACACGGATAATCTTCGGGTCGCCGCCGATATAGGAGATTGCGTTTGAAATAAGGTTATTTATAACAAACGGAAGCTTCTTCAAATCCGCTTTTCCGATTATTTGATCATGGATAAGGTTTTCAACCTTGATGCCGTGCTTTTTGAACACAATCGAATGTGAAGCGAGATCGTCGGCAATAAAATCGTTAATCGAGAAATCCTCATAATTGAGCGAATCCGCATTCTGCTGAATATTTGAAAGGCTCATCATGTTTACAACAAGGTCATTCATTCTTATGCATTCGTCAATTATGGTGTCACAGTATTCGCTGATAGTTTCCTTATCGTCGAGAGAATATTTTGCTCCCTCGGCATAGCCCTGAATAATGGCTATCGGCGTTTTAAGCTCATGAGATGTTCCTGCGATAAATTCCTCACGGTATTTCTTTTCAAGTTCTTTTTCGTGGAGCTGTTCAAGCAGAAATTCCGATCTTTCGGCAAGCTTTTCCTTAGTTATCATCCATGATGAGTACATGGCATTTATGCTTGCGATAGAAGCGTCAACCTCGGTGTTTACGCTTTTTCCGCCCGACGGTATTCTCAGGCTCGGGTCGTCCTCAACGGCCATTCGCTGTGTAATTTCAGTAATCTTTTTAATCGGGCTTGTAATCTGAGTTACATAGAAATAAACAACAATGCTTACCGCAATAAAAACGAGGAGAATAATCAGTCCCATAGTTATGCTGACTGTTCTTGCCTGCTGTTCAATCGTAGAGAACGGAACTGCGACGACAATCTGATATGCGCCGGTGACGCTCGGAGCTGCGAGAACATAGAATTCATACAAATTGTTGGGGTTCTTGAGCTTTCCGACATAGCTGCCGTCGGCATAGCTTCTGTCAACGGTGAAATTTCCGTCTTTGAATCCGACAAACGAACTCGGCTTTTGAGTGTAGTGTTTTCCGCCGTTGCGGTCATAAAAGCTGTCATAAGCGGATTTGGTGTAAATAACCTGAGAGTATTCGCCGTCCTTATCCCCGGGCTCTTTTCCGAAAACCTCAATGTAAACAGTAAGCCTTTGTTCGATATTCTCAACGCAGCTTGTAACTTTTTCACCTTGGGACACATCGACAAGCTTTACTTCATCGACGGCATCTCGAAGATTTGAAAGTGTCATGCCGGTGATAATATTGGTGTAAAGTGAGGTTGAAGTCAGCAGAATAACGCAGAGAATAACCAAGAGTATCAGAACAAATTGCAGAAAAATCTGCGCTTTCATGTTGCGGATAAGTGTTTTGCCCTCTGCATTTTTTTGTGGACTCAAATCAGTTCACCTCAATTTTGTAACCGATTCCGTAGATTGTCTTAAGGTGATTGGAACCCCAAACGCCGAGCTTGCCACGCAAACGTGCAACGTGGGAGTCAACGTTTCTCGTGTCGCCGACGTAATCATATCCCCAAATATCATCAAGGAGCTGTTCTCTCGTATAAACTCTTCCACGGCTTGAAATAAGCTTCTCGAGGATATTGTATTCCTTAAGAGTAAGCTCAATCGGCTGTCCGTCAATGGTAACCTGATGAGCGTCGTTGTTGATGAGCAGGCCGTCAAGAGAAATAATGTCCTTATCTGTTCTGACTTTGCCGGAGGCAGAGCGTTTGAGGAGAACATCAATTCTCTTCATAAGAACGGCGAGACTGAACGGTTTTGTAACATAGTCGTCGGCACCGGCATCAAAGCCCATGATTTGGTCGTATTCGGCACTTCTTGCCGTAAGGAGAATGATTGGAACAGAGGAGGTTTTGCGTATCTGGCGGCAAAGTTCCCAACCGTCAACCTCGGGAATCATTATATCAAGGAGGTAGAGGTCAATTTTTTCGTCCGAATTAAAGATGTCGAGAACCTCTCTGCCCGTGCTTGCTTCAACCGGGGTGTGTCCCGAACGTCTGAGGAAATCACAGACAAGTCTGCGAAGCTTGCTTTCGTCGTCTGCAATAAGTATTTTTGCCATATTTACCACTCCTGTTATATTATTTGTTATTATCAGCTTTTTTTTGAAAGCTCTTTTATTGATTTGTCAACGGAGGCTTTATAGCGTTTTTGCATTTCCTCCGTCCATTCATCTAAGGTTTCTTTAGCCTTTTTAATATCTGTCACTATAACATTATTTGCTCCGTCAAGCAGCGTCTTGCACATCTCGGCGGTATTTTCAATTCCGTCGGTAACAAATATAATTCCGTAATCGTTGAGTGTTTCAACAAGCTCGGGTGTGATTTGTGTGCGGTCAAGTACAAGGCCTGCCGCACCTTTTTTTTCGAGAATATCGGGCTTTTTGAAGCTGCCGTCTTTTACCGCCGAAAGCTCGTCCGATTCAAATGTATAGTCAAGAAGAAACGGTACGATTGTATCGTCTGTGCTTATAAGGTCATAGCGGTCGGAATCTATGCCGATAAGAAACAGCCTGTCAAGCATATTGTAATTGACAGCCAAGGTGTTGAGCTTGGAAATATCCGAAAGCTGAACGATATTAAGATAAATTCCGATTTTTTTGAATTTCTCCTCACTCATTGCCTTGAAAAGCTCATCGACGGTCTCTGCACTGTCTGCGTTCGAATAGCTCTCGGTTATAACCGGTGTGCCGTCTTTGCGAAAGCAAAGGTCAACAATAACCGCATTTGCGCCGAGCCTTACGCTTTCCTTAACTCCGGCAACGGAATTCTTCTTTCCCTCAACTTCGCTGCATCGGGAAATCAGAGAAACATTGTCAACGTTTTGCAATTCATCTTTCATATAACCCGATACCGAGTTATGCTTTAAAAGGGGAACAAGGATCAATGCCGCAACAACAAGAATTACTATGATTGCCGAAACGGCAGTAACGCCTTTTTTCTCAGCCTTCAATCAAACTCCTCCTGTATATTTCGTTGACGCATTCGTTCATTTCGTCCATATGCTTTTCGATATCCTCAACGAGCTTGAACTGAGTTCTGCATCTTACAAGGTTATGCTCAGGGTATTCTGTTTTGAAATATGTGTCGCCGTTGAGATAATCGGTGAGGAATCTTACACCGCATTCAAGTGTCATAAGCTTGGCGGAAAAGGCAAGGTTCGCAATCTCTTCCTCATTAAGCGCATGGCCGGCCTCCGAAAGGAAGCCTTCAGTATAGCTTTTGAAAAGATTAATGTCAAGACCGTATTTGTTGAGGTCTTGCTCATTTTCGTCCGACGTGACCGCACCCGAGCGAATGCTGTCACCGAAATCATAAAGCGAAAGACCGGGCATTATGGTGTCAAGGTCGATGACGCAAATTGCTTCGTTTGTGATACTGTCAAAGAGCACGTTGTTAATCTTTGTGTCGTTATGAGTCACTCTCATCGGAATTTTACCCTCGGCTGCAAGGTCAACAAGCTTTGGAGCATCTTTTTCACGATCAAGTGCGAACGAAAGCTCAGCCTGAATTTTTTGAAGCCTGCCGGAAAGATTTTCATCAACAGCATTTTTCAGGTCGCTATATCTCGACGGCGTATCATGAAAATGGGGAATTGTTTCGAAGAGATTTGCGGCAGGGTAGTCGGAAAGCATTCTTTGAAATTTGCCGAAGGCCTTGCCTGAGCGGAAGGCTTTTACCTCCGAATCAATCTTATCGCAGGTATAGCATTTGCTGATATATATGTAGCTTCTCCAGCAGCCGCCGTTTTCGTCAAGATAATACGGCGAGTTATCCTTTGTATAAAGGAAAGTCAGCGTCTCTCTTGCGGCATTGCCGCCGGAAAGGTTTATTTTGTTGCGCAAAAAGCCCGTTACGTTCATAATGTTGGACATCAGCTCATCGGGTTTCTTGAATACATTGGTATTGATTTTCTGCAAAACATATTGAAAATCCTGATTCCCGTCGGAAAAGGTAAGCATATAGGTCGAGTTGATAAGACCTGTATCCGTGGATTCAATGCTCGTCAATTCGCCGTTAAACGGAAAGGCTTCAATTATATTTTTCAAGGCAGATGCCTCGATCTCCTTCATATAAAAACTCCTTACAATAATTGCTCTGTGGCCGCAAAAGCCATTATTTGATTTATTATATACTTTTTTAGCTTTTTAGTCAATAATTTTTGTATTCAAAATATGCGGTTGCTTTTTTTGAATTAATATGATATAATGTTAAAAAATCTATGGAGGTTCGGAAGAAGAGATGGAAAACAAAGGAAGAAAGACCAGGCTGATCTCAATCATCTGTGTTCTCACGCTCATTATTCTTACTATATTACCCGGCTGTAACTTTATCGGCCAGACTAAGAAAAATGACGGAGCCGCAGAGCCTGTGATCGATCAGATGGGTAATCAGCTTTGCTGCCCTGTATGTCAGTCAACAAATATCACCGATAACGGCGACGGTACATACAAATGCAACGATTGCGGTAAAGAGTGGAAGTATGATCAGACGGTTAACCAGATTGATGTTATCGACCAGAACGGCAACACGATCGGCACACTTGACACAAACGCAGGATATGTTAACGGCGGTTCAAACAGCGGCGGCTCAAGCTACAACAATGGCGGCAGCAGCTACACTCCGAGCAACGGCGGTTCAAGCGGCGGCTCGAACGGCGGCTCGAACGGCGGCTCGAACGGCGGCAATTCGTCAAACAATAAGACGGACAAAACAAAGTTTGATTATAAGCAGTTTGCAAAGGATCTTAACGCCAGCATTAAACGTTTTTCTAAATCCTTAAAGTTTAAATATGACCCTGAAACCGACAGCTGGACGGTTGTCAGTCCGGACGGAAAGGATACAGGACTTTTCGGTTTCAAATACAGCATGAAGGATCAGGTATTCTATACCGCGGAGGATGCATGGCAGAGAAACTTTGGCTTTGAGGAGACATATGATAATGTTTCGGGTGCCGGTGCAATTTCCTATGATACGATGCGTGTTAAATTTAATTATAACAACAAGGAATGGATGATGCAGTACTGGAAGGGTCAGTACGGTTTTGTCCTCATCGGTGCCGAACTCGGTCTTTATAACCGTGACCCGGGTGCGACCAACAGCACATATTATGACTGCGTAACCGATGCAGAAAAGCTAAACATGAGCGTTAAAGTTTACAGACAGGATCCAAGCGATCAGAACAAATACAATCTTTTATTCCACAGATCGCCGACAACTACATGGTGGCTCACAGGCTTCACACCCGGAACACTCAGTGCGGGCAGCTATATTGTTAATCCGGACCAGACGGCAAAGTTAAGGTCTGAGTATGTAATCAATTTCCAGACCGCTGAGCAGGCTCAGGCATTTATCGGCGGACTTGAGAACACAACAACGATTGAACATAATGCTCCGAAACGTTCAAGAAGCATTAAGTTCGTAGGACTCTCACTTGCAGATTATGAGAAGTCGACAAAGAGTGCAAAATACGCAGTTGCCGAGAACGGTAAGACTGTTTATATGTCATGGAGATAAGAGGCGATATAATGAAAAAAATCGTTTCAATCTTGTTGATTGCATTAATGGGTTTGCTTCTTCTCACGTCATGCGGTGCAACAGCCGATAAAGAGAAAAACGCAAGCACGATAATCGCAAACTACAGCATAAAGAATGCAGATGACGACAAGAACTTTATTGTTGAGGTTCAGGATCTCGGAGGCGTTTATAAGGATCTTTACGACAAGGACGGATTGTATGTCAAGTTTGTCGGTGGCAAGGATAAAATTTATGATGCCGACGGCAAAGAATTGACCCGTGACGACCTCGTTACAGGTGCGACGCTTGAGATTTCTTATGACGGCAAGCTTGCAAAGAAAAGTCCCAAAACAATCAAGGCATATAAAGTTACCGTGATTGGCTGAATAAAATAAATTAACCGGTATGAATTTTCATGCCGGTTTTTTATATTCAATTTACTTTGATGAATCGGAACGTTGCACTCTGTGATGAGCTGCAACAACTTGTTTCACGAGGGGACGATTACCTTTATCGATCATACAAATTGGCATAAAAAAATCCCCCGCCGGAGCAGGGAATTTACTGTTTAGTTTAATTACATCATGCTTGCAACTTCTGCAGCAAAGTCATCGTTTCTCTTCTCAATGCCTTCGCCCTTTTCAAAACGAACGAAGCCTGTTGCTTTGATTGAACCGCCGAGCTTCTTGGCTACGTCTGCGATATAACCTGCAACATCACCGTCAAAGAGGTCTGTACGAACAAAAGCCTGCTCAAGAAGGCAAACTTCCTTAAGCTGCTTCTTCATACGTCCTTCAACAGCACCGGCAAAAATCTTGTTTGCAACGATATCTTCCTTGCTTGCCATTGCAAGCTCAACAAGTGTTGCAACAGCCTTATCGGAAAGGAAGTTGAAGAGGAACTTGTTGTTCTTCTGCTCCTCATATGCTGCAAGGTCTTCGTCGCTGAAGAGCTTGTCGTTAACAGCCTTGTCAAAGAGTGTCTTGAGAATCGGCTTCGGAAGAGACTCGGGCTTATTGAGTGAGCTGTCGATTGTGATGGACTTCATCTTAGCAAGCTCATCGTCAGAGATGCAGCTCTTGCTGAGATACTCGGGATTCATTGCTGCAATCTGCATTGCAACGTTCTTGCCCATATCCTTAAACTCTGCCTTGTCGGCAACGTCTGTATCAAAGCTTACGAGAACGCCGACTGCACCTGCACCGTGAATGTAGGAAGCAACGTCACCCTCAACTCTTACAAAACGGCGAACCTTCATGTTCTCACGGATTGTAAGGAAAAGCTCCTGAACAGCATCGGCAACTGTTTCGTCGCTGCCTGAAAGAGTCATAGCGAGGAGAGCGTCAACGTCTGCCGGATTCTTCTCGGCAACTGTAACTGCAATCTTGTTTGCAAGCTCAACAAACTTCTCGTTCTTTGCAACGAAGTCTGTCTCACAGTTAACTTCTACCATTGAAGCAACCTTAGCTGCCTCGTCATAATATGCAACAACAACGCCCTCGGCTGCGATACGGCCTGCCTTCTTGGCTGCGGAAGCGAGACCCTTCTCACGAAGTACGTCTACTGCCTTGTCCATGTCGCCGTCTGTCTCTGTAAGAGCCTTCTTACAGTCCATCATGCCTGCTCCGGTTTTTTCACGGAGAGCCTGAACGTCTTTAGCTGTAAAATTCATGATAATTCCTCCTGTATTTAAAGTTCGGCGGAATATAGAATTCCGCCGTCAAAAGTTTTTGATTATTCGGCAGCAGATTCCTCGGCAGCTTCTTCTGCCGGAGCTTCCTGCTCGCCCTGACGACCCTCGATAACAGCGTCAGCCATAGCACCTGCGATAAGGCGAACGGCACGGATAGCGTCGTCATTTCCGGGGATAACATAGTCGATCTCGTCCGGATCACAGTTTGTATCTACAATAGCAACGATTGGGATACCAAGCTTATGAGCTTCCTGAACTGCGATTCTCTCCTTGCGGGGGTCAACGATGAACATAGCAGCCGGCTGCTTCTTCATGTTAACGATACCACCCATGAACTTCTCGAGCTTCTCGATTTCGAGCTTAAGCTTAATAACTTCCTTCTTCGGGAGAAGATCGAATGTTCCGTCAGCTTCCATCTTCTTGAGCTGCTCAAGTCTCTTGATTCTTCTCTTGATTGTGTTGAAGTTTGTGAGCATACCGCCGAGCCAACGTGCGTTAACGTACGGCATACCGCAACGGATAGCTTCTTCCTTAACGGAATCCTGAGCCTGCTTCTTTGTGCCTACGAAAAGAACATCGCTTCCGTCAGCTGCTACGTCACGAACGAAGAGGTAAGCTTCCTCAAGCTTCTTGACTGTCTTCTGAAGGTCGATGATGTAAATTCCGTTACGCTCTGTGAAAATGTACTGAGCCATTTTCGGGTTCCATCTTCTTGTCTGATGTCCGAAGTGAACACCTGCTTCGAGTAACTGTTTCATTGATACTACTGGCATAAATAAATCCTCCTTAGTTTTGCCTCTGCAAGGCTTCATATCCGAACATTTCATGTGAAATGCACTCCGAATAAAACACCTTACATGCGTTTTGCCGTAAAAGTATATCATATGGGAACGGCTATTTCAAGTGTTTTTTTCAATTTTTTAAGAATTTTCGAAAAAATTTATGCTGTCGGCGATTTTTTTGAATATCGGAGCACAGTCGTATGCACCGGAAGAGCCGCCTTGTTTCATAATTACGGCAACATATTGCGGATTTTCGGCAGGAAAGCAGCCGCCGAACCAGGTGTTGCAGATTTCATTGCCTTTTTTATCAAAAATACCGGTCTGTGCGGTCGCCGTTTTTCCTGCGGCGGAAAACTTCTCGGGACGGGCAGGGGAGGCATTTCCTTTTTCAACGACAGACGTGAGCATTCTCAGCATAGTTTCACTTGATTCTGCACTCATGGCAACTGTCGGATATTTCTTCTTGTGTTTATTCTCAATGCCGGAGCGGTCGGTGACGGATTCAACGAGATACAGTTCGCAGTAATTGCCGCCGTTCGCAACAGCACAAAGCATCTGAGCGATTTGCAGAGGTGTTGCCGTGAAGCTGCCTTGCCCGAAAGAAAAATTTGCAAGAGCGGCAGGATTTTTTAATTCGTCAACGGTCGGAAGAATACCGCTTTCGGAGATTATTTCGTCGGCAAGCTTACAGCTTTGACCGAATCCTAGCAGGGAGGAAGTTTCAATAAGCTTTTCGGCACCGAGTTTTTGACCAAGGTTGATAAAATAGGTGTTGCAGGATACCTCAAGAGCTTTTTGTAAATTAACCTTCCCGTGGGCAGTGTTGCTGCTGCATCCGAATTTGACGTTTTTTACATTGCAGGAACCCGTGCAGGTATACTGAAAATCGGACAATCCGTTTTCTAATGCACATGCGGCAACGGCAGCCTTGTAAATTGAACCTACGGCGAAGCTTTCAAGCACACGGTTTAAAAGAGGCGAACTTTCCGAGTCAAGATAATCCGATATTCTGTATGGGTCATAGCTTGGACGTGAGGCGGCGGCTCTTATCGCTCCGGTTTTTACGTCAACCACAACGGCACAGCCCTGCTGCACGTCAGATTCGTCAAGGGCATCTTCAACAGCAGTCTGAATATCAATATCAATCGTAAGCCGAACATTGCCTGTTTCAACCGTCGGCGAAAGAAGCTCTATTCCTGCTCCGCCGAGAGTTCTTCCGCAGGCATCGACGGAAACTCTTGCCGAAATGCTTTTGTCAGAAAATAAAAAATTGTCAAAAGCTTTTTCGATTCCGGTTACGCCGTGGCTTTGCTCGTCAAGATAGCCGATAATGTGTATAGCCGGCTGTGAACCCGAATATCTTTTATATATCGGTACACAAAGAATATCGTCGTTTGTTTCAACCTTTGCTTTGCCGATATTAACCATGACGGGAGAACCCTTTTCCATTCTTTGCTTTAAGGAGGAATATGTGCGGCTGTCCAGCAGATCATGAAGCGTGTCAAGCGAGCCGAGCGTAGGCTTTGCAATTATGAAATTTGTATAATCCGACTCTGTAAGCTTTTTACCGTTGCAATCGAGGATTTGACCTCGAATGGCATTCAGTGTGAAACTTGAATAGTGGGAGCCGGAGGAAACCCTTTCCGTTCCGCTTGAGCCGAGGACATACAGTCTCAAACACAAGCAACCGATTATCAGGCAAAACACGGTGAAAACGCATATTATTCTGTTTCCCAATTATAGCACATCTTTTCTTTTTGGATATATAAAGAGTTTTTGTTCTTGAAAATAAAAAATTCGTAATTTTATTACTTTTCGTCAAAATGCACTATTGACCTTGACGTAAAAATATACTATTATATATTCATAAAATTATTTTTATAATTCAGAAACGGAGGAAATTAAATTGAAAAAAATATCGTTAAGGATAATCGCTGTCATACTTGCTATGTGTATGATTTTGCCGATTATACCGGCATGGGCTTTTGCCGGCGAAGCTGTGCAGGCTGAAGGCAACGCCAATTTCGTAATCTTTAAGCTGGAGAAGGTCAGCGAAACAAAGGAAACCGTCACGGTTAAGTTCGTTTTGACCGAGGGAAAGACACTTTGCTTTGACGCACAGGCTCAGGCAAGCGAGACATTGACCTGCACATCGATTACGTTCTCGGAAGCTGTCAGAAACTTCCGTAATGATAATGAAAACGGCTTTGTTGCTTCTAACATTAATAGCGGAAAGTTCTCGTTTGTTAACACAGTTGAGATTTCGGCTCCGATGGATATCGTTGAGATTACATACAGCAAGAGCACAGCTGCCGGAATTAAGCTCTCCGACATAAGCGTCAGCGTTGATTCCTGCTATTTCAGCGGTGAAAACGGCGATGACATCTTGGCTGATGTTACGGTTGTTAACGAGATCCCTGCCGAGCATACTCATGTTGCTTCCGGCGTTTGGGTTGAGACGACTCCGGCAACCTGTCAGCAAGGCGGAGAGAGAGTTATGTATTGTACCGAATGCGGCGAGGTTGCAAGAACCGAGAGCATAGCTAAAAAGGATCATACTCTCAAAACGGTAAGAGTTGAAGCGACCTGCGAAAAGGACGGTTACGTTGCTGAAGTATGTTCTTCCTGTAATCAGGAAATAAGCAGAACCGTTTTGCCGAAAACAGGACATAAAAACACGGTTAGTCAGCATAAGGATCCAACCTGTACAGAGAACGGATACGATCGTGTATATTGTAACGATTGTAAGAAGGTAATCAGCGAGACTGTTCTCAAGGCTTCAGGTCATAAGATTGTTACCGAGGATAAGGCCGCAACGTGTACGGAGGACGGCTATCATAAGGAGACCTGTTCCGTTTGTAAGACTGTTATCAAGAATGAAGTAATAAAGGCAACGGGACATAAAAACACGGTTAATCAGCATAAGGATGCAACCTGTACAGAGAACGGCTATGACCGTATTTACTGTAATGATTGTAAGACTTATATCAAGAACACTGTGCTTCCGGCTACGAATCATGCGAACACAGAGAAGCAGCATAAGAATGCAACCTGTACAGAGAACGGTTATGATCGTGTTTATTGTAAGGATTGCAAGAAGGTAATCAGCGAGACTGTCCTCAAGGCTACCGGTCACAGGATCGTTGTCGATAATAAAGCAGCAACCTGTACGAAGGATGGTTATCATAAGGAGACCTGTTCCGTTTGTAAGACTGTTATCAAGAACGAAGTAATCAAGGCAACGGGACATCAGCACAAGAAGACCGACACCCTTGCCGCAACATGTACAACTGACGGATATATCAGAGAGACCTGTACAGATTGCGGAACGCTCATAAAGGAAACAATCCTTAAAGCAAAGGGTCATAAGTATGTTAATGATATCAAGCAGGCAACGTGTACAGAGGACGGATATATGCGTTATCAGTGCTCTGTATGTAAGTACTGCACAAAGACGACTGTAATTAAGGCTCTCGGCCACGCATGGGGACCATGGAAAGTCGTTAAGGAAGCAACATACCGTTCGGAAGGTCTCAAGAGATCAACCTGCGGAGCTTGCGGAGCATATAAGGATCAGGTGATTCCGATGATTGCCGTTCCCGTCCAGAAGATTGTTCTTGTTCCGGAAGAGGATTTCTCTATGCCTTGTAAGAAGACCGACCGTCTCCAGGCGACAGTATATCCCGAGGAGGCTGCTTATTCGGCAGATATAGTATGGACTTCATCGAATTCAAATGTCGTATCTGTTTCAGATGACGGAACGATTACCGCAAAGCGCAGAGGTACGGCTGTTATCACAGCCGCTACAAAGGACGGCAAGGTTAAGGCAACGAGGACTGTTACTGTTGAGTATACACTCATTCAGTGGATTATTATTTATCTTCTTTTCGGTTGGATTTGGTATCTTTAATACCTAAGGCAATATCGCATCGATTGTGGTGTATGCCTTAGATAAACAGTTTGAAAGGGGACAGTGAATATATTTGTTCACTGCCCCTTTTTTTTATATGGAAAAGTTTGAGGAGTTTTTATGAAAAAGGCATTATCAATTATTCTCTCGGCTATTATGGCTTCATCGGTTCTTTGCGTTGGCGTTTGTGCTGAGGAAAAGAATGATCTCAGCTTCGCTGTTGCATCTGATTTGCATTACAGTGCGCCTGAAGAGGAGCTTGAAAAAACAAACGACGACCCGATTTTCTGGCATGCGACAAGACGCTGTGAAATGGAAAACGAAACCGGTCTTATCATTGATGAGTTTCTGAATCAATGCGCAGAAAGTGATGATGTGGAATATGTGCTTATAACTGGAGACCTTGCAAACAGAGGCCGTTCTCGCCCCGAGGATCATCTCGTTATTGCACAGAAGCTTCGTGATTTTGAAAAGAAATCCGGTAAAGAGGTATATGTAATCAACGGCAACCACGACGCAAGCAACGATCAGGCAACAACGTTGGCTCGTTTTAAAGAGATTTATGCAGAGTTCGGTTATGATCATGCTTTGACCACGAGAGCCGATGATTGCTCATATACGGCCGATCTCGGAGAAAAATACCGCCTTATCGCTCTTGATTCAAATCATGAAACAAAATCAACCGAGGATGGAATGACAGCAGACAGACTTAAATGGGTCAAAGAGCAGGCCGAGCTTGCAAAAGAGGACGGAAGATACCCGATTGTTATGATGCATCATAATCTTCTTGATCATCTTCCGATTCAGAGGGTTCTCAGCAGAAACTTTATTGTCAAGTTCCATTTCACGACCGCCGAACTTTTTGCCGACTGGGGTATTAAGACGGTGTTTACGGGTCATGAGCATTGCTCGGACGCAACGGTTTACACAAGTGCGCTTGGCAACAAGCTTTACGACTTTGCAACAACATCTTTGGCAATGTATCCGCTTGAATACAGAGTTGTAAAGTACAATGACAATGAAATCAAGTATGAAACAAGATCCGTTGATAAAATTGATTATGACGCTCTTACCGCAACAACCAAGGGATATACGGATGAGCAGATTGCGGCAATGAAAGCTGACCTCAGAGCCTTTTCAAAAGGCTATCTCAAGGCAGGTGTTCAGTACAGACTTGAGCTTTCTCTCTCACCCGAAAAAATGGGTATCGACGAAGGATCCGCTTATTCAAAGCCGATAATCTATGCTGTAGACAAGCTGATAAGCTTGCTCAGAATGCCGCTTTGCGGTGAAAACAGTCTGCAATCCATTGCTAAGGAATACGGCATTGAGATTCCCGATTCCGACTATAAAACAGGCTGGGATTTGGCGACGGATTTGGTCGCATGGCATTATTCGGGCGGCGAACATTTTGACACGGACAGCGTTGAGGTAACGACACTTCTCAGAGCGGTTGCAACGATTCTCAGAAATGATTTTGCCGGCATTGCCGACGATGTTCTTCTCAAGGCAGCTAACAGCTTCCTCGGTGAGTTAGGTTACGGTCCGATTGCCGACAGTCTTACTAAGTATTGCATATCCAAATTCGGTGTTTACACCAAGGCTGAAATATTCCTTGTTGCAGTTGCATCGCCTATACTTTACAAGTTTGCATGTGACAACGACGGGGTAGATGACAACAACGGCGTTATCGAGGGCTACGGCACGGTGAATTTCAAGACTAATGTTTCAAATATTGTTGAAAATCTCGACAGTCTCTCAGAAAAGATTACATTCTATCTTCGGCTTGTTATGTCGTATCTTGCAAAGCTTAACGTTATTTTTTTGAAATAAGGAATGATTTCTAATGAAAAAGAAACCCGAAAATAAGAAGGCGACAGGCAAATATGCCTCAATGTATATGTTAATCGGCATGTGTATCGGTATAGGAATCGGCATGTGTCTGGGAAATGTAATTTTTGACAGCATTGGTATCGGTATGTGCTTTGGCATTGGCATAGGATTCCTGCTTGGCTTTTCTTACGGCTCATCGCTTGATAAAAAGGCGTTGAACGTTGTTGAAATTATTGAAGATGATTTCGGCTGTGAGGGTGTTTCGGAGGATGCCGAAGCTATGGTGACGGTAGTTGTCACAGATGCCGAGGGTAAGGAACAGCATATCAGGATGGCTGATAAGCTTTGCTACGAAAGAAATATTGAAAAAGGCGATTCCGTTATGCTTGATAAGGACGGCACATTGAAGCAGATCTACAAAGCACCGGCTAAAAAGAAAAAATAAGTTAAAGGACTGCGGCGGTTAGCTGCAGTCCTTTTCGGTTATTATATATTGTTTATGTCGATTGAAGCGATAACCCTTTCAATGTACGCTCCGAATCTGTCGGCTATCTTTGCCGCAGCAATGCCGACCTCCTCGTCGGAAAGCTTGCAGTCAAGCACACCGGCCGCCATATTTGTCATCACGGAGAAGGCGAGCAGCGGCATTGAGCAGTGTGCCGCCGTCAAAGCCTCGGTAACAGTTGACATTCCGACTGCATCCGCACCCAGAAGCCTTGCGGCACGAATCTCCGCCGGCGTTTCAAACTGCGGACCCGGGAAGAACATGTAAACACCCTCATGAAAGTTCAGCTCGCTTCCGTCGGCGCATTTCAGTGCAATTTCACGAAGTTTCTTTGTGTACATATCCGTTACGTCAAAGAATCTCGGGCCGAAGAAGTCAAGATTTTTTCCTCTGAGCGGACTTGCTCCGTTGAGCTTTATGTGGTCGCTGACTATCATAATATCGCCGACATTGTAGCTCTTGTTGACTGCACCTGCGGCATTGGTGAGTATGGTCGCCTTGACGCCGAGCAGCTTGAAAAGGCGAATCGGGATAACGAGCTGTTCAAAATCGTAGCCCTCATAGGAATGAAAACGGCCTGCCATGCAAAGTACCTTTTTGCTGCCGACCCTGCCGTAAATCAGCTTGCCTGCGTGGGAAGCGACGGTGGAAACAAGAAAATTCGGAATGTCGCTGTATTTTATTTCAATCGGATTTTCGATTTTTGCCGCAAAGTCGCCAAGTCCCGAGCCGAGAATAATCGCAATTTCAGGCTCGTCCTTGATTATCGATCTAACATAGTCGGCACTTTTTTGAAAAAAATCAACCGTGTATTCCATTTTTTACACCTCATTATATTGTTCACAATTTTTTACAAATTACCTCTTGACATAAAGTTAACTTTAGGTAGTAATATATAGTCAAAGCTGTGAAATGATTATATCATTCGCACAATAATATGTCAATCAGGAGGTAATTAAAATGATTTTGAACGAAAAATATACGCTTTCAAACGGAGTTGAAATTCCGAAGCTCGGATTGGGCACATGGATGATTCCCGATGAGCAGACGGACGAGGCTGTTCGTAAGGCTGTGGCACTCGGCTACCGCCATATTGACACGGCTCAGGCATACGGCAACGAAGCCGGGGTCGGCAGGGGAGTTAACTCCTGCGGTGTCAAGAGAGATGAGCTTTTCATAACAAGCAAGGTTGCCGCAGAGCATAAGAGCTATGAAACGGCGGCGAGGTCGATTGACGAGACGCTTAAAAAGACCGGTCTTGACTATCTCGATATGATGATAATTCACTCTCCCCAGCCGTGGGCGGAGTTCCGTGGCGAAAAGAGATATTTCGAAGAAAATAAAGAGACATGGCGTGCTCTTGAAGACGCTTATAAGGCAGGAAAACTCAGAGCTATCGGCGTTTCAAATTTCCTTATTGATGACCTTGAAAACCTTCTTGTGAGTGTAGAGATAAAGCCGATGGTCAATCAGATACTTACTCACATTTCCAATACACCGCTTGACCTTATCGATTTCTGCAAGGTGAACAATATCCGCTGTGAGGCTTATTCTCCGATTGCTCACGGTGAGGCTTTGAAAAACGAGGCTATTGCGGATATGGCGGCGAAATACAGCGTTTCTGTTGCTCAGCTTTGTGTTCGATATACGATTGAGCTTGGCTTGGTTTCGCTTCCGAAAACCTCAAATCCTGAACACATGAAGTCCAATGCCGATATTGGTTTTACAATCTCAGACGAAGATATGGAAACACTCAAGCATTTTGAAAAGATAAAAGACTACGGCGAGTACACCTACTTCCCGGTTTTCTCCGGAAAATAAAATTCGAAAGGAATGTTATATATGAAATATGAAAATGGAAAAATCTTTGAACAGGTTAATATATTCGGCAAGGGTGAAGAAAACACGGCTTTTGCCAAGTATTTTATCGGCAATTCGTTTCTCAATCCGCTGACCGATCCGAAATGCGGCCTGTTCCTTGCAAACGTTACATTTGAACCCGGCTGCCGGAACAACTGGCATATTCATCATGCCGATGAGGGAGGCGGACAGTTGCTTATTTGTACGGCAGGCGAGGGTTGGTATCAGGAGGAGGGTAAAGCTCCCGTGAGCCTTGAACCCGGTTCTGTTATCGTTATCCCGCCCGAGGTTAAGCACTGGCACGGTGCAAAAAAGGACAGCTGGTTTTCACATATTGCCGTCGAAATGCCGGGCAAAAACTGCTCGAACGAGTGGTGCGAGCCTGTCAGCGACGAGAAATACAATGCTCTTTAAAGAAAGGTGTTTTCCATGGAAAAGGTAACGGCAGGAAGAGATGCTTTGGGGGATTTCGCCCCTAAATTTGCAGAGCTTAATGATGATGTTCTGTTCGGTCAGGTGTGGTCGAGGGAAGATAAGCTCTCACCGAGAGACCGCAGTGTTGTGACTGTAACGGCGCTCATGGCAAGCGGAGTTCTTGACAGTTCACTGGAGTATCATATCTCATGTGCCAAAAAGAACGGCGTTACAAAAGAGGAAATGGCAGAAATTTTGACTCACGCCGCTTTCTATGCAGGCTGGCCAAAGGCTTGGGCAGCTTTCAGAATGGCTAAGAAAATCTACGAAGAATAATAAAAATCGGCTCGGTGCGAAAATGCAGTGAGCCGATAATTTTATACTATATACTTTTTTACAAATGGAATACAATTCAATATTGCCGAGACAATTAGGCTGATTAAATATGTTACAACCGTCGTTATAATTATCTGATAAATCATGTGAATATCATTCGGAAGCAATGACGCTCGTTCTATTGCTTTAAGCACGACAGCGTGGCATAGATAGGCTCCGAACGAGGCCTTGGCAATGAAAGCAATAGATTTCGGCGAGGTTTGCTTCTTGAACACATTTTTTGCAAAGAGGAAAAATGCAGATGGGATAAGCACGGTCATCGGCAGCGTGTTTTGCAGAAATATGCCGACAAGTTTGCCGTCCTTGACCGAAAAATGATATGTCACTGCGGCAAAGGCGACAATGCTTAATGCACTCAAAAAATATGTCAGAATTCGTAAGGGCTTTTTGATTTCGTGTTTATCAAGATAATATCCCAGGCAAAAATATCCGCTGAAATGTATTGCCGCCGACATTTCAAATGTTTTAATCCTTTTTTCAAGATTAATATACGGGTCGGGGATAGAAACAATTATATTTCCGATAACTGTAAAAACTATCCATATAATCAGAAAATACTCAAGAATTTTCTTGTCCGAAACAATTTTTTTCAGTAACGGGGAAACGATTAGCAATCCTATCAGTCCGTAGATAAGCCAAAGGTGATTCTGACCTGTGGTCAAATCTGCAAGGTATTGCTTTATGCCGAAGCAGTATTTATCTTTTATGAGCAACTTTTCAATAAAAATATATAAGCCTGACCAAAAAACAAGTATAACGGCCAACCGAAGGATGTCATATGAATACAGTCTTTTTAACGTCGGTGCTTCGGTCGGAGAAAGGTATTTTATTCCGGAAATCATGATTACGGCGGGAAAAGCAAATTTCAAGGTGCTTTGCGCCACCGTCATAAAAATCCATGAGTATGAGCCGACTAATGCGGCTGACCATTTTGTCGATATGACGCTTATTCCGACGATGCCGAAGACGGATATTATTACTAAAATGTCCGTATAAAAGGACCTGTTTTTTACTTTCATTTTATCTCCTCTCCGTTACACAATATATTTGTTTAAAATCGGTATCTTATTAAGAATATAGGAAATCAGAGGGCTTAAGATAAGTGCCGCAATCAACATAATTCCAAAAGTGATGTATGCCGGAAACGAGAAAAAAGAAAGGCACATTTTCTTTGCAATTTTTATTACAAGAAGATGGGAAAGATATACTCCGAAAGAGATTTTTGAAAGAGTATATATTGCTTTTTGTGCTTTTTTTGATGGATTAAAGCCCTGAAATTTATTTTTGATACACAGGAATACCGCAACCGACTGTAACGCTGTCATGGGTAACAGATATTCGAGATATTTTGTGACCAATTCATTCGATCGGAAGGATGTGAATATAGTCACTGCGACGATGCCGAAAGTGCTGAGACACGCCAAAATATTTACAGAAACCTTCAGCGACTTTTCAATCTCATAGTTGTGCAAATAATAGCCGAGAACATAATATCCGCTGTATTCAACGGCAATCGAAATCTTAAACAGATTCATGAAGCCGAAGGCATATTTACCGATGCCGGGAACAAGATATATAAAATTCTGAGCCATGCAGAAGATGAACCAGATCATCAGGAAATATTGCATAGTTGATTTTTTCTCAACGAGCCTGCACAATATCGGTGTAACAATATAAAGGCCGGCAATCATATACATGAACCAAAGATGATATTCTCCGGCAAAGAAGCTGTTGAGAATCGACTGAAAATCCGGTTTAAATGAATCCCTGTTGAAGATGAAGTCAGAGGCCTGATGATAAAGAAGATAGACTATCGACCAGAAAGCAAAGGAAGTGGCAATTCTTAAAATATTTTTTGAATATAGCTTTTTTATTCCACGATTTTTTGAGGGGGAGAGCATGAACATTCCCGAGACCATAACGAAAACAGGAACAGCAAAGCGGAATAGGCTGTCTATTGCCACAAGTGCAACCCAGCTTTTGCTTTTTATCGGAATCTGATCCCAAAGCTCACCGACGCAGTGAAGCACAATAACGCCGAAAATCGAAACAATTCTCAGGATATCGGGATAAATCAGTCTTTTTTTCTCTTCCATTTTTTCCTCCGTTTTATTTTTCGTCGAGGATAAACTCAATCTGTCTTATTGCATCTCTGAGCCGAGCAAAGGACGAGGTCGGGTCGCTGTCGACGGTTTTAATTATCAAATCGAGTTCATCAAGCGAATACATGAACTTGCTTGCCGAGGTGCAGGCATTGCGCCTGATGGCACAGATGTCCGCCATCTGCTTTTCATCGAGCAGCTCAACGCTTTTGCATTTTTCTTTGATTACCTCGTCAATTATATTTTCGGGAAAAAGAATATATCCCTCAATTTGTTTTGCTAAATCTTTTTTAAAACTCATAATAAAAAAACAGGGCTGCTGCATTTTCGCAACAGCCCTTTAAAATCGTTTTATTTGATCTTTACCTTGTAGTTCTTGATCTCAAACGGGGTTGCATGGAAGTTGATTGTGTCGCCGTCAAAGTCAACGGGAACATCGTTTCTCTCAATGAGGTCGCATTCGGCGGCATAGGTGAGGGGAGCGAAGAACTTAACGCTTGCGTCAACGCTTCTGCCCTTCTTCTCAACCATACGGATGATGTATGCGTCCTCATCCTCGCACTTCTTAACAGCCTCAAGAGTCATGCTGTCGCTTGTGAGAGTGATGAAGGAGTTGTCTGCACCCAGTTCACCCTCCGACTTGATGTCAACGGGAACAAGCGGATGATTGATTTCAAGTCCTCTTTCAAGGGTCTTTGCTTTCTTCCATGTCTCGGCATGGGGATAGAGCGAATATGTGAAGTAGTGATCGCCTCTGTCTGACTTCGGGTCGGGCTTGATAGGAGCTTTAAGAAGAGTAAGAATCATCTTGTGCTCATTGACCTCATGACCGTACTTACAGTCGTTGAGAAGCGATACGCCGTAATCCTCGTCGGACATGTCGATCCAGTTATGAGCATTGACCTCAAACTTTGCCTTGTCATACGGATTGTATCTGTATGAGCAGCACTCCATTGTGGCGTAGGCAATATCTCTTGTGTAGTTCTTCGTCTGAAGATCAACGTCAAAGAATACCTTGAGGAGCTTCTGATCCTCGTGCCAGCTGATGTGTGTATCAAAGTCGATTCTGTCAAGATCATTATAGATGATGATATTCTGCTCAATCTTTGATTTGAGAACGTCCTTCTCAATGGAGATCATTGTGTAAACGTCGCCCTTAACGATATCCTTAACAATACCGTCCTTAAGCTCGAATTCACGGTCAACATATGTTGCAACGATATCCCATGCGTCATAACCGCCGGGCATATCCTCAAAGAGTCTGAAATCGTTGCCCTTGCCGCCCTTGGAGATGACCTCACGGCGGTTCTTCTTGTCATAGATTGAAATAAGAGTTGCGTTGTCGTCAAGCACAAGCTTGAAGCTGCCGTTCTCAATCTCCTTGCCGTTGCTCTCGTCATATGCGGGAGCCTTTGCGGCAGGCATCTTATAGTAAACCTTGTAGCCGACTGCCGGAATGTCCTTGGCAACAAATACAAGCTTCTTGTCTCCGTTCGGCTTTGTGTAGGCCTGAGTTGCGACCTTATTGCCGTTTTCGTCGAAGATATCAACGTCCTGATAATCAAGCTCAACCTTGGTTGTAGCAGCATTTGCAAGGGAGTTAAAGAGTGCGAACGGCTTGCCGAGGTTCTTGTCATAGCCGATATGCTCGGCGATAACCGCAAGGGCTTCGTTGCGGACTCTTTCGCCGGTCTCGATAACCTCATCGTAGATGCTCATGAGCTTGCCGAATACCTCTGTGATGTGAGTTCCGGGAAGTGAATCATGGAACTGGTTGGTGAGAATCTTTCTCCATGCGAGAGCAAGCTCCTCTGTCGGGTACTCATAGCCATAGCTTTCTGCGATAACTGCATACATCTCAGCCTCTCTGAAGAGATTCTCGCAGTAACGGTTTGCCTTTTTGAGAGCAGCCTTTGTGGTGTGAACGCCACGATGTTCCTCAAGATAAAGCTCGTCCTTCCAAGTAACGATCTTGTCGCCGGCTGCGATAGCCTTCTGACGCATATTTTCGAGGGATTCCTCAATCTTGCAAGCCTTTGTTTCGGGAAGACCCGGGAAGTTCTTATATCTCTTGACATATTCAAGCATCTCGTTATCGACTCCGCCGCCGCCGTCGCCCCAGCCGTAGCAGTACATGGACTCGCCGATGGTGTCCTTATCGGTATACTTGACCCAGTTTGTCTTGAGTGAATCCGCCTCCATTGAACCGATGAAGTGAGTCGGGGGAACGGCTGCGAATACCTTCGATCCGTCCGGGCCCTCCCACCAGAAGGAGTTGTAAAGCCACGGGTTTGTATCGTTCCAAATACCCATTTTGTGGGTAACGAAATATTTCATTCCTGCCTTCTTCATGATCTGCGGCATGCAATAGCTGTTGCCGAAAACGTCGGGAAGCCAGCAGGTCTTGGGCGTTACGCCGAACCACTTCTCGGCATAGCGAACGCCGTGGAGGAACTGACGGACAAAGCTCTCACCGGATATGATGTTACAATCCGGCTCAACCCACATGCCGCCGATATATTCCCAGCGACCCTCTTTGACTCTCTTCTGAACCTGCTCGAAGATGTTCGGATAATGAACTCTCATTTCCTCATACATACCTGCCTGGCTCTGAGAGAAGATGAAGTCGGGATACTGCTCCATAAGGCGAAGCATTGTTGCGTGAGTACGGCCGACCTTACGGACGAACTCCTTGTAAGCCCACATGTAAACCATGTCAAGGTGGGAGTTACCGATGAGGTCGAGCTTGCCCATGCATTTATAGTTCGGGTTGTTGTAAACTTTGTCGTAGAGAACCTTTTTGCACATCCTCAGCTTGGCCTTGAATACGTCAAAATCAGGCTCGTCAAAGTCAACGTACTGGAAAGCCTCTTTAAGCGATTCACGGATAAGGGTAGCATAGTCGTTGCCCATGCCCGGCATAAAGAGAGCATTGTAAACCGCTTTCAAATCCCAGTAAATCTCGTTAATTTCATCGTCTGTTGTAGCGATGAAGGAGCACTCAAGCTTCTTGAGTGAGCTTTCGTTTGAGTGCCATACGAAATAGGATTCGATGTCGATATCGTATGTATCGCCGGCCTTAGCGCAATCGGTAAGAACAACTGCGTTACGGAACGGGTCAAGACCCTGGAAAGGCACGCCGTTTACGGAAACGAGCGAGTCGCCGCCGAAGTAAACGTAAAGTGTAACCTTCTTACCCTCGAATCTCTCGGGGATAGTGATTTTATTCTTGAAGAACGAGCTGAGACCGTTGCCGCCCCAGTAGCCGCCTACGTCGAGATCCTTCCAACCGTCGTAAAGATACTCGTAGTCGCCGATGTCCTTGTAGATGCACTCACGCATCTTCCAGGGAGCGGTGTTCTCAAAGTCCGTGTATATTCTCTTTTTGAGTGCCTTAAGCTTAATTTCAACAAGCTCGTCAAAGGCGAAAATACCTCTCTGCTTGTTTTTAATAATGTCTCGCCATGTGTCGATATGAGCTTCCATGCCTTCAACGGAAGGTATGGTCTTTTTCTCATTTTCTGCCATTTTGTCAGCTCCTTATTTTCCATTTTGCCGGTTATTTTTCGTCTGATAGACTAAAACCAATTTATTATATCATTTATATTTTTGCTTTTCAATAACTTACATGATTTTTTTGAAAAATAATCGAATTTTTCGGTGTGAATCCGTGTCATACTCTACAGTGAGGTTCGATATAGGAGCATTCCGTAGCGGTCGATGCCCACATCGACCCAAGAATAACAAAAGTTTTCCTCGGTGCTGAATAAAGTAAAATTGACAAGCGGATATTATATTGACAAAACAGATTTATTGCAGTAAAATATTACCGTAAAAAGGGGCATGAAAACGATGCACTTTGTGCTGAAAAATCACCCAGAAAACAGGAGGAAATGCAATGAAAAGAACAGTGAAAAGAATTCTCTCAACACTTTTGATTGTTGTTATGTTTGTCGGCATTGCGCCGATGGGCGGTTTTAAATTTACTGCGAAAGCGAGCGCAAAAACAATCGAGGAATGCTCTGTAGGGGATATAATTACTTTTGGCTCATATCCGCAGAGCAAGGTCACGGACGAAGAAATTCTTAACGGCATAAAGAGCGTTGAGGATAATTACAAATGGATCGATTATAACTATTATGCAGGAACAGGTGATCGGTGCGACGGTAACATGAAGCCTGTTGACGGAATGATGCTATATAAGGATATCACTTACAATGGCAGTAAATACCGCGCAGTTAAAATAAATCAATACCGTCCGTATTGCACGGGCTATACCTCTTCAAATACATATCAAGATTGCTACGGTTATTATACGGGCAATACATACTATTTTAAATATGAGCCTTTAACATGGCGAGTTCTTGACCCAAGCGAGGGCTATGTAATGTGCAATCAAATTATAGACTCGCAGGCTTATCAGAATTTTGTTTATTATAAAGGCGATGAGTATTACAACAGTAAAGCTTGTGCGAATTACGCTTCCGATTGGGTGACAAGCTCACTTCGCCGGTGGCTCAACAATGATTTTTACAATACAGCGTTTACATCCGAGGAAAAAGCTCGAATCGGAACATCACATCTTGAAAATAAGAGTACATATTCAAAAACTTATGACAGCGCAGATACATACGACAAAATCTTTCCCATCTCACATTATGACGCAATAAACAGCGCATACGGCTTCATTCCTGACAGAACAGCTTATGATAAAGCACGACAGATGAAGGGTACAGATTATACAAAATGTCAGGGCTTATATGTAAATTCAACTTACGACGGAACCTCTTGGTGGTGGCTGCGCTCGCCCTTCGGTTCCAGCTTTGCATCAGATGTCGATTCCGCTGGCTGGGCGAACAACCACTCCTATGTCGGTTACACTGACGAAGGCGTTATTCCGGCTTTCAAATTCAATCCAAAATCCACAATTTGCGATGTTCACGATTACAAAGCTGTTGTAACCGAACCAACATGCACGGAGCAAGGATATACGACTTACACCTGCACAAAATGCAATGACAGTTATGTTGATAACTATACCAATGCCCTCGGTCATGACTTTGGAGAATGGAAGCTTACAACGCCGGCAACCTGCACAGAAAGCGGCGTTGAAACAAGATACTGCACTCGCTGCGACGTGACGCAAACAAGAGATGTTGATAAATCTGCGCATGTATTCGACGAATGGAAGATCACAACCGCTCCGACCACAATTTCCGACGGAGTGAAAACACGTTATTGTAAAAATTGCGACGCTTTTGAAACCGAAAGTGTCGGCAAACTCAAATCTATATCCGTGAAGCTCAATAATATTGAGACAAACTATAAAAAGTCCGGACAGCTTGAGCCGAAAATCACCAATCCCGATAATGTCGGCTGTAAGGTCGAGTATAAATCCTCCGACCCCAAATGCGTTATCGTTGACGCCGACGGAAATTATTTCGCCGTTAAAACCGGTTCGGCAAAAATAACCTGCACCGTTACAGATGAATACGGCAAGGTTACGACCGCCGAATGTAAAGTGAACGTTAAATATAGCACTGTTCAGTGGATAATTATGATTGTCCTCTTCGGCTGGATTTGGTATTAAGCGTATAGGTGTTAAATTATTATAGCTCCTCCTTTCGGGGGAGCTTTTGCTTTAAGTTAAAAGAAAAATCCAAAGGTGCGATGTGGACATCGCACCCTACGATTTGTTGAAATAAGAGCACAATTCGTAGCGGTCGATGCCTACATCGACCCAAGGTCAGAAGTAATTTACAAAGGCTTCTCCTCCACGGGGAAGGCTGATAAAATGTCAGCAGAAATTATCATTAAAACGTGAATTTCGTTGGTTCAACTCTCATATATGGCAGGCAAAAAACTACATATAAAAAATCAGGGATCGGAAAGTCGACCCCTGATAAAACATTATTCAAGCAAGGCATATTTCGCAATTTGTGCGGTTTTGCTTAAACCTCTTTGCCGAGAATTTTTGCACTCTTGCAAAGCTTCTTGATTTTTATATATTCATTCCTGCCCGGGCAGATGTCGTAAATTCCGAGTGTGGAAAGCACATACCATGCCGCCGTTGCGCCGTTGTCCTCATCGCCGGGGAAGCCGTCGTCCGTGTAGCTGAACGCCTCCTCGCAGAGCTTCTTGACCCAATATTCGCTCTTTTCTTTCTCACCGAGAGCGGCAAACATAAAGGGCAGGTGGAAGCTCGGCTGATTGGAAATTGCACACTGACCGAAATCGGCCGCCGCCATCTCCGCCATTTCATGAATCTCCGAGCCGTAGCCGCTTGTACCATAGATCGGCGGAGTTGCGAAAAGCTCGTCAAGCTTCGCAATCAGCTTGTCCTTGCCACCGTAAAGCTCGGCAAGTCCGTCAATATCGTGCGGAACCGAGAATGACGACTGCCATGCGCTGCCCTCGGTGTATTCGTCCGCCCAGTCGAAGCAGTCAAACGGTTCTTTGAATTTTCCGTCGGTCGTTTTTGCTCTCATAAAGCCTGTTTCCGGGTCGAAAAGATTTTTGTAATTCTTTGAACGCTCCATGTATTCGTCAACTATTTTATCCTTGCCGAGCACCTTTGCAACCTGTGCTATGCAATAGTCGCCGTAGGCCGCATCAAGGGTGAGATTGACGCAGTTGTTGTCAATAACATCTGCCGGAACGTAGCCGTATTTTACAAATGCTTCCGCACCGGTTCTGCCGAGATCGGGATGATGTGAATCGTGATTTGCATGACGGAGCATACCTTCAAGTGCAGTTTCGAGAAGCTCGCCGCCGATAATTCCCTTAACTGCGGCATCGGCTATAATCGCATCAAGCAGGGTAGAGGGCATACAGCCTCTCTCGCCGATTGACGGCCATCTCGGAAGCCAGCCGCCCTCCTTGTAGTCAACGATGAAGCCCTCGAGCATCTCGGCATATTCTTTCTTTGCAATTATTGCAAGAAGCGGAAATTCTGTTCTGTATGTATCCCAAAAGCCGTTGTCGGTGTATCTTACGCCGCTCTTTGTGCTGCCGTCAAACGGGCAATAGTGAAGCTTGTTGCCGTCCTTGTCAATCTCATATGCCTTGTGCGGAAAAAGCCCCGTTCTGTACATGCAGGAATAGAAAGTTTTCATCTGCTTTTCGTCAACAGGGTCAATCTCAATTCTCGAGAGATATTCGTTCCAGATGTCATTACCCTTTGAATGAAGCTCGTCAAAGCTTTTGTCCGTACACTCCTGTTTCATGTTTTCGAGTGCCTGCTCAAAGCTTATGTATGACGAAGCAATATCGGCTTCAACCGATGTGCCGTAAAGTGCGGCATGAATAAACTCGCCGTCCTTCTTATACGACTTTTCGGGGTCAAGCTTTGACTTGAACTGAACGACAAGATAGGTCTTGAAGCCCTCATGAAAGGCTCCTCTCGCACCGTCCGTTGTGCAAAGCAAGCGGTTATTTTCAAAGTCAAAATCAAAGGTGTAGTTGCCGAAAACGGGAAAAACCGTGAAATACGGAGTCCTGTCCTCAGGGTAGGTGAGCCTTATTTTACAGCTGCGCTCGCCGGGAGTAAGCTCAAAATCTGTTCTCGAACGAAGAAAACGGAGCTTCATATATGTCGGCGTCATAACTGCGTCCTCGGGACGGTAGCCTGACCATGCGCTGCCGACAGAATCCCTGATCTCGCCAGTCTGCGGGGTGAAAAGGAAAGTTCCGTAGTCGGAAATCCACGGGCTCGGCTGATGAGTGAGCCTTATGCCCTCAAGGCTGCGGTGAGTCGGGTGATAGAACCAGCCGCCGTCGTATTCGGTCTGTGCCGAATAGCCTGCCATTGCGAACGGAAGCTGAACGAGAGGCAGAGTGTTTCCGTTTGAAAAACGTCTGACGGAAAATGTGCCCTGCTTTATGTTAACATATTTCAAGTAATCCATAAATTTCCCTCCGGATTTATTGTGCTAAGTCATTGTATCATATCGCTTTTTTGAGTGCAATATAAAAGCCGCAAATTACCGGGATTTTTGTAATTTGCAGCTTATTTTTTATTTATTCAATCGTACCCGATGTTGCTTTGAGATACATACTGTCATCGGTAACAAGCTGAAAACGGTCGTCCTTGTTTTTGTCGCTCCAGCCGTTTTTCGCCATGTAGATTTCGTCCTTTTCGGTGTCATAAATTCTTTCAAGACCGAGCGTAGCATCACTTTGCTTCTGACTTATTATGTCCTGACTTGTGTTTCGCTTTTCCCATGAGTCCATTATTCCGTCGGAAATGCTGCTCAGCTCGTTTCTGATTTGCATTGCGTTTGCCGTGCTCTCATTGCTTTGTTGGATTGCACTGTTGACATAGCTTTGCGAATAATCAATCGAGCTGAGTGATTGGCAAAGAATATCTTTCCATTCGATAAGCGAATTTTCCTCACAGGTTATCGCAGCAATGTTATAAACCATATAAAAGCCTGCGTCAATGCCGAAGCCGCTTGCTGTGTTGCCGCTGAAATCAATTACGTCCGCGGTGAAAAGGCCCTCACCCTTGTTGCCTGCCGTGTCACTAAATCTCGCACGGAGCAGGGCAGGGCCGATAGCCTGAGATTTCATGCTACTGCTGCTTGCAAAGCTTTCAACGGTCTTGAACGAACCGAAGCTCGGAAAATCAAAGCTTGAATAACTCGGTTCGTAAGTTTTGGCAAACGTAGCGTATGAATTAAAAATCTTAAAGAAATTTTCTGTGGATGCAGGGGAAAGAACCGGTGCAGCCGCCATCATATTGTAATTTCCGCCATACATCTGATATGACTGGTTATAGTAGCTTCTGGCTGTTTCGCTGTGGAGAAGCGGTTGAGCCTTGAGCAGGAAAAATATCTGATTGATTGGATTTTTCGGGTCGGTTACACGTATTGCATGGAACATTCCGCTACCGCCGGTCGTGACAGACCAGCCCTCGGGGATTTTCATTGAGAAGTCGGATGTTTTGTAGTCAACGAGCTTTGTCTGCTTCGCCTCGGACGGAGTAATTTTTACATCGACGGCTTTTGCCGCAGTCGTTGTAATGTCGGACGGTGGGTTATTGCTGTCGGCTTCTTTTTTGCCGCAGGCTGAAAATAAAAAAATCATCAAAGTCGCAAGCAAAATTGCAGTAATTCTCTTTTTCATGCTTAATACCCCTTTCAACAGTTTCTATAATTGTATTATACTTGAATTTTTAATAAAAAGCAATATACAATATTTCCTGTTTCTGCTTTTGGCTTTGTGCGTGAAAAATCCGACCCTTGAAATTCAAAGGACGGATAATTTTATTGAATTAAAACAATCAATATTTGTATGTATTCTGCTGAGTCCATGCTCCGTGGCAGGTTGCTTCGGGCTTGTAAACCTTGATGTCGGCTGTTCCTGCGCCTTTAAGCGGCTGGTCGATCGAGCTGTTTACGAGCATTCCGTTTGCACCGACTGTAGCCTTGAGTGTGATACCCGGATATTCGATATCGGCTCTTGTGACAGCGATAGGTCCGAGGTCAACGTTACCGATGTCAAGGGGAGCGGCACACTGTGAAGCGTACTTCGGCTTCGGATTCTGAAGCGTAGCCTTTTCTGCAACTGTTACGATTGTAACAACATAATTTGAACCGCTTTTGGTGATGCTTGCCGACTTAGCTCCTGCCGCCTGAAGCTGTGCCTTCGGGAGATAGTCGATAGCCTTTGTCTTGTCGGAGGAAACGCCGTTGACAAATGACATGCTGTAGGTTGACGTCTTTGCGTACTTTTCAAGAACATATTTGTTTACGAAGTTCATAATCAAGTCGCTGTCCGGCTTCATTGTGTCAACCTTGATTGTAATTTTTTCCTTCTTCGTAACAGAAAGCTTCGGAGCCTTGGCTGTGGCCTTGATAGCGTTGTTGTAGTAAGCAACTATCTGCGCCTTGGAATACTTCGTCGGATCTTTTGACGTTGACGAGCTGCCACCTGTCGAGGCAGAACCTCCTGTTGAAGTGCCTGTCGAAGAGCCCGAACTCGGTGTGCTTGCGTCAGGTGTTGCCGACGGGTCTGCTGCACTTGCGTCGGGTGTGGTTGCGTCAGGTGTTGCCGACGGATCGGCTGTTGCGCCGCCCGAAGTGCTGCCGCCTGTTGCGGAGCTTCCGCCGCCGGATGTGCTTGCTGCTGCTGCCGGTGTGTGTTTTGCCGTTTCAACCATAGCGTCACCGTATTTGCCGATGGCAAGCACGGAAGAAACACAGACTGCAATAACGCAGATAACGGCTGTCACCGATTTGATGATGGTTTCTTTCATGTTTTAATAACCCCCATTTTTTATTTTTAGCTTACGCTAAAAAGCTGCATTACATATTCATAACTATGACCGCACAGATGATGCACAGAACAAACATTATGAAATTGAGATTTCCGGAAATGTAGTTTTCTTTCTTTTTGTGGATTCCGTCAAGCAACACCACGGAGGCGATTGCAAGAATGAAAATTCCGAAAAAGATTGAAGTGAACTTTCCGAAAAACATCGAGATAAGAAAAGCGAGAAAGGAAATCATTGAAAAGATTGTGACTATCAGCCACGGAACAGTTATCTTTTCAGTGAAAAAACCCGAGTCCGATTTCTTCTTATTATTATCGCTCAACATTTATCACTCCTGTCTATAAAATGATAACAAAAATTCCGCTTTTCGTCAAGGTTCTTTTGTAATTGACAACGTGTACATATTGCACAAAATTTAGCTGAAAATTATGTTTAACTTTAAGGATTAAATCTGTGACTTTTTAATAAAACTGTGTTATAATACTAAAGGACTGAAAAAATTTTATTTACTTTTAATAAAATATTAGCCGAAAGGCGGAGGTAAGCGGTTGTTTGAGCAGATAATAAATTTTGAAAGAATGGAACAGGCTGTCAGTCTTTTCGGCAGCTTCGACGAAAACATAAAGTACATAGAAAAGAAATATTCCGTATCGGTCGTATGCCGTGGTGCGGAAATGAAGATAAGCGGCGAGGCGGAGAACGTTTCGCTTGCCGTCAGAGCCGTGAACGGCTTGCTTGATTTAATCAATAAGGGCGAACAGCTCAATGAGCAGAATGTCAGATATGTCACCTCACTCGTTGACGAGGGCGGCGAGGATCAGCTGAAAGGCATGAACGGCGACTGTATCTGTATGACGACGAAGGGCAGACCGGTTAAGCCGAAAACGCTCGGCCAGGAGAAATACGTTCAGGCGATACGCGACAACACAATAGTTATCGGCGTAGGCCCTGCCGGTACGGGTAAAACCTATCTTGCCGTTGCGATGGCGGTCAGCGCATTCAGAGCCAAGGAGGTCAACAGAATTATTCTGACACGTCCTGCGGTCGAAGCCGGCGAAAAGTTAGGCTTCCTGCCGGGCGACCTGCAGCAAAAGGTTGATCCCTATTTAAGACCGCTTTACGATGCACTTTTCGATATGCTCGGAGCCGAGAATTTTCAAAGATATCAGGAAAGGGGCAATATCGAGGTTGCACCGCTTGCATACATGAGAGGACGAACCCTTGACGACAGCTTTATTATTCTTGATGAGGCACAGAACACGACGACGGAGCAGATGAAAATGTTCCTGACCCGCCTCGGTTTCAATTCGAAAATGGTCGTCACGGGTGACATAACGCAGATTGACCTGCCCGACGGAAAGCGTTCGGGATTGGTCGAGATAACCAAGATACTCAAAAATGTTGAGGATATAAAAACAGTAAGATTTTCAGAGAAGGATGTTGTACGTCATAAGCTGGTGCAGGATATCATCAAGGCGTACGAAAAGTATGAGGAGGCAAAGAAAAGACGATGAGCGATAAGATTAAGGTTATTATCACAAACGATCAGAAAGAAATTAAGATACCCACAGGTGTAAGAATGTTGATTCGCCGCTGCTGCAATGCGGTGCTTGTTAACGAGAATTTTGAAGGCTCGGCGGAGATAAGCGTTCGCTTTGTCGACGACGAGATCATTCATGAGCTTAACCGTGAGTACAGACACGTTGACAGAAGCACTGATGTGCTTTCTTTCCCGCTCGGCGAGAACGGCGTTTACGACATCAACCATGACACGGGTGCGAAAATTCTCGGCGATATCGTGATTTCCATGCAGCATGCCGTTATGCAGGCTGACCTTTACGGTCACTCGCTTCAGCGTGAAATTGCTTTCCTTACCGTACATTCCATGCTTCATCTTCTCGGCTACGACCACGAGGCCGAGGGACTTGAAAGAGTTCGTATGCGCGAAAAGGAAGAGGCTGTTCTCACTCAGCTCGGACTTAAGAGAAACGACAGCTACTATTCGGAGGATAACTGATGACAAAAACCGCATTTATTGCCATTGTCGGCTGCCCGAATGTCGGCAAATCGTCGATTCTTAACCGTCTGCTCGGTCAGAAGATAGCCATTGTTTCGGACAAGCCGCAGACGACGAGAACCAAGATCATGGGTGTTCTGACCGAGGGCGACACTCAGCTTGTTTTCACCGATACTCCCGGCTTCCACAGACCGAGGACGAAGCTCGGCGAAAAGATGGTTCAGGCTGTTTCGGACAGCGTTTCGGGCGTTGATGCCTGCCTTTTCGTTGTTGAACCGGAGGGTGAGCTGAGACCGGCCGAGCTTGAGCTTATCGAAAAATTCAAGAAGCTGAAAATGCCTGTTATCCTTGCGATAAACAAGGTTGACACGCTTCCCGATAAGGAAGTTTTGATGGCAAGAATTCTTGAACTTTCGAAGACCTATGATTTTGAAGCGGTTGTTCCCGTATCCGCTCTCAGGGGAATCAACATGGATGAGCTTCTTTCGGAAATGAAAAAGCTTGCCGAGGAAAGCGTATTCTTCTTCCCCGAGGACACACTGACGGATCAGCCGGAGCGTGTTATTGCGGCGGAGATTATCCGTGAAAAGCTTTTGAGAAATCTTGACAGAGAGATTCCGCACGGCGTTGCGGTCAGCATTGAAAAAATGCGTGAACGTGAGGATTCCGACATCATGGATATCGAGGCGGTTATTTATTGCGAAAAGGACAGCCACAAAGGAATCATAATCGGCAAGAACGGAGCCATGCTCAAACGAATTTCCACAAGAGCGAGGGAGGACATGGAAAAATTCTTTCAGTGTCACATCAATCTGCGCTGTTGGGTCAAGGTCAAGGAAGGCTGGCGCAACAGAGAGGGCTTGATTCATAATTTCGGACTTGACTGATAAAAAACGGGCATCAAAATGACGGTGGATTTTTTTACCTCCGTGAAAAATAAATAAACATCTGATCCCTGCAAATAATTTTATTTGGAGGGATTTTATATGAATAACGGTTTTAAGGATCTTGCCGCATGGGATAAATTCGCTTCGAGCGGAAAGATTTGCGACTATCTTCAATACAAGCATATTTCAACACAGGAGAAGAAGGATGAAGTTTCGGACGGACGGACTGATAATCAGGGAGCAGCAGACGGGCGAGGATGATCGCCTTGTAACTCTGCTCACCCGTGACCACGGCGTTATCAGAGCCTTTGTAAGAGGAGCGAAGAGGATAAAAAGCAGGTCGCAGAGCGCAACTCAGCTTTTTGCCTACGGAAGCTATTCTGTTTACAGGGGCAGAGATGCCTATTCGGTCGATGAGGCTCAGCCCAAGGAGATATTTTTTGATTTAAGAAACGACATTGAATCTCTTGCACTGGCTCAGTATTTCTGCGAGCTGGCAGGGGAGCTTGCTCCGGTTGAGGACGACGCCGACGAATATCTGCGGCTAATCCTCAACGCTCTACATATGCTGATGAACAAAAAAAGACCGCAGGCTCAGCTTAAAGCCGTTGTGGAGCTGAGGCTACTCTGCCTTTCGGGTTATATGCCGGATCTCGTTGCCTGCGGCGACTGCGGTGAGGAATACGACGGCGATTTTCTTTTCAGTCCCGTTGAGGGCCTTATCTTCTGCGAAAAATGCAGACACAAGCACTCGGGAATAATGCTTCCGTCCGGAGTGATCCGTGCAATGAGGCACATTTGCTACAGCGAGGACGAAAAGCTGTTTTCATTCACTCTCGGCGAGGAGAGCATGAAGATGCTCGGCGAGGTGACTGAAAGATTTCTGCTGACGCAGACATCAAAAAAATTTAAAACACTGGATTTTTACAAAGTTATAGCAGCATCGCATAATTGAGATGCTGCCTTATGAAAGGATGAGCAAAATGAACCGACAGTATCCGGCACTTGAACTGGATAAGGTGCTTGAGCTACTGGCTCAGCATACCTCATGCGAGGATGCCCGGCTTGCTGCTCTGAGCCTTGAACCGCAGACCGACCTTGCGTCGGCACAGGCACTGATGAATCAGACGAGGGACGCACACATGCTCCTTGCCCGCTTCGGCGGTCCTGCATTCGGCGGTCTTATAAATGTTAATAACGCTCTCTACCGTGCCGACGCAGGCAGTACGCTCAGTCTCAAAGAGCTTCTCAATGTTGCATCGGTGCTCCATGTTATAAGAACAATTTCGCAATGGAGAAGTACAAATGAGGGCGTCACAACCGTGCTTGACGTGTATTTCAATGCACTTATGCCGAACAGATTCCTTGAGGATTCGATAACGACAGCTATTATCTCCGAGGAGGAGATTGCCGACAACGCTTCACCGACCCTTGCCGATATCAGAAGAAAGATTCGTGCGCAGGAGTCAAAGGTCAAAGATCAGCTCGGTAAATATACGCACAATTCAAATTTTTCAAAATATCTTCAGGACAATATCATAACCATGAGAAACGGCCGTTACGTTATCCCTGTCAGAAATGAGTACAGGGGAGAGGTGCCGGGTCTTGTGCATGACACCTCATCGAGCGGTGCAACGGTTTTCATAGAGCCGATGCCGATAGTTGAGGCGAATAACCAAATTAAGCTCCTCAAAAATAAGGAGGAGGACGAGATTGACCGCATTCTTGCCGAGCTTTCGGCGAATGTCGGCAGCTTTGCAAATTCAATCAAGGATAGCTACGAATGTGCGGTTGAGTTGAATCTTATTTTCGCAAAGGCTCAGCTTGCCTATGCAATGAGGGCGAGCGTCCCTCAGCTTAATAACGAGGGCATAATAGAGCTGAGACGTGCAAGACATCCGCTTATTGACAAGAACAAGGTTGTGCCGGTCGATATCAGTCTCGGCACGGATTTTGATACAATAGTTATCACGGGCCCGAATACGGGCGGCAAAACCGTTTCGATAAAGACCATCGGCCTTATGTCGCTGATGGCAATGTGCGGCCTTATGCTCCCGGTTGACGACAGAAGCAGGATATCGGTCTTTGACCATGTGCTTGCCGATATCGGCGACGAGCAGAGCATTGAGCAGTCGCTTTCAACGTTCTCGTCGCACATGACAAAGATTGTTAAAATTCTCGAGCTTGCCGACGATAAGAGCCTTGTGCTTATCGACGAGCTTGGAGCAGGTACAGACCCGATCGAGGGTGCGGCACTTGCGGTTTCGATTCTCGAGCAGCTTAGAAATCAGGGTGCAAAGATTGCGGCAACAACTCACTATGCCGAGCTTAAGTCATACGCCTTGCAGACCCCGGGCGTTATTAACGGCAGCTGTGAATTTGACGTTCAGTCGCTCAAGCCGACATATAGGCTTCTTATCGGTATTCCCGGCCGTTCAAATGCTTTTGCAATTTCAAAAAGGCTCGGAATCAGCGATGAAATAATCGAGCACGCTCAGGAGCTTGTTTCAAACGAAAATGTTCGCTTTGAGGACGTTGTGGACAGGCTTGAACAGAGCCGTGCAAATATGGAAAAAGAGCGTGAGGAAGCGAGAAGGATTCGTGAGGAGGCCGACCGTGAGCTTGAAAAGGCTCAGAAGCTGAAGGCGGACATCGAAACGCTCAGGCAAAAGGAGCTTGAGGATGCCAAGGGTCAGGCGGTTAGGATTACCGAGCAGGCGAAGCGTGAAGCTTATCAGCTGCTCAATGACCTTGAAATGCTCAAAAAGCAGCAGGCTAAGGAGAAAAACGCTGCCGAGATGGCTCGCCGTGCAAGAGCGGTCATCAAAAAGGATCTCAATGCGATAGACACGGCTTCCGACCCGATAGTGTCTCTCGGCAACGACGAGGACTATGTTTTGCCGCGTCCGCTTAAAATCGGAGATACTGTAATAATTGCCGATATAGGGAACGAAGCGACTGTTGTTACGCTTAAAGACAAAAAAGGCCTTGTTACCGTTCAGATGGGAACGATGAAAACAAGGGTCAAGGAAGAAAATCTGCGGCTTATCGAAAAGAAAAAGAGCGTTGAAAAGAAACGCTCCGTTGCAACGGGCAGAATGGAAAGCCGCATGAATATGAAGGCTCAGACCAGCGTTGACCTCAGAGGAATGACGGTCGAGGAGGGCATATTGGAGCTTGACCGCTATATTGACCATGCACTCAGAATGGGAATAAACGAATTCACGGTAATTCACGGCAAGGGCACAGGCGTTCTGCGCTCGGCCGTCAGGGATTATCTGAAAAAATCAAAGTATGTTAAAAATTCACGTCTCGGCACGTTCGGAGAAGGAGAGGACGGAGTAAGCATTGTCACACTCAAATAGCAAAGATAAACTATTAATGGCGTTCGCAATGCTTGTTTTCGGCACTTTAGGACCCTTTATAAACAATATTAATTTTCCCTCATCATTCATTTCTTTCACAAGGGCACTCATAGGCAGTCTTTTTATCGGCATTTTTATGGCGGTCAGCGGCCACGGTTTTGACGGAAAGTCGATTGTGAAAAACCTGAAGCTTCTCATTCCGTCGGGTATAGCGATGGCTTTTAACTGGATTTGCCTTTTTGAAGCTTACAGATTCACGGGCGTTACGGTTGCAACGCTGTGCTACTATATGGCACCGGTAATTGTCGTTGTGATTTCGCCGTTCATTCTCAAGGAGAGGCTGACTGCGACCAAGGGTGTAAGCGTTATTGCGGCCGTCATAGGAGCGGTGCTTATTTCCGGCGTTGTAACAGGTGCGACAAAGAGCGTCAAAGGAATCCTTTTCGGACTTGCCGCCGCAGCTTTATACAGCACGGTTATTGTTATCAACAAGTTTGTTCGTGAGCTTTCGCCTGTTGAGACGACGTTCGTTCAGCTCACCGTTGCCGCAGTTACAATGATTCCGTATGTTCTGCTGACCGAGGATGTGACGGGCTTTGGCTTTGATACGAAGTCGATTATCTTCACGCTGATCATCGGCATGTTCCACACGGGATTCGCTTATATGATTTATTTTTCGTCCGTGCAGAAAATTCCTGCACAGACGACCGCCGTTTTCAGCTACATAGACCCTGTCACGGCGATTATTGTTTCCGCAGTTTTCCTCGGCGAGAGATTAGATGCCGTTCAGATAATCGGCACGGTTCTTATCCTTGCCGCAACGCTTTTTAACGAGCTTGCTCCGTTGATAAGGGAGAGGCTAAAGAAGAACGGCTGATCGGATTTAAAACAGCACTTTTCGTAGGGGTCGATGCCCACATCGACCCAAGGTGAGAAGAAACAATAATGGCGCCCTTGTAGGAGAGTGTCAGCGTAGCCGACGGAGGGGTTTAATTCAAGTGAAAAGATAAAAGTGAAGAGTGAAATGAAGCGAAGACTTTGCGTCGAAAAGTATTAAATAGAGAAAAAATGAGAAAAAGGGAGATGTAAATGAACTCATTCAGCATTATCAGAAGCATATTTTTTACTGTTTTTGTTGTCGCAACCATTGCAATTGCAGATCGCAGCAAGAAAAGAACACTTTCAATTATATGCTGTATCGCTGTGTTTGCCGGACTGTTTGTTTTTGACCTGAATTATCCTGCCGAAAATTTTTTCTATGGCTTTAAAACAGCCGAGCAAGCTTTTTCATATTCAAAGGACGGGGAAATCAAGCATGTGATAGAGGGCTCGGAGTCGGGAATGGTGACTTATAAGACCAAGGATGCTAACGGAACCTGTATTCTCCCGAAAGATGGAAGCAGGTGGAAGCTTGACTCTTTATTCTATTACAAAGAAGTTTACAACAAATATTTTTCTTATGAAGATCAGCCTTGCAATATAATGATTTTTCATGCAAAGGGAACGGATGACTATTATGTGGAAATCTTATGCTTTTATTCAAGCAGGGAAATAACTGTTTCGGACAATAGAGGCTCGGTATTTTTGCGTGAAGAAAACAGTTCTCCGCTTTCGACTGCGATGTTTTATTCCTATGTGAACAGTGTTGACAATACATATAAAATATATATAAACGATTGTACTGTTCAGGTTACTTTGGGTGACAAGGATATAAAAACCGTTACACCGTTAAAGTAAATTTTGCGGCGAATTATTATTTTATCGCGAAAGGAATGTTCTTTATGAAAGACCTTATAATTATCGGTTCGGGCGGTCTCGGACGTGAGACTGTATGGACGGCAGAACGAATCAATGCCGTCAGCCCGGAATGGAATATTCTTGGCTTTATTGACGATAATATTCAGGTACAGGGCAAGCTGATTGACGGCTGCAGGGTGATCGGAACGACCGCCGCCGCAGCTAAATACCCGGACGCATATTATGTTTGTGCAGTCGGCAGTGCAAAGCTCAGGAAAAGAATCGTTGAAAAAATAAAGAGCTTTGCAGATGTGAAGTTTGCAACGCTTATTGATCCGGCTGCCGTGATCGACAAGGACAGGACGGAGATAGGTGAGGGTTGTATTATCTGTGCAAACACCTATATTACGCTTGATATCAAAATCGGCAGTCATGTTTATATCGGTGCCAATTCAACCATCGGGCATGATTCGAGAATTGATGATTTTGTGACGGTTTATCCCGGCGTCAACGTCTCGGGAAGCACTTATCTCGGCTCGTGCTGTGAAATGGGTACAGGTTCAAAGATAATCCAAGGTCTTTCGGTCGGCATGAATACCATTGTCGGTGCAGGAGCGGTCGTTGTCAAAAATCTTCCGCAGGATTGCACGGCTGTAGGAGTGCCGGCAAGAATTATAAAGATGAATCGAAGCATATAAAAAAGGACGGTATCAAAACAATTAAGTTAAGATACCGTCTTATTATTTATGTAAATCAGAAGCCGAGGATGTGGCTTACGATGTCACGAATAATCTTTAACAGATTGAGAAGAACATTCTTGAGACCGGTGAAGAAGGAGTTGCTTCCAGCACCCTTGTCGCAGCTGAAGTTTGCTTCGATTGTGATTGCTCCGTCCTGAATACGGATTGTTGAAGGAGCTTCGCCGTTGACAGTTACCTTGAGTGCATCGTCAAACTTGTAACCCTCTTTGGGAGCGATTGTGATTTTGGCTGTGTACTCTCTGCCGTTCTCATAAACATAGCTTGAATCTGCGGCAGAAACAATACCGTTTGTCTTGGTGTCGTACCATGTGAAAGCTTTTACGCTGAGATTTTCACTGCTGAGAACATAGTCGATGCTGGGTTTTTCGCCTGCAACCGGTGTATTGATTGTGATATCAACATTTCCGGCAATAATATAAACTGTTTTGTCATCTGCTGAGGCAGCAACGCTCAGAATGCCGAAAACCGTGATTACAGCAATGAGAATTGCTAAGATTTTTTTAGTTGTTTTCATGTTAATTCTCCTTTTCTTCTTTTGTCGGCGAGTTTTCGCCTTTTCTATAATTATAACATAAAATAAAGCTTTGTCTATATACAGTACGAAAAAATGTCGTTTTTTATTGATAAATTTTCCGATTTGTGATATAATCGACCGGTAATTTATAAGAGGGTGAGTAAATGTTAAAGGAAAGAGCATCGGGAGTGCTGATGCATGTTTCTTCGCTTCCGTCAAAGTACGGAATAGGTGTTTTCGATAATAATTGCAAGCATTTTGCCGATAGGCTCAGTCAGATGAATTTTAGCTATTGGCAGGTTCTTCCTTTTAATCCCGTTGACGCTTCCAATTCTCCGTATTGCTCATCGTCCGCATTTGCCGGCAATTTTATGTTCATTGACCCTGAGCAGCTTTATGCCGACGGCCTGTGCACTGAGGAAGAGCTTGAAAGCAATGTTTATACAGGAAGTCCGTACACGGCCGACTATGAATTTGCCGCAGAGAAAAGGCTTGCTTTGCTTAAAACGGCTTTTTTGAGAATAACTCCCGAAATTGCACAGAATGTGAAAGACTTTGAAAAGGAAAATTCATGGCTTACCGATTTTTCGCTTTACATGGCTCTCAAAGAGGCTAATGACATGAAGCCGTGGTGGCAGTGGAGTGAGGAACAGGCAAGGTATGAGACATTTATGCAGAAGCACAGATACGATTATGAGGAACGATCGGCATTTTGGCGTTTTGTTCAGTACATTTTCTATTCTCAGTGGAAAAATGTGAAGAAATATATAAACTCAAAGGGAATCGCCGTTATCGGTGATATGCCTATCTACGTTTCAATGGACAGCGCAGACGTTTGGGCAAACCGTAATATGTTCCTGATTGACGATAAAACGCTGAAACCGCAGAAAATTGCGGGTGTTCCGCCTGATTATTTCTCAAAGGACGGTCAGCTTTGGGGCAATCCGCTCTATGACTGGAAGGCGATGGATAAGGACGGCTACTCATGGTGGCTCCGGCGAATCGGAGCGGCAATCAGTACCTACGATGTGGTTCGCATTGACCATTTCAGAGCCTTTGCAAGTTTCTGGCAGGTTCCGGCCGAGAGTGAGACGGCGAGGGAAGGCGAATGGGCAAAAGGCCCGGGAATGAAGCTTTTTGAAAAAGTTTTTGAAAAGTACCCCGATACGCCAATAATTGCCGAGGATCTCGGAGTGTTCGGCGACGACGTTGTCAAGCTCCTTGAGGATACGGCTTTCCCGGGAATGAAGGTTATTCAGTTCGGCTTTGATGAAAGCTCGGATTCGTCGCATCTGCCGCACAATGCCGTAAGAAATTCCGTGAATTACGTCGGCACACATGACAACAACACGCTTTTGGGCTGGCTTTGGGAGGCTGATGAAGTGTCAAGACGCTTTGCGCTCGACTATTGCGGCTTCAAGGGCGAAAACTGGGGCGAGGGCGGCTATCGCTCGGAAAGCTGCCGTGCAATAATCGAAACCGTGTGGAAGTCCGTTTCAAATACCGCAATTATCGCTTTTCAGGATCTTTGCGGCTTCGGCAGTGACGCAAGAATGAATATCCCGGGTGTTGCGGATAAAAACTGGCGGTTCAGAACGACAAATGAAACCGTAGATGCTGTCGACACGGCGTATTATAAAAAGATAAATCACATCTTCAAGCGTGATTATAAGGTTATATAGTTTTATATTTTAAAGAGGGGAGACTGAATTGAATTCGGTCTCTTTTTTGCAATACAGAACATACAGGTGAATAATTCTATCAATTAGTTACAAAAGGTTACAACATTAACAAAAAAGACATATTTGCACAACATTTTCGTGGTATATATATTGATGTTGAAAAAATCACGAGGAAGGTATTTTATGAAGAAAACCACTTTTATAAAAAGAATCGCACTTGTTTTTCTTAGCGTTGCAATGATTGTTTGCTGCATTCCGTTTAGCGCTTCGGCTGCTCCGGCAAATGCAAAGACCATCTTCGAATTCTGCATCAAAGAGCTTAAGCTCAACAAAGCCGGTGCATGCGGCGTACTTGCAAACATTGAGGCTGAGTCGGACTTTAACCCCAACCTCTACGGCGACGGAGGCGACAGCTACGGAATCTGCCAGTGGAATCTCTCGAGATTCGATAACCTCATCAGCTTCTGTAACAAGAACGGTTACAACTGGAAGACTCTTACCGGTCAGCTCTATTTCCTTAAATATGAGCTTACAAACAACAAGAGCGACACGGGCTACATTCTCGATAAGCTCAAGAACGTTTCCAACACCGCTCAGGGCGCATACACAGCAGGCTATGACTGGTGCTACTACTTTGAGAGACCCGCTAATAAAGCAGCAAAATCCGAGAGCAGAGGTTACAAGGCACAGAACAGCTATTGGCCTGAATTCAAGAATTACACTCTTCCGACAGAAGTTAAGCCGACTCCGGCTCCTTCATATAAGCTCGGCGATGTAAACTCGGACGGAAAGATTAATTCAAGCGATGCGCTTGATATTCTCCGTTATTCAACCGGTGCTTCAAAGTTCAGCGCAACGCAGATTAAAGCCGGCGACCTCAACAGAGACGGTAAGGTTAACTCAAACGATGCACTTATCGTTCTTTCAATCTCGACAGGCAAGACAAGCACAGCGAACTATTAATTAAACAATAACATAAAAGGTGTTGTTCCGGACGACCGTAACAGCACCTTTTTGATATATATCGAAGTGCGGCACAGCAGAATTTGCAGATTCCTATATGCTGCCGGGACGACTTCTTTTCTTTTGCTAAAATCCACCCCTTGATCACAGATAATCAAGAGGTGGATTATTGATTTACTTTAAGATTTTTGATTTACTTTAAGATAATCGAAAACAGGATATCGGCGGAGAGCTTGACGAGTTTTGCAAGAAAAGCGAATATCTGCGAAACAACAGTCGGCTTGAGAAGTTCGTCGGTAACGGGGGAGAGGGTGTTGGTTTTGCTGTCATATTTCATGAACTGCGGATAGATTCCGCTGTCGTGAACCGTGAGCTGCTTTTCGCTTTTGGCAAGCCAAATAAGGAAGTCCGTTGATTCGCCGACATTGTAATCGACGTGAGCCATATCGCGAATGAACCATGTCTGCTCAGGGAACATGCAGGTCGATGCGTCAAGCTGACGGTCTGCGCTGAGGTGGTTATGTCCGTCCGTCTTTGCCTGTGTGTAGCCCTCGGGGAGCGTTTCGTCGAGCTTTGAACAAATTGCACCGCCGGAAGCGTAATTGACATCAATTAAAAAGTCGTTATTGCTTGTTGTCGAGCTTTCGGAGATGGGAAGACCTTGCAAATTGTATTGTGCTGTTATGTAAACCGTCGTGTCTTTCTCTGCGGCCTTGAGAATGTCATAAGCCCTTGCCTGAACGTTGCGGTGATATTCGTCAATGGATTTTATAAGTGCAGAGTCGGCATCGGCAAGCATAAGCTCTTTTGCTTTTTCGTAATTCTCGGCGTCAACCAAATCCCAAAGTCCGGGCATATAGCCGAAAACAGGAATTATAAGCTCCTTGTAAAGTCTATCATTGAGATTTGTGAGGATATTGTTTATGTATCCGTCAATCGAAGTGTTGACCTTGTACGATTCAAGGCTGTTATTGAGGAACATAATCAGCTCGTCGAGAAAATCGTTCCTTGTCAGCTGTGCCATTCTGCGAATGAGACCGTAAGCGTCAATGCTCATGTCGCCAGAGAACATCGAGCCCATGCAGGACGTTCCCTGAAATGCCGTCGAGCAAAGCGAAACGCTGTTAACGTCGGCACTGCCGTATTTATAAAGATAGGAGCAGATGACTGTTCCGCCCATGCTGAAAGCGGATAGTGCAACACGGTCACACTTGGTCTCAGCCTTGACAGTCCTGATAAACTTGTTCAGCTCGTCGGCATGCTTGAGCGGATCAAGTCTCCAGTCGTAGTTGAAGAAATATGTATTGTCTGCACCGAAGGTCTCAATTCCGGCCTTGACAACGCCGCCCTCGTCCTTGACCTCGTTCATGAAAGCTTCGGGATAGTTGCCTGCACTCAGAGGAAATACATCCGTTGTAACGTTGTATTTTGAGCTGCCGTCAGGGTTACATGAAATGTCGTCAAATGCCTCCGATGCGGCAGGGAAAAGAGCGTCGCCAAGCTTATCGTAATCGCCGTCCTTGAAGAATTCGACAAGGGGAAGAACAATTTTTGAAGCAAGCTTTAGGATTGCTTTGGTCGATGTCGGGAACACCTTTTCGTTGTCCTTGTATAGAGGAAAAGTGTTCATTCCGCTGACAACGATAAACGCAGTTTTAGGCTCGGACGCAAAGGCAGGCATCAGTGAGCAAAATACGACAGAGAGACAAAGAATGGCACTGATAAGAATTTTTGCGGTTTTTTTCATGATATTTATCCTTTCAAAAGAGCAAGGAGATGTTGCATTCGGATACAAAATCTAAATGCGACACCTCCTGAATTTATTTCTTATATGTGTTAAGGAAAGCTTTTGTTCTCTCGTTTTTAGGATTGACGAGAACCTCTTCGGGTGTGCCCATCTCGGCGATAACGCCGTTGTCCATGAAGATGACCTCATCCGAAACATCTTTGGCGAAGTTCATCTCATGGGTAACGATAACCATTGTCATCTTATCCTCGGCAAGCTGACGGATTGTTTTAAGGATCTCGCCTGTAAGCTCCGGGTCAAGAGCCGAAGTAGGCTCGTCAAAGAAGAGAATCTTCGGATTCATCGCAAGCGCACGGGCGATTGAAACTCGCTGCTGCTGTCCGCCCGAGAGCTGGCAGGGATAAGAATCCAGCTTATCGGAAAGTCCGACTTTTCCGAGGAAATATTTCGCTGTTTTGTCTATTTCTTCAAGCAATTCCTTTTTCTTCTGCTTGTAATCGGGACGTCGTTTTGCCGCAAGCTTCATTGCAAGCGTAACGTTTCCGAGAGCCGTGTACTGCGGAAAGAGGTTGAACTGCTGGAAAACGAGACCGATATTCTGCTTGTTCTTTTCGAGAGCCTTAATTTCCTTCTTGTCGGTTATAGCACTGTCAAAAACGACCTGATCGTTGACCGTTATCTTGCCGGAGGTTGCCGTTTCAAGTCCGTTGATACAGCGAAGAAGCGTAGTCTTGCCGCTTCCGGAAGAGCCGATAACGGAGAGCACCTTGCCCTCCTGAAGCTCAAAGGAAATACCCTTTAGTACCTCGGTTGAGCCGAAATTTTTAGTTAAATCTTTAACTTCAAGTATTGCCATTTTTCAGCCCTCCTTATACCTTGTAGAAGTTGAGCCGCTTTTCGATCTTGTTGAAAAGAATTGTCAGCAATCCGCTTGCAACAAGATAGAATACACCGGAATAGAGAAGCGGCCAAAGAATTCCGCTGCCTCTGATGTAGCTTTCGGCGACAAATATGATTTCATAATACGTAATAATTCTTGCAAGTGATGTATCCTTGACAAGTGTAATTACTTCATTGCTGATTGGGGGAACAACATTTCTGATAACCTGCAAAAGAATTACTCGGAAAAAGGTTTCTGCTTTTGTCATTCCGAGAACCTTACAGGCTTCGTACTGTCCGGTGGGGATGGATTCGATGCCGCCGCGGAAAATCTCGGAAAAATAGCAGGCATAGTTAAAAATAAAGGTAAGATAAACCGCCGGTTCGCAAGCCAGCATGAATTCACCCTTGGTCAGGAGTCCGGGTCCGTAATAAAAAACGATAAGCTGAAGCATAAGCGGAGTGCCGCGGACTATCCAAACAATGGTTCTGACGAGCCAGCGAAGCGGTTGAAATTTACTTCTGGAGCCGAAGCTGATAATCAATCCGAGCGGCAGGGCGAAGGCGAGCGTTATCGCAAAGATCTTTAGGGTCGGCAAAAAGCCGTTGACGAATAGGTTTACCGTTACGTCCCAAAATGATGTGCTCATGTGTTAAATCCTCTCTGAAACAACAGTATAGGGTAAAGGTATTCGCCCTTACCCTAAAACCGTATTTAACTAAATTTAATAATTATTTTGTAGCCTGAAAGTCAGTTACAATGCTGTCCTGAAGACCGTATTTTTCGGCAATAGTCTTAACTGTTCCGTCAGCAACAAGCTCAGAAATTGCTGTGTTGACTGCTGCAACGATGTCGGAGCCCTTTCTGAAAGCGATACCGTAGCATTCGTCATCGCCGAGCTTAACGTCCTTCATGATCGAAAGGTTGCTGTAAGTCTTGCCCTCGACAAGCATTGAGCCGGCCATAACGTAGTCGATAACGCATGCCGCAGCCTGTCCGCTCTGTACCTGGAGAAGAGCGTCGCTCTGACTTTCAACGGGCTTATAGCTCTTGGAGAGTGTTGCATTGGCCTGGATCGCTGATTCACCTGCGGAGCCCTGTTCTGCAACGATGGTCTGACCTGCAAGGCTTTCAACGGTAGTGTACTTAGCGTCCTTAACAACAACTACCTGATAGTTTGTCATATAAGCACCCGAAACATCGCCAACATTCTTGATAGCATCGGTGATTGTCATACCGTTCCAGATGGCGTCGATTGACTTTGTGTTAAGCTCGTTTTCTTTCTGACCCCAGGTGATTACCTTGAATTCTGCAGTAACGCCGAGCTTCTCGCATACTTTTCTTGCAAGGTCAGCGTCGAAGCCGATCCATTCGCCGTTAGCGTCTTTGTAGTCCATCGGGTCGAAATCCGTGATGCCGATAACAAGCTTACCGTTGTTCTTAACGTATTCAAGGTCGCTGTCTGTTGCGGTTTTCTTATCGCCGCAGCCTGCGAAGATGAATGTCATTGCTGCCATAAGTACGGCAAGCGTGATTGCAATAATTTTTTTCATAATGTTTTCCTCCAAACTTTATTGTGGTAGTATAGTAGCACATTAGCACACTAAAGTCAATAGCTTTTTTAAAATTTTCAAAAAAATTTTTTAAAAAAATATTTAACCGCCGATTTAATTAAAAAAGGGCGGTTTTAGATTTAATTTTTTAGGGTGTAAACGGCAGGATTATTATTTAATCTTATATTTCTCTTTGTATTCGGCAACCATTTGCGCCTCTTTTTTTTCGGCTTTTACTGTTTTAATATACCTGTATACAAAGAACCCTGCCAGAAGAAACCAGCAAACGGTGAGCATATACCAAGCTCCGTTTGAATAAATTTTGTGCTCGACGATCAAAAGAACGATTGAAAATGCTCCGGCAAGCACGCCGAGAGCCGCAAAAATAATGTAAAGCACCTTTTTATTGATTATATCCGAAAGCTTTTCCTTCTCCATATCAGCACCTCCATGTGTGTTTAGTAATCTCTGCTTTAATTCTAACATATATAAATTTATTTTGCAATATTTAATGCATCACATATTTTGATATAAGTATAAACATTATCATTATCGTAATTATAACTAATGCCGCTATAATTTTTTTCTTTGAGCCTTTCTTGTTTTCACTTTTCGTGGATATATGAATATCAGCATGATCAACTTTGAATGTTTTTTCGTTATAATAATTCCTGTACTCGATATCCTGTACGCTTTTTTTAAACGATGAAGTCTGATTGTACTTACCCAACCTTTCAAGCTGAGAAATAGGATCCGTAGACGCGAAAATTTGATTATAAAACTTTTGGATAAATTCAATATCATCATATGTGCTTATGCCTGTGGTATTTACTTCGTGTGCAATTTGCGATCTTAACCAACGGATATGCTTCAGAGACTTATAAACTCTATGCCATGATTTAACGGCTTTTTGTCCGATATAATCATTATCTTCCATATCTTTAATATATGTTGAAATTCCGTATTTGTCGTTATATATATCCGAACACAGTTTGTCAAGCTTTTTGTATTCTTCAAAAAAGAGGTTGTCGGTTTCAGTCAATTTTACCACTCCTATTTTTTATCAGCTTTAATATATCCCTGAACGAGTCAAATTTATAATCGTAACCGTCTACCGTGCCGAAACCGTAGGCAGCAAAGCCAAAGGGAATATCGGCAAGCGAGGCTGCGTTTTTGTCACCCTGAGTGTCACCGATATAGAGTGAATTCTTAAAATCGTGCTTTGTAATAACTTCTTTGATATTCTCACCCTTAGAAAGCGTTTCGGGATTCTCAAAAACGGTGTCGCAGAAGTATTTGCCGAGCTTGTGATATGAGAGAAAAGCGTCCATGTAGCTTTCCTGACAGTTGCTTACAATATATAATTTAAAATGCTTGCTCAATTCTGCAAGAGTTTCCTCAACACCGTCGTAAAGAATTCCGCCATGCTCTCTTAATTCACCGACGCATGCGACAGTTGCTTCATCAAAGAATTTTTCCGACAAATTCTTATTCATATTCGGGAAAAGCTTGTTCATCAAATCAATACGGTTAAGTCCCATGACCGATCTAATCTGTTCGTCGGTCGGCAGAGGAAGATTGTATCCTTCGGCAACCCGCTTCCAGGACGACGTTATACAATTCATGGAACTCCAAAGTGTTCCGTCAAGATCAAATCCGATACTGTCAAACATAATAGCACCTCCGTGTATACATATATAATACAGGCAATCGCTTTCCGTGTCAAACAAATTATTTAATAAAACAGTTGACAAACATTGACCCTTGTGGTAAAATTCTAAATACCGCATATTACGGGCGTCGCTTTCGGGCGGCACAAGTGATTTATTCCGCCCCACGTAGCGAGTCCATAATAAAGGAAGGTTAGTTAGAATGTACGCAATCATCGTTACCGGCGGCAAGCAGTACAAGGTTGAGGCTGGAGACACCCTCTACATTGAGAAGCTTGACGTTGAAGCTGACAGCGAAGTTGTTTTTGACAAGGTTATCGCAGTCGGTAAGGAAGATGGCATTGTTGTAGGCGCTCCGTATGTTGACGGTGCAACTGTAACGGCAAAGGCTGTCAAGAATGGCAAGGCTAAGAAGGTAGTTGTATTTACCTACAAGCCGAAGAAGAACGAGAAGCGCAAGATGGGCCACAGACAGCCCTACACTAAGGTAGAGATCTCAGCTATCAACGCATAAGCAATGATTAGAATCGATTTCTTCTGTTCGGATAAATCAATCGAAGGTTTCGAGATCAGCGGTCATTCAGGTTCGGCAGAGGCCGGTTTGGACATTATCTGTTCGGCTGTTTCCTCGGCGGCTTATATGGCGGCGAACACGATTACCGAGATTGTTAAGTGCAAGGCGGAGGCCGATGTTTCCGACGGATTCATGAGCTTTCACGTCAAGTCGAAATTATCCGATGCGCAGCAAATTCTTGAGGGCTTAAAGCTTCATCTCGAGGCTTTAGCCGCAGATTATCCAGACAACATTAAAGTAACACTACGGAGGTGTCAAAATGCTTAAGATCAACATTCAGCTTTTCGCTCATAAGAAAGGTATGGGTTCCACCCGTAACGGCCGTGATTCCGAGTCAAAGAGACTTGGCGCAAAGCGTGCCGACGGTCAGTTTGTTCTTGCAGGTAACATCCTTTACAAGCAGCGCGGAACACACATCCATCCGGGCAACAACGTTGGCAAGGGTTCTGACGATACTCTTTTCGCTCTCATCGACGGTACTGTTAAGTACGAGCGTTGGGGCAAGGATCGCAAGAAGGTCAGCGTATATCCCGTTGAGCAGTAATCTTTATTAAACAAAGAAAAGGTCGTTGAATTCTCGCAATTCAACGGTCTTTTTTCTCTGAAAAAATAATATTGTAAAAAGCGTACAACTGTGTTAAAATAATAGAAAATATTTTTCAGGGTGAAATCATGCTTAACGAAGATGAGATAAAAAAGATTTTCGGTCAGCGATTGACCGAGGCAAGAAAGGCGTGCGAAATAACTCAGCTCAGTCTCGCCGAAAAATTGAATTACAGCGACAAAGCGGTTTCCAAATGGGAGAGAGGGGAGAGCCTGCCGGACGTCCTGACGATAATGAAAATCGGCGAAGCTCTCGGCGTCACAATGTCGTACCTTTTGGGCGAGGAGGACAAACCGAAAACCCCGGACAGAATTGTCAATGAGAAGCGTTCCAAGCGTTCGATTTCCGTGTTTGTGCCGCTTGTTTCGGCAATCGGGATTTATTTCATCGCATCGGTTTTGTTTTTGATTTTTAAGCAGATTCCGTCCGTTGCGCCGTATGCCGACTATTCGTTCCTGTTCGCATTGCCCGTTGTGTTCATCACGCTGAGCGTATTCTCTTTCATCTGGTGGCACAACATTTCGCAATGCATCTGCCTGTCGATTTTAATTTGGTCAACATTCGCAAGCATTTATACGGCGGTCGATCTTTTTACAAATCTGCCCGATTTTAAGTACATTTTCTTTTCAAGTGCAATACTTCAAATCATTTGCATAATTGTGTTCGTGTTTGTGCATTTCAAGAAAAAGAATAAATGATGAAAGCTCGCTTCGATATCCGTTGCGAGCTTTTTATACTGCATAAATGTTCTATCCGAGTTCCATTCAGATTTAACCGAGATAAGACGGAAAAAGACATATTTCGTGCAGCCGACGGCAACATAAATCGTCAAAACGGGCATTGATTCTGATTTATTCCCCGAATTTTCAAAAATTTAGAATATTTTTACAAAAACACTTGACAATATATATGCACAAGTGATAGAATACCAAGGATTGATAATGTGATTTATTATGTGTCCCCATGGGCATATGATTTGTCAATATTCAAAATTTTCAAGAAAGGAGATGTAGTTTTTGCCTACCTTTAATCAGTTAGTTAGAAACGGCAGACAGACTATCGAAAAGAAAGCAAAGGCTCCGGCACTTCTCAAGGGTCTCAATTCTAAGAAGAACATTGTTACAGATCAGAATTCACCTCAGAAGCGCGGCGTTTGCACAGCAGTTAAGACTGCTACACCTAAGAAGCCTAACTCGGCTCTTCGTAAGATCGCCAGAGTTCGTCTTACAAACGGTATCGAAGTTTCTTCGTATATCCCGGGTGTAGGTCATAACCTTCAGGAGCACAGCGTTGTTCTTATTCGTGGCGGTCGTGTTAAGGACCTTCCCGGTGTTCGTTACCACATTATCCGCGGTACACTTGATACTCAGGGTGTTAACGGAAGAATGCAGTCCCGTTCAAAGTACGGTGCTAAGCGTCCGAAGGCTGCTAAAAAGTAATTCCTCTTTTTAAAAGGAAAGTTTGAAAGACAGAATCTTCTTGCAGGCTGCGCAGGGTAGGGTACGCTGCGTATCAATGTGAGAGTGTATATATATTATAATGTATGTGCTTCTCCATTGGCGCCACAGGGTTTTGTCACTTGAGTACCTATGATATCATTACTATGAAGGAGGGAAGCGAAGTGCCAAGAAGAGGCCAGATTGCAAAACGTGATGTTTTGCCAGATCCGCTTTACAATTCAAAGTTGGTAACAAGACTTATCAACAATGTTATGTATGATGGTAAAAAGGGTGTCGCACAGAAGATTGTATACGACGCATTTGACATCATCAAGGAGAAGACAGGTAAGGAGCCTGTAGAGGTTTTTGAAGCCGCTATGGAAAACGTAATGCCTGTTCTCGAGGTTAAGGCTCGCCGTGTCGGCGGTGCTACTTATCAGGTTCCGATGGAGGTTCGTCCCGAGAGAAGACAGACACTCGGACTCAGATGGATCACCAACTATTCACGTCTTCGTTCGGAAAGAACTATGAAAGAGCGTCTTGCTAACGAAATCATGGATGCCGTTAACGAAACAGGTTCAGCATTCAAGAAACGTGAAGATACTCATAAGATGGCAGAAGCTAATAAGGCTTTTGCACATTTCAGATGGTAATCTTCCCGAAAATTTCAGGGATTTAATTGCTTATTTAAATTTACGGAGGTTTATATGGGAAGACAAGTACCACTTGAATTAACAAGAAACATCGGTATCATGGCTCATATCGATGCCGGTAAAACAACTACGACCGAGCGTATCCTTTTCTACACCGGTGTTAACCACAAGATGGGTGAAACACATGACGGTGCAGCAACAATGGACTGGATGGCTCAGGAGCAGGAGCGTGGTATCACAATCACTTCTGCTGCTACCACCTGTTTCTGGAAGGGTCACCGTATCAACATCATTGATACCCCGGGTCACGTTGACTTTACTGTTGAAGTTGAGCGTTCTCTTCGTGTTCTCGACGGTTCCGTTACCGTCCTTTGCGCAAAGGGTGGCGTTGAGCCTCAGTCTGAGACCGTTTGGCGTCAGGCTGATAAGTATCATGTACCTCGTATGGTATATGTTAACAAAATGGACATCATGGGCGCAGATTTCTATCATGTTATCGACATGATGAAGGAACGTCTCAAGTGTAATGCTGTTCCGATTCAGCTCCCCATCGGTCGTGAACTCGAGTTCAGAGGAATCATCGACCTTGTTACAATGGAAGCTGAGGTTTATTATGATGATAAGGGTCTCGATATCAGAATCGAGCCTATCCCCGATGATATGAAAGAGCTTGCTCAGAAGTATCACGAGGAGCTTATCGAGGCTGTTGCCGAGCAGGATGACGCTCTTATGGAGAAATTCTTCGATGGCGAGGAGCTTACGATCGACGAGATCAAGAACTGCATCCGTAAGGCGACTATCGCAAACGAAATGGTTCCCGTATGCTGCGGTACATCTTACCGTAACAAGGGCGTTCAGATGCTTCTCGATAATATCATTGCTTACATGCCTGCTCCGACGGACGTTGAGGCTATCAGAGGCACCAACCCCGAGACAGGTGAAGAGGAAGATCGTCATTCTTCCGATACAGAGCCGTTCGCAGCTCTTGCATTTAAGATTGCAACAGACCCGTTTGTCGGTAAGCTCTGCTTCTTCAGAGTTTATTCAGGTACTGTTTCGGCAGGTACAACCGTTTACAACTCTGTTAAGGACACAGACGAGCGTCTCGGACGTATTCTTCAGATGCACGCTAACCACAGACAGGATCTTGATGTTGTTTACGCCGGTGATATCGCCGCTGCCGTAGGCCTTAAGAACACAACAACAGGTGATACTCTCTGCGATGAGAAGAATCCGATTGTTCTCGAATCAATGGAATTCCCGGAGCCTGTTATTCGTGTTGCTATTGAACCTAAGACTAAGGCAGGTCAGGAAAAGATGGGTATCGGCCTTCAGAAGCTTGCTGAAGAAGACCCGACATTCCGTTGCTACACCGACGAAGAAACAGGTCAGACGATTATCGCAGGTATGGGTGAGCTTCACCTTGAGATTATCGTTGACAGACTTCTCCGTGAGTTCAAGGTTGAGGCTAACATCGGTAAGCCCCAGGTTGCTTACAGAGAAACAATTACAACTCCGGCAGACGTTGATTGCAAGTATTCACGTCAGTCAGGCGGTAAGGGTCAGTACGGTCACGTTAAAATTAAGATTGAGCCGAATCCGGAAAAGGGCTTCGAGTTCGTTAACGCTATCGTCGGCGGTGCTGTTCCGAAGGAGTACATTCCTGCTGTTGAGGCCGGTATCAAGGGTGCAATGCAGTCAGGCGTTCTCGCAGGATATCCTGTTGTTGACGTTAAGGTTACTCTTTATGATGGATCTTATCATGAGGTCGACTCCTCAGAAATGGCCTTCAAGATTGCCGGTTCTATGGCATTCAAGGACGCTATGAGAAAGGCTTCTCCTGTTCTCATGGAGCCTATTATGAAGGTTGCCATCATCGTTCCGTCCGAGTATCTCGGCGACGTTATGGGTGACGTTAACTCCCGCCGCGGTATGATCCTCGGCCAGGAGCAGAGAACGGGTGCCGTTCAGGTTGACGCTAACATCCCGCTCTCCAACATGTTCGGTTACGCTACAGATCTTCGTTCCAAGACTCAGGGCCGTGGTCAGTACGTAATGGAACCCAGCCACTACACGGCTGTTCCGAAGTCCATCGCAGATGACATCATCAGCGCAAGAACTAAGGGCTAATTATTTTCAAAAAAGGCTTGCTTTTTTGAATGGAAATTGTTACAATGTAACTATGCAGTATGCATTGAATAAAATTATTTAATACCAAAGGGAGGAAATTCCAAATGGCAAAGGAAAAATTTAACCGAACCAAACCCCATGTCAACATTGGTACTATCGGCCACGTTGACCATGGTAAGACTACTTTGACAGCTGCTATCACAAAGACCCTCGCAATGAAGGGCGAAGCTGCTTTCGTTGACTACGCTAACATCGATAAGGCTCCTGAAGAGAGAGAGCGTGGTATCACAATCAACACTGCTCACGTTGAGTATGAAACAGAGCATCGTCATTACGCTCACGTTGACTGCCCGGGCCATGCTGACTATATCAAGAACATGATCACAGGTGCTGCTCAGATGGACGGCGCTATCCTTGTTATCGCTGCAACAGACGGTCCTATGGCTCAGACCAAGGAGCACCTTCTTCTTGCACGTCAGGTTGGCGTTCCCTACATCATCGTATTCATGAACAAGATCGACCAGGTTGACGATCCTGAGCTTATCGAGCTTGTTGAGATGGAAATCCGTGAGACTCTTAACGAGTACGATTTCCCGGGCGATGACACACCGATCATCAAGGGTTCTGCTCTTAAGGCTCTTGAGTACAACGGTGACGATGTAAACGCTCCTGAGCTTGCTTGCATCTGGGAGCTCATGGATGCTGTTGATAACTACATCCCGACTCCTGACCGTAAGGCTGACCTTCCGTTCCTTATGCCTGTTGAGGACGTATTCACAATCACAGGCCGTGGTACTGTTGCTACCGGTAGAGTTGAGCGTGGGCAGCTCAAGATGTCTGACGAAGTTGAAATCGTTGGTCTTTCCGACGAGAAGAAGAAGACTGTTGTTACAGGTATCGAAATGTTCCGTAAGCTCCTCGACTATGCTGAGGCAGGCGACAACATCGGTGCTCTTCTTCGTGGTATCCAGAGAACAGACATCGAGCGTGGCCAGGTTCTTTCTAAGCCCGGTTCAATTCATCCTCACACAAAGTTCTCAGGTCAGGTTTACGTTCTGACTAAGGACGAGGGTGGCCGTCATACTCCGTTCTTCAACAACTATCGTCCTCAGTTCTATTTCAGAACAACAGACGTTACAGGTGTTATCACTCTTCCTGAGGGAACAGAGATGTGCATGCCCGGCGATAACGTTACAATGAACGTTGAGCTCATCACTCCGATCGCTATCGAAGAAGGTCTTCGTTTCGCTATCCGTGAGGGTGGACGTACAGTTGGTTCAGGCGTTGTTACTGCTATCAACGAATAATTAAATTATTCACATATAAGAGACAGGTCAAAAGACTTGTCTCTTTTTGTTTTAGTATAAAAAATCAGCTGTGACAACCTTGCCACAGCCGCTTTTACAGTAAAATTTCTTTATTTGTTCCGTAGAATATGTCGCTTCGGTTTGAGATGAATTTGCAAAATTTCTCAAAATCATCCCATTCGTCGTTAATGTCAAATTCGTATGAATGTCCCCAGATATAGAAAATCTTTTTATTTTTAGGCTCAAGCTCAATGAACTTTTCCGCAAGATTGTAAAGTCGCTCCCAATCTCTGTGAAAAACTGATGGGTGAAATTCATAAAGGTCACGTTGGGGTGAAAAATCATTGCTGCATATCGTTGTTCGTGCGTATTTAACCCCTGTGCTGTCTTCGATTATCTGAGCGATTCTCGAATTATAATTCGGCTGTTTGCCCGGATACGCCATTCCGATTACCTCAACTCCCGAAAGCTCGCTTAGATTGAGCCTGTCCCTTTCAACCTGACGAATGACTTCCTCGGCCGACATCTCTGTTAAGTCAGGATGGGTGAGAGTGTGTGAAGCAATTTCATGAGCTTTGTAAACTTCATTAATTTCGTGCGGCTGAAGCTTGTAATGCGATATTTTCTTGCCGAGAATGTCAAGGCATCCGTCTTTACCGAGAAGTTCGGAATTGAGGTTGAACGTTGCTTTCAGCCCGTAACGATTTAGAATTTCGACCAATCGAATGTCCTGCGTAACGCCGTCATCGTAGCTGAATGTGACGGCCTTCATTTTGCCGCTAAACATTATTTTATCCTCTTGTAGGTCGTAAAACGAAACTTAATTCCGTTATTTTCGTGAATGTCGGATTGCTCTGTGACCGTCCATTCATTGTCTTTCAGCTCCGGAAACTTAGAATCTGCTTCGATTGCAACGGTGTCAACGTGTGTTATCAAAGCCGTGTCACAATAGGGGAGAAGCAGGGAATAAATCTGTGCTCCGCCGATAACGTAAACGTCGCCGGAGTCATATTCTTTGAGCCTGTCAAGAAGCTCGTCCACTCCCGTTACAAATTCTGCACCGTCAACGTCGTGTTTGCTCCTTGAAAGGACAATATTAATTCTGTTCTTCAACGGCTTTGAGCCGGGGAATGATTCGAGAGTTTTTCTGCCCATGACAACAATCTTGCCCGAGGTCGTTGTGCGGAAAAATTTCATATCATCGGGCAGTGAAAAGAGCAAGTTGCCCTTGTTGCCGATGTTCCATTCATTGTCAACTGCAGCAATAAGCTTCATTTTACCACCTCATATCGCAACGGGAATATTTTTGATCTGCTCGTGCGTTTCATAGTTATCAAGACGAACGTCGTCTGTCGTGAACTCATAGAAATCCTTGATCTCGGGGTTGAGCCAGAATGTCGGAGCAGGGAGAGGCTCACGGGTTATGAGTTCCTTGACGAGCGGAATGTGCCTGTCATAGATATGTGCGTCGGCTATGACGTGAACGAACTCGCCGACCTCCATGTCGCATACCTGTGCGAGCATATGCATCAGAACGCTGTACTGAACAACGTTCCAGTTGTTGGCGGTCAAAACGTCCTGACTGCGCTGGTTGAGAATTCCGTTGAGCACAAGCTTTCCGTTTTCACCCTCCGTGACGTTAAAGGTCATTGAGTAGGCGCAGGGGTAAAGACCCATCTCGCTGAGGTCATGATGATTGTAGATATTTGTCATGATTCTGCGGCTGAACGGATTGTTTTTGAGGTCATATATAACACGGTCAACCTGGTCGAACATGCCCTCCTTATATTTATGCTTGACTCCGAGCTGGTAGCCGTATGCCTTGCCGATAGAGCCGTTCTCGTCAGCCCATGAATCCCAAATGTGGGAGTGAAGATCATGAATGTTGTTTGATTTTTTCTGCCATATCCAAAGTATTTCGTCAACGCAGGATTTAAGTGCCGTTCGACGAAGCGTTAGAGCGGGAAATTCCTTCCTTAGGTCGTAGCGGTTCACAACGCAGAAAAGCTTCTGCGTGTAGGCGGGTGTGCCGTCCGCCCAGTGGGGACGAACCTTTTCCCCCTTAGTGTCGGTTCCGTTTTCAAGAATGTTATTGCACATATCAATGAAAAGTTTGTCGGCGTAGCTCATTTTGCAGTCTCCTTTTTAAACGTGTCGGTGGTTTTTATTATGAATGGTTTCTTAAGGTTATAATGCATACCTCGGGTCGATTAAGAAATCTCAGCGGAGCAGGGTAGTTGCCGATGCCCGAGGTTACAAAAATTTGCTTATTACTAAAGGAATACAGTCCTTTATCTGTTATTCTGTCGGGATATGTCAGCTTCGGCAGGACGTATCCGTTGTAGTAAAGCGGCCCTATTAACGGCAGGCGAATCATACCGCCGTGGGTGTCGCCGCTGAATATGATATCAACTCCGAAATCCTCAAAATGCTCCGTTCCCGGAATATGGGCGAGGAGTATATTCAGCCTGTTTGAATCAGGTTCATCAAATTCGTTGTGCAAGTCAAATGTAGGTGAGAAATACACGTTGTCAATTCCGTAGATTGTGATATCCGTACCGTTTATGTTCAAATCCGCTTTTTTATAATTCATCAGATGAACATTTTGGAGTGAACTCAATTTGTCCGTGTATTTCCGATCCGTGTCATGATCGCCTGTGACGACATAAGTGTCGGCTGTCTTGGAAAGATTTTCGGCAAGCTCAACCGCAGTATCGATCTGCTCGTAGTGATTCTGAGTGTACATATCGCCGAGGACGAATATCAGGTCGGGATTTTGCTCGCTAATAAGACCTGTTATTTTGCTGTTATTTTTGCCGAGATCTTCTCCGTGCAGGTCGGAGATAACCGCAATTTTAATATCATTGCCGACCTTTTCGGAATAAATCGTTTGCTTTGTAAGTTTTATGGAATAATTGTTGACATACCATGTCGGAGCAAGAAGCGATAAAACAAGTATGGGTATAATTATCTTCTTCTTTTTCAAGTTATCACTCCCGATTGTATATGTAAGTATTATATAACAATCGAAGCGAAAAAACAACCTTAAACAGCGTCTGTATATAAAAAATCTGCCGCCTAAAAAGACGACAGATCATTTTTATTCAATTTACTGCTTTGCACCCTCGTCAAATTTTTCAAGCACCTTTACCGTTGCAGCGAAGCAATCGGCAAGTCCGTCAAGATTCATGTTGTCGTAGCTGTCACGTCTTGTGTGATAGTAAGATTCAAGCTTGTGGTTGAGTCCGGTGATACCTGCTGCTCTGAATCCGCCCTGAGCGAAGGCTGCACTGTCTGTTGCTCCGCCGAGGGGAGGAACCATGCCTTTTTTGCACTGAATTCCAAGCTCGTCGGCAGCTTCCATAAAGAGGTCGGAAGCATCGGTATCAGCCTTGACCGTGCCGTTAAGGTCACGGTAGTTTACCATAAGAAATTTTGGATCATGAATCGTATCGAAAGAGAAGATGAAGGTCGGAACATCGTCGAATTCACCCTTGTGAGCCTCACACCATGCTTTTGCACCTCTGAGACCGGCTTCCTCGGAACCGGTGAGAACAACGCCAAGCTCCGTGTTTTCAAACTCAATACCCTCATCCTTGAGAGCCTTAAGGAGAGCAATACCCATATAGCAGCCGCTGAGATTATCGTTTGCACCGTCAACAACACGTCTGTAATTTACCATGAAATAAAGACCTACAAGGAACGGAACGAAGATGAGACCGACAAGACCTGCTTTGCCGAGCGGCGTTGAAATGTCTGCACCGACCGAACCGTTCTGAGCGAGCTGAATAATTGCGAGTATAAGATAATAAAATGCACCCGCAAAGCCTATAATAGCATGTGCCTCAAAGCCTACACCGCCGAGAGCATGGTTTACCGGCCACTCCCATGCCGCATCCGGGTGACCGTTGAAGATGATTCTTCTTTTGGTTTCACCCTTACACTTTTTGATTGCGGTTACATTGTGTCCGGTTTTTTCGGGAAAAAGCTTGTCAATGGCTTTGATATAGAGTCCGAACTGGAGCACCACCAACACAAGACCTGCGACAATGAGAATTATCGAAGCAACAGGTGCAAAGAAATAGAGAACTATTGCCGCAAGCACAAAGGTGAGAGTAAAAAACAACCAGCCGTAAAATGAGCCGGGATTTTCCTTAAAAGACTCGACGTCGGCACGTTCACAGCCGCAGTCTTTTTTGAGCACCTCTGCCATGTATTCACATGCTTTTTTCTCACCGGGCGAGCCGGGACTGCGTTTTTCGATATTTTTGCAGATATATGTAATCTCCTTAACCATATATTTTGCCGCATCACGTTTTTTCTCAATAATTTTTCCCAAATCCATAAAATCATCTCCTTAAATTTTTATTATATATATTACCAAAATTCGACAATTATGTCAATAAAATTAAGCAGAATTAACATAATTTTTTACTTATTGTTCTTATTGTAAGAATAAAATTTTAATTTAGGTCAATTTCGCTTTTTCGTAGCAAAAGGCATTGACGAAATCGGGACGTATTTGGTATAATTGTTATGTTTGAAGAAAGGGTGGGTTGCGTTTATGGACAGTAAGAAAGCACTTTTGATAGTCAATCCGTGCGCAGGACGAAACAACAAGCGTCTCGGTGCTTTGGAGATTGTCAAGAAGTTTTCACCGCCGGAATGGGAGACGGAAATCAGAACAACACGCTGCCAGGGCGATGCAACCACCATTGTTAAGGACGAGGGTGCAAAATACGATGTTATCCTTTGCTGCGGAGGCGACGGAACGCTTAACGAAGTCATCAACGGACTTATGAAGCTTGACAAAAAAATTCCTGTCGGCTACATTCCGTCAGGTTCAACCAATGACTTGGCAAACACCCTTGGAATTCCGACCGAGCTTGGTGCTTCCGCCGATCTGATACAGAGCGGAAAGAAAAACAGCTATGACCTCGGTACATTGAACGGCAGGTATTTTACATATATTGCTTCATTCGGAATTGCAACGGATCTTTCATACAGTACGCCGCAGAAGCTTAAAAACATATTCGGTCATGCTGCATATATGATAAACGGATTTGTCGTTCGGTTTATTCCGATGCTTTTCGGATTTAAACCGATACATATGAAAATCGAGTATGACGAAGGAGTTATTGAGGACGATTTTTATTTCGGCTCAATTTCCAATTCAACTTCTGTCGCAGGACTTTTTAAGTTTGACCACCAGGATGTCAAGCTCAATGACGGATATCTGGAGCTGTTTATGGTTAAGGGCTTGAAGCGAAACATAGACGCCTTGAAAATGCTGAAAAAAGCAATAGCTCAGGACTATGACGGAGTTCAGATGATGATCGTTAAAACCAAAAAGGTTAAGATTACTTGCAATCAGGACGTTCCGTGGACGTTGGACGGCGAGTTCGGCGGACTTCAACGTGACTGCGAGATTGAGGTTGTCCACGACGCATTTGAAATTTTCTCCGAGAACAATAAGCTTTTCTATCCGAAAGATTGAAAAAAGATTATCCCCGAAAGCGTTACAATGTGCTTTCGGGGATTTGTGTGTTTTATAAGTTTTTTAAGCGTGAACATCGCCTGCAAGTATCTGCTTTCTTCTTTTCTTAGGCCGATGTCCACTGCACCTTAAAGTTTACTTTAATCAACTTTTTTAAAATCATGAAGCAATTACTTCACAATAAACTCTCCGCTCTGAATATCAATTTCATTTTCACCGCCTGAAAATTTCGCACCGTGGCTGAGCTTTATTTTTCCTGTTACGCCGTCGGGGACAGTGACATTCAGCTTGATTTCGTCTCCATTGCGTTCCCAGCGGACGGAAATTTTTCCTGCCGGTGCGGTATACCAACCCTCGGCATAGCTCATCGAGCCGACGAAGGCAGGGGAGATGACAATATAATTCGGGTCGCACACGTCGGCGTTCGGAATAATTCCGGCAAGGTTCTTGATGAACCACGCCGAGATGTCGCCGAAGAAGTGGTGATTATGCGAGAAGCCGTTCGGCGGATTGTGAGTGATACATTCAAAGAGAGTGTTTGCGTTGTATTCCGTTATCCAGCTTGCAAATGACGGATAATCGGGTTTCGCTATCATGTGAAGTGCCAGCTCTTCGTAGCCGAACTCGGCGAGAACATGAAACATCGTTCTTGCACCGATAATTCCGACAGTCATGTTGTCGTTTGCATTATGAATAAGCTTGAGCAGGTGAGCAAACGCCTCTTCTTTTTCATTTTCGTCGAATGCACCGTAGTAAATTGCCGCCGCCTGAGTTGTCTGATGGTTGCCGTAAACAACAAGATTATCGTCAATAAGATGTTCACGGAAGCTTGCACGAAGCTCGTCATGAAGCTTCTGAGCAAATTCGGCACGAAGCGGCATATCGCATACTCTGAAAATTTCCGCCGCTTTTTCACATATGCCCATTGAAACAAGTGTATCGGTAACCTCGAGCGGGCATGGTTTAACATTGTCAACGGGAAGCCAGTCGCCGAGACCGATATGAACAAGTCCGTTTTCGTCAAGCCTTGTCGACAGGTACGAAACATAGCGGAAAATAGCCGTTGCGTTTTCCTCAAGAACCCTCTTGTCGCCTCTGTACTGCCATATTCTGTACGGCAGCTCGGTAAGAGCAGCATCCCACGCAGGACCGTTGCCCCATTCAAAGCCCCAGCCGCCGGTCGGCACGATTCCGGGGAGTGCGCCTCTCTCGTCCTGCGATTTTCTGACGCTGTGAAGCCATTCACAAAGCGTATTCTCTGCACCGAGATTCATCATGAACTGCTCGGCGGAAAGGTGAGCGTCGCCCGTCCAGCCGTTTTTCTCACGGTGGGGACAGTCGGTAGGGAAATAAAACATATTTGCAAGGTCGCTCCTGAGCGTTGCGTCCTGAAGCCTGTTGACAAGCTCATCGGAGCAGTCGAAGCCGCCGATCTGCGGAACGTCGGCGTGCATGACAACGTAAGTGAGCAGATCTTCTGTTGCCTGCTTGTCGTCAATACCTGTAACAAAGCAGTATTGGAAGCCGTGGTAGCAGAACATCGGCTCCCAGATTTTCTCGCCCTCGCCGTTGCAGATATAAACCTGAACCTGCGTCATGCCGATTGGCTGAAATTCGCAGATATTGTGCATATCAAGTCCGCCGTCAAAGAGACTTTCGCCGCAGGACATGACGATTTTCTGACCCTTTCTGCCTCTGATTTTCAGTCGCACAATACCCGTAATATTTTCGCCGAAATCATATATGTAGCCGTCGTTGCAGTATTCCTCCTCGGGTAGAATGTGCTTGGGGAGATTCTCTCTCGGGTGAGCGATTGCCGAAATATGTCCCTTATAGAATTTAACGGGCTTGATCTCACGGATCTTCTTAATTAGCGCATGACCGCCCTCAAGACATTCGCCGGACGGAGCGTCAACGGAGATCGCATTGCTCCACTCACTGTCGTCAAAATCCGGAAGATTCCAGCCATCGATCTCATTTCTTGCGTCGTAGCGTTCACCGCAGCGCATATCGTCAAAATAAATCGGCGAAGCGTGAACCTTAAAGCTCTCGTCGGCCTCAAAGCTTATTTCCTTGCCCTCACCCGAGCACTCAAAGCATAAGGCGAGCTTCGGTGCACTTCTCCAGCGGGCAAGCTGAAAATCCCAAACCTCGCCGCCGATCGGATTCTGCAAGCCGTTTCCCAGGGCAAAGGCGATAACGTTTTTGCCTTTTTTGAGCTTGTCTGTTAGGTCATAGCGGTCATAATAAATCAGGTTGTTCGGGTTGGAGATGTAGGGCGCAAGGCAGCCTTTTGTAAGATGCTCGCCGTTGAGCCAGAACTCATAGAAGCCGAGACCGGTTACAAGTATTTCCGCCTTTTCGGGAACGAAATCGACTTCAAATGTTTTTCTGAGATACGGCGCAGGTACAAAATGCAGAAATTCGCAGTATTCCTTTGTTGCCGAAATAAATCTTGTGCTGTATTTCATTATAAATAAACCTCCAAAAAGAAAAAGGCAGAATCTAAATTTAATTTAGATTGCATGCCTTTCTAAGTTTTAATTTTTTATTTCTTCGGTTTCAATGCATTCTACGTGTTCCTCGGGAGTTTCCATGATCCTTGTATGATTGACTATAAGCATAGGAATCATGGTCAGTGTCAAAACAACTATTTCGGCTGTTCCGCCGAGTCTTACCCTGAGATAAATTGCCGCAAAGCAAATCCAAAGGAAGAATGCGATTGTAAGATTGAAGAATTTTTTGTTTGTTCTTGCTTTATAAACAAGGAAGTAAATTACCGCCGTTGCAATGCATATACCGAACAGCACGGCAAAAGCAGAGTGTAAGCTTTTTTTTGATAAGAAAAAGTTTATCAGGTTAGTTTGAGTGTCCAGCGTTTGATCAGCATAGTCGCTTGTGTACGATGGGGCGGTATATGTTTCATAATTAAGTATAAGCGTAAATCTTTTCAGCTTCTCGTTTTTGCACATTACCACACCGAACATTGCAAAAAGCGCAATAATCGAAAGAGCTTTCGGAAATTTGTGCTCAACGTTGAATTTTTCGAGTGAATAGTTAAGATTTAATACGATTGAGGCTGCAATGAGCATTCCCCAAAATATAAAAGCGATCCAGTGATCTCTGCCGACGTTGCTTGCCGTTGAAGCACGGGCTCCGTAAAGCGGATTAGGCTCAAGAAGCCTGTCATACAGCCATATGTAAGCAATCGTAACTATGCCGAAAATCAAAGAAGCATATTTTAAAGCTTTGTTTTCTTTTTTTACCATTGACACACCTCATTCAAATTATATTTCAATTTTATTCTATCATTTAAAAGAAGTTTTTTCAAGGGAAAAACGAAACTGTGATAATTTTATTATAATTTTATCATAAAATGTCTAAATTCGGGAACGCTTTCCGTTCTGAATATGAAATTTGTTCCTCGTCGCAAGCTCCAAAATCGGTCCGTCGGAAATGAGATTATCCGTGTAAACGTCTCGAAATTCGTAATCCGCAGCTTCCTCTTCCAAGCGGCGAACCTTTTCCGTGTTCTTGCAGTTTTTGCCTTTGATAAGACCCGTGGAGGGGTTCATTCTCGTTGCGACAAGAAGATCGACCCCGAGTTTGTCGCAAATGGGTTTGATTTGAAAAACAGGGGAGGCGGAGCAAACAACCGTTTTGACATCGTGCTCACGGGGCCTGAACCACTCGTTCATTTTGACCGCCTTTTCCTGCCAGAAAAGCTCGGCTTCCTTTTCGGCATCGATCGCCTTGAGATAAGAATAAAACAGTTCCTTGGAATGCTTTTTGCTTATTTTGCGAAAGACATAGTACCCGAAAAGTCCGACAGCTTGCTTTGGAAGAAATCTGATAATTGACGGGTGACGTTTCAGGCAGAAAAGCCAAAATTCACTGCCCGATTCGCCGTTGAAAACCGTTTTGTCAAAGTCATAAAGGTCGGCAATCATAGAAAATCAACATCCTTTTTGCCGTCGAGGGTGACGAGCTTCGATTGGCCGTTGTAGACAATTTCAAATTCGCCCTTGCCGTCAAGCGTGAGCCTTGTCAGCCTGCCGTATGCCCAGTCGATATCGACCTTGACGCCGCCCTTCGCCGTAAGGCCGTGGATGTGACCGCTTGCCCATTCGTCCGGGAGAGCCGGGAGAATGATGATACGGTTGCCGAAGCTCTGCATAAGTGCCTGTGCGATACCTGCCGTAGCACCGAAGTTGCCGTCGATCTGGAACGGCGGATGAGCGTCGAACATATTCGGGAATGTGCCGCCTCGACCTCTCTTGTACTTGACCGGGATATAGCGAAGCTGATTGTTGATGAGCTTGATGACCTTGTTCTTGTCTCGCAGTCTTGCCCAGAAGTTGATTTTCCAGCCCAAGCTCCATCCCGTGCCGCCGTCGCCTCTGTTTTCGAGCGTCTTTTTAGCGTAGGAAGCCAAATCGGGAGTGCGCTCAACATCAATGAGATTTGCCGGGTGAAGAGCGTAAAGATGGGAAACGTGGCGGTGATGCTTGTCAAAGCCCTTTTCGTCATAGTACCATTCCATAAGTCCGCCGTCCTTGCCCTGCTTGAGGGGAAGCAGACGGGGGAGAGCCTCGCCGATTCTGCGGCCGATGTCGTTCTCGATGCCGAGGGCATCATATGCCGAGCGAAGGTTTGTGAAAAGATCCGTGACAATTTCCATTGTCATGTATGTTGTCTTGCTGACGGAGGTTTCCTTGCCCTTCACCATGTATTCGTTCTCGGGTGAGGTCGAGGGACAGAGAATAAGATATCCGTTGCCGTCGTCGATGAGCATATCAAGGCAGAAGCGTGCATTTTCCTCCATGATGGGAATTGCCGTTTCCTTAAGATAATCCTTATCGAGAGTGTACTCGTAATATTCATAAAGATGGCGGCAGAACCATGCGCCTGCCATTGGCCAGAACGACCAAACGGGATTTCCTCCCGAGGGAGTTGTGATTCTCCAAAGGTCAACGTTGTGGTGGCAGCATGTGCCGTCAACGCCGTAGAACTGTTTTGCTGTCTCCTTGCCCGATTCCGCAATTTCACAGATAAACTTAATGAGAGGCATGTTCATCTCGGGCAGCGAGCACATCATCGTCGGCCAGTAGTTCATCTCCGTGTTGATATTAACAGTATAGTTTGAACGCCAGGGAGAGCACGTTGTGAATGTCCATATTCCCTGCAGGGTCATAGCCTGCGAGCCTTCACGGGAAGCGGAAACGGTGAGATAACGGCCGTAGTTGAAAAGCAGGCAGTAAAGATTGTTATCGTTCTTTCTGCTGTGGAGAAAATCATGAATTCTGCGATCTGTCGGAACATTGTCCTTTTTGCTTTCGCCGAGGTCAATCGAAACACGGTTGAAATACGGGCTGAAATCATTTATATGGTCAGCCTTGACCTTTTCAAAGCCCTTGCTTATTGCGCTGTCAAGGCGTGAAACGCAGATGCTCTTATAGTCCTTCTGCGACTGAGTAACCGGCTTGCTCCAGCTCTCAAAATTGTCCTCCGCAGTCAGATAAATCGTTGCATATGTCGCATCGGTAACGTGAAGATGATTCTTGTTCGCCTTGAGTTTACCGTCGGTGTCTATCTTAAATGCACAGCGGAAGCTGATGCCCTGTCTTTCGCCGTCCTCGTATGTGCAGATGGGGTCGCCGCTGTTTTCTTCAATATGTGTCGGAGCGATACCGTCAAGAAAATATGCATTGCCGTCCGTCGTGACCTCGTGACGAAGCTCACAGTCAACCATAGCCTTGAAGTCGAGCTTATTCTTGCCCTCTGCCGTCATTCTGTAGACAAGCACCTTGTCGGGGAAGCTGATGAAGCTCTCACGGGCATAAGTTGTCTCGCTTGAATTGTAGCTGACCGTTGCAATTCCCGTTTCAAGGTCAAGATCACGGATGTAATCCCTCGGACACATGTTCTTCATTGAAGTTATCAAGAGCTTGCCGAGCTGGAGATACCATTCCGACGGATCGCCGTGGAAATTTTCTTCGATATAATCCCTTGCCTCGATTTTCTTATCCTCAAGGATGAGCTCACGTCCCTTCTTGAAGTGCTCAACCTTGTTCTCTACCCTATAGCCGTGGCATGAGCCCGACCAAAGTGTATCGAGATTGAGACCGAGCGTTTCCGTCTCAACTCCGCCGAACACCATTGCGCCGAGGCTGCCGTTTCCGATAGGTAAAGCCTCGACCCATGCAGTTGCAGGGTGGCTGTACCATAAATATTGAGAACCTTTTTTCAAGGAAATAACCTCCCGAATATTTTTATAATGTCAAGTATAACGTATTGTTCATATTAAAGTCAATCAATTATCTTGCAATTTTCATAAATTTATTATAAAATAACTGTGATTAGATTTATTAACGAGATTTTTTAGGAGGCATAATGTCAGAAAAGATTTTAATTATCGGCGCAGGTGCGGCCGGACTTATGGCGGCAGGTACAATATCGGGCAGGGGCAAGGATGTCACTATCCTTGAACGAAACGATAAGCCGGCGAGAAAGGTCGCTATAACGGGTAAGGGCCGATGCAACGTAACAAACAACTGCAGGGAGCTTTCCGAGCTTATTGCCAATGTTCCGACAAACGGCAGATTCCTTTACAGTGCATTTTCAAATTTTATGCCGCAGGACACAATAGAGCTTATTGAGGACATGGGTGTTCCGCTCAAATGCGAGAGGGGAAACAGAGTTTTTCCGTGCTCGGATAAGGCGATGGATATTGTCGATGCACTCGTTCATTACGGAACTGACGACGGAGCGGAGATAATTCACGGCAGAGCCGGTGAGCTTATTATAAAGGACGGAGTGCTTAAAGGTGTTCGTACCTTTGACGGTGAGGAGATAGCCGCAGATAAAGTAATTATCGCAACGGGAGGAAAATCCTATCCGCTGACCGGCTCGACGGGTGACGGCTACGAGCTTGCAAGACAGGCGGGTCATACGATAATCGAGCCTAAGCCGTCGCTTGTGCCGCTCAATGCACACGAGGGCTTCTGCACTGACCTTATGGGACTTTCATTGAGAAACGTCACAATGAAGGTCATTGACACAAAGAAGAAAAATAAAATTATATACGATGATTTCGGTGAGATGCTTTTCACCCATTTCGGAATTTCGGGACCGATGGTTCTTTCGGCAAGCTCGAGGATCCGTGATATAGAGCCGGGCAGGTATATTGTTTCAATCGACCTCAAGCCTGCGCTCACCGAGGAACAGCTCGATGCACGAATTCTCAGAGATTTTTCGGGGAATACTAATAAGGATTTCATCAATTCGCTCGGTGCACTTCTGCCGAGGAAGCTGATTCCCGTTGTCGTCAAGCTCAGCGGGATCAAGGCAAACGAAAAGGTCAATCAGATAACCAAGGAGCAAAGGCATAAGCTGGTTGCGCTTCTCAAGAATTTTAAGGTCACGGTCAAGAGCTTTCGACCGATAGACGAGGCGATAGTGACCTCGGGCGGCGTAAAGATTTCCGAAATCGACCCGAAAACCATGCAGTCAAAGCTTCTCCCCGGGCTTTACTTTGCAGGCGAAGTGATTGACGTTGACGCATACACGGGCGGATTTAATTTACAAATTGCTTTTTCGACCGGACGTTTAGCCGGCGAAAACGTATAACGGAGGTATATTTTATGGCTATAAATATTGCTATTGACGGTCCTGCCGGTGCAGGAAAGAGCAGCACGGCCAAGCTTGTTGCAAAGAAGCTCGGCTACATCTATGTTGATACCGGTGCACTTTACAGAACGGTCGGACTTTATTCGATAAGAAAGGGCATTGACACCAAGGACGCAGAAAAGGTTATCGCTACTCTGCCCGACATTAAGGTGGAGCTTAAATTTGTTGACGGTGCTCAGCATGTTTTTCTTAACGGCGAGGACGTTTCCGAGGATATCAGAACGCCGGAGGCGTCAATGGGTGCGTCAAATGTCTCGGCTATCCCGAAGGTAAGAGAATTTCTCTTTGATTTGCAGAGAAGCATTGCCGCCGAGAACAACTGTATAATGGACGGCAGAGATATCGGAACGGTTGTTTTGCCGAACGCAGATGTTAAAATTTTCCTTACGACCTCAGTTGAGGAGAGAGCGAACAGACGTTATAAGGAAATGCTTGAAAAAGGCGAAGAAGCGGATTATAACGATATTTTGGAAGATATCAAAAAGCGTGACTATCAGGACAGCCACAGAGAGGTTGCTCCGCTCAAGCAGGCGGATGATGCGATTTATGTCGATAACGGCGGCTATAACCTTGAAGACGGCGCAGAAGATCTTCTCAGAATTATCAAAGAGCATTTGAAGCGATGAAATAAATTTCCTTGGTGCGTTGCGGACATCGCATCCTGCGTCGTCCGCCTCCCCTAAAGGGCAGCAAGAGCGGTTAGAAATATTCTCCCGTTGCTCCTACAAGGGCGATAAGAATAAACTGTATTCGCTCATCCGCTATAATCGATCGGGCACAATCGGCTCAGATAATGGTGATTTCAATGGACATATTTTTAGAATTGGTTAATAACCGTTGGATATTTTTATCCTATTTTTTTGTTGTTTTTATTTTATTAACCGTTGAATGCAAAGAGATTCTGTGCTTTTACTTTTTTGCTGATAAACCTAAATCATTTAAGAAAAAATATAAAAAGACGCATAACTTTTTATACAGAGCATTTTTCGGGTTCGTTTTTAACAACGAATATATGCGAATTTCAAGATACTACAAATATATCGTCAGGTTCTATATAACATATTTAGTTCCTGTTGTAACATATTTTTTACTTGTTATTTTTTCTTGCTTTATAGATACTTCGGACCAAAGACAAACAGATCTTTTCGGTCTGCTAATGATTAGTCTTTTCTTTATTACTGCGGTATATGATATATGGTACATAGCACACAGCGAAAAAGAAAAGGGCTTTTGCTGGTTTCTTCCCACAACATGGAAAAGATCCCATTTTCATATGGAATTACCAGATGGCAAAAAGAAGGAAAAATTAAAGAAAAAGGGAAAAAAATTATAATGAGCATTTATGCTCGGTAAATTTCGCACACATTATTAAAAGGAAGGGTCATTATGGCATACAAATACAATTATGAATCGGACAAGAGCCACTTCCTTTACAAGATCATAAGACCTCTTGCAAAGATAGTTGTAAACTCAAGATACAAAATAACCTACGTCGGCGTTGAAAATGTTCCGACCGACAGGGGCATTATCCTTGCGTCAAACCACATTACGGCTATGGATCCGATTATTATCGGAGTCGGCTGTAAGGTGAAGTTCCATTTTATCGCAAAGGAGGAGCTTTTTGAGAAGAAAATAGTCGGCTGGTTTCTTGCTAACCTCAATGCTTTTCCCGTTGACAGAAGCAAGTTCGATTTTCCGGCGATGAATCATGCCGTCAAGGTAGTTGAGGACGGCGGTGCACTCGGCATTTTCCCCGAGGGCACACGCTCTCACGATTTTAAGCCGCATGAAGCCAAGGGCGGAATCTGCTATGTTGCGAAAAAATGCAAATGCGACGTTGTCCCGGTTTCAATCTATACAAGCGACGAGGCCAAAAAGGGAACAAGACTGACAGTCCGCTACGGCAAGCCGATAAAATATGAGGAGCTTGATTTCCACGACGATGTTGACAAGATGAAGGATCTCCGTTACGGCTCGGCTCTCATAATGGACAGAATAAAAGAGCTTTGGAGGTTAGGCCATGCAGATTAAGTTAGCGAAAACCGCCGGCTTCTGCTTCGGCGTGAACCGTGCCGTTGACCGCCTTTATCAAATGGTGAGAAACGGCGAAAAGGTATGCACCCTCGGACCGATAATACATAATCCGCAGGTTATCGACGACCTCAGAAGCAAGGGCGTTATAATAGCAAATTCGATTGACGAAATTCCTGAAAAAACAAAGCTTGTTCTCAGAACCCACGGCGTTGAGAAGCAGGTGATTGACGAATTAAAGGCGAGGGGATACGAATACTGGGACGCCGCATGTCCGTTCGTTAAGAAAATACATAAGATTGTGACGGATAATTCGGACGAGAATTCAATCGTTCTCATCGCAGGAGACGCAAACCACCCCGAGGTTCAGGGCATAAAAAGCTACTGCAAGGGCGAGGTTATTGTGTTCAAAAATCTCGAGGAGCTTGAAAAAGCGGAGATAAACTGCGAAAAAAGAATAATAGTGGTCGCCCAAACCACTTTTAATACGGTAGAATGGGAAAAATGTTTAAAAAAATTAAAAAAAGACTATACAAAAGCTTTAATTTTTGATACAATATGTAATGCTACTAATGAGCGGCAGGACGAAGCCATCAGTTTGGCCGAGGAATGTGACGCAATGATCATAGTAGGAGGGCGGCAAAGTTCCAACACAGTGAAGTTGAAGGCTGTGTGTGAAAACTGCTGTCCGACCTATCTTATCGAAACGGCGGATGAGCTGAACAGTATCAGCTTCCAAGGATGTCGAAAGGTGGGTGTCACCGCAGGAGCATCGACTCCGGCGGCAATCATAAAGGAGGTACTTTCAACAATGTCAGAAAATGTAAACGCAAACCCGATTGAAAATGCAGAGGAGGTGGCAAAAACTTCCGCTGAAGATCTTGATTTTATGGAGGCGCTCGAAGAGTCTCTTAACAATATGAGCACCGAGCAGAAGGTTGTCGGTGTAGTCACAGGTATTTCACCGAGTGAGATCCAGGTCGATATCGGCAGAAAGCAGACAGGTTATGTTCCTGTCGACGAGTACAGTGCAGACCCGACAGCAGATCCGATGAAGGAACTCAAAATCGGCGACGAGATCAAGCTCATTATCATGAAGACAAACGACCAGGAAGGCACAGTTATGCTTTCCAAGAAGAGATACGACGCTCAGGGCGCTTGGGAAAAGATCGAAGCTGCCAAGGAGAACGACGAGGTCGTTACAGGTACAGTTACAGACGTTGTCAAGGGCGGCGTTATCGTAATCGTAAACGGCGTAAGAGTATTCGTTCCGGCATCTCTTGCCACAGCTTCAAGAGGAGATTCTCTTGACGATCTTCTCAAGACAAAGGTTGACCTCAAGATTATCGAGGTTAAGTCGGAGCGCGGCCGCAAGAAGGCTATCGGCTCAATCAAGGCTGTTATCAGAGAGGCTCGCAAGGCTGCTGAAGAAGCTTTCTGGGCACAGGCAGAAGAGGGACAGGTTTACCACGGTGTGGTTAAGTCACTCACAAACTACGGCGCATTCGTTGATATCGGCGGCGTAGACGGAATGGTACATATTTCCGAGATGTCTTGGAAGAGAATCAAGCATCCTTCAGAGGTTCTTTCCGTCGGTCAGGAGATTGAGGTTTATATCAAGAGCCTTGATAAGGAGAACAAGAAGATTTCTCTCGGCTACAAGAAGGCTGAGGATAATCCTTGGGAGATCCTTCGTCGTGACTATCCCGTTGATACAGTTATCGATTCAGAGATCGTCGGTCTCACATCATTCGGTGCATTCGCAACCGTTATCCCGGGTATCGACGGACTTATCCACATTTCTCAGATTGCAGACCAGAGAATCGGCAAGCCGGCTGATGTTCTTAAGATCGGCGAGAAGGTTAAGTGCAAGATCACCGCTATCGACTTTGATAAGAGCCGTGTAAGCCTTTCAATCCGTGCACTTCTTCCTAAGGCCGACGAGGCTGCTGAGGATGCAGCAGAGGAAGCTCCGGCAGAGGAAGCGGCAGAAGCTCCTGTTGAGGAATAATTCAATCATAATCAACACTCCGAAAAGCTTAAATGCCTTTCGGGGTGTTTTTATTTTAATATGTTTTGATGCAACGAGATTCATGAAATGCATAATTCGTAGGGTGTCTCGCTCCTCCTTTTAGGCAATGTCATTAACTAAAGAAAATATGTGTTTCGCACTATGATAACAACAGCCGGCTTTGGCGTCAGGATATGATCATCATGTTATGCATTATGTTCTTTATTCTCGTTTTATTGTAGGGGTCGATGCCCACATCGACCCAAGAATTTTTGCAAAAAGCCTTAAGTTAATTACATTGCCTTTTAGGGGAGCGTAAAAGATCTGATGAAGTTGATTTATGGAATAAACAAAAAAGATTTTTTGACATGTGAAGACTAAAGGATTATAATTATTCCGAGGTGGTATGATGGACAAGGTGTCGGTACATGTTGAGCATCCGTTTGACCCTGTATGGAACAGCGAAAGCAAAATATTGATTTTAGGCAGCTTCCCGTCGGTCAAGAGCAGGGAGCAGATGTTCTTTTACGGTCACCCGAGAAACAGATTTTGGACGGTAATCTCAACGCTTCTCGGCATTGAAACGCCTGTAACGACAGAAGAAAAGAGAGCCATGCTTTTGAATAATCATATTGCGCTTTGGGATGTTATCGCTTCGTGCGATATATACGGCTCGGCGGACAGCTCGATAAAAAACGCTGTGCCGAACGATATCGGATTTATCATAGAAAACAGCAAGGTCAGGCACATTTTCACTAACGGTACAACCGCCGATAAGCTCTATAAAAAGTACATTTTGCCCGCAACGGGAATCGAAGCAGTGCGACTGCCGTCCACCAGCCCTGCCAATGCTGCAAAAAGCGTTGAAGAACTTGCGAAAGAATGGGCAATTACGGTTGACAGCTTATAGCTCGGTGTGATAAAATTTATCAGATAAAGTTTTTAATTGTATTCATTTGAAAGGTTATGGTTACAAATGAGTTTTAAAAATATCGTTGATATGCACGCACACACGATTCATTCCTTTGACGGTCACTATTCCGTCGACGAGATGATTGAAAGCTCGATTGAAAAGGGCATAAAAATCGTTGCATTCACGGATCACGTTGAGATGGATCTGTTCCGTAAGAATCATTTTGACAAGACTGCTGACGAATCCTTTGCCGATATTTTGAGGGCCAAGGAGCAGTACAAGGACAGAATCGAGGTTTGCGTTGGCGTTGAGATGGGAGAGCCGACATATGACCTTGCAGAGAGCGAGGCTCTCATCGCTTCCAAGGATTATGATATTGTGATCGGCTCGATTCACAATCTAAGAAAAACTCCCGATTTCTGCGAGCTGGATTATAACAAGGACAATGTTTATTCGCTTCTCGACGATTATTTCCGTGAGATGAAAATGCTTGCCGAGTGGGGCAAATTCGATACGTTCGCTCACCTTACATATCCCTTGCGCTATATAGTCGGCGAGCACCATATCGACGTTGATATGACAAGATATCAAAAGGACATTGATGAGATTTTCTCACTGCTTACAGAAAAGGACAAGCCGCTTGAAATTAACACTTCCGGCCTCAGACAGCCTATCGGCAGAACTTTGCCCGACGAGAGCTATGTTCGCCGCTTCAAGGAGCTCGGCGGAAAGCATGTGACGGTCGGTTCGGATTCACATTTTGTTGAGCACATGGGTGCAGGAATCGAGCAGGGTATGCAGATTGCAAAGAACTGCGGCTTTGACAGCGTGCTGATTTTCAGACACAGACAGCCTGTCGAAATTCCGATAGAATAAGGAGGCCTCCCAATGGAATATGATTCCTTCAGCGAAGGCATTGAGCTTGGCGGACTGAGGACGAAGAACGAGATAAAAATTCTCATCGGGTATCTTCTCAGCCGTCTTGATACACCGCTTACGAGAGAGCAGCTTGACGAGGTAATATGCGGCGAAGAGCTTGCAAATTATTTTGAAATGAGTCAGGCACTCAGTGAGCTTGCCGATAACGGCAACGTGATTATAAAAGAAAATGAGCTGATTATTACCGATAAAGGCAAGAAGAATTCTGAGACATTGGAGCATGATATCCCGTTTACGGTTAGGGAAAAGGCTTTTAACGCCGCTGTCAGACTTCAGACGAGGCTGAGACGTGAGCGTGAAAATAAAATTCAGATCGACAGGGTGGAAAAGGGATGCAATGTGACCCTTTCCGTGGTTGATGCGGACGACGAGATAATGAGCGTCAAGCTTTTTGTTGCCGACTATGACCAGGCACTTGCCGTCAAGGAAAGATTCCTTGAGGACCCTGTCAGGGTTTATTCAAATATCGTCGCCTTACTTTTGGCGTAACGTAAAACGGAGGTTTAATATGGCAAAATATGCAATCGGTGTTGATTTCGGTACTCTCTCGGGCAGAGCGCTGCTCGTTGACGTCAAAACAGGTGAGGAGCTTGCAACCTCGGTTCTCGATTATCCTCATTCCGTTATGGACGAAGAGCTTCCGAGCGGCAAAAAGCTCGGAGCTGACTGGGCACTTCAGGACCCTCAGGACTATCTCGACGTGCTCAAAACAACTATTCCTGATGTTATAAAAAAGAGCGGAGTTAATGCGGAGGACATTATCGGTCTCGGACTTGATTTCACCGCATGTACGGTTATGCCGGTCAAGAAGGACGGTACGCCGCTTTGCTTCATTGATAAATTCAAGGACGAGCCGCACGCTTATGTTAAGCTTTGGAAGCATCATGCGGCGCAGGCTCAGGCAACGAAGCTCAATGAAATTGCCGAAAAGATGAATCAGGATTGGCTCAAGCTCTACGGCGGAAAGATTTCCTCGGAGTGGGCTATCCCGAAGCTTTGGCAGATTCTTGACGAGGCTCCCGAGATTTACGACGAGGCAGATCGCTTTATCGAAGCCTCCGACTGGGTTGTTTGGCAGATGTGCGGCCATGAGATCCGCAACTCCTGCTGTGCAGGCTACAAGGGTATGTGGAACAAGAAGAACGGATATCCGTCTGATGAGTTCTTCAAGGCACTTGACCCGAGAATGGAGCATGTTATCGACGAGAAATTCTCAAGAGATATTCTTCCCCTCGGCTCAAAGGCAGGCGAGGTCACGGCCGAGTTTGCCGCAATGACGGGACTCAAGGAGGGTACGGCTGTCGCGGTTCCTATTATTGACGCTCACGTTTTTGTTCCTGCCGTAGGTATCACGAAGCCGGGCGAAATGCTCGCTATCATGGGTACTTCAACCTGTCATATGCTCCTGAGCGAGGAGGAAATTCCCGTTCCGGGCATCAGCGGTGTTGTTGCCGACGGTATTCTCCCGGGTCTTTACGCTTATGAAGCCGGTCAATGCTGTGTAGGCGACCACTTCCAGTGGTTCATTGATAACTGCCTGCCCAAGAGCTACTATGATGAGGCTGAGAAGCAGGGGGTTAATATACATAAATTCCTCCGCCAAAAGTGCGAGCGGAAGAAGCCGGGCGAGAGCGGACTGGTTGCGCTTGACTGGTGGAACGGCGTCCGTTCGGTGCTTGTTGACGCCGACCTTTCGGGTATGATGCTCGGAATGACACTCAGAACAAAGCCCGAGGATATTTACAGAGCCTTGATTGAAGCGACGGCTTACGGTACAAGAATGATCATTGATGTTTTCCGTGAGAACGGTGTTGACGTTAACTCCTTCTATGCCGCAGGCGGTATCAGTCAAAAGGATCCGATGACTATGCAGATTTATGCCGACGTTATCAATATGCCGATCAAGATCGCCGACTGTGAGCAGGGCGGTGCACTCGGCAGTGCAATCTACGGCGCATGTGCCGCAGGCGCTCAAAAGGGCGGCTACGACAGCCTTTATGACGGTGCGGCGGCTCTCGGCAAGGTCAAGGATAAGGTGTACTATCCGATCCCGGAGAATGTCGAGCTTTACAACAAGCTCTTTGCCGAGTATAAGATTCTTCACGATTATTTCGGCAGGGGAGAAAACAACGTTATGAAGCGTCTTAAGGAGCTTAAAAAATCCTGATTGACAACGCTTTTTTACAGTGATAATATAATTTGAATTTTAAATATAGGAGCCTTTAAAATGAGTATTTTAGATCTTGAAGTAATTAAAAAATTTTCACTTACCTGCAATGACGGCTATGAGCAGGGCTGGCATGAGGGTAACGGCGGAAACCTTTCCTACCGTATGACAGCCGAAGAGGTTGAGGCTTGCAAGCCTTACTTTACATATGACAGACCGTGGGTCGACCTCGGTGTTCAGGCCGATAACCTCAAAAACGAGTATTTCATGGTAACCGGCACAGGCAAGTTCTTCCAGAATGTTAAGAGAGATCCGGCCGCAAATATGTGTATCCTTGAAATCAACGACGCAGGCGACGGCTACAGAATCGTATGGGGCCTTGTCAACGGCGGCGGCCCGACGAGCGAATTCCCGACCCATTTCATGAACCACAGTGTTCGTGTTGCGGCAACGGACGGAGCTTGCAGAGTTATCTATCATGCTCACCCGGTTAATATTATCGCTCTTACCTTCATTCTTCCGCTCACCTCAGAGGCTTTCTCAAGAGTTCTTTGGGAGAGCATGACAGAATGCCCGATCGTTTTCCCGAACGGCGTCGGCGTTGTTGAATGGATGATTCCGGGCGGAGCCGAAATTGCTCACAAGACCTGCGAGCTTCAGAAGAAGTATGACGCTATCGTTTGGGCACACCACGGACTTTTTGTATCGGGCAATACCTTTGATGCCGCTTTCGGCCTTATGCACACGATCGAGAAGTCGGCCGAAATCTATTGCAGGGTTCTCAGCACGGGCAAGCCGATCGCTCAGACGATTCCCGATGAGGGACTTATCAACGCCGCAACAGCTTACGGAAAGAAGCTCAATGCGGAGCTTTTAAAGTAATTACATCTTGTAATGTAAACATTACAACTTGTCTGTTTACAAATCGACAAAAGTCTACTATAATAACTGCAATATTTGAAATGCGTTGAAGATATTAAGCGTTATATTTCTGATTTCAGAGAGTCGGCGGCAGGTGTGAGCCGATATGGAAATTTAATTGCTGTCTCGTATCCGAGCAGAGCTCCCCAACCGTTTTTACTGTATAAGGAGTTACGGCAAGCACCGTTATCACAGCTTAGGATTTGCCAGAATCCGAAGAGGCCGTTTAGGCAATGCGGGTGGTACCGCGGTAAACATGTTTTATCGTCCCGGAAGTTTGAATACTTCCGGGACTTTGTTTTTTATATGGCGATGCCGCATAAATTACGGTATTGTAATACATAACCGAAAAGGAGAATCGTTATGAGAAAGGTTATTTTATCCGATGTGACACTCAGAGAAAGTGAGTCATCAGCCAGCCATTCCTTAAGCTTTAAGGAGAAGATCGAAATTGCAAAGCAGATGGACAAGCTGCACTGCGATATTATCGAGATGCCGAAAATTAAGAACACCTCAACGGATGTTCTTCTTATAAAAACAATCGCTTCGCTCATGAAACATTCGGAAATTGTCGTTGATGCAGATTACGATGCGGCAAGTGTCGAAACGGCTTATAACTGCGCAAAGGGTGCAAAGAAATTTTCTCTTAAGGTTTCTCTTCCGATGTCGGCCGTTCAGATGGAGTTCAAGTGCGGCAAGAAGCCGCCGGTTGTTATGAGCATGGTAACGGAGCTCATCACCGAGTGCAAAAAGTACACCGATAACATTGAGTTCGCAGCCGAGGACGCTGTAAGAGCCGAAAGACCGTTCCTTTATCAGGCAATCGGCGACGCTGTCAAGGCAGGTGCAACAAGGGTTACGGTTTGCGATTCCGAGGGCACGATGTTTCCGTCGGAGTTCAGCGGATTTATCTCCGATATTTTTGAGAATGTTCCGTCGGCTAAGGATGTCACTCTCGGCGTTGAGGTCGTTGACTCAATGAATATGGCTTCGGCTTCCGCTTTCGCAGCAATCGATGCAGGTGCATCACAGGTCAAGGTTACGGCCGATAACTTCAATTTCCCGACGGTTGAAAAAATCATGAAGATATTCACCCTCAGAGGTGATTCGATTAAGGTTTCGAGCAAGATCAGAACGACCGAGATTCAGCGAGTGACCGGTCAGATCAAGAGAATGCTTAACACCTCCAAGAGCGAGAACACTCCCTTTGAAACAGGCGTAAATGAGGAAGGCGAGAATCTTACTCTTGATAAGAATGATACAATCGCAACCGTTATCAAAGCCGTTAAGAAGATAGGCTACGACCTTTCCCCCGAGGACAACGCAAACGTTTACGAGGCATTCAAGCGTGTTGCTATCAAGAAGGATTTCGTCGGTACAAAGGAGCTTGAAGCTATTATCGCTTCCTCAGCCTTGCAGGTTCCGTCGATCTATTCGATTGACAGCTATGTTATCAACAGCGGTAACATCATCACCGCAACGGCTAATATTAAGCTTATCAAGGACGGTACGGCAATCAGCGGCGTAAGCGTCGGCGACGGCCCGATCGATGCTGCATTCCTCGCAATCGAGCAGATTATCGGTCATCACTATGAGCTTGATGATTTCCAGATCAAGGCGGTTACAGAGGGACGTGAGGCCATGGGTCATGCACTCGTTAAGCTCAGAAGCTCGACCGGCAAGCTCTATTCGGGAACCGGTATTTCAACTGACATCATCGGCGCAAGTATCCGTGCATACGTCAGCGCACTGAACAAGATAGCATACGAGGAGGGTTAATTGTGAAATTAGCTTTTTCTACAAAATTCCATAAAAACAAGAGCTTTGACGATTTTCTTAGCATGGCTGATGAGCTGAGATACGCCGGAATCGAAATTCACGATTTCCGTGATCCGATATTCTCGGGCAGAACTTCACCGTTCAATCCCGATATGGCTTCGGCCACCAAAAGGAAGCTAATCAATTCAAAGAAGAGTATTGTTTGCATAAACTCAAACTGCAATGCGGCCGATACCTCGGACGGGAATGTTGAAAAAATGAATTCGGCAATCGCCGTTGCAAGCAACATCAACGTTCCCTATGTTAAGCTTTACGCCGATGGCGGCGAGGACGCTTACGACAAGGCTATAGAGTTCATTGGCAAGGCTATCGCAGAGGGCGAAAAGCACAATGTAATCGTTCTTGTTGAAACGACGGGTATTTTTGCCGACACAACAAGACTTTGCGACTTGATGAACTACTTCGCAAGCGACTTTATCGGTGCGGACTGGAACATGTACGAAACATACTTCGTCGGCGGTGAGGATTCGGAAAAAACGATTACCAACCTCGGTGCATATGTTAAGCTCGTTCACCTGACCGACGCAAAGAAAGCAGGGGAGCATACCCTCATCGGCGAGGGCACAATGCCTATCAAGGATATGATGAATGCTCTTCGCTCTATTAATTACAACGGCTTTGTCTGCGTTGAATGGAATCCCGAGTGGTTTGAATCGATTGAAGATCTTGAAATCATTCTGACCCATTACGAGAGCTTCATGGAGACCGTTGAGGACGAAACAAACAAGAAGAAATACTACTACAACAAGACACATACCGGTAAATTTGTATGGAAAAAAGAGGAGCTTATTGAGGAGACATTTCCGCAGGTTCTTGACAGAATGGTTGAGGAGTTCCCCGATCAGCTTGCTTTTAAATACACAACGCTTGATTACACAAGAACATATGCACAGTTCCGTGACGACGTTGATACCTTCGCAAGAGCACTTATCGCAATGGGCGTAAAAGCAGGCTCTCATGTTGCTGTTTGGGCGACGAATGTTCCGCAGTGGTACATCTCATTCTGGGCAACGACCAAAATCGGCGCGGTTCTTGTTACGATGAACACAGCCTATAAAATCCATGAGGCTGAGTACCTGCTCAGACAGTCCGATGCCCATACGCTTATCATGATCAAGGGCTACAGGGACTCGCACTATGACGAGATTATGGCTGAGCTTTGCCCCGAGCTGGAGCACACCAAGAGCGGTGAGAAGCTCCATGCAAAGAGACTGCCGTTTTTGAGAAATATTGTAACTGTCGGTTATGAGCAGCAGGGATGTATGACATGGGAGCAGGCGGTTGACAAGTCAAGCGAGGTTCCCGTTGAGGAGGTCTACAGAATGGCTTCTCTCGTCAGAAAGGACGACGTTTGCAACATGCAGTATACCTCGGGCACAACAGGTTTTCCCAAGGGCGTTATGCTGACCCACTACAACGTCGTAAATAACGGCAAGTGCATCGGCGACAGAATGGACCTTTCAACGGCGGACAGAATGATGATTCATGTTCCGATGTTCCATTGCTTCGGCATGGTTCTTGCGATGACGGCAATCATGACCCACGGCGGAACCGCACTTCCTTTGCCTTATTTCTCACCGAAATCATCGCTTGCATGTATCAATTCCGAGCGTATAACGGCTTTCCACGGCGTTCCGACAATGTTTATTGCGATGCTCCAGCACCCAGACTTTGAAAAGACGGATTTTTCATACATGAGAACCGGTATCATGGCAGGCTCACCGTGTCCTATCTCAAAGATGCGTGAGGTTGTCGATAAGATGCACATGACCGAAATCACCATTGTTTACGGTCAGACGGAATCCTCACCCGGCTGCACAATGAGCAGCACGGATGATCCCTTGGAGGATCGTGTTGCGACGGTCGGACATCCGCTTCCGAAAATCGAATGTAAAATCGTTGACCCGGATACGGGACTTGAATGTCCCGACAATGTAACCGGTGAGTTCGTTGCCCGCGGCTACAACATCATGAAGGGCTATTACAAAATGCCGAAGGCTACGGCAAGTGCAATCGACAAGGACGGCTGGCTTCACACCGGTGACCTTGCATGCCGCACTCCCGAGGGCAATTTCAGAATCACAGGCAGACTTAAGGATATGATCATCCGTGGCGGCGAAAATATTTACCCCAAGGAGATTGAGGAGTTTATCTATACTCATCCGAAGGTTAAGGACGTTCAGGTTATCGGCGTTCCCGATGAGGGACTCGGTGAGGAGATCATGGCCTGTATCATCCTCAAGGAGGGCGAGACCATGACCGAGCAGGAGATGAAGGACTACGTTCTTTCGCACATGGCGAAGCACAAGGTGCCGAAGTATATTGACTTTGTAACCGAGTTTCCGATGAATGTTGCCGGTAAGATTTTGAAATACAAGATGCGTGAGGACGCTATCAAGAAATACGGCCTTCAGAAGGCAGATTCTGTTGTAACGGCATAACATTACAAAATGTAATGATTACATTACAAAGAATCTCTTGAAAAATCAAAAAAAGTATCTTATAATGTACCGCAACAGGTACAAATAACCTGTTGAAACAAAGGCTGTGACGAAGACGGTTGCGTTTATGTCCTTTCAGAGAGTCGGTGTTTGGTGCGAGCCGATAGCGATATGAATGTATAACCCATCACTTCCGAGCCGGAGAGATGAAACAACAGTAGTTTCTCCCGTGACAACTGCGTCAGTGTTGAGGGATTGTTAGATCCTGCAGAGAGGCGAGAAGCAATAGCAGATCGCAATTTGAGTGGTACCGCGGATTATCAAATCCGTCTCAAAGTTCTAAAGACTTTGGGACGGATTTTTTGTTTTATTCTAAATCCGGTGCCGGTACATTACGGAGGTAAAAATTATGTCAAATCAAACAGAAACAAACCAGCTTTATGAAGTGGCGGAACGAATCCACGAAATGAGAGACATATGTGCCTTTACCGTTGAACAGATGGCGGAAAAGACCGAGGTCTCTGTTGAAACCTACAGACTTTATGAGAGCGGAACGGTAGATCTCCCGTTCACATTTATTCACAAATGTGCGCTTGCGTTTGACATCGGCATTACGGATCTTCTTGAAGGTCACAGCGCCGTACTTTCATCTTATACCGTTACAAGAAAGGGAAAGGGTCAGGTTACCGCCAGTGAAAACGGAATCGAGATTCAGAACCTTGCGCCGAAATTCAGGAAAAAGCTCTCCGAACCGTACTGGGTTAGATATGAGTATGATGCAGAGCTTGAAAATAAACCGATTCACACTACAACTCACAGCGGTCAGGAATTTGATCTCGTTATCAGCGGTACTCTTAAGGTAAGAGTCGGCAATCATGAAGAGATCCTTCACGAGGGCGACAGCATTTACTATAATTCGTCAACACCTCACGGAATGATAGCTATTGACGGCAGAGACTGTCTTTTCCTTGCAATGGTTATGGCAAGTGACGAGCCTGTTCAGAATATTTTGCATGAAAGAGCTGTTATGGGTGTCAAGGCTAAGGGCAGCTACGTTTGCGAGAAGTTCATCGATGCAACAGAGGACGAGAACGGAAACCTTGTTTCCATCGACTTCAACCATGAGGATGAATTCAACTTTGCCTTTGATATCGTTGATAAGATTGCAAAGAAATCACCCGACAAGCGTGCGCTTGTTCACGTTGACCGTGACAAGACGGAGCGTGTATTCACATTCAAGGATGTCAAGGAGCATTCGGCTCAGGCGGCTAACTACTTCAAGTCGCTCGGCATCAAGAAGGGCGACAGAGTTATGCTTGTCCTTAAGCGTCACTACCAGTTCTGGTTTGCAATCCTCGGCCTTCACAAGATCGGTGCAATCGCAATTCCGGCAACAAACCTTCTTGTTGATCATGACTTTGAGTACAGATTTGAAGCTGCAGGCGTAACCTCGATCCTTTGCACAGCCGACGGAGACACGGCTCATCAGGTCGATATCGCCGATTCAAAGACACATACTCTCGTAAACAAGATCATCGTCGGCGGCGAGCGTGAAGGCTGGCACAACTTCGACAGCGAATATTGCCTGTTCTCAAGACGCTACAGACGTGAGGAGGACGCACCGTGCGGAAATGACCCGATGCTCATGTTCTTCACTTCGGGCACAACGGGTTATCCGAAAATCGCAACTCATTCCTACAAATATCCGCTTGGTCATTATATCACAGCTAAATATTGGCACTGCGTAAGCAAGGACGGACTCCATCTAACAATTTCCGACACCGGCTGGGGCAAGGCTCTTTGGGGCAAGCTCTACGGACAGTGGCTCTGCGAGGGTGCCGTATTTGTATATAACTTCGATCGCTTCGACGCATCGGATATTCTTCCGATGTTCGCAAAATACCATATAACCACATTCTGCGCACCTCCGACGATGTACAGAATGATGATCAAAGAGGATCTCGGAAAGTACGATCTTTCCTCTATCCGTCATGCAACAACAGCAGGTGAGGCTCTCAACCCCGAGGTATTCCGTCAGTTCTACAATGCTACGGGACTTGAGCTTATGGAGGGCTTCGGCCAGACGGAAATGACTCTCGGAATCGCAACCCTCACGGGTATGACTCCGAAGCCGGGCTCAATGGGCAAGCCGACACCGCTCTATGATATCAAAATCCTCCGTCCCGACGGAACGGAAGCGGATATCGGTGAAACCGGTGAAATCTGCGTTAATACCTCCGAAAAGGTACCGTGCGGTATCTTCCTCGGCTACTACAGGAATCAGGAAAAAACCGACGAGGTTTGGCACGACGGTGTTTATCACACAGGCGATATCGCATGGCGAGATGAGGACGGTTATTTCTGGTATGTCGGCCGTATCGACGACGTTATCAAGTCGTCCGGCTACCGTATCGGACCGTTCGAGATCGAAAATGTTATCATGGAGCTTCCTTATGTTCTTGAGTGCGGCGTTTCCGCTGCTCCCGACGATGTAAGAGGACAGGTAGTTAAGGCATCAATCGTTCTTACCAAGGGCACAGAACCTACCGAGGAGCTCAAGAAAGAGATTCAGAACTACGTCAAGAAGCATACGGCTCCTTACAAGTATCCGAGAATCGTTGTATTCAAGGATGAATTACCGAAGACTATAAGCGGCAAGATCATCCGTAACCAACTGTAAAATTGCCCATGGCACGCCGATTTCGGCGTTGACAGGCCTAGCAATACACATAGTATTGCGTCGGCCTGTCGCCTTGAACTCGACGCACCCTGAACGATTTGATTTAAGGTGTGGCACGCCGATTCGGTGGTTGGCAGGTTTGGCAATACACATAGTATTCCGTCGGCGTGTTGCCTTGAGCTTCTTTACGATATTTTATCATTTAATCATAAAACTTTCCGAGGTGAAAATATGAAGCGCATAACACTTTTTGCCGGTCATTACGGCAGCGGAAAAACGAATATTGCCGTCAATTATGCCTTTAAGCTGAGGCAGCAGGGTCTTGAAGTGGCGGTTGCCGATCTTGATATCGTTAATCCCTATTTCAGAACCAAGGACAGCGAAAAGGAGCTTAAAGAGGCCGGAATCAGGCTTATATGCTCTGAATTTGCAAGCTCGAATGTCGATCTTCCGTCGCTGCCGCAGGATATTTATTCCGTCATTGACGACCGTTCCGAATACGCCGTCATGGATATCGGCGGTGATGACAGAGGTGCATATGCGCTCGGCCGCTATTCGGAAAGCATAGTTCGTGAAAACGACTATGAAATGTACCTTGTAATAAACATGTACAGACCTCTGACGAGGGACGCTTACAGTACCCTTGAGGTCATGAACGAAATCGAAAAAGCCGCTTCAATGAAATTCACGGCTATAATTAACAACTCAAATCTCGGCGAGGAGACGACCTCTCAGGACGTTCTCGGTTCGCTTAAGTATGCTGACGAGGTTTCAAAGCTTACGGGGCTTCCCGTTGCGATGACGACCGTTAAGAAAACACTTTATAAAGAACTGTACGGAAAAGTGGACAATTTGCTGCCGCTTACCTTACAGGAGAAAATAAATTAGGAGGAAAGTCAAATGGCTAAAGTAACATTCAAAACAGACCTTTGTAAGGGCTGCGGACTTTGCGTGAATGCTTGTCCCAAGGGAATAGTTCATTTGTCAGAGACGACGCTGAACAACAAGGGACATCATCCCGCAGTTGTGACGGATCAGGAAAAGTGTATCGGATGCGCCTTTTGCGCAACAATGTGTCCCGATTGTGTAATTACGGTAGAGAGGTGAAGAAAATGTCAGATAAAGTTCTTATGAAAGGTAACGAAGCAATCGCCGAAGCCGCTATCAGAGCAGGCTGCCGTCATTACTTCGGTTATCCCATAACTCCGCAGACAGAGGTTGCCGCTTATATGTCAAAGCGTATGCCGAAGATCGGCGGAACATTCCTCCAGGCGGAGAGCGAAATCGCCGCAATCAACATGGTTATCGGCGTATCATCAACAGGCAAGAGGGTTATGACCTCTTCTTCCAGCCCGGGAGTTTCACTTAAGAGCGAGGGTATTTCCTATCTCGCAGGCTGTGACCTTCCGGCACTCGTTGTCAACGTTCAGCGTGGCGGCCCCGGACTCGGCGGAATTCAGCCGTCACAGTCTGATTATTGGCAGTCCACAAAGGGCGGCGGACACGGCGATTACCACAATATCGTCCTTGCTCCGGCTTCCGTTCAGGAGATGGCAAGCCTCACTGTCAAGGGATTTGAACTTGCGGATAAATACAGAATGGTTGCAATGATCCTTGCCGACGGCACAATGGGTCAGATGATGGAGCCTGTTTCTCTTAACGTTGCCGAGGTCACTCCGGTTGAAAAGCCGTGGGCACTCACCGGTACAAAGTGCGAGAGAGAGCACAATATAGTCAATTCGCTTTACCTCAAACCCGAGGAGCTTGAAATAAAGAACTTTGAGAGATATCAGAAGTACAAGACGATTGAAGAAAACGAAACGATGTACGAAGAATATCTCATGGAAGACGCCGAGGTTTGCGTTGTTGCATTCGGAATCACCGCCCGTGTTGCGAAGAATGCAGTTAATGAGGCTCGCAAGAGAGGCATCAAGGTCGGCATGATAAGACCGATCACGCTTTGGCCGTTCCCGACAAAGCCGCTCAAGGCCGCAGCCGAGAAGTGCAAGAGATTTATCACAGTTGAAATGAACATGGGTCAGATGATTGACGATGTAAGACTTGCAATCGACTGCAAGAGACCTGTTGACCTTTGCAACCGTGTCGGCGGAATGATCCCGACTCCCGAAGATGTTCTTTCGGCTATCATGTCAAACGGAGGTGCAGAATAATGTCAGTTGTATTTGAAAAACCGAAATCATTGACAGACGCAACGCTTCACTATTGCCCGGGCTGTACTCACGGTATTATTCACCGTCTTGTTGCCGAGGTAATCGATGAGCTCGGCATAGAGGGCGATACAATCGGTGTCGCATCGGTCGGCTGCTCTGTTATGGCATATAACTATTTCACATGTGACTTTGTTCAGGCGGCTCACGGACGTGCTCCCGCCGTTGCAACAGGAGTTAAGAGAAGCGACCCGTCAAAGATAGTATTTACATATCAGGGCGACGGCGACCTTGCCGCTATCGGTACTGCCGAGACGGTTCATGCAGCCGCAAGACGAGAGAACATCACCGTTATTTTCGTCAACAACGCTATCTACGGTATGACAGGCGGCCAGATGGCTCCGACAACTCTTCCCGGTCAGGTTACTCAGACCTCTCCCTACGGCAGAGACGTTAACACGGTCGGCTATCCCGTTAAGGTATGTGAGCTTCTTTCAAATGTTGACGGTGCGGCTTATCTTGAGAGAGTTGCAGTCAACAATGTTAAGAATGTCAAAAACGCAAAGAAGGCTATCAAAAAGGCTTTCAAAAATCAGATAGAGGGCAAGGGCTTCTCTCTCGTTGAGGTTATTTCAACCTGCCCGACAAACTGGGGCATGACTCCGCAGAAGGCTCTTGACTGGGCTGAGGAGAACATGATTCCTTACTATCCTCTCGGCGTTTATAAGGATATCTATGCAAAGGAGGAAGAAAAATGAGCAACACTTGCAGAATGTTATTTGCAGGCTTCGGCGGACAGGGTATTCTGTTCGCAGGCAAATTCCTTGCATATAAAGGACTTATCGAGGGCAAACAGGTAAGCTGGCTTCCGTCCTACGGCCCCGAAATGAGAGGCGGTACGGCTAACTGCTCCGTAATCATCAGCGACGAGCCGATAGGCTCTCCGATTGTTGACAAGCCGGACGTACTTGTTGCAATGAATCTTCCGTCACTTGAAAAATATGAAAACGAAGTAGTCAGCGGTGGAAAGATTTTTGTCGATTCTACAATGATTGACAAAAAGGTTGACAGAACAGATGTAGACGTATATTATATACCTGCAACCAAGATGGCGAACGATAACGGAACACCGACTCTTGCCAACATGATTATCACCGGCAAGATTCTCAGAGAAGTGCCGCAGTTCTCGATTGATTTCACCGACGACGCACTCAAAAAGGTCGTTTCCGCCCGTCACCTTGATCTCCTTGATGTTAACAAGGGTGCTGTCAAGGCAGGCTATGACTATGAATAATAAGATGAGAGTTTCCTGCATTCAGCTTGATATGAAGCTCGGCGACGTTGAGTATAACTACGCCGAAGCTCTCAGGCTTATAAGGGAGACGGTAAAAGAAGATAAATCCGACGTTGTTGTTCTCCCCGAGACGTGGACAACCGGCTTCTATCCGAAAGAGAACCTTGCAAGCTATTGCGACAGGGACGGCGAGAGGGAAAAAAAGACTTTCGCTGATTTGGCAAAGGAGCTTAAAGTCAATATCGTTGCCGGCAGTATTGCCAATGAGAAGAACGGTGAAATTTACAACACGGCGTTTGTTTTCAACCGTGAGGGAGAGGTTGTTGCGGAATATGACAAGACGCATCTCTTCACTCCTATGGACGAGCACAAGTTCTTCAGCTTCGGCAAAAATCTTGTGACCTTCGAGCTTGACGGACATAAGTGCGGAATCGTAATCTGCTACGATATCCGCTTTTGCGAGCTTGTCAGAAGTCTTGCACTGAGGGGTATTGATATGCTCTTTATGGTGTCGCAGTGGCCGCTTGTGAGAACATCTCACATTGTTACGCTGACAAAGGCGAGAGCGATTGAAAATCAGATGTTCGTTGTCTGCTGTAATTCCTGCGGCAAAACACCCGACGCTGTTTTCGGCGGTCATTCGCAGATAATCGATCCGTGGGGCGAGGTGCTCGGGGCGGCAGGCGAGAAGCAGGAGGTTATAACGGCCGACTGCGATTTCGGAACAATTAAGGATATAAGAAATTCGATCAATGTTTTCAACGACAGAAAACCCGATCTCTACGAATTATAATAATGCTTTGAAAGGAGCGATAGAAATGTATACATTTCCAGTAACAAGAACTACACACCCAAAGGAGAAGCCGGATCAGAAAAAGCTCGGCTTCGGTAAGTATTTCACAGATCATATGTTTATGATCGACTATGATGAGGGTCAGGGCTGGCACGACGGAAGAATTGTTCCGCATGAGCCGATTGCCATTGAGCCTGCATCATGCGTGCTCCACTATGCTCAGATGATGTTCGAGGGCATGAAGGCATATAAAACTCCGTCGGGCGACATTCAGCTTTTCAGACCCGATCAGAACTTTGAGCGAATGAACAGAACCAATGACCGTATGTGTATCCCTCATATGGAAAAGGATATCTTCTTTGACGCAATCAACCAGCTTATCTCTGTTGATAAGGATTGGGTTCCCTCCGAGCCGGGTACAGCTCTTTATATAAGACCGTTCATCTTCGGTGATGAGGTTTCATTCAGCGTTCTTCCCGCAAAGCATTATCGCTTTATTATCATTCTTTGTCCGGTTGGTTCCTACTATGCCGCAAACGACGGCGGACTTCACACAACCAGAATTTATGTCGAGGACGAGTTTATCCGTGCGGCTGTCGGCGGTACAGGCTTCGCAAAGTGCGGCGGTAACTATGCAGGCGGCATGAAGGCTTCGGCAAAGGCTATGGAGCATGACTGCAAGGACGTTCTTTGGCTTGACGCAGCAGAGCACAAGTACGTTGAGGAGATCGGTACCTCAAACGCATTCTTCGTAATCGGTGACGAGGTTATCACAGCTCCGCTTATGGGTACGATTCTTCCCGGCATCACAAGGAAATCCGTTATTGAGCTTCTCAAGAAGTGGGGAGTAAAGGTTTCCGAGAGACGTCTTTCAATCGACGATGTATGTGCCGCTTCAAAAGCAGGTACTCTTAAAGAGGTATTTGCAAGCGGTACGGCTGCCGTTATCTCTCCGATCGGCACGCTTTACTACATGGGTTCGGATTACAAGGTTGCCGACGGCAATGTAGGTCCTATCGCTCAGAAGCTTTATGACACGCTTTACGGTATGCAGACAGGTCACGTTAAGGACGACATGGGCTGGACATACAAGGTAAAGCTTGATTGATTCTTGATATAAAACGGCGGAAATCGTTCATCGGTTTCCGTCATTTTTTTATTTCTGCCCTCATATGCTTAGTAAGAACCGATTTATTACCGGAGGGGTTTAATGGGCAAATTGAAGAAGAAATTCAGCATGTTTAACTATACAAAGAAATGGACGTCGGTTATCCTGGTGTTTTGTCTGATATGGATTTCGGCGAGCTATATTCTTGCCGCATTTGGCAGAAGTGAGATTGCCGAAACACTCGGCGGAGCTGTGATCGATCTGACGAAAGCTATTTTTTGCACTTATATAGTCAGGGCTTTTTTTGATACATATTGCGAAAAGAATTATTATTTGAAAATGTACCGTGAATGCTACGGAAAAAATTCGGGAGTAGCCGAAAATGATACCGTAGATGTCAAGTGTGACGACGAAAAAGACGATTTATAAATTAGGATGAGAAAAATGGTAAAAAAAGCCAATTTGACAAATTTGCAATATGATATTGGGGTAAAATACCACAAAATGCATCTTATTATGTCTAAATAACATATATATTGTGATGAAATTGCACTAAAAATTTGACAAGGCGTGTAAGGTATGATACCATGGATACAGTTAAAAAAACGGAAGTGAAGTAATGGCAGAGGAAAAGAAGGATTCTTGCTTAAATTGCAAATATTTTTCGGACGGATTGAGTGAAAAGGGCTATTGTAAGCTTTATCATCATAACATAACCATGCCGGAAAGAATTTGCAGCAGGTTTGAAAAAAAGGAAGAAAAACAAACCGCTTTGCAAAGCAATGAACGCAAGGATTGTTGCACAAAGACAGTGCAGAATAGGACACTGTTTAATTATAAGGACAACAATCGATTGACGTATTTTATCGGCATAGTCTGCTCGTTTATTCTTATTGTTACACTTTTGCTGGTTGATATCGCGTTTGCTGTGGAGCTTCATCCTCACAAGATTGCGCTGCCGGTAAAAATCGGAACGCTTTCGGTTGTTATGGCTTCTTTCCTTTTCTTTGCATGGCACACGCTGATGCTTCTCAGAAAATACAGATGGATGTATATTCTTTATCTGATTGTTTCGCTTGTATTGGTGTTACTGATTTTTCTTGATTTCGGCAATGTATGGCTTACTTTAAACAGCTGGCTTAACGGAATAATTGATTATATTTTTTATGAATTGCATATGAGATAATTGAAAAAAATCAAAACGTCGGAGTTTTCCGGCGTTTTTTCTTTAAAAAATTTGAAAAAACTATTGGAAGATGACAATAAATATTGTATAATAAACCATGTATGGAACAAATATGTTTTACGGAGTGGTTTTATGGCGGCTAAATATACCATATCACTTAAAAAGATAATAGAGGTCATCGGATTCGATATCGAATATACACCCGTTGAACCGTCTGAGATTCTTGTTTCCTCCCTGGAAATTAACCGTCCCGGTCTGATGCTTTCGGGCTTTACAAAGTATTTTGACCCCGAGCGCATTCAGATCATGGGTGTTTCCGAGATTGAGTATCTTAATTCATTCAAGCCCGAGGACAGATACAGAAAAGTTAAGAGGCTTCTCTCAAAAAAGCCTGTTGCTATCATTTTGACACGAGGTCAGGATTATCACGACGACACGATTGAATTGGCGAAGAAATACGGCGTTGCACTTCTCAAAACGACGGACGGTACGTCGAGCTGTATGTCAACCTTGATATCGTATCTGAGCGTTGAGCTTGCACCGAGAATCACACGTCACGGCGTTTTTGTCGAGGTTTACGGCGAAGGTGTTCTTATAATGGGCGAGAGCGGCATGGGTAAGAGCGAAACAGCGCTTGAGCTTATCAAGAGAGGACACAGACTTGTTGCCGACGATGCCGTTGAGATTCGAAAAGTCTCGCACAAAACGCTGGTCGGTTCGGCTCCCGAGAATATTCGACATTTTATCGAACTGAGGGGTGTCGGCGTTGTTAATGCAAGGCGACTGTTCGGTATCGGTTCGGTTAAGGTTTCAGAGAAGATAAACATGGTTATTCAGCTTGAACCATGGAACGCCGAGAAAAATTACGAGCGTCTCGGACTTGAAAACGAAACAATAGACATACTCGGAATTGAGGTACCGATATGCGTTGTTCCCGTTACGCCGGGTCGTAACATTTCGATTATCATTGAAGCGGCGGCAATGAACAACAGACAGAAGAAAATGGGATACAACGCCGCAAAGCAGCTGCTCCACAACCTTGGCATGACAGATGATATCAAGGTTGAGGAAAATGAACTTGAAATCTGGCATAACTTTTAATAACGGAGGAATTTATAATGTACAAGGTTGGAGTTGACCTCGGCGGAACAAATATTGCCGTCGGAGTTGTAGACGAAAAATACAATATTATAGGAAAAGGCAAGGTTAAGACCAATGCACCACGTCCGGCAGAGGATATCTTTGCCGATATCAAAAAGGCCATCGACATTGCTGTTTCGGATGCAGGTCTTACTATGGATGATATCGAAAGCGTAGGCGTCGGAACTCCGGGCTCCGTTAATCAGGATACGGGTATAATTGAGTTTTCAAACAATCTCGCTTTTAACAATGTTCCGGCCAAAAAAATGCTTGAGGATCTCACGGGCAAACCGTGTTATTTTGAGAACGACGCAAATGCCGCCGCTCTCGGCGAGGCTTACGCAGGTGCGGGCAACGGTGCAAAGAACTTTGTTGCCGTTACACTCGGAACGGGTGTCGGAAGCGGAATTATTGTTGACGGCAAGGTTATCAGCGGCATGAACTTTACCGGCGGCGAAATGGGTCATACGGTTATAGTTGTTGACGGAATTCCATGCAACTGCGGACGTAACGGATGCTGGGAGAGCTACGCTTCGGCAACTGCTCTTATCGCTCAGACTAAGGCAAAGATGAAGGAATGTCCGGACAGCAAGATGTGGGAGCTTTGCGACGGTGATATCAACAAGGTCAGCGGCAGAACTGCATTTAACGCCATGTATGCAGGTGATGAGGCAGGCAAGGAAGTAGTTGATAAATATCGCTATTACGTTGCAGTCGGAATTATCAATATAATCAATATCTTTCAGCCTGAGGTGCTTTGCGTCGGCGGCGGAATAAGCAATGAGGGCGATAATCTTCTTAATCCCATAAGAGAATATGTCGAGAAAGAAAGATACAGTAAGCACGCAAAGAAGCAGACGAAAATCTGCAAGGCAGTTCTTGGCAATGACGCCGGAATTATCGGCGCAGCACTGCTGGGATAAAAGTAAATGCAATTTGAGTTATCTTGAGCCTAAAGTTTAACATCTAAAATCTAAGGTCTATTTCGGGGGACATTATGAGCTTCGATAAGATTTTTGAATACGCAACGGGCATCGGCTGCAAGGCCGAGCGTGAGGTCCCGATGAGTAAATACACGACCTTCCGCATCGGCGGAAATGCGTCGGTTATGCTCACTCCGCTGAACGACGAACAGCTCGTTTCGGTCATCAAAGAGTGTAAAAAAGAAAACATCAAACCGTTCATTCTCGGCAACGGAAGCAATATGCTGATCTGTGACGCCGGACTTAATACGGTTGTTATAAATATGTGCCGTCCCGAGCCGAAAATCGAGCTTGTGAACGGCGATACGATAGTATGCGACGCAGGCATGAACATGAGCAAGGTTTGTAATTTTGCTCTTGATAATGAGCTGACGGGTTTGGAATTCGCATTCGGAATCCCCGGCAGTGCAGGCGGAGCGGCATACATGAACGCAGGAGCATACGGCGGCGAAATGAAAGACGTGCTTGTTGAGTGCCGTCATATTGACTCTGACGGAAATCTCGGTTCGCTCAAGGGTGATGAGCTCGGACTTGCTTACAGAACGAGTGCATACGAGCATAACGGCTTTATCATCACAACTCTTGTTATGAAGCTTAAAAAGGGCGATAAAGCGGAAATAAAAGCCAGAATGCAGGAGCTTTTACAGCGACGCAAGGATAAGCAGCCGCTCGAATTTCCGAGTGCAGGCAGCACGTTTAAACGTCCCGAAGGCCATTTTGCAGGCGGACTGATTGAGGAATGCGGCCTCAAGGGCTGTTCCGTCGGCGGAGCACAGGTCAGCGAGAAGCACGCCGGCTTTATCATAAACAAGGGCGGAGCGACTGCACAGGATGTCCTCGACCTTATTAAATATGTACAGGACAGGGTCTTTGAAGAGAAGGGTATACATCTCGAACCCGAAGTCAGACTCATTACGGTTGGCTAAAATCGCCCACAGCACATTTTTCGATTGGGGCAGTACACAAGTACAGCACCCAATCTGCAAAATGCACTGTGAACAATTTTATCACAACCTTTGATTGCGATGATGTGCGGCAAAGGCATAATCCGTAGGGGTCGATGACCACATCGGCCCAAGGTTAGAAGAAAATTAGTATGCGCTTTCATAAAGTGCAGCAAAGAGAACATTTTTTTGATCGGGAATCACACACTGTTTATACCTTGAAGGGAATGGTATTTTTATGGAATTGTTAATAGTTACAGGAATGTCGGGCGCAGGCAAATCTGCCGTCGTTGACGCTTTGGAGGATCTCGGCTATTTTTGTGCCGACAATCTTCCGCCGGCCATAATTCCCACCATTGCCCAGTTTGTAAACAAGACGGATAATACGCAGAAAATTGCGACGGTTACGGATATTCGTGTCGGTGAAAAAATGTTCAATGAATTTCCCAATGTTCTCAAAATGCTTGAGGAACAGGGTTATAAATATAAGGTACTTTTTGTTGATGCTTCCGAGGAGGTTCTCGTCAGAAGATATAAGGAAACAAGAAGGAAGCATCCGTTACTCGATAAATGCGACGGCTCACTCCATGCGGCAATCGCAATGGAGCATGAAAAGCTGCTCAATATCAGAATGAAGGCCGACTATATAATTGATACGTCAAAATCGAGTGTTGCCGAATGTAAGCAGAGGGTCAACGAGCTTTTTCTTGAAAATCCGGACAGTGCATTGAAAATTCGCTGTATGTCTTTCGGCTTCAAATACGGAATTCCGAACGACGCCGACCTTGTCTTTGATGTTCGCTGTTTACCGAATCCGTTCTATGTGCCTTCAATGAAATACAGGACAGGACTTGAAACGGACGTCAGCGAGTATGTAATGAATTCCGAACACTCGGTCAATGTGCTTAAAAAGCTTAATGATTTGATTGACTACACGGTTCCTCTTTATATTGAGGAGGGCAAGAGCCAGCTTGTTATTGCAATAGGCTGCACCGGCGGCCGCCATCGTTCCGTTTGCTTTGCCGAAAAGATAAGAGAAAACCTGCTGTCGCACGGTTACAGCGTCAGCGTCAAACACAGAGATATAGAAAAATAACAGGGGTATAAACAAATGTCATTCACTGCAGGAGTGAAAAATGAATTAGCAGAGCTTGAATTTCCGTCAGAATGCTGCAAGCGTTCCTTTGCCTACGGCTTTTTGCTTTACGGCAAGAGCTTTACCGTCAGATCAATAAGCTGCGCAACGGATTACAAGGAGGTTATACAGGCTTTTGATAGGACGATTGCCGAGACCTCGGGCGTTGAAACGGCTGTTTCTCAGCTAAAAAGCGGGAAATATGTTTTGAAAATTCCGTCTGCCGAGGACAGAAAACGGGTCATCGAATATTTCGACCATGAAATCAATTCAATATCCCTGAGAATAAACCGGGGAGTGTTTGAGGACGACGAGTGCTACGGTGCATTTCTGCGAGGCGTTTTTCTCACATGCGGCTCAATCGCAAACCCGGATAAAAACTATCATCTTGAATTTGTTGTTCCTTTTCAGAACCTTAGCTTCGACCTTTTGAAGATTCTTACCGATTCCGGACTAAAGGCCAAGCATATTATCAGAAAATATTCTCATGTTATCTATCTAAAGGACAGCGAAAGCATTGAGGATTTGCTCACGCTTATGGGAGCGGTCAATTCGAGTCTTGAGCTTATGGGAATAAAGATTCAAAAGGATGTCAGGAACAAAATCAACAGACAGATGAATTTTGAATCTGCAAATATGAGCCGATCCATCGAAGCCGGACTGCTTCAGGTTGAAGCGATAGAGATTATCGAAAAAAAGCAGGGGCTTGATTCCCTTTCGGACGAGCTTAAAGAGGTTGCGATTTTACGCCGTGAGAATCCGGATATGTCGCTCAAACAGCTCGGCGAAAACCTCAGTGTACCGATTTCACGCTCGGGAGTTAACCACAGACTCATGAAAATCATGGATATTGCGGATAAGTACAGGTAAAGTCTAAATATTATATTTTTGCAATTACTTTACCGCATGCGTGCACTCTCCTTGCTTAAAGGGGAGGCTGAATATACTGCTCAGCTTGTTAACAGTTAATAAAGGAGGCGGCGTGTTGAGCTTCACACATCTTCATTTACATACGGAATACAGCTTGCTTGACGGTGCATGCCGTCTTGACGACCTGCTTGACCGTGCGGTTGAGCTGGGTATGGATTCCATGGCAATTACCGACCACGGCGTTATGTACGGCGCTGTGGATTTTTATAAAAAGGCGAAAGCGAGAGGAATCAAGCCGATTATCGGCTGCGAGTGTTACCTTGCTTCGAGAGGACGCAAGGATAAGGTTCATGCTCTTGACAGTGAAAGATATCACCTTGTTCTTCTCTGCGAGAACGCAACAGGCTATCAGAATCTTATTTCGATGGTTTCAAAGTCGTGGACGGAGGGCTTTTATACAAAGCCGAGAATCGACCGTGAGCTTTTGGAGAAGTACCACGAGGGCATAATCGCTCTTTCGGCCTGCCTTGCCGGTGAAATCCCGAGGGCACTTATGGCCGACGATTACGAGAGGGCAAAAGAAAAGGCTCTTTGGTACAACAACGTTTTCGGTCAGGGCAATTTCTTTCTCGAACTTCAAAATCACGGAATCCGTGAGCAGAAGCAGATTGAACCGATGCTCATAAGACTTTCAAAGGAAACGGGGATTCCGCTCGTTGCGACGAACGATACTCACTATGTCCGCAAGGAGGACAGCAAGATTCAGCAGGTGCTCATCTGTATTGCGACCAATACGACCCTGGGTCAGGGCAACGGTCTTGAATTTGACAGCGACGAGTTCTATTTAAAGAGCGAGGAGGAAATGTATGAGCTTTTCTCCCACGTCCCCGAGGCGATAGAAAATACGCAGATAATTGCCGACAGGTGCAATTATGATTTTGAATTCGGCAACACCAAGCTCCCTCATTTTGAGGTGCCCGGCGGCAGAGACCATTTTGAATGGTTTAAGGAGCAGTGCTATGCCGGAATGCACAGAAATTACGGCGAAAATCCGCCGAAGGAGTATTTTGACAGGCTCAATTACGAGCTTGACGTTATAAATAAAATGGGCTATGTCGATTATTTCCTGATAGTCCACGATTTTATAAGATATGCAAAATCCAAGGGCATTCCCGTCGGCCCGGGCAGAGGCTCGGGTGCAGGCAGCATTGCCGCATATTGCATCGGCATAACGGGAATCGACCCGATGAAATATAATCTTCTCTTTGAGCGTTTCCTCAATCCGGAGCGTGTCAGCATGCCCGATTTTGACGTTGACTTCTGCTATGAACGCAGGGGAGAGGTAATTGACTACGTTATCGAAAAGTACGGTGCAGACCATGTTGCGCAGATCGTAACGTTCGGAACGCTTGCGGCGAGGGCGGCTATCCGTGACGTCGGCAGAGCGATGGGAATTCCGTATAACGTCGTCGACAACGTTTCAAAGCAGGTTCCCAGAGAGCTGAATATTACAATTCAAAAGGCACTCAAAAAGTCGCCGGAATTCCGTGCTCTATATGAAAGCAGCGACGAGATAAAGAACCTCATCGATACTTCAATGAAGGTTGAAGGCATGCCTCGGCATACCTCGACCCATGCGGCAGGTGTTGTCATAACAAGAGATCCGGTAGCAAGCTACGTTCCGCTTGCGCTCAACGATAATTCGCCTGTCACTCAGTACACAATGACAACGCTTGAGGAGTTGGGACTTCTCAAAATGGATTTCCTCGGACTTAGGACGCTGACCGTCATTAATGATGCGGTCAGGATGATTCGGCAGAAAGACAAAAGCTTTGATATAAATAAAATCGACATAACCGACAAGGCAACCTATGAGATGATGGCTTCGGGTCAGACCGAGGGCGTGTTCCAGTTTGAATCGGCAGGCATGAAGAGTGTTCTTGTGGGACTGAAGCCCGTCGATATCGAGGACTTGATAGCCGTTATCTCGCTTTACCGCCCGGGTCCGATGGATTCAATAAACACATATATCGAGAATAGACATCACCCGGAAAAGACGGTTTATAAGACCGAAAAGCTTCGTGATATTCTTGATGTCACATACGGCTGTATGATTTATCAGGAGCAGGTCATGCAGATATTCCGTTCGCTTGCGGGATATTCCTACGGAAGAGCCGATATTGTCCGCCGTGCAATGTCCAAGAAAAAGCACGACGTTATGGAGAAGGAGCGCAAAAACTTTATCTACGGCATGGTGCGTGAGGACGGAACGGTTGAATGCGACGGCTGTGTGAAAAGGGGAATACCGGCCGAGGTTGCCAACGATATATTCGATGATATGTCATCGTTCGCTTCGTATGCATTCAACAAGTCGCACGCAACGGCATACGCATACGTTGCGTATCAGACGGCGTATCTCAAATGCCATTATCCCTGTGAATTTATGGCGGCACTTCTTTCCAGTGTTCTTGACAATACGGACAAGGTAACGGAATATACTGATGAATGTAACAGGATCGGTATCAAAATCCTGCCGCCGAATGTCAATGAGAGCTATGACAATTTCACTGTTTCGGACGGAAATATCCGCTTCGGAATGCTCGCTATTAAAAATCTCGGCAGAAGCTTCATAAAAAATATAATTTCAGAGAGAAATGCAGGCAGGTTCACATCGTTTTATAATTTTTGCTCAAGAATGCACGGGTCGGATTTTAATAAAAGAGCGGTTGAAAGCCTCATTAAAAGCGGTGCACTTGACGGTTTGGGTGCAAACCGCCGTCAGATGCTCATGGCAATGAACGAGATAATCGATGAACTGGACTCAAAAAAACGCAGAAACGTTGAGGGGCAGATAGGTCTTTTCGATTCGGTCGGCGGTGAATCTCACTCGGAAACGGCATTGAAATTCTTTGACGAATTTCCGCAAAGCGAGCTTCTTGCAATGGAAAAATCGACAACGGGACTGTATCTTTCGGGTCATCCCATGGCGGCTCATGCCGAGCTTGCGGCTTCAATGGGCTGCGTGAGGATTGCCGAGCTTGCAAGCAGCGGCGAAAATATACATTCTTCGCATAAGGACGGAGAAAGAACCAAGATAATGGGCATAATAACCGATGTGAAAAAGAAAATCACAAAGAGTGACACGACAATGGCTTTTGTCAGCGTTGAGGACACATCGGGTTCAATAGAGGTTATTGTGTTCCCGAAGATTTTGATGGAAAATTCAATGATGCTTGAAGAGGGTAGGGTGCTTGTCTTTTACGGACGGCTTGATGTCCGTGACGAGGAGCCGTCGAAGCTTATCTGCGAGCATATTTACACTGCCGAAGCAGCAAAGGACTATTTCATGAAAAAGGGCGCACAAAGTCCGTCACAGCCTGCCGCACCGGTAAAGAAAAGACACAGCGGACTTTTCCTGAAATTCCCGACGGAGGGCACGCCGGAGCAGATTCAGGCGGAAAAACTTCTTTCGATTTTCGACGGCAGAGTTCCTCTTTATTATTATTTTGCCGACACAGGGAAATACGTTCATCAGCCGTATGAACACAGTGTTGATGTAAATGAACCGCTGATAAATGAGCTTAAACGTGTTCTCGGTGAAGAAAATGTGGTTTTTCAGTAATTTTCGGTAAATATTTTTCTGTTTTATTTGACATTTTTTTTATTTAGGTGTATCATCATATAGAATTTTTAGTGAATCCTTAGGAGGAAGTTATAATGAAGACAATCGGAGTTTTGACAAGCGGCGGAGACGCCCCGGGAATGAACGCTGCCGTTCGTGCGGTAGTTCGTACAGCATGTGAGAATCACATTAAGGTTTACGGCATTGACCGTGGCTATAAGGGCCTTATGGAGGGCTCTCTCATCCCGATGGAGATACGCACCGTTTGCGATATCATTCACAGAGGCGGCACAATGCTCCATTCCGCAAGAAGTAAAGAATTTGCTACCGAGGAAGGTATGCAGAAAGCTATTGAAATTTGCCATGCATACGGCATTGAGGGTATCGTTGTTATCGGCGGTGACGGTTCGTTCAGAGGCGCAAGAGACCTTTCCGAGCGAGGAATTCCCTGCGTAGGTATTCCCGGCACAATCGATAACGATATTGCTTGCTGCGACTATACAATAGGCTATGACACTTGTCTTAACACAATTATGGAAATGGTTGACAGAATCCGTGATACATCGGCTTCTCATGACCGTTGCTCCGTTATCGAGGTTATGGGCAGACGTGCAGGCTACCTTGCTCTTAACGCAGGTATTGCAGTCGGCGCAACGGCTATCCTTATCCCCGAGGTTGAGTTTGACCTCAAGAGAGATGTATTCGACAGAATCCGACGTACCCAGAAGACAGGCAAGAAGCACTTCCTTGTTATCGTTGCCGAGGGCGTAACGGCTGACGGAAACATCACCGTTGAAGAGCTTGCAAAGGCAATCGAAGAGGAAACAGGCGTTGAGTCCAGAGCAATGGTTCTTGCTCATGTTCAGCGTGGCGGCTCACCGACAGTGAGAGACCGTGTTGTTGCAAGCCAGATGGGCTACAGAGCGGTTGAGCTTCTCATGGACGGCATCGGCAACCGTGTTGTTGCAATGCAGAAGGATCAAATCGTTGATTATGACATCTTCGAGGCTCTCAACATGAAGAAGCATATTGACATGAATCTTTACAAGATGGCAAACATAATTTCAATCTAAAGGAAATCAAATTATGCTTAAAGACGAATTTTTAGAACTTCGCCGCCGTATAATTGCAAAAGATTTTGAAAGAATGAATGACAGGCAGCAAGAGGCTATCTATGCAGTAAATGGCCCCTTGCTGCTTCTTGCAGGTGCAGGCAGCGGAAAAACGACTGTTCTTGTCAACAGAATCGCCAATCTCATTAAGTACGGAAACGCTTATAATTCGGATTATTCCGAGTTTGAGCCGGCCGAGAGCGACATTGCAATCATGAAGCAGTATCTTGCCGACCCGACAACGGACTTGTTTGAGGTCTATGATTTGCTGACGGTCAATGCTCCGGCTCCGTGGGAGATACTTGCCATTACGTTTACCAACAAGGCGGCTTCGGAGCTTAAGGCCAGACTTGCCGCAAAGCTCGGCGACGCCGCAAACGATATCTGGGCGAGCACGTTCCACTCCTGCTGCGCAAGAATACTGAGACGTTACGGCGACCTTATCGGCTACACAAACCGCTTCACAATTTATGATACGGACGATTCAAAGCGTGTTATGAAGGAAGCACAGAGACTTCTTGATATAAACGATAAGATGCTTTCACACAAGACCATTCTTAAGGAGGTCAGCCGTGCCAAGGATCAGCTCATAAATCCCGACGAGTACATTGCCCGTGCGGGCGGAGATGTTCGCTTAAAGGCGATAGGCGAGGCGTATAAGTGCTATCAGAAGCTTCTTAAAAATGCCGATGCAATGGATTTCGACGATATGATTTTCAGAACCGTCGAGCTTTTGCAAAATAACGAAGAAGTCAGAAATTACTATCAGAATAAATTCAAATACATACTGGTTGACGAGTATCAGGATACCAACCATGCGCAGTATGTGCTGACAAGCCTGCTTGCCGAAAAGTACAGGAATATTTGCGTTGTCGGTGATGATGACCAGAGTATTTATAAGTTCCGCGGTGCTACGATTCAGAACATTCTGAGCTTCGAGGAACGGTATCCCGATGCAAAGACGATAAGACTTGAGCAGAATTACCGCTCAACGCAGACTATACTTGACGCCGCAAACGCCGTCATTGCCAACAACAGCCAGCGTAAGGGTAAAAATCTTTGGACGGCTAACGGCAAGGGTAACAAGATTACCGTCAACACCTCATATGACGAGAGAGAGGAAGCACGCTTTGTTGCCGACACGATAATGAAGGATGTTGCGGGCGGCAAGAAGATGTCAGACCACGCTGTGCTTTATCGAATGAACGCACAGTCGAGCACGATTGAAAATGCGTTCGTTCGTGCAGGTATTCCGTACAGAATTATCGGCGGTCTGCGATTCTATGAGCGTAAGGAAATCAAGGATGCTTTGGCATATCTTACACTTATCAACAACACGGCGGACAATGTCAGACTTCGCCGTATCATAAACGAACCCAAGAGGGGAATAGGCGATACAACGCTTAACAATGCGTCGGAAATTGCCGCAGGACTGGGTGTCAGTTTATTCGAGGTCATCTCAAATGCTGATTCCTATCCGTCGCTCAGCCGTGCTTCATCGAAGCTCTTGCAGTTCAGCGCAATGATTAAGGAGCTTATTGAGGCGGCACAGGAATTGAAGCCTCATGAGCTGCTTGAAAAAACATTAAGCATGACGGGCTATTATCAGTTTCTTGACCTTGATAAGGACACGTCGCAGGACAGAAAAGAGAACCTCAACGAACTTAAGGCGAACCTCATGCGTTATGAGGAGGAGAGCGACGAGCCTACGCTCAACGGCTTCCTTGAGGAAATTGCACTCATGACCGATATCGACAACTACAATGCCGATTCCGATACCGTCGTTATGATGACGCTTCACTCGGCAAAGGGTCTTGAATTCCCTGTTGTGTTTATAATCGGCATGGAGGACGGAGTTTTCCCGGGAAATCAGTCGATCTACAATCCCGACGATATGGAGGAGGAACGCCGTCTTGCATATGTCGGAATAACGAGGGCAAAGCAGGAATTATACCTGACGAACACAAGAACACGCCTTATGTTCGGCTCAACGACCCACAATGCGCCGTCACGATTCCTCGGAGAGATCCCGGATGATTTGACGGAAAAGACGGGCGTAACTTCATATTCTTCTTACAGAAGAAGTGCAGAGGACGAGCCATATAAAGATTTCGGCGAGGATTTCACAAGCGGCAGACCTATCAAACGAGGCTTCACGGCTCAGACAACGGCGAAAAAGCCACAGCCGGCTGCTGCAAGCAAGGAAAATTACAAAATCGGCGATACCGTTCATCACAAGGTGTTCGGACAGGGCGTTATTCTTTCCGCCAAGGGCATGGGCAACGATACGCTTCTTGAAATTGCTTTTGAAAAATCGGGCACAAAGAAGCTCATGGCTAATTTCGCAAAGCTCACAAAGATGTGATTGTTACCGAATCTTAATCAAAAATTAAGATTTGGAGTATTGATTATTTGCAGTTTTAATGTTATAATCAGCCTAAAGAAAATAAATTTGAGGTGATTATCATGACAAAAACAGTAAACAAATTTTTAGCCGTTCTTCTTGCGATTGCTATGATCTTCAGTTTTTCCGTTATCGGCTTCGCCGAGGAGGGAAGCTTTAATCTGAAATCCGGAGTAGCGGTTGCCGCATCGGGAAACTTTAAACACAAATATGTCGGTGATCTCAAAATTACGGTTAAGTCGAACAGCGAGTTTGTGCTTGCGGACGGCTTTTCGGTAAACGTGAGCGGAACAGACGGACAGAATAAAACATACAATGCTTCAAATGCAAAGAATATTGAAATGAAGGGCAAGAGTGCGGTTATTACCGTTTCGTATGAGTCGGCAATGGCTCATGAGTCCGAATACACGATTACCGTTGCGGAAGGTTCTTTCAAAACGGCCGACGAAAAGCTGAGCAAAGAATATTCCTTCACAACAACCGGCAATCTTATTCTTGAAAAGCTCAATGTTGACCGACCGACTACGACAATGCAGAAATTTATCAAGTGGCTTTCGGGTTGGGAATATGCCGATTTGATTAGGCCGTTAATCAACCTGCTTAAGTGGTTCGACTCTCTTTAATATCAACGGTTTTAAGCCTCTCCTTGGTTTAGTCAAGGGGAGGCGTTTTTGAGTGAAGAGAGGAAATTGAAAGATGATGAGAAAGGGCGGCTTTGCACCTTAAAGTATTATAAAAAATTAAAGCACAGGAATGAAACTATGAAAAACATTAATTACGCAATTTTTGACATGGACGGCACTCTGCTCGATTCCATGCACATATGGGATACTGCGTCGGGTGCTTTCCTCATGATAAGGGGCATTATTCCGAGGGAATTCGACCTTTTTCGCAAGCAGGGGTACAAAACCGGAATAAGCTACATGATCAAGGAATACAACCTCAACATGAGCTTTGATGAGGTGCTCGACGGTTTGCAGGAGATTCTGTGGTTCTATTATTCTAACATCGCTCCGATCAAGGACGGTGTAAAGGATTTTTTGCAGTCGCTCAAGGATAACGGCGTGAAAATGGTTGTTGCAACGGCGACCGAGAGCGGAATGGCAAAGAAAGCACTTGAACGCAACGGCATACTCGGTTATTTTGAGAATGTTATTTCAATGCACGAAATAGGAATCCACAAAAATGACCCGGCGGCATTTGAATATGTCAAAAATGCGATTCACGCCGAGGGTGTCGGATATGTCTTTGAGGACGCTCTTTACGCAATCAAAACCGCCAAATCGGCAGGCTATAAGGTCATCGGCATTGAGGATTATTCCAACGAGGACGACAGAGACGAGATAAAGAAAGCCGTCGATTTCTATGCCGAAAATTACGAACAGGTTAAGGAATATTTTGAATTTTAACTACGGGGAATAAAAATGAACATTTATCCTTTCTTTAAGAATTGTATTACCGTCGGTCTGCCGAAAGAGGAGATTATCGGTATCTTTGAAAAAAATGATATAAAAACGGACACCATGGCTTATAATTTCAAGTTTGATAAAGAGAAAAGCTATTACATTCCGTATAAAAATCCATACGGTTGGGGAGTACGTCAATCGTTTGTTCCCGAAATACATATTGCTCTTTCGGAGCAGGGCACAGAAACGAAAATCACATTGCATTTTTGCCTTGAAAGAATGTGCGAAGAGGTCATTACCCTTGTGTTTGCGATCGTTTTGACGTTTTCGATTTTCTTATTTGCTACAGGCTTTATAAAAGAATTTATACCCATAATGCGCCCAATCCCGTTGATAATGCTCCTGCTAACATATTTTATGCCGTTGTTTTATATAGGCAAGTATCGTTCAAGAGCAGTAAAAGAGATACAAAAAATGGTCGGGAAAGAAAAGTCTGAATCGTATCAAGATTAGCAGAAACATTATTCGGCTATACGACAACGGAAATTATACAAAATAATTCAATAAAACCCTTGACATTATCGGCGTTAGCTGATAGAATATTAAGGCTGTAAAATATTGATTACAGCTATCCTTGCCGCTGAATAGGCGGCCGGAATGACCAAAAGGAGGTGCTTTTAAATGGCAGTAGAGAACTATGAGGCAATGATCGTTTACTCCGTTAAGGAGAGCGAGGATGCAGCTAAGGCTTTGGTTGAAAAGTTCAAGGCTCTTATGGAGAAGCATGGTACTGTTGAAAGCGTAGATGAGTGGGGTAAGCGCAAGCTTGCTTATGCTATCAACTACGAGACAGAAGGCTACTATGCTCTTTACAATTTCTCGTCTGAGCCGGAGTTCCCGGCAGAGCTTGACCGTGTCCTTAACATCACGGACGGCGTGCTTCGTTCACTTATAATCAAGAAATAAGGGGGACGCAACATGATTAACAATGTAGTATTGATGGGTAGACTTGTTGCAACTCCCGAGTTGCGCAATACCCAGACAGGTCTTGCCGTAACGTCCTTCACAATCGCAGTTGACCGCTCCTATGTACGTCAGGGTGAACAGCGTCAGGCTGATTTCATCAACTGTGTTGCATGGAGAAACACCGCTGAATTTATCACAAGATATTTTCAGAAGGGCTCTATGATCGCTGTAACGGGTTCGATTCAGACCCGTAACTATGAGGACAAAAACGGTAACAAGCGCACAGCGGTTGAGGTTCTTGTTGACCAGGCAAGCTTCTGCGGCTCAAAGGCAGAAACAGGCACAGGCAACAACAATTACAACCAGGGCTATTCGGCTCCTGCGCAGCCTGCCGCTCCTTCATTCTCAACCGGTTCCGACGGTGACTTTGAGGAGATTTCAGGAGATGACGATCTGCCGTTCTGAGCAGATGTCACCCGAATTTTATAAGGAGGTATTTTGTAATGGCTTATGATAAGAACAATGGCCGTCCTAACAGAAAAGGCCGCAAGAAGGTTTGTTCCTTCTGTGTTGATAAAGTTGAGAGCATTGATTACAAGGATGTAAACAAGCTCAATAAGTACACTTCCGACAGAGCGAAGATTCTTCCCCGTCGTGTAACAGGTACTTGTGCAAAGCATCAGAGAGAGCTTACAACAGCTATCAAGCGTGCTCGTCACGTAGCTCTTATGCCCTACACATCAGACTGATTTAACAGCTTTTGGACTGTCGCTTCGGCGGCAGTCTTTTTTGTTCACCTGAAGAGAACCGCCGGGCTTCTTTCGTGATTCCAAGGACTCTTTTAAAGTCAGCAGAAACCGACAAAGGCGGAATCTTCTCAAAGGATGAGTCTCAGCATATAAAAAAGCCCTAAAACTCCTGAGAGCTTTAGGGCTTTTTTGGTGCCGGTGACCGGGGTCGAACCGGTACGGTATCGCTACCACCGGATTTTGAGTCCGGCACGTCTGCCAATTCCATCACACCGGCACATAACGCTGTTCATTATACAGTAATGTTGCAAGAAAATCAAGTCCTTTTGAACAATTTATAAAATTTTATTCGCTATATTTCAACATAATGTCTATTGAAATAATATTTAAAAGTAGTATAATGTATTTTAATGGATTACTATAGGAGTTGATTTGGATGAAAAAGGCAAAAAGTATTCTCAGCGTGCTTTTGTGTGCTGCTATTCTTCTGTCTTGTGCACCTGTATTCAATTTGAATTTGTTCAGTACACAGGTATCGGCCGCTTCGTATACAAAGAAGCATGAGAAGGAGTATTATTTACCCTCCGGAACTACTTTTATTTCGTATATTGCTACAGGTTATGGAAAGAAAGCAGCTAATGCTAAAGGACCCTTAACAAACTCGGGATATACTGTAATTGACCATGATCTTAATGGCGGAGCCGGTGGTAAATATATATATTGTGGATATAAGACCACTACTGATGTTAATATTTCTTTGAAGGATTTAAGAATTTCAATAGGTAGGGATGCCGATACATATACTGCACCTGAGAACAGCAGTCTATACACCGTTGCCGGTGTTAGTCCGACTTCTCAAAATACAGGTGATGCAGATGGTATTGTAGACCTTAATAAAGATGCGGATGGAGACTATCTTTATTACTTTGCAACCAAAGATGCAAAAGCGGGTGACCCTATTCTTGAAATTATAGTAGATAATTCTGTTAATGCAAACGGCTATGATACAGTTAAATATTTGAATTCTGCAAATTTTAACGAAAACGCAGATGCCAACAGGGGAACAAAAAACGCTATTTATACTCACGTTAAGCGCCTTCCGCAGGTTGATACGACAAAGCTTCGTACGTCTATGGAAACTGCTTCCAATGCTTATGCAAGCACGACATTTACGGATGATTCAAAGGCTGCGGTAAAGAGTGCCCTTGACGCGGCAAAGGTTATTACCGACGCCTACGATAACTACAGAGCAGGAACGGATTCCTACAGCACCGTTTACAACCAGACAAAGATTGACAACGCAAAAAAAGCTGTTGATGAAGCTGTTGCAAATCTTGTTGAAAAGGTTGACACATCAAACGCACCGAAGATTAAGTTCTATGTTCCCGAAACAATTTATCTTAATCCGGATAACGGAACAGCCTTCCAGTACATGGCAGGCGTAGATACAAACGGCTTGGCATATCAGCCGAAAGCTACCCCGGCATCAAGTGCAAAGATTTACTTTGACGGAATCGACTGTGAGCCTTCCAGTGTTAAGATTACATGCGAGGCGTCAACGGCCGATAACTCGAGCGCATGGAAATCCGTCGGTACGTCTGCAATCGGCAGCATTACTTTTGGCGGCACAAGCTTTAACGGAACGACGGCAAACAGCACAGGTAAGACATACACCTCGTTCCCGGTTAATACTGATTGCTCGGCAGGTTCACTTTCTTCGGCCGTTGCTTCGGGCAATATCCGCTTTATCCGTTGGAGAGCGGACTATGTTCTTGACGGTGTAACAAACACTGTATATGCATACTCGATATGCTACAGACAGCCGTCATACACGGCATATTTCCGCCATTCTTCGAGACAGTATACTTCATGGAATCATTCTCCCGCATTTATAAATGCAGCATTGACCGTAATGGGACTCAATGTTGAAAGCATAAGCGGTGAGGACGGAACAACAAGCTCCGGCAGCGGCGGCTCAAGCTCGGATAACAACAACAGTACCGAGACGAGAGAAACCTCGATTATTGTCGATTCATCACGTTTCACAAATTATATTCAGCTTCCCTATTTCGGCGCACAATACAGTATCTTGGGAAGCAGAGAAAACGGAACGGCTACCGTTACATCTTACAACAGCAATGCGACAGCGACTGCAAAGACAATAGGAACAACGAAGACCCTGATTGATCTTCCCATTACAAGCTCGGCTCTCGTCGTTTATATGCATGCTTCGGCCGTTAATGAGGGCGATACGGCTCAAAACGATACATATATAAATATTACGCCGACATTGGTTAACAAAGCGGAACTCAGAAAAACATATAACAACGCAATTTCCGAAATGCGTCAGGAAAAGATGTTCACTATGGGCTTCGATGCATATCAGAATTCAATTCTTGATGCGGCTGTTAAGCTCGGAAATCCCATAAATAAAAATCTCAAGGTTAAAATAAATACAGCTGAGATGGAAAGAAAAACAGGTACTGTTACAACATCTTATGTTCGTGATACGGCGGTCGGAGCTGACTATGACGGAAAGCTCGGCGAAGCGATTAAGGGCACATCTTCAAGCAGTCAGAGCTTCACTCTCGGCGAAGATGTTTATGTAAAGTATCAGGATATATTCGGTTACACCTTGAGCGGATATTCAATCTCCGACGCTACGGGAGTGTTGACAACAGGAACGCCGAAAGCGGATGCTAATGACTACTTCATCAGAAATGCCGGCAGTACGGCTATGAAATGGAAATTTATTTACACTCCGAATTCATACCCTGTCAGCTATGACCCGAACGGCGGCAGCTTTAACGGTTCTTCGTCAGTGACGAACACTACTGCTTATTATCAGTCGAAGTATTCCGTCGGTTCGGTTGACGGCGTGGTCAAGACACCGACACGAACAGGCTATACTTTCACCGGCTGGGTATGTAATGCTGACAATGCAACATACAGTACAGGCGACGGAATCAACTGGGAGTACACAAAGACTGTTAAATTCACCGCTCAGTGGACTATTAATTCCTACACTGTAACCTTCAAGAACGGAGGGACGGTGCTTCAGCAAGGCAAGTGGGAATACAACACTACGCCGACATATACCGGGGACACACCGACAAAGGCAAAGGACGATAATTACGAGTACACGTTCAGCGGCTGGTCGCCGGAGATAAAGCCGGTAACGGGTGACACTGTTTACACGGCGCAGTTCACCGGAAAAGCACATGATTACAGATACGAGATAGTTGACAGCAAAAAGCATCAGCGAATTTGTAATGACTGTGGCTATACGACGGTAGCGGAAAACCACAATATCGAATACACAAAGGTAGGCAATAAATACATTTATAAATGTACGGAGTGCGGCTACAATTATTCCGAAGAAGCTTTCCTGTATAATGTTGTTTTCCCGGATGGCGGAGGAAGCTTGATTAAGACCGAGGTCAGGCCCGAACTTTCCGAAAACTATTTCATTGCCACAATTCAAGCACCGCTGTACAAAGGCAGCAAGTATTTCGCATACTGGGAAGACGGAGAAACAGGCGAGAAGGTCAGCACCTACAGAACCTATAGCTTCTTCCTGACGGGCAACCGCTCATTCGTACCGGTATACGTTGAGCCGACGGAGTACACCGAAGCGAGAAACTCGGCAGTATTCTCGTCAACGGTTGCGGGCGTCAAGGCGAATGACGATAAGAGCTACTCGCTTTACGCAGAGCACAGCGTTGCAAAGACGATTGACGGATTCCCGAAGTATGACCCGAACAATCGAGTTGAATCAATCAACAAGATTATCCTCAGATACGGCGTTATCTACACGGCCGATTCGGCATATATCGCAACAGACGACGCACAGGCAATGGAAAGCGTGCTTGTATGCGGCGGAGCGAATGTGGTTGATAAGCCGGCAGGACTCAGCGACAAGACGAGAGACCTCACTGGTGTGTTTGAGGTGAAGGTAGAAACAGGCAGCGAAGCAATTTGGGCAAGAACCTATATTGTGGATGCAAACGGTGTTGTTCACTATGGCATGCCGAAAAAGCTGAGCCTTACAGCGGCAACAACAGCGGCAGACGATGAGGTAATCACATTAAGCTCCGAGAGCTTCGGATCAACAGACCTCAACGACGAAACAGAGACGCCCGAGCAGCCCAGCGAGCCGACAAACAAGAATCCGCTTGAAAAGCTCACGGCGATATGGACGAAACTTGTTGAGATAATTAAGAAAATTATATCATTCATAATTAATCCGGGGGTTAGAATATGAGATACGAAAAACCTGAAATAGAAATCGAAAAATTCTCAATCCTTGATGAAATCATGGATGGCGGAACAAGTGCGGGATTGCCGCCTATAATCGACGAGAATAACGATGGTAACGTAATTTTAGAATCCATCGGCGAGGTTCTCGGCAACATATTCAGCGAATGATTAAGACTAAACGGCACCTCTTTTGGGGTGCTGTTTTTTTAAAAAATGAAGATGTAAATTTGCCGGAATGCACTGTAATAAATGATTAAGCGTTCAAAACAGTAATTATATCCTGTTAAAATACACAATTTGTTAAATCTTTGTCGAAATTGCTGTTTAAACGCTTGACAACGAAGCGTAAAATGACCTATAATAAAATGAACACTGAGTGACCGATGATTGATTACTATGCACTTTTCGGGCGATTCCTTTGCAGAAAATTGCAAATAAATCAGGGGTTACTTGAAGGGTTATCTATTTATAATTTGGGAGGATTATGATGAGCAAAAAGACCGTATTTTTGACCGGAGCATCCGGCAACATGGGATATGCCGGTTTTAAGGAGATTTATAAGAGAAAGGATAAGTATAACCTTGTTCTTCTCCTCAGAGGAAGCGAAAAGAACCGTATCAAGTTCAAGGATTATGAGAACGACCCTGCGGTTAAAATCGTTTGGGGCGACCTTACAAATTATGACGATGTTCGCAAGTGTGTAACAGGTTCGGATATTGTTCTTCACGTCGGCGGAATGGTTTCTCCGGCAGCCGACTATTTCCCAAAGAGAACAATTAAGACAAATACAACCGCTATGCAGTACATCGTTGACGCCGTTAAGGCTCAGCCTGATCCTGATGCCATCAAGGTTGTTTACATAGGTACAGTTGCCGAGACAGGTGACCGTAATCCGCCTATCCATTGGGGCAGAACGGGCGACCCGATCAAAATCAGCATCTATGACCACTATGCCGTAAGTAAGGTAAGAGCAGAGCACATTATCGCCGAGTCGGGACTCAAATATTGGGTATCGCTTCGTCAGTCAGGTATCCTTTATCCGGGCATCCTCAAGAACATTGACCCGATTATGTTCCACGTTCCCATCAACGGCGTTCTCGAGTGGGCAACGATTGAGGATTCGGGACTTCTTCTTGCAAATGTCTGCGACGATTCCGTTCCCGAGGATTTCTGGAGAAAGTTCTATAATATCGGTTCAGGCGAGCAGTACCGTATCACAAACTTTGAGTTTGAGGAGTATCTCCTCGGTGCGATCGGAATGGGTTCACCGAAGAAGCTGTTTGCACCGAACTGGTTCATTCTCAAAAACTTCCACGGTCAGTATTATGCCGATTCCGACAAGCTTGAGAATTATCTCCATTTCAGACACAATGTTCCTATCAAGAAGTATTTCGACGACATGTCAAAGACTTTGCCGAAGTTCTACAAGCTCTCTAAGCTTGCTCCGGGCGGACTTGTTAAAAAGTTCCTTATGGAGGGACTTGCAAACAAGGAAGTATTCGGTACAATGAACTGGATCAAGAACAGGGTTCCCGAGCGTATCAGCGCATACTACGGCTCATATGAGGATTGGAAGAATATTCCTAAGACTTGGGATAAGTTCGAGATTAAGAAGGCATCCATGACACCGACATATCTTGACCACGGCTACGATGAGAGCAAGCCGCAGTCGGAGCTTGACCTTGACGATATGGAGAAGGCTGCGGAGTTCAGGGGCGGCAAGTGCCTGAGCGAGAGTATGACAAAGGGCGATCTTTTTACTCCGCTTAAATGGCAGTGCGCATTCGGTCATACATTTGAGATGACTCCGAACCTTGTGCTCAACGGTGGTCACTGGTGCCCCGAGTGCGACCCGATTCCGTGGAACTATGACGAGATTGCAAAGAAGAATCCGTTCTTCGCTCAGGTTTGGTATCCGAACCACACTAAGGACGAGCACAACGTTTACGGAATGGAAATCTTCAAGGATTTCGGTGAAAAATAATTATTCAGAAGTAAATTTTCGGAGGGATATACATGAAAAAAACATTAGTTACCTGCATTACGGCCTTTCTTTGCGTAGTTGCGGTTTGCATTTCATCTGTTCTCGGAACAAACAAGCTTGCCGATGCAAAGGTTGAGGCAGCAAAATATGCTCCGGCATCATCAGCTTCAAACGGCAGCGGCGGCTCGATTGTAGATAACGGTTCGGGCGACGTTACACCGGGCGATCCTTCGGTAACACCGGAGACGCCGACAGACCCGGCAACAGGCGAGCCGGACAGCACAGCCGCAGACGCAAATAACGGCGGTTCGGCAACACCGAGCGCAGGCGGAAACTCAAGCGGTGGATCTTCAACAAAAAAGCCTGCTTCTTCGAAGCCCTCAACTCAGGCTGAAATTCTTAACTATTTCAACACTTCGGTAAATAAGGTTAAGACAAGCTCAAAGGGCGGCGTAAAGAACTATGAGAAGAATTCTCAGGCCGGTACATTCACGCTTAAGGGTATGCTTAAGGGCTTTTCGGGAGTTATCAATTCACTCGTTGAGAAGAACATGGGCGAGAAGAAGGGCGACACAAACCGCAAGCTCTCCAAGGCTGATATGAAAGCTTTGTTCCCTGTTGAAAACGAAAACTGGTCGTCAAAGCTTACAACAGCTAACATTTCAAGCGCAACTCTCGCCGAGAAGAACGGCAAGTATGTTATAACGATCAAAGTTAAGCCGGACGCAGCTTCAACCAATCCGACTCACGGAGCAGGAAACCACGGTAAGGCATTCAGCATCGTTCGGGTTTCAACGATTCTTGACAACGCAGGCCCGCTCAAGTCAACGCTTGACGGCAACGTTAAAATAGCATATCGCAACGGTAAAATCGTTGCAACGATTGATCCTAAGACGGGCAATGTTACACATATCAACTATTACTATGTGTGGGAGCTTGACGTAACTGTTGCAGGCAACAATGTCAATGCACCGTTCGGCCTTGAGTCCGATTTCACAATTAACTGGTAAATTCAGAAAGGATAACGGGGCATCGGAAACGGTGCCCTATAGGTGAATATTATGAAAGTGTTTATGATTGGCGGCACAGGTCTGCTCGGTTCGGCAGCTGCCGCAGAGTTCATCAAAAGAGGTCATTCCGTAAAATCGGTTGCCCTTCCTCCGCTTCCGGAGGGAGCACCGATTCCCGAGGAAATGGAGCTTGTTTTCGGAAACTATCTTGAGCTTTCCGATGATGAGCTTGTTGGAATGATGACAGGCTGTGACTGTTTCGTTTTTGCAGCCGGCGTTGACGAGAGAGTCGAATTCCCGGCACCTGTTTATGAGGCATACAGAAAGTACAATATTGAGCCTGTAAGACATCTTCTTACTATTGCAAAGCAGGTCGGCATCAAGAAGAGTGTTATTCTCGGTTCTTACTTTGCATATTTCGCAAAGGAGTTCCCGGAAATGGAGCTTACAAAGAAGCATCACTATATCAGAAGCCGTATCGAGCAGGAGGAGGTCGCTCTTTCATTTGCAAAGGACGGCGAGATGGACGTTGCCGTGCTTGAGCTTCCGTATATCTTCGGCACTCAGCCGGGCAGAAAGCCTGTTTGGGTAATCCTTATTGAGCAGCTTACAAACATGGGTAAGACTACAATGTATCCCAAGGGCGGCACAGCTATGGTTACCGTTCGTCAGGTAGGTGAAGCTATCGTAGGAGCAGCCGAGAAGAATGTCGGCGGCAATGCTTACCCGATAGGTTATTATAATCTCACATGGGATGAGTTTCTCCGCATTGTTCACAAGGCAATGGGTCAGCCGAACAGAAAGATTATCCATATTGCAAAATGGATGTTCAAGGCTTTCGGCGTTTACATGATGAACGAGTACAAGAAGCGCAATGTTGAGTCGGGTATCAATGCGGTTTACCTTGCGGATATCATGTGCATGAACACATTTATCAACAAGAAGTGGAGTGTTTCTCTCGGCGTTCAGGAGGACGATATCGAGTCAGCTATTTTTGATTCCGTTAAGCTTTCTGTTGATGCTTTCACAGGCAAGCAGAAGCTTCTCGAAATGAAGGGAGAATAAGCCATGGAAAAGATAAGTCTTATCACGGGTGCAACGGGTCACATCGGCTATGCACTTTTGAAGGAGCTTGTTGACAGTGGCGAAAAGGTAAGAATCCTCATTCGTAAGGATGTTCCCGTATTTGACGGCATCGACTGCGAAAAAGTTTACGGTGACGTTACCGATTCAGAGTCGCTTGATAAGGCGTTCAAGGGCGTTGACGTTGTTTACCATCTTGCCGGAGTTATTGATATCAACCCCGGCATGGAGGATCTCACATGGAGAGTAAATGTCAACGGCACAAAGAACGTTGTAAGAGCCTGCCAAAGATGTAATGTCCGCAGACTTGTTTACGCTTCAAGCGTTGACGCATTCCCGCCGCTTCCCGATAATCAGGTTATGACTGAGCTTGACCATTTCAGCCCGAAGAACCTTGACGGTACATATGCAAAAACAAAGGCTATCGCAACTCAGTTTGTTCTTGATAACGTTCATGAAGGCAATATCGATGCAGTTGTTGTTCATCCGGGTGCATGTATCGGTCCGTATGACTTTAAGGTTTCCAGTGTAGGCGAAATGGTTCGTATGTTTATCAAAGGCAATTTCCCGGTATCGCTCAGCTTCGGCGCATACAACTTTGTTGACGTTAGAGACGTTGCGAAGGGTATGCATGCCGCCGCTCTGAAGGGCAATAAGGGCGACTGCTACATTCTCTGCGGAGAGATGATCTCGACCGACGGCTTCATCAAGGCCGTTGCAAAGGCCTGCGGCAAGAAAGCACCGTCATTAAAAATGTCCTACGGCATGGTAAGACCGTTCGCTCCGCTTATGGAGAAGTATTATTCCATCACCAAGACAACGCCGCTTTTCACCCGCTATTCAATTAGAAAGCTCATGTCAAATTGCAATTTCTCGATTGAGAAGGCAAGGAAAGAATTGGGATATGAACCGATGAGCGTTCAACAGTCGGTTGACGACATGGTAAAATGGATTAAAGAAAACGAAAAATAGTTTTTACTGCGGCTTCTTCGGAGGCCGCAGCTTTTTGCTTATATATGTTGAAATTATATTACTGTTGTGGTATAATTTTCATTAAGTGCTTTCGATTTGCAAAAGAATCAATGGTTACCGGCACTGAATTACTCTTATTTATTATTTAAAAAGGTAATAAGGAGAAACGACATGAAAAAATTTGACGCCCCATCTGTAAGAGAGCTGCTGGACACCGGTGCTGAGAAATTCGGCGATGCAACGTTCATTAAGTTCATCAGAGATGGAAAAATCGAAGAAAGAAGCTTTAAAAAAGTGAGAAGCGACAGCCTTGCGGTGTGCCGCTGGATCCGCAGTCTTTCCGATAAGAGAATGCACATTGCAATTATCGGAAAATCAAATTACGAGTACATAACCTGCCTTTCGGGCATTCTTATAAGCGGCAATGTTGCCGTTCCGTTCGCTCCGGAGATCTCTGCTGAAGAGGCAGCAGAGCTTTTCAAGCGTGCCGATATCGAGATGCTTTTGTATGAAGACGAGTTTGCCGAGAATGCAGAAAAGCTTAAGGAGCTTTGCCCGTTTCTCAGGTTCTCCGTCAATCTCGGTAACGGTGAGGAATTTGAAAAAATATATATCGATTATTCAGAGAATTCGGAGTATGCGTCACTTTCCGACATTACGGTTGATAAAAATGCCTGCTGTGTTATCATTTTTACATCCGGCACAACGGGTATAAAGAAGGGCGTTGAGCTTTCGACTCTTGCCCTTGTCGGAAACATCATGTATCACGATTATTGCACAGATATTTTCCTGCCGAACGATGTTTCGCTTTCGGTTCTCCCGATGTATCACATTTATTGCTTCTCGGGTGACTATATAAAAAATCTTAAGGACGGCTTGCAGGTTTGCTTGAACGGTTCGATGATGGATTTGATTAAAAATCTCAAAATCTTTGAGCCGAAGGTCGTTCGTGTCGTTCCGATGATTGCTCAGTCTCTTTTGCAGCGAGTCAAGGCTATTCTTGCAAAAGACCACGAGATAAGCGTTAAGGACGCAGTTGCTCAGGTATTCGGCAGAAACATTAAGTGGCTTATATCCGGCGGTGCTTATCTTAACCCGGAGCTTATTGACGAATACGAGAAGCTCGGAATTTTCCTGCGTCAGGGCTACGGCATGACCGAGGCCGGATGCAGAATTTCCGTTCCCGATAACACGGCTTCAAGGGAGTCTGTCGGACGTGTAACGGACGTTTGCACGGTTCGTATTCAGAACGGCGAAATTCAGGTAAACACACCGACGGTTATGCTCGGATACTACAAGATGCCTAAAGAAACGAAAGAGATGTTCACAGAGGACGGCTGGCTTAAAACAGGCGATATCGGAGAACTTACCGAGGATAATCAGCTTTTTATTACCGGCAGAGTTAAGAATCTCATCATTCTTTCAAACGGTGAAAATGTTTCTCCGGAGGCGATTGAAAAGAAATTTGCCGACAATCAGCTTGTCAGCGAGGTTCTCGTTTACGGCGAAAAGAACAGAATCATTGCCGAAATTTACCCCGACTATGAATATGCAAAGCTTGAGGGCATTGACGATATTCAGGGTGAGCTTGAAAAGACGGTTGACAGAATGAACAAAACTGCGAAGGCGGCTCATATCATTTCCGAAGTCAGAGTCCGCACCGAGCCTCTTGAGAAAACGGGCAGCGGCAAAATTAAGAGAAAAGCAACCGTATTATAATTTCTTAAGGAGGCATTTTTATGAATTCCGTAAACAAGCCTGTATATCCGCTCATTCCGCCGCAGGAAATGATTCAGTTTATGCTTAAATACAGCTTTTTTCATAAGCAGGTTACGCAGATTCCGGATTCTATAATCGTGTCACAGAAGATTGATTTTGACGTTATGACCGAGGCATTCAATATTGAAATTGAGCGCAATGACTGTCTGAGGCTTGTTTTTTTCAAACAGAACGGCAAGATAATGCAGTATTTCCGTGATCCGTACAGTATAGGAAGCGTTCCCGTATATAATTTCAAATCCGACGAGGAACGTGAAAAAGTGCTCACGGCAGATGCACAGAAACCGATCAAAATGCTCAAGGGTGAAATTTTCAGACTGAAATATTTCACAACGTATGACGGCAGATACGGCGTATATATCAATATTCACCATCTTGTTATGGATAATGCGGCTGTGTTTGCGTTCTTCAACGACCTTTTTGCCGTGTATGACCATCTCAAAAACGGCAAGCCGATGCCGAAGCCTCTCGGAAGCTATGAGGACAGAATAAAGCGGGAGCTTGCTTATGTTGAGGATAAGTCAAATCTCGAAAAGGAGAAGGCGGCATATACCGAATACATAACGAGAAACGGCGAACCGCTTTATCTCGGCGTTGAGGGACCCAAGCTTCTTGAGGCGGAGCGTAAAAAGAAGAAGGATCCGAGTATCAATGCACCGTCGCTCTTTGACCCGATTCATGATAAGGCGGAGCTTACAAAGACAACCTTTTCTCCCGAGCTTAGCGAAAAGTTCTTCGCTTTCTGCGAGAATAACAATGTCAGCCCCGAGTGTCTTGTTCAGCTTGCCTTGAGAATGCACCTTTCCAAAATCAACAACGGTCATCTTGATACATATTTTATTTGCCTTTGCACAAGGCGTCGCACACTCGTCGAAAAGCGTTCGGGCGGAACGGTTACCGCTCCGCTGCCGTGGAGAGTTCATCTTGAAGAGGACGATACCTTTATGTCAGCGCTCGACAAAATGGCTGACGCTCAGGTATGGGCGTTCAGACACATGGACTATCCTTATCTTGAGTATCGTGACCTCCAGCGTGAGCTGTTCAATTATTCCGCCGCTGCCGGATCGTCAACTATGATGTTCTCCTGGATGCCGATAAACGAGAAGTCAATAAACGGCTGGGAATATGAGTATGTCGGCTACGGTCTCGGACGTTACATAATGGTGCTTTACACCTTCGCTATGAAGGACGCACACACCGGATGTCTGAAAATAAGCTGCTTGCACAGAACGAAGTTCGTCAGCGTTGAGGATATCAAGGCACTTCAGAACGGCACGAAAAGGGCACTTGAAATCGGCCTTGAAAATCCCGACATCAGCGTTAAGGAATTGCTTGAAAAAATGTAAGAGAGGGCTATTGAAATGCTTGAAACATTCAGAAATATAATTTGCAACTATGTTGACATTGATCCCGAGGATATCACGGAGGATTCAAAGCTCCGCTCGGATATCGGTCTTAATTCGTTCGATATGGTAAATGTTGCGGTTGACCTTGAAAGCGAATACGGAGTTAAGATCGACAGCAAGGAATTCAGCGGATTAAAAACAATCGGCGATCTGATGAAGTATATCGAGACAATTAAATAAATTTTTCCGTAAAAAAGCAGTGACTGATTGAAGCCACTGCTTTTTGTTATACATTTTAAAGCTCTTCAACGGAGATGATTCCGTCCGAGGTGGAGACAACGGTCATCAGCTTATCGTGCGAAAGTTTTTTCGGCAGCTGAAGCTGGAAAATTGCGCATGAGTTCTGACCGGATTTTGTGATCTCAAGGTCAAGAATTATTACTCGATATGTTTTGAGTGTTCGTATTACATTATCAAGTTTATCCGTTCCGGAATACTCAACAAAAATGTTAATATTTCTTGCATTATCAAGAACCCAGTATTCAAACCTCGAAAAGAAAATTTCTGCAAGAAGAATTACTATTGTTGAAAAAACTGCAGCCTCAAAATATCCTGCACCGACGGCAAGGCCGATGATCGCACATGTCCAAAGACCGGCAGCCGTTGTAAGACCTTTTACCTGACGGCGTTTTGTAACAATTATTGTGCCTGCACCGATAAAACCGATACCTGCAACGACGCCGGCACCGAGACGGGAAACATCGGTGTACAAATGAAGATACGAGAACATAAAGTGACTGACCATTGTCGTCATACAGGCACCCAAACAAATCAAAATATGAGTTCTGAATCCTGCTGTGCGACGTTTATGCTCACGTTCGATTCCGATTGCGCCGCCGCAAAGAATCGCCAAAAACATTTTGACAAAGACAGAAAGGGTAGTGATTTCTCTCAATGGGTCTAAAAAATCAAACATATTCTTACCTCCCTTATATTTCGTCAACGACGGTTACAAAATCAAACTTTGATATTCTTGACATAACGTTTGAATGTGTTTCTTTTTTTGGAAGGCGTGATGAAATAACTGCACCTATTGTAACTCCGTTTGACTGTTTTTCTCGTTGTATATCAACATCAAAGATTTGAATATTCAATTCTTTAAATGTATTTATTATTTCTCCGAGATTTTCAATTTTTTCAAATTCCACATAGAGATCCATGTTTCTTGCGTTTGAAATAACCCAAGAGCTGATTTTTTCAAGAACAATTGTAGTAAGCAAAATAAGAAGAAAGCCAAGAATTGCACACTCATAATATCCCGAACCTATAGCAAGTCCCATACATGCGGAAGCCCAAAGGCCGGCGGCGGTTGTAAGTCCTTTAATTTCCTGACGACCTGTAACGATGATTGTTCCGGCACCGAGAAAACCGATACCGCTTACCACTTTGGCACTGTATCTTGAAACGTCGACCTGTTTATTTAACATTTTGGCGATTTCTTCCCACATATTTCTCATAATATATGTTTCGTAATGGCTTAGTATCATCGTTAATGCCGCACCGAGACAAACTATCATATATGTACGGCTGCCGGCGGCTCTGTGTTTATGACCTCTCTCAAGTCCGATAAGTCCGCCGAAAAAAACGGCAAGAAAGATTTTAATCAGAAGCGCAGGCATTGTTACGCCTCGAATGGGATCAAAGAGCGGAATAAGTGAATCCATTTGCTTTACCTCCGTGTATATTAGATGGTCTATAATAAATAATATGTGCGGACGTGAATTTTGCTCCACGCCCGCTGCTTGAATATGATGTTAAATTATACTACAAATTATTAGTAAAGTCAAGGATTTTTGTCATAATTATTGACAACATTTTGTCAGAATTATTGACAAATAAAAAGCAAAAATATAATTGAGGTGATTTATATGAATAATGAAAAGGATAAGGTATATTTGCCGGTTGACGAGCCGGTTTTGCATGAGCCGGAAAACTGTGCGGATATGCTTCATAAGTACGGAACCTATGAGATCCAGCCGACATCGGCGACGGAAAACAAATATCCTAAGGTCGCTCAGGGTTTGCCGAGGAAAAAAAGCAGAAAAGGAGAGAGTTGATACTCTTTTCAATTATAACCGATTGTCGCAAAAATTATAAGTTTTGCACAGTTTTTCTTGATTTTACCTTTGTATTATGTTATTATAACTACAAAGGTAAAATTTTTTAGGGGGATTTATATGACCGATAAGACAAAAGCAGGCAAGCTTTCGGGCCACCTTATCTTTGATCTTATTCTGTTCGGACTTATTGGACAGATTGCATGGAACGTTGAAAATATGTATTTCAATACGTTTCTCTACAACTCGATTTACAAGGGTGCGAGCCAGGCGGCGATTGACGGCTCGATAAATGTTATTGACGCCGTTAGCAAAATGGTTGCCTATTCTGCGATTACGGCTATGCTTACAACGCTTATAATGGGTGCGTTAAGCGACCGTAAAGGCTCAAGAAATAAGTTTATATCTGTCGGCTACATAATTTGGGGCATTATTATCGGCGGTTTCGGCCTGATTTCAAGGGAAAATGTTGCTTCGATTTTCGGCATGACGGATGCGGCTCGGATTCTTACAACCACGGTATGGATAGTCATCGTAATGGATATGGTCATGACGTTTGTCGGCTCAACTGCCAACGATGCAAGCTTTAACGCATGGGTTACGGATTCGACCACAACGAAAAACCGTGCCACGGCCGAAAGTATACTTGCATTTATGCCCATGGCTGCACTCGGCCTTGTTCTTGCTCTGGGCGGTGTGCTTCTCGCAGGCAGCAATGTTCAGAAGAGCTATGAATATTTTTTCCTTATTCTTGGCGCTGTCGTTTTGGTCTGCGGAATTATCGGACTTTTCACACTTAAGGATGCGCCGAAAACCGTTGAAAATTCGGGCAGCTTTTGGAACGACATCATTTACGGACTTAAACCGTCCGTTATAAAGGAAAACTCAAAGCTCTATCTTACTTTGCTTGCCGTTTGTGCATATTCCGTTGCGGTTCAGGTTTTCTTCCCGTATCTTATTATCTATCTTCAGCACAGCCCGGACGGCTTCTTCAGCGGAGAGTCGCTTCAGCTTTCACCGGCTCTTATAATTATTGCCGCAGTTTGCATTATTGCCTTGGTGGTCGGTATCATTCTCGTCGGCAAGCTCGTTGATAAATACGGAAAGAACAAGCTCGTTATACCTATGCTTGTTTTCTTCGTCGCAGGTCTTGTGATTCTCTATTTTGCACATGATATAAAGCTGCTTCTTATCGGCGTTGTTCCGACGGCGGTCGGCTACTGCCTACTCGGAATTATGCTCAATGCGGCGGTCAGAGATTTTACACCCGAGAGCAAGACGGGTCTTTTCCAGGGTGTCAGAATGATTTTTGCCGTTATGATTCCGATGGTTGTCGGTCCGTATGTCGGCAAGAAAGCTATTTTCAGCTCCGGTGTTCACTATATTGATGATTACGGCGTATCCCAGATAGTTCCGGCTTCATCAATGTTCCTTTATGCGGCAATAGTTTGTGCCGTAGCTTTGATACCGATAGTTGTTATCCTTTGTAAGGGTGGCTTTGCCGTGTCCGAGAACGGAAATAAGAAATAATGTGAAAGTAAGACCTGTTTTACCGGGTCTTATTTTTTACCGCAAAAGATATAAAAACAGATTACATATTTTTGTGTATAAGGCCGATTTTTGATACCTGAAGATATAATTATATTGACAATTTGCTGTTTTGTAGTATAATACAATAGTCTATTTGCGGAGTGGAATAATGTACCTCAACAGGTTTATTTGTCCGTAATTCTCAAACAATAGATAAGAGGTTTTTACGATGGTATCCGTTGTTCTTGCCGCATATAAGGGCGAAAAATATATTGCCGCTCAGATTGAGTCGATTATTTCTCAATTAGGCGAAAATGATGAGCTGATAATTTCCGATGATTATCCGTTGGGCAAAACGAGAGATGCTGTTTCGGATTTGATAGAAAACGACGAGCGTATTGTTTATATTGAGGGACCTCAAAAGGGAGTTATCAAAAATTTTGAATATGCGATTTCAAAGGCACGGGGCGATTATATTTTCCTTGCCGATCAGGATGACGTTTGGCTTGACGGAAAAATAAGCACCGTTATGAGTGAGCTTGAAAACGGAGCAGATCTCGTTCTTCATAATGCAAAGATAACGGACGCCGAGCTACATGAAACAGGGGAGACTGCCTTTGAAATAAATAAAACCGAAAAAGGCTTTTTAAGAAATATAATCAAGAATTCATATCAGGGCTGCTGCATGGCCTTTCGTTCGGATTTGAATAAATATATTTTGCCGTTTCCTGCGAATATTCCCATGCACGATCAATGGATCGGCCTTATGGCTGAAAAACACGGCAAGGTCAGTTTAATTGATGAGCCTTTGATTTTATATCGCCGCCACGGCGGAAATGTTACGGGTAACGGCAGCGATTTTGCTACAAAGCTGAAATGGAGAGCGGATATTGTTTTATCCGTCATCGGACGCTGAAGTTGATTTAAACGGAAAGTAGGTTAGTATATGTACAATATGGTTACGGGAAGTATTGTTACTTACAATAATATTTCCACCATAGCCAAAACGCTTGAGACCCTGTTCGACGAAACGCAAAACGTTGACTTTAAGCTTTATGTTGTTGACAACGGTTCACAGGACGGTACTCCGGAATATATTGAGAAGAATTTTTCTCAGGTTTCGGTTATCAGAAGCGAAAAAAATGTCGGCTTCGGCGCAGGTCACAACATAGTTATTAATTCGATTGATTCGAGCTATCATGCGATTATAAATCCGGATATAGTTCTCAAGGAAAATGCAATCAAAAAAATGGTTGACTATATGGAGGAAAATACCGATATCGGCCTTCTTTCGCCGAGGATTTGTTTCCCGGACGGAAGAGATCAGATTCTCGGTAAGCGGAATCCGCAGCTCAAATATTTGGTTGCCAGCAGGCTGAGGGGCGATGAGCCGAGCAAGCTGCTCAGAGAGTACGCAATGCTTGACTGCGACCTTTCAAAGCCGGTTCGGATTGAAAACGCTACGGGTTGCTTTATGCTGCTGAGAACCGATTTGCTCAAAAAAATCGGTGGATTTGACGAGGGATATTTTATGTATTTTGAGGACGCCGATCTTGCAAGACGGGTTAACGAGGTTTCGAAGTGCGTATATTATCCGCATGCGATTGTTAACCACGTTTGGGGCAGAGAGAGTAAAAGAAATCTTAAGCTGATGTGCGTACACATTGATTCAATGTTCAGATATTTTTGCAAGTGGAAAACGATATGAGGTGATACAATGGAAGAAAAATCAAAGAAAATTCCATTTAAACAGTATGCAAAAAACGCATACAAATACAGATACCTGATGCAGGAGATCGTTCGTAAAAACGTTAAGCTTCAATACAGAAATTCATTTCTCGGAATTTTCTGGACGATGCTTCAGCCGTTTCTCACGATGCTTGTTCTCGTGTTTATATTTACAAAGGTTTTCGGCAAGGCAAGTGACGGTATAGTTTGCTATCCCGTTTATCTTCTTACGGGTCGTCTTTTGTATGAATTTTATACTCAGTCCACAAACCGTGCGATGAGGTCTATCAGAAACAGTGCCTCGGTGCTCAAAAAGGTTTATGTGCCGAAATATATCTATCCGATTTCAAATGTTTTTTCAACGTTTGTAACGTTTCTTATTTCGCTGCTTGTGTTGGTTATTGTTATGGGATATTTCCTTATCAAAAATCAATATACGCATGCATACCCGGATCTGCATCTTTCGTGGTATATTTTTCTTTCTTTTGTGCCGATTATTTTCCTTTGCATTTTCAGCACCGGCGTCGGCCTTATACTGTCTGTTCTTAACGTATATTTTAAGGATATCGAATATATTTACAGCGTTATTACACTGATGCTTTTCTATGTTACGCCTATTATGTACAGCCTTAAAACGCTTGGCAAGGTTGGCGTTCATAAAATAGTTATGGAGATTTTGATGTTGAATCCGTTGTACAGTATTCTTGAAATGTTCCGCTCCTGCGTTCTTTATTGCTCAATTTGGAACTGGCATCATTTCTTCTATGCTTTGGCAATTTCAATCGTTACGCTTGTTGTCGGACTTATCGTTTTCTACAAGCATCAGGATAGATTTATCCTTTATATTTGAGAGGTGGCAAATTTTATATGGGTAAGCCGGCTATTGAAGTTAAAAATGTCAGCATTCTTTTCAATATGAATAAAGAAAAGGTTGACAATTTAAAGGAATATTTTTTGAAGCTTGTCAAGCATCAGCTTATGTTCACGGAGTTTTGGGCATTAAGGGACATTTCTTTCACTGTTGAAAAGGGCGAAAGACTCGGAATTCTCGGATTTAACGGAGCAGGCAAAAGTACGCTTCTCAAAACAGTTGCCGGAGTTTTAAAGCCAACAAAGGGTACTGTTACGGTTCATGGTGTTATTGCGCCGCTTTTGGAGCTTGGTGCAGGCTTTGACAGCAACTATTCCGGCAAGGAAAACATCTTCCTTTACGGTGCAACAATGGGATATTCAAGAAAATATATCGAAAGCAAGTATGACGAGATAGTTGAATTCTCTGAGATTAAGGATTTCATTGATGTTCCCGTGAAGAACTATTCCTCCGGTATGAGAGCGAGACTCGGTTTTGCGATTGCAACCGCTGTTGAGCCCGAGGTTCTTATTCTTGATGAGGTTCTCTCTGTCGGCGACGCAAAATTCCGTCAGAAGAGTGAAAATAAAGTCAAGAGCATGTTTGATAAGGGCGTTACTGTTCTTTTCGTTTCACATAATACAGACCAGGTCAGAAGACTTTGCGACAAAGCCATTATTCTTCAAAAGGGTCAGATCATTGCCTCGGGAGAGGTTAACGAGGTCTGCGATATTTATGACACGATGGTCAATAAAAAATGATTTTTCGGGGATAGGGAAAATACGGAGAGTCATATGAAAAAAGTGTTTTACTTTATTTATGCGATGATGTTTAATTTCTTTCGCATATTCCCGGTAAAAAAGAATAAAATTGTTTTCCTTTCTCCTCACAACGAGAATTTTAACGACAGTCTCGGCGCAGTTATGGAGGAAGCAATACGCCGTGACGAATTCAGAATCGTTCCGATCTCCGGCAGGGATTTGAAGCTTGACAGGTCGAATATCCTCAAGAGCCTAAAAAGAGCATTCGGATTTTTCACTTGCAAGGCATATCACCTTGCGACGGCTAAATATGTTTTCCTCAACGACAACTTTATGCCGATGGGAAAGCTTCATTTCAGTGAAAAGGCTGTTGTAACTCAGCTTTGGCATGCCGAGGGGGCTTTCAAAAAATTCGGACTTGATATTGAACAGCCGGAGGAGGTAAGAGCACTTGAAAAGGCCGGTAACTCCAAGCTGACTTACGTAGTGTGCTCGTCGGAGGATGTTGTGCCTATTTATGCAGGAGCTTTCGGTGTTTCGGAATACAAGGTTTTACCGCTCGGTTCGGCAAGGTCGGATTTCTTCTTTAAGGAGTTCAACCGTGAACACCTGAGAGCTGATTTTGACAAAAAATATCCCGAATGTAAGGGCAAGAAGCTTGCGCTTTATGCACCGACCTTTAGGGATAACCCGGCCGATGACAGCCGAATCCTTGCAAATTTCGATATCGAGGCTTTTAATGAGCGGTTCGGCGATGAATATGAGCTTCTTATTCGTCTGCATCCACAGGTTCATGCAAGCGTTGAGATTGACGGTGCGGTTGATATGTGCGATTACGAAAACACGCTTGAGCTGATGATGCTTTGCGATTTTCTCATTACGGATTACTCGTCGATTTGTATGGACTTTGCAATTCAGGACAAACCGGTTTATTTCTATGCTTTTGACCTCGACAGGTTCGAGAGGGACAGGGCTTTCTACTTTGATTATGAAAGTTACGTTCCCGGCCCGGTTGCAAAGGATTTTCAAACACTTCTCAATCTTATAAACAGCACGGTTTCCGAAACATACCGTATGAGAAGATATGATTTCAACTTTGCAAATTTCGGTACGCCGGACGGAAAGGCGGCCGAAAGGATAGTCGACAGGATTATCTACAACAAGTAAATATTTTGAAATATTTCCTCGGAATTGATTTCCGGGGAATTTTTTTGTTTATTCTGAATAAATAATCCAAAATAGAACTACCGATATATGGTTATTCTGTATTAAAATTAAAATAATGCAAAAATATTGTTTTTATGCAAATTTATACAGCAAAATATTGGCATGAAGAAGAAAAATTATATACAATTAATTGAAAATAAATGTAAGATAATGAATCTTGTTGAAACGCTATATTTATGTATGCTAAAATTTTCGGCAAAGGTGGCAAAGTATACTTTTTGTGACGGTTTCAACAAAATTAGACCTTGAAAAATGTTGCATTTTAACAAGTTTGCCGCAGTATGGGAGGTAATGAAAATGTTGAAGAAATTCGGCAGAAAAGCACTGAGTCTTTTATTGGTCTTTGTGCTTGTGGCGACGACCTTTTTCATCTTTGACCCGAGCATTTTGCTCCCGAAGTCAAAGGCCGTTGTCGATGTCAAGAAGTTGGTCAACACCGTTGAACCGACTGTAAAGTTCTATGTTCCGGAGGCGATTTATCTAAATCCGGTCATGGGAAGCGGTGCAAAACCGTACAATTTCCAATATTTTATCGACAGTGATGAGAACGGAACGCTTCGCAGAAGTGCTACGCAGACAACCGGTACGGTTTATTTCTCATGTTCTGCGGCTTGTACATCAATTTCGCTTTCTTGGGAGAATTCGAGTGTTACGGCAAAGACCGACACTTCCTCAAACCAGATAGTAAAGCAAACGATCACAGGCGGTACTACGTCCGTAAGGGACGGCAGAGTCAAGGTCACGGCAACCTATGTTATCGATGGCAAGCCTCACTATGCCTATGCATATACGTATATGTATTATCCCGATCTTGACCTTTTGACAGGTGTTGCGGGTTCATATGTTTACTCAACATCAATCGGTAATGAACCGAAGCTTTCAGCTTTTGCTTTCATTACGGGTGTTCATAAAGTCGGTAACACAACGACATATAACGACACCGAGCGTGGCGTAAGTAACTACTATGATCAGTACAATATTAACTCATCAAAGGGTGCATACGGTCTTTCTCCGTTGATTCCGGGCTGGGCAAGCGTTTGGAGCGGCGGCGAACTTGGAACAGGACCTGCCGGCGCATTGTTCAAAACAGCGGATGGCGATGCATATATTTACGATCGTGATACCATCTACGGCGAAAGAACTACAAGTCTGAACAGTGCCTTTATTGAGCAAGGTAACGGTGGCGTATATTTCCATGACAGAGACAGAGGCGGCACAAGCAGAACCTTTGGCAGTACCAACCTTGCTTGGGGTACTCTATTTGTAGATACAAGCCGTGTCACTAACTTTAATCAAATTCCTAACCTTCGTGGTGGCTTTATCGTTCATCGTTATGACAGTTCAGGCACTAAGGGTAAGCTTACAAGCTTCCAGTCAACTGATGGTTTAATTACTATTATGTCAGAGATTGATTATCGTAATGGCGACGGTAAGGGCTACGGTATGACATCTGCGGAAGCATTATCAGGTGCCCCTATGAACAAGGACTACACTATGGAGTCCTACTTTAACTATGAAAGAAAGAATTCAAGCGGTGTTCATCTCAGATTTGACTTTGGACTTAAGGTAAGAACGATAAGCAAGGCTGCCTTACGTTCTGCATACAGAGCAGCGATTGAAAACGGCTGGCAGTCCGCAACTGCGGCGAATAACGGCTGGTCGTCCTCTGTTCAGAGCCAGTGGGTTTCGGCATACAACGGCTTCGCTTCCGCTCTTGATACCGCAGGTACAGTCCTCGGTAAGCCCTATGCAACGGCTTCGGAAATAAGCTCCGCACTTTCAACTCTCAATTCAAGAGTTTCTTCGTGTAATTCAATTGTCAATGCGAACTTTACCGGAGGAGAGAATCCGGCGGTTCTTCCGCAGGTTAATTTCTATGTCCCCGAAACAATCTACCTTAACCCATCCGACAATCAGACCTTCCAGTATTTCTACGGTGTTGAAACAAACGGCAACCCGACAAAAAACTTGGCTTTATCAACGGCTGCTGCCGGTGCAAAAGTTTACTTTGCAGGTAAAAACTGCACGCCGACGAAGGTTAAGATAACCGTTGAGTCGTCCGGTGACAATGAAACAAACTGGATCAATACAAATAATAGCAGGCTCAACTCAATTTCGTTTGGCGGTTCATCATTTAACGGCAGCAATGCTTCGGCAAACGGAAAAACATACACCTCATTCCCTGTAAATATTCAATGTACAGCAGGTAAATTGGATGCTGCTCTTGCTTCGTCAAGTTACCGCTTTCTCAAGTGGACTGCCGAATATGAGGTTGGCGGCATTACATATAAGACATATGCCTACACTACGGTTTATTCACCGTATGACAAGCCGGCAACTTCGGCTGTTCGTGTTTACAACTCCCGAGGCGTTGAATGCGACCTTCAGCAGATAGCATGGGTATCGGGCTTGACCGGTTGTAATACAAACGGTAACAGAACCATAAATACTAATAGCTTCAACCCAATTAAGGGTGTGCTGACTAAACCGACAAACACCGAAAACAACGGCGGATACGGCTCGGAATCATATCTCACCGGTTCTTCGGGAACCGCTTACTATGAAAACCGAGATGCCAATGATGTTGATCAGGGCGCGCAGGCGGTCGCTCCGACGGGACAGCTTGTACTCGATTCAACAAGGTTTTCAAATCTTCAGTATGTTCCGAACTTTAAAATCGGTCATTTGATTTCATACGTCAATGAGGGTGACTCCTCCGTTTCAAGGAGACGTTTCGGTTACTATCTTTCCGACAGCTCTGCACTTTCATTTACTTCTCCTTCAGGCTACGGAGAGGGTGATAGCAAAGTGTATTATGATAATCGCGGAGTTTACATCAAAAGCTATACAACGTATGAAAGCTATAATGGAACAATCTTAAGAAATCTTTGTTATCCCCGCTTGGTTTGCAACGAAGCTTGGAATAAGGAAGTAACCTCAACCTCAACCGTTTCAATCAAGGGTGCTTCACGTTTCGGTATCAGAAAAAAATCCAACGACAGAACCTCGAACTCAAACGCATCGTGCGTTGTTCCCGTAAGAGTAACGGTTGTCAACAAGGGTACGCTCAGAAGCAGATATCAGGAAACCGTCAGCCTTTCAAAGCAGCAGGATTGGTATGCCGCAGGCTATGATAACTATCAGAACTCAATTCTGACAATGGCTGTTAACCTCGGCCATCCGGCAAGAACGGATACAAGTTCAACTGCCAATATTAAAGACCTTACGACCAAAACAGGCAAAACAACGGCTGTTCATCTGCGCGGCGGTTCTTCGGCTGACTATAACGGTAACGTTGGTTCGGCTATAATCGGCTCGAATACCGAATCAAAGGGCTATACTTACGGCGACAGAGTTTACGGTTATTATAATGAAATACCCGGATTTACAAAAAGTAATTACTCTGTTACTTATGGCTCAACAACAAAGACAAGCGGTATTCTTCAGGACAGCACATATAATAATTACTATTATATTCCAAATGCGAACACTCCGACTATCGCATGGAAATTCTGGTATACGCCCAATACGTACAGCATAAATTATGACCCCAACGGCGGTACATATAACGGAACAACTGGCTTGACCTCGTCCTCTGTTCTGTTCCAGTCAAAGTACACCGTCGGAAAGATCGGCAGTGCAACCCCTGCCAATCCGACACGTCCCGGCTGTACGTTTATGGGATGGAAGTGCAGCGCCGACGGTATGGTTTATCAGCCGGGTGCAAATATCAACTGGGAGTTTCTCGAGAATGTAACATTTACGGCTCAGTGGGAATACAACTCGATAAACCTTCGCTTTAACGAAAATCATGACAGTCTCGCCGAGAATATGTTCGACCCGCTGTTTGAGGAAAATCTGTCCTTTGACACAACGGCGGTTTTGACCTCGACTAACGCCAGCGGAGAAACCGTTACAACTAACAAAGCTTGCAACCTTGCAATTACCAATATGGGTAACGGAACACTCAAATTCAACGGTGATCTTGCAAGCGATAAGATTGTCGGATTTATCCCGTTGAATGTTAAGGCGGGAGAAACCTACGTTCTTAGCAGTCAGTACATTTCCGGCTCGGTTAACAAAGGTTTTATCGTTATGGACTTTGTCGGCGCTGACCAATCAACCAATGTTACACCGAGAACCAATTTTGACTTCAGACACGGAAGCAAAAAAAATGAAATTGCAACAAAGGAAATTACAATTACCGAAGCTCTTGCAAATCAGATTACGGGTATCAGATTCTGGATATGGTCAAGTGCAAACGGAACATCGTATGCCACATATGATAATCTGATTGTCAGACCCCGTGTTGAATTGAAGAGCAGTTCAACCAATGTTCCGACATCTACAACGGAGTATAACAACATCTTTGCGGATTATATTCAGTATAACACTCTTATTCAGGAGCTTCCGACACCCACCCGTACAGGATATACCTTCGACGGCTGGTACACTCAGGCGAATGGCGGCACAAAGGTAAAGGTAGGCGACCGTCTTCTCTACAGCGACTGGAATCTCAACAACACCAGTCAGACCCTCTACGCTCATTGGACTATCAATAAATATAAACTCATGTATGAGAATGAGTTTGACTTTGATAATTTCCAATTTGTCAACAGCTCACTGCCGAAAACAAGCAGAGGTGCCGAGGTAACTGTAAATAAAAAAGATAACAGCTTTTCATTTACCTCCTTGGCTAATGATGATTATACCCGTACAGGTCAGGAGGGCACTCCTGCAAGCACGGGCTACATGAATCTTATTCCCGGTCATACATATGAGGTTTCGTATGACTACACCGTCAGCAAAGCAGATACAATCAATTGCTTCCTGTTTGCTTACAAGACGGCTAATGATACATCATGGGTTAATGGTAGTCAGTATATATCTGTTTCGGGTTCGGGTTCCACATCTTTCCAATACACCGTTCCAACAGGCTATTACTACGGCAAGCTGAGATTCGGTACAGGCTCGGCAGATGTCACTCTTACTGTCAGCAACATCTGCGTCCGTGATCTCACCGACCCGATGAATTACAGAGGTAAATCAGGCGGCGACGGCAAGGAAAATTCTCTCAATAAGAAGTTTGATACCGTAACCTATAAAACAACTCAGAGTCCGCTCGCAACAATAACTCGCCAGGGCTATACATTCAACGGCTGGTATGAGAGTGAAAATACGTCAAACGGCAACGGCTACGGCACTCAGTTTACTACCTCAACCGCCATGCCGGCAAAGGACGTTCCTCTCTTTGCTCAGTGGAAATTGAACGAATATCCTATCGTAATCAATCTCAATGCTTCTGAAGATGGCGGAAATGACCCTGCAACTATCGGCTCTTTCCAGTACAGCAAGCCAAGTATTGACAACGGGGGCATCATTTATCTAAATACGAACGATTCGCAGCAGAGAGTAACAACAGGATCATTTAATATAACTGTTGCTTATGGCACATCGTTCACCTTGCCGATTCCGTCAAGAGACGGCTGGACATTTACCGGCTGGACGGCAAGTACAACACCTGCCTATGCTTCGCTGACGAACAACGGCAACACAAGTGCATCGGCATACCGTGTCGGTGCCGGCGGAGTTACATTGACCGCTCACTGGTCAAGGAATTCCTATCCCGTAAAGGCTTATGCTTACGGTGATATCTACAATTCTGCGACCTTTGCACTCGGCAGAGGCGGCACTGTTCAGATAGCATCTGACGCCGCAGGCACATCGGTCAGCAAAAATATTGCTTATCGTTCCACAACAACTCTTAAGGCAACTGCCTCAACAGGTTATGCTTTCGTCGGCTGGTACACAGATTCCGCACTTACAAATCTCTACAGCAATGATCCGAGCATTACAAGTGAATCCGTATTGACAGACGGCAGAACCTACTATGCGAAGTTTAAGGTACAGTCGTACAAGATAACGATCAATCCCGACAATGCAACGAAGGGAACAACCATTTCAGGTTGGTACTCGGCGGCAGGAACTGCGGCTTCCTCGCAGACCATAAAGACGTCAACCGATATTACAATGGTTTACGGTTCAACGCTTAAAATGACCGCTCCTGAAAAGACCGGCTATACTTTCAAGGGTTGGTCAAGAACATCAGGCTCGACGGGTACGCTTAATTCTACAACAGGCGATTCAACATACCTCTGCGGTGCAGGTGCGGCGACCCTTACAGCTCAGTGGCAGATCAATCAGTACACCATTACGCTTCATGCACTGGCTAATAAGTTCGATACAAACACTTACAGTGAGAACGGACTCGGCGGTACTGTTCAGATTGATTCCAGAGCGGCAAATAACAAGAGCACAAACGCAACGTATAATTATAATACGACATATACGATAAAGGCGGCGGCTTATACTGGATATAAGTTCGAGGGTTGGTACACTAACCCATCGCTCAGCGGAACAGCCGTAAGCACAAGTGCATCGTATACAACGTCGCTCGGCGCATCGAATATAACGTATTATGCAAAATTCTCTGTACAGTCGTATCAGATTACGGTTAACCCGAACGGCGCAACAGGCGGAACGAATCTCAGCGGATGGTATTCTGCTCCGGGAACTGCCGCTTCGGCTATCAACGGAGTTACAAGCTCAAGAACCATAACAATGGTTTACGGTTCAACGCTTAAGATGACCGCTCCCGAAAAGACCGGCTATACTTTCAAGGGCTGGTCGAGAACATCAGGCTCGACGGGTACGCTTAATTCTACAACAGGCGATTCAACATACCTCTGCGGTGCAGGTGAGGCAACCCTCACAGCTCAGTGGACGACAAGAGAGTACACAATCACCTATATTCCGAACGGCGGAAGCGTAACGC